>JAABUK010000440.1_pt1 | contig 87928 bp, 139 predicted proteins | sample 5559141 | NCBI WGS metagenome assembly JAABUK01 (sample SAMN10711869, study PRJNA513367) | rock metagenome | isolation source: Antarctica rocks | place: Antarctica: Victoria Land, Pudding Butte nord | collected 2016-01-03
ATCAAAATAAAAACCCCATGACGAATCAAACATTTCGGAAACAAACCAACTGCTATATTTAATGTAACAACTACTCCCTGAAAGTGCTACCTCGTAAAAAGCTACAGTGCTCATTATAAACGAAGATAGTACACTCGTTGTTGATATTAAACAGGCGCCGCGAAAACCTAAACTGGTCTGGGCGGGTTGAGCATGCTAACAATGCCTTTGCATGGGTACAGACTATAGCATATTGGCGCAGTCGTAAATGCTGTTGTGCTGCAGGCGGATGCAGGACAAACCAGCAGTGGCCTGCGTACAGCTGAATTGGGACTCACCAACAAGCTTTGTGAGCCAGTCCCGCTCTATGGCCACATCAGATGCAAAGGACGTCAGCCGCTCCAGCATTGTGAAAACCAGCAGAACAAGAAACAAGGGGCTGTGCTGCAGGTGAAAGGACGGCCCCAGCTGAACAGCCCTCCACATCACAAGGCCTGCATGACAAAGCTGACCAGCTGGCATCTTGGATGTGCTGCTATATGTGAGCGTCATAAGGGTAAATGTAAGGATCACAAAGCAGCAAGGTGGCTGCAAAACTTGAATCATGCTTGGCTCTCAGTGTCAAAATGAGCTTGATCACAAACACCAAACTGGATTTGGTTACAGGAACAGACCATTGAATGACGCAGCATTGCAGCTTGACACACAGTGAAAAAGCAAGTTGAACATGGACAATGAATATACATGTGCAATGTATCACACCTGATATGACTATGCATACTCCTTGCACCATAGCACAGGTGTTCAGTGCTAGCTGTCGTGGCGAATGATCCAAAAGCTGTCCTGTTGCTGGGCCTAACAGAGTCACGGCCAGAGGAGCAATGAATCCCACTAGTGCTACAGTTTGGAAACCCCCTGCAAATACACATTTGAGATAATGTTATGCACTCATCTGCAGCATGAGAGCTAGAACAGTAGAGGTGTATTGGCCTGCCTGGTATGTCAACCAACACCAGTGGCAGCCCAAAGCGCCATGCCCTCTCCACTAGGCAAGTGAATGCGTACATAAAATATCTGCATGGAACACACGCTATTGCTGCTGGCCCAAACATACAGACACACATGCATGCATGGCATTGGCCCATGCGATGCACCAGCACATAGGCTCACAGGGCATCAAGGGCCTTGGGATAGTCTGGCTGCTGACCCTGGCCAGACTTGAGCGTAGCTTCATTGCCAAGAGCTAGCCGAAGGCCTGGTGTCGGAGGGTTATTGGCATATGTATGTGGTCGTTCATGATAGCTGTGCGGCTCGCAATTGCGCACACAAAGCTGCAGGGTACCAAACGCCTTAGAAATGCGTTGTTTCTAGGAGGCAACTTGTTCAACACAGCCAGGAACACACTTGTCCACGTTGGCTTCTCCTGAGTTGAGCAGCACAGCCCTTTGATGGCTGGGGATAGACTCGCACAACACAGTGCTTGCTATAGGGTCTGAAGGTACGAGTTCTACGGGAACAGTCAACTGGTGCTTGGCTCAGGGCTGCAGCAGCATGGGCGCTTGCCGCGCCACAAGGAATCTGCTTTGTCAATCCGCCTGCTTGGACAATACAGTGCTGAGTTCTGTGCATACCCTGGCGATCAAGCTGGGATAGATGCCGTGCGATGCAAAATACCTCTGATGGCCTGAAGTTTGACTTTCCACGCAATGACTCTGTACACCGCTTCATCTCCTGAGGTCAGGACTTTGTCAAGTTGCTTCTAGGAAATGTTTTGCCTTGCTGTGACCTGACACCCTTTTGGCTCACCAAGTGTAGTGGCTCTCTATTCGTTCCACTGCCAACGTCACGTCTATATGTCAGGTGAATATGTCTGCCAAGGGGTGTAACTTATTGACCACGGGCCCCTCAACTTTCGTGAACTTAGCTGCCTGCTGCCTTGCAGATGGTCGACGTACTGTGCGACAGCGCAAAGTCTCGGCTCGTGTAGCGGTTGTGACGGATGCTGATCGACGCAATGCTGCGAACGCTCGCCTGGAAGCTTTGGAGACTGATCACGACGCTGCACCTACCTTTCAGGACAGCGATGAAGAGTTCGTATTGAGCGAATCTGACGAAGGTAAGGACCAGAGAACAGTGTGCGTGCACTTTCTGGTCCCTGTTGGTTACCTGAAAGTGACAAACCTGATTTGCAGACGAACCCCAGCTTGGCAAGAGCAGAGGGAAGAGGAAAGGCAAGCTGACCAGGACAAGGAAAACAAGAGGGATGCTTGCTGACAAGCAAAAGGGTCCCAAGAGCTTTGCAGTCATGCTTGAGGAGGTGCAGCATGCATTTGCAGAGCTGCTTCTTTGCCTTGAAGCCAGTCACCGATTAGCGCCTGGCAACATACCCAAAATCCGTCATGCTTCTGCAGGCTGAACTTGATCAGTTCCCACCTGAAGTTCCGACTTACCTGACAGCAGCAATTGGACCATCCAGAACAGCTTCAGCTAGAAAGTGGTGCTCTGTGTGCGGCAACCTTTCACCGTAAGCAACAAGATATTTAGCAATGATGCATGTAACACACAACTGAGCATCTCTGTAGCGTATATGCTTCATGTTATGCTGCAGCCAGTTCAAAGTTGTCATTTTGAAATGCAGGTACACCTGCGCCAGATGCGGCTCCTCCTTTTGCAGCAAGAAGTGCTATCCAGTCCACATTGAAACCAGATGCTTGAAGTTTGTCTCTTGACCACAACAGCAGCAATTTGGCTGCTCTGTGTCTGTCAAGCATATAAACTGCATCAACTGCTGGTGCTGCAAAGCTGTTAGGTGATGGTGTTGGCAAACAAAGCTGTTGGTGGGGCAACGACAGACTCATTTGGCTGCAAGCAGACAGAGCTTGTGAACCTTGAGAAGTGGTATGATGCTATCGCATCTCATCTGCATGTTTACATGCCCCTTGAGGAGTGGCATGCTGTTTGTGAGGTCCATATGCAAGCCCAGCAAAGGTCAACAGAGGTGCAGAGGCAAGCCTGATTACTGACAGGCTTGAGGGACAGTTGGTCCTTGCAAAGCCATCTCCTGTGATACGCGCAAGATGAAGATTGTCTTGAGCAAGGAATCGTGGCGGACAGGCTGCAGGGTCCAATGATCCATGCTGTTGGTCGATGCTGGAAAGGTGTTGCTCAGCCAATGGATGCAGACCCTCAGTTGTGGGTAGTCAACATGATGCGGCCTCTTGTTAGGGTCAAGAACAGGCATTTGGCCCAAGTTGCTTTGCACTGTTGACTGTTTCTCAAAGCAATTTTCAAACCTTCCTCCATCACCCATCAACTGTTTAAATTTGTACTGACAGATAGAAAGAGGTGTGTAGGTTGCAAGGCATACACAGCTGAAGCATGTGCAAGGGTCTGATGCTATGTGCATTTCAATTTTGTGCAATCAGAAGCTTATGTATTGGTTGTGGCACATTCTGCCAGCTTGCAGGAGCTTTGCCAGTGTTACTTGGCTAAGGATATTTAATGTCACATATGTCTCACAGTCACTGTATATCAAGTGTCAGACAAGCGTTGGGAACCTTTTCCTGCTAGGAAAGTTGCTCTAGTCTCCGAACATTCTTGAGTGTATACTTCATTTATTTTGGACACAAAAGGCTCACACAATCGCCTGACTGTATGAATTAAGCAGCCAACATTGGGCATGACAACAAGCCTTGGCAAGCCTTCAGGCTGATTCAGCTCTGATCCTGCCAGATCCAGTGGTACAAAGTATACTTGGATGTAATGACGATGAACGCCACAAACGCATTAGCACATACACAATGACCATCATACTGCAGCATGATACTGCATGGAGCACGGGAGAAACCCTGTCATAGCACGGAAAACCCTCAAACGTTGGTTCGGACAAGCAACTGGGCTGCACTGACATTTTGCCAAGTAGGACATGTACTGGCTGGCTTAGAGTCTAGCACGCTAGCATGTTGCCATCAACACACACCAGCTGAACTGGTGAGGGGCAAATTGAAAGTTTTTGGGGCCAGAGCACGGATAGTGTATTTTTTCTGATCTCCCATATCTAGCTTGGTGGCCGGACATTTGCTCTCTGTGCCAGTATGGTGGATGCTATGCGAGCCATGCTTGATGAGCTTATGGGGGAAGATAGAGACGGCGATCGCCAAAAGTATGCTACACTTGTTGGAGTGCACTGATCAGTAGCACTAGCAACACGTTTGCACGTAAATCTATTACGAGTTTGTGACGGGTGCGTAGGCCTGCACGCAACTTTTCTGACGATGACGTGTGCAAGTTTCACATCTGCGGATTCTGCCCGTATGAAGAGTTTGACAAAACCAGAACAGACTTTGGGCTTTGTCCTCAAGTTCATGACGACCGCAGCAAGACTCAGTGGGAAGGTCTCACTGATGAGGAGAGAGCAAAATATCCCTATGAGCGAGAGCTCAAAAAGTGGTTAGACAAGATGGTTGATGACCTTGGCAAAAAAGTCAAGCGCAACCAGGAACGTCTGGACTCAGAAGCAAACCCTGCTTTTCTCCCTGAGGATCAGGTACGCAAGACATGAGCTCTGGAAGTGCAAAACGAAAGTGTATGGACAGCTTTCTTTGTCCCACAGCAGCACAGACTTGAAGCCTGTGTACAGGCAACCATTGATGGCATGGGTGCACGCATAACAGAGCTGCTGGCCAGCTCTCAAGCAGCTGGAGAGCAAGGCAACGTGGATGGGGCACAAGCAGCTGCAGCACAAGCAGATGCTGTCAAAGTGGGCTTCAGCCAGCCTTGATTCTCTGTTGCTTATGCTTGCTTTGCATATGTCAAGTCTCGTCTGTCATCCCTGAAATGCTGCATGCCAGCCATTTATGCTGCGTCCCAGGCACGTAACGCATATAAGGTTGATGATTTGTGGGACAAGGCATTGCTGTGTGAGCTCTTCAAAGGCCGACGTAGTCACAAAAGTTACTCAGCTTTGGCATGGAGGGAAGGTCAATGGCCAAAGATCAGCTGCATATGCTTTACCACACCAAGTGGCATGTCTTGCAGGCAGACAAGACAGCCTTTGAAGCTGATGCAAAAGCGCGTGCAATTTCAAACAGCAGCAGCAGGTATGGGCAACAAGAGGTCTGCCAGATCAGCGGCCTCATCATTAATTCTGAGGAGACACGTGTCAGGGATCATAAAATGGGTCGTAATTACAGGTGGGACCATAGGCGGTTGTCAGCCCCTGCAGTCAGCAGCACACATGCCCTGCTTGCACCCTCAATGATGTGCTGATCTATATTTACCTATGCTTCTTTGCACTCTCTCAGCATACATCAGCCTGAAAGCATACATCAGCCTGAAAGCAGCCTCCTGGACAGGACGCATGTTGCCTGTACAGCATGCAAATCATCTATACTGGCTTGAAGATATAGCACCATGCCACACATTGAGGCCATTGCGCAAAGTGTTGGCTTGGCACCAAGGTAATATTGATGTGGAATGCGCAAGATGATAATCTTTTGTTATGATGCTTTCCATTCGAAAGAATACTAACGCAACAGTGTGTTGACGCAGATCATGGTGCAAATTGCATGAGAAACTGACAGAGCTGAATGACACCTTCAAGAAGCGCAGTGAGCAGGCCTTGTTGCCGCCCCCTCCACGATTACCTAGCAAAGACAAGGAGGCCCCTAGGAGCAGAGATGCAGACAAGCACAGGCCTAGAGAGCATGAGAGGGACAGCCAGCCTGATAGGCGAAGAAGCGGAGCAGACAGAGAAAGGGAGAGAGATAGGTAGGTTGTGATACCTGTTTTGCATTCCTTCTACAAGGAATACTCTTGGGTTTTCTGCTTGCTGTTTGCGCAAGGCGTGTGCACAGAAGTTTGCATCAAGCTGTTACTGTGTTCATGTCAACCTACAATGCAGTACTGAGAGAGCACTCTACAAACAGTTACCTGCCATGAGCTCCCAGGTATACTGTCACAGTACTTGTTCAGGTGCATAACATATGCAATTTATGTCACTTCGTAGGGTGCACAGAAGCAGCAGTGGGCGGGACTCTGACCGACATCACAGCAGCACAAGGGATTCTGACAGATCTTCACACAGAAGCAGAGACAGGGAACGAAGTCACAGAGATGGCAGAGATAGGCATCGAAGCAGATCTCGTGACAGATGACTTGCTGATATAACTGCTATTGAATCACATGTTGTTGTGTCTTGTTTACAGTTTAGTACATACACATATAAACGCTGAATACGCGTCGCTGCTTGTGTACAGGTGTGAATACATTATTGAACATGATGAGTCGTGCAACACTGCAATGCAAGTGGTTGCTAGAATCCAGTCTTCTGATGACACTATGTTACAGCCCAGCAGACATGGTGTTATCAAACCTGCAAAACACACATGTTAACAGACCATTCTGACACGAATGGCAAAAATTGACACCCTTGATGGGCAAATGTACAACAAGCAGGCATGACTTACTCAATCGTAGGCACCACAGAGGCTATGAACTTTAGGAAGAGCACCAAGTACCTGCAAGCAGCATGCAGACTGATCAATACAGATAAAATATCAGCGCAAGCAGCATCAATCAGGCACCTAGAAATACAAGAGTCAGCAATGATCTCATCAGACACACCCAGGTAGCAGGTGCATTGATGGCACATCAGCCAACTGGGCACATATGCTGCGAGTCAGTGACTGCCTTACTGGTCAACTGTGAATGTTTTGCCTCCTTGCTCCAACATACTGCCTAGCTTCTTCATTGTGACCGCATGCTTGCATGGGTGTATGGCAGCAGCCACCAATGATGTGTCATGTGGAAATGCCTCCACAGTCACTGTTTTACGCGCATGCTCTTCACTCACATCCTCTAAAACCTGCAGGACAATGGCATTTAACTGCATGTGTACAGCATATTGTCATGGGTGAGACAGAGAAGGCTCATTTGCACAGCACGGCAGTATTGTGGCAAATGTCTGCCTGACCTGTTTGGTTTGCAGAGGCTGGCCTGACTCATCTCTCCCAATCAACCAGAACTTTGGTACAGAGTAGTACTTGTCGTAGGTGATGTGCAGGTTGTAGGTCCGCAAGCGGACAACATGGTCCTCTGGTTCTTCAGCTCTTAGGTATCCATTGCGGGGAACTGCAGCCTGCATGCAGCTCATCCACCTCGCTTGTAAGCAGTCTGTAAGCATTTTTGAGAGCACTGTGTGGGCACATGGTGAGCACTCTGTAAGCACTTCGTGAGCACTTTGTGACCACTTTGTAAGCACTTTGTGAGCACTTTGTCCACACAACGATTAGGCAATAAGTGTCTGTGAGCAATGGCACGTTGTCAAGTGTTGAATTGCACAAAGCTATTATGTCAAGTAGGTCATGACCAGCACGCATGTGTGACCTTGTGTTCATTCTGTCTTCTCAACCTGTGTATGCTGTGTGCACAAACAGGCATTGCATGCAAAGCTTACCTCATCATCTTCATCCTCAATGCCTAGATCATCAAGATCAGGCACGTCCTCTTCAGCAGTTGTCGCATGATGTGTGATGCTGGTTTGATTTGTATCATCATCAAGATCTGGAATTTCAGCATCAGTTGTGTCCCTATGACTGGCTTCTGCAGTTGATACCCAACCATCTCCCTCCGCATCTGTTTCAAGCAGCTGCTCTGCAGCCTCGTCATAGCCCTCTACTTCAGCCACGCGGCGTTTGCAAGGCACTGAAGACACAAAAGCCTTTGAGACAATGCTTGAGGGGCCTTGATCAAAAATGTTGCTGGTCTATGTGAGTATTGCAGCCGAAGGTCTTACTGTCTGAAGCTCACCATTCCGAATGACAAGATACTGTTTGTCTTTGGGTAAGTGAGTTTTGCTTGATACTCCTGCAGCCCTGCAGCACAGCAAAGAGCATATTCGCCATTGTGGGCATCTCACTCAACCTTGATCAGTTGTCTTACCACTCCCAGCTTGGGTATGTCCTTGACAGATAGTCACCAGCGGTGACGAACTCGTCAGGTGTCAACACCTGTACAGTGCAGTGAAATGAGATTTTACAGAGGCATCGATCTACATCGTGAAAAAAAGACGTACCCCTTCCTCTTTGAACCTAGATTGACTCCTGACGGGCAGCACGGCCTCTGCTGCCCCTTTGTATACCTTATGTGTACTGTTCTTGATCCCGTACATTGGTGATCGTGGTGACGACCTCAGACTACTTGCTGCAAGCCTAACGCAGCAGAAGTCTTTGGGTATGACACAAGGAGTAAGCCGAGAGTATATACCGTTTGCGGAAGATCCGCAGCGGAAGACAGCTTGGTAGCGTTTCGCGAGCGGAGCTTGAACGGCTTCGTACACACGCACATCTGCGGAAACAGTTCAGTAAGCCGAAAAATTGCACCTGTGATTACACTTAACGGGGATCTCGGCGCCACCTGCCGATGGAAATTGCTAAAACCGTTTGACCAAAGCTGGGTTTTCTCCAGAAGAGATTGGCCGGCTGGAAAACACAACGCTGGCGTTACAGCTTGCCCAGTTCGTTCTGTTATCCTGCCGGCCAATCTCCGATTAACTAAGCATGGCAATGGGAGAACTACAGCTGATCAGAAGAGAGATCCTTCGCTCAAGCGCCTGCAGTTCCTCGAGCGCAGCCGCACACCCGAGTCCTAGAGTGTTGCAGCAGACAGAGCGTCACCAGTGCTGGGCTGCCTCTTCCAGCTTGGCTGAGAGCTGCCAAGAACTTTGGGCTGACGTCAAATTTGTGCAGTTGCAATCACAAGACAAGGTGTTTGCTCGCCAGGTACCTAAACTTTCACACCTTAACAAAATATACTGTATTGTGCTGCCAATACAAACCCTTGCATGCTACAGTTGACAGCTTACAAGCTGATGGTGATTTACGGCGTTCAAGGCAACAACTTTCTCTCGGCTGTAGATGGCATCTCCAGGTATGTGACATGTCAAAGTAAGGCTCATCACAGCACCGAGCAAAGGTCTCATGTGCATGCTTTGTACAGGTTTCAGCTGGGGCGTAAAGCAGTCAGCAGTTACGGCTTTTTGGTTGCCACCAATGCCGAGGCTGCAGTCCAAACCCCCACCAACAGCATGCTCACCAAGAGGTATTGTTTGTAGGCTGTGCCACAAACCCTATGCCTTTGTTTTTGTCCACCAGACCAACCGGTACACTCACATGATCACAAAAATCAAGCTTCTAGATTTCCATGTGCATTTGCCATCCTAATGTACCATATGAAGTCCCAGACTGCAGTGTGCACAGAACAGAGACTGCCTTGACGAGCCTGCTGAATTTTTTTTGAGCACCAGATGTTATGGCAAGCTAACGAAAGCAGAGACTGCAGATCAGTACCAATGGCAGTTGTGAGAGTGATCGTGTCTGGACGAGGGGTGCGGTTGGGAGCTGACTACATCTTCCCAGAAATAACCCCAGTAGCCATTGCTTACCTATGGAAATAGACAGGTTTGTCAAGGTGCGACCAATGCATGCACATTTTTAGGTGGTTGTGTATGCCATCAGTGAGGTGTTACTGCAGCACAACTACCTTGCATGACAGTCTGATATTGCCAGGAGTGAAGTCACACGGCCAACTGGAGTACCCTGACAATTGCTGTTTTACCCGGTTAGACAGACCTGCTGCATTGATGCAATTGTTGCCCTAATTATGCTGCTCCAAGGGCAAGAACTGGTTGTGTGCATGCAGTTGTCTTCGGACTCAAGCAACTTGAAGGTGGTGAACTGTCAGCTGTGAAAACTTCCCGAAGCACAGCTGTTACATGACCATCTGCAACGTCATAACATCGACAACCAAGCAAGCAGGGCTTGGCATGCTATGCCATGTAGAAGGCGTTGACCCAACATTACTGGGAATTTTCACGTATGTATTGGCTAGCACACCTCAACTGTGCTTGCTAGGTCAGTAATGTGGGTTTTGGCAACCTAGATGCTCATATCCATGTGTGCAGAGTCACCTGATACATGACTTCACAGCTTCAGCAGCAAATGCCCAGCCGTCCAACAATAGCAAACCACTGCATGTAGTGAACAGTGCAGATCAGAATGACTTTTGCACTGCCATGCTGATTACATCAAATACTTGCTTCAATAAAAGCTACATGTGACATGATGATACTGAATGTGACCAGTAATACTAATTCAGTACTTGAGATGCTGCAATTCTTTTGCTAGCTCTTTGGAAATGTTACTGAGATCAGCAAAGCTGTTGCCTGCTTTGCCAAGTACATGTCGCCAGATGCCTTGGCGCACCAATGCTCTTAAAGTATCATCTGTAATATCCTTAGAATGCCTGCAATAACAGCTACCTGTGAGCTCACTTTGAAGTTCTTCACACATGCACACACGCAAAAGATACAGGCATTGCATTTGTTTGCAGATGCCTATCCCAGCTACAAAATAGACACACAGACCAGTTGCCTTGCGTCGACGAATAATTTGATGTTGAATGGTTCAGCTGACATGTAGCCATGCATGGTCCCGCATTATGCAAACTGCTTCATGTCTGTATACAAATGCACAGCTTGAAAAGTAGCATTTCAAACTCACTCTGCATAGCATGGAACACTCTCAACAGTCAGTGATGTCAACCAAGCAAGCAACTCTGTACCGTGCTCACCTTGTGTCATTGCCAAACTTGTGCGGCAACAGGGCTAAGCTGTTCAGTAGACCAGGCTCTGCCGACAGCAGCAGCCAGCTGCCTCGTGCCAGCTCTTGCTCCAATTGCCCACCCATCCAGTTGGCCTCCCCAATAAATACGCGCAGATCTGATGGGAACAGTGTCCCGGCTGTCTCTAGCTCTTTCACTCGCCGAAAGCCAGTGCCTGCAATCATGCAGCTGATGTGTTCTGCAACTTCACTGTGCAGCCCGGTATACTACTTGCCTTCTCTTTAAAGTGACACCGAAGGTGTAGTCTTTTCATTTCTTGTCTTCTGCAAATTCAGATATCAGAATTATATACAGCTAGCAGTCATGGCACCAGTCTTCTGGTAGTCATTGCAGTGCTCAGATTAGCTGCAGTGAGAGCAGGCTGTGACCTTGTGTGCGCAGCCATAATAGCAAGCAAGACACTCAGTTTGTGCACAACTGACTAAAGGATAAGTCCTGTCTGGATGTTGTCTGGATGTGTACACAACCAAGGCTACCCAGTCAGTAGTGTGCAACAGCATGCGGCCGGCAGGAATATATCGGCCATGCCTGTATGGGGGCTGCATTGCCTGTAAACGCGAGGACATCAGCACACGGCAGGATGTTGTAGGGCTAAAGAGGTGAACATGTGCCGAAAACAGCACATGGGAGACACATGCGCAAAACAAGGAGTCAAGAGAATGCATGACTCAACTAGCTCATGGAATGACAACTAGACTAAGCCAGGTACATCACCAGGCATGCTAACTATGCAGAGCAGTCTGCCACATACCTAGATAGAGACCCTGATGTGATGCAGTAGGTGGTACTACAACATCTCCTCCCAGATCTGGCTGACCATGAAGCGTCTGCACAACCAAGAGCACATCAGCACGTGAGAGGGCATCATCTGAGCAAGCAACCCCCTTGCAGCTTGAGACACTGGATGCAAGAATGAAGACCCAAGTTACGCGACAGGAGACACACTCCATTGCTGACTGGCTGCTGTGATGCATTGAAGTAGACAATAGCATCTCACATGCAAACATAGCACATGATACCGACCAGTCAGCTGTGTCTTGCTTGTGAGAGCAGCTAACAAACTAATGGCAATCCTCAGGCATCCTGAAGTGGCCTGGATTGCCAAGATGATTGATGCTGGCAGGCGTAACCAGCTCAACAGCCAGAATGATCAATGCTGACATGTGACAACAGCTCATCCACAGAATTCACATTGCTAACAGTTGATGAGTGACCTGGCCGCCAGTCACCGGTCCTCCCCTTGACATGGTCTTCTTCTGTTGAGGCCCAGACAGCATGGGCAGCACGTTGGGATGGCCAGCATTGGTGGGTTGCCCTATGCTGCTCCCTGCATCACCCCACTGTGCATATATGCATTTCTTCTTCTATCATTCAAATACACATACATGCATATACACATATATAGACATATGTGTACATTAAACGTGACTCGTGTTAGCATACTAATTACATATACTTAAACTATGTTACCATATATGCCATGATGTGTAACACGTGGATATTGAATGCATGTCTTCTCATGCGCTGTGTCCTGTGTGTCCTATATGAGGTCTGATTTTGGCAGGTAGCATATCATCAATGCAGCTGATGAACCCAATAGCTGCCAATGTTGTACGTCAAGTAATGTGTTCCACCAGAACACATTGCTATGACATAAGTGGCATAAGGCTGACAGCAAGGCACATAAAAAGATTTACCATGCACAGCTGGTAGGCATAGTCACCATTATTACCATCATCTTTAACATCACTTGGGTCTGGCAGCATGCATCACTAGGATGGGAGTATGGCAGCACAGGTGTGTCAAAGATGCAAGCAGCTATGGCCAAGCTTTTGCAGCGCTGCCTCATGCAGTTTGATCATGAATGTCAAGAAGCTTGTCACATCAGTAAATTACATGAGATGTCATCACAACAGTTTTGGTGTTTCAACTCTATATGAGGCTTCTGGATTGAGTGAAGTGGCAGAAAGAACATGTAGGCAAGCCCTCAGCAGCATGCAGGCAAATAAAAAAGAAAAGAAAAGTTCAAGCTTTCCAGCGACCATAAAGGGAGCCTCCTAAGGCAGCAGCCCGGAGCAGTGTGTTGGCAACCTGTTATGCACAGTGTATCCTTGGTGGGGTTTCAGCCAAGAAGTGGGAGGTAGCAGAGCCTACCTCTGCTGGTGCCAGGGACCTTACGCCAATCATGTGATGGCACATGCGCCCTAAAGTCCCTCTTCACCTCATCCATCAACTCATAAATCTCGCTGATGTTTCTGTCGATGTGTTGGTAGGCGTCATTTAACCTAGTAGCACCCGCGCTAGCTTGTGCACCAGCAGCTGATTGGTCAGCTCCGCAGGCTAGATCACTTGTATCATGCAAGTCTTGCACACCATCATGTACATGGCTCTGTGCAGACTGTCGGACGTCACGCTGGTCCACATCTGGAGGTTCACTGCTGGAGGAGGCAGGCTGTGCCTGGTCCTGACTGCTGCTGCTCTGATGCATGTCTGATGCAGCTGATATATGCTGTGCTTGCTCGTCTGCTGTGCTAGTTTGCGACTGCAAGGAGGGGGGATCTGCTTGCTGAGGGCCTGGGCTGGGGTCTACTTGGGGGTCTGAACGGCGCAGGCTGCTGACTACTTGATTGAATCTGAAGGGGTGCCGAGGATCTGCAATGTCACCTGGACATGCAGCATACCATGTCAATCATTGACCAGCTCCTGAGAAGTGACACTACGCCAATATCACCCCTATGTATCAGGCACATGACAAGTAACTCAATGTGGCTGGGTCTGACTGGGTCTAACTGGGTCTGACTTGGTCTGACTGTGGCTGGGTCTAACTGGGTCTAAATGGGCCTAAGTGGGTCTGACTGGGTCTAACTGTGGCTGGGTCTGACCTCTGGGCCTAGGCTGGACTGACCCTGCTCTTACCAAAGCTGACCTGTGTTTGCCATGCTTACTGCTTTTCACACTTTTGCCAAAAGGGACAGCATGCCTAGATGAAGTGCTGGCAGAACCACTACTTGCGTGTATGGCATTGCACAGGGACAGCATGCCCATGGAGTGCAGACAAACACGGCTAATGCATGTCAACCTTGATGTGCGGCACAATGACTGGGGCATGTTGAGGCACAACAGAACACAGGGATGGACCTGAGGCTTCTGGTATGGACTGTTTGCTTTGCCAAGACTGCAGGCGACCTCTCACTAAAGGCGGTGGTTTGATCTGGGCTTGCCAAGGCATGGACTCCTGCCTGAACCTCCTGCCACATCATATCACCTATTAATCTTTGCAGAAGTGCTGTTTCAAAAGCAGTCACAGCTGCAATGAATCCAAATCAGCCGAGAATTGTTGCAGAGATGCTTGTTTATGCCGCAACAGCTGGGCACAGACGCCTTATGGGGTTGCTGACACCCTTGCTGCTGTCATGCAGCAGAGTCGCATGATGCCTGCAATGCAATCGGTGTGTGCAAGACGCACAAGCAGCTGGGTCTTCTTGGTCAGATGTGCTGGTCATCATGAGAACATGTGCTGAATGCTGCTGCCATTATCGTGACACGACACAGTGACCACCTAGGCACAAGAGAACAAGCTGAAGATGATACAGTCACATGCTCCATGCTCACCTTGCTTCATCAGATGTGTCAGCATCATCAGCCTCGCTTGGATCATCCTGGTCAGTCTCTTGTGGATGATCAGCTGATTGTGGGTCACTCACAGCGACAAATCTGTCCATATGTGTTTCTGATGTGCTGAATGTGACGTCATCTGTGTCCGCATCTGTGTCTGCACTGCAAGAGGGGATGTTGACCCATCTTAGGAACAGATTCTTAGGAACAGATTCTTAGGAACAGATTCTTAGGAACAGATTCTTGGGCACGGAGGCAAATGCCTCGATGTCCACTCAGCATCAACCCTGGCACGTCTCAGGACTGCCCCATGCATCTTTGCTGATGCTGAAAATCATGTGAAAACCACAGGCAAACTTACAAGTTGCAAACAGGCCCATGAACTGAGCTCATGCCTCATACATCATGACATCATACACATACATCTGCGAGAACAATGACATAGATACCATGAACACATACATACATGACTACATATGTAATATTTGACATATGTAACATTGACTAACGCCAGTTGCTCTTGTGCAAATATTATGATAACATACATATACATTGACACAGATAAACATGCTAAGTAATGCCAATGTCTGTGCTTTGAGCAAGGCTGTTGGAAGCAACATTGGCACTGCTACAGCAGGCAAGACTTCTGCTGAGGTCAGCTGCACGAATGACGCATTATGAGACACAAAGAAGAAACTTAAGACCAGAGAGGATAGGTAAAGCGGAGGAGGCCAAGAAGAAGTATGCCTGTCACACAGATGCTTCATGCAATCTGATGAAAGACTGCAGTTTGGTCAAATGGGCTAGCTAGGCCCATTGACTGCAAATTCTCTGACTGGCAATGAGTGATGTATCAGTACTAACAAGGTTGTGCAGCAAGGCCTGTTGTCACTGCCAGCAGATGCCATGCTTGCATGCTTCTGGATGTGCAGCTTGCTGGAATGCAGCAGGTGAGCGTACCAGAAGTTTGAGGCTCAAACTGCAAGTCATCATCTGAGTGGGATCCTTGTGTTTCCAGGTCATCTGTGTCTTGTTCCTGGAGGCCTGCTACGTTTGCCCCTCCAGATTCATGCTCACGCGGTGACTCTGCACAACAGATCAGCTGATCAGATCTGAACGGCGACTTAGCGTTCTGTGAAGCCTTGCAGCGTAAATGACACCAAGCCTGCCACAAAGATAAACAGTAAGGGAGAAGCAGCTAAGCAATCCCCACAGCTGAAGAGGTTTGGTGGCCAGAATATTTTGACATCATTACAATGCAAGCTCCAATGCCTCTGCCACACACAGTACAGCTTTCAATGCCTCTGCCACACACAGTAGAGCTTTCAATGCCTCTGCCAAACAAGGTGGCATTCTGAATGCAAAGCAATGTCACAGAGCTGTTGTCAGATCTGGTATCATGCAGCAAGAGAATAGTCACAAAAGCTTCCTTGCAGGTAGAACAACTCTCACCCAAGCCTTGCATTGCAACAGGCAGGTCTCTAGACAAATCAAGATCGGCCTCTGATTGCATCCTGCTTTGTTGCTGTCCAGGAGGAGTCGGAGAATTGCTGGCCATGATCTCGGACATGATTGCCTTTGCTTCCGTGGACATGAGCTTGTTCAAAGCAAGTCCATATGTGCCGCTGGTCAGGCTGTGCCGGCACAGCAGAACGACTGTTTGGTAGAAGAAGTTGAAGGAGGGATGGTATAGCAGTGGGTGGGAGACCAACAGGCACGCCTGCTCTGGCATTGCCTGCAGCCTGACCTGCCACCAACACAGCATGTTGGGCAGTCACGTGGCCACTGGTAGAGTATTGCTCATGCTAGCTGCAGCAACTACATGTGTGCACAGGACGGCCTCAGACAGGCGCATGAACCGAATGGGCCTTGACGTGTGATGATGTTCAGGCAAGCATAGCTGTGAATGCAGGCGCCATGCTTGCAGCATACCAAACACTGTGCGAACATGCAGTTCAGGCATGACATCTTTGCATCTGCTGTTGCTTTGCTGCAAGAGCAGCAGCAGCAGGATGTACATCTCGGAATGTCAATGCTTGCAGGCAGCACAATGCGCCTGAAGGAGTCACCTGTGGTGGCTCCCTAATGTCTTGATGCATGACCCTGCCTGGCTGCACTTCTGGAAACAGACCGTGCTTTTCTGCTGCTTGCAAAATGCTGGTCAGAAATTGCATGCCCAAGAGCCCAGAGTCAATGTTTGGGGGTCCAGGCTGCAGCATCAAGACAGCTGTTACATCCACAACCAAACAACATCACCCTGATGAAACAGCATCTGATTGGCTGATGTGCATTCTGCACCGGATACTGCTTGAGTGAAGGGTGTGCATGCTGTGCTTTTGCTGGGTACATACCGGAAACCTGAAGGCATCTCTGATTGTCTGTGCTACAGTTGGGCCGGGCAACATAGATGGCATGTAGAAGGATCTATGCGGCCCTCCCAGAAAGACTGAAAGGACACTATTGAAGTCCTCTGGCAATTCTCGGTTGACATCACGGTGGATCAAGGCCTGCATTTGCAGTGTCACCTTAGGTACACATCCCTGTACTTACAGACTGACAGGTCTGGACTTGGCTGCTGCTGCCATGGCCAACCTGCAAGGCAGGCCTGGTATCTAGCTTGCGTGCCCTGCACCAACAGAAATGAAGTCATCAGCATGACTCTGATACAATGGTGATTCTGTGCACAATGAGTAGCTGACATGCGACCCCGAGCAGGGTTGAGTACTCACGTGCGAAGTGTGGACCTGTAAACCACCTTTGTCAATCTATCCATGGATCAAGTCTCAGTTGCGCTGATACCGTTCCGGCCTTAAGGGAACGCGCTGCACCATGCCACGTACATGTTGACTGTCATCTGATTGCAACAAGCCTGAGGTGACCGACGTCAGATGGTCTGTGTCAAGTTTAAGCATGCAATGAGCATGCTGAGCTCAAGCTTGTCAAGTTCAGAATCATTTCGTTGTTGAATTTTGCCTGCAAGAGATCAGATATGTTTGACCACATTTGCCAGTAAGTTGTGTTTGTGCTCGGAGTTTCGCGTGTAGGCATAAGTCCAGAGTCACTGTCACGTTGTCGTAGGAAACCCGCCCGCACTTGTTTGTGTACGTGACCTTGATCTTGCCTAGGGTCAAACATGGCCCAAGAACAAAGTCGTTTGCAGAAGCTTGGAAGGCAGAAAATGCCGGTGAGACATGAGCATGATATGACACCATGTTGTTCCAAACTCTTCAACAGTGCTGACGTGTTAAAGCCGAAGCAGCAACAGAGCACTGCTTATTTGCAGGGCTGGCTAGCACTGAAGGTGCCACCAAAATTGCCAAAACTGGCAGAGTGCAATGCTCCTGTGGGAGCCATTCGTTCGCTCGTTCAGGTCTGGGAGGATGCTGCGTGTCGCAGTATTTTCCTGTTTATGAGCAAGTACTTTGGTGTGTTGAGTGTGCCAATCTGCTTGCAGTGCCATATCGTTGACAACAGCATTGAGGTGGACGCAGCACAAAGGGCTATGCAGGAATACAAACAGGTCAGTGTCAGATGCCTCAGATGCATATTTGAGCTCTCTGTTTTGCATAGGCATTGACTGACTATGCAGGCCGAGGAGAAGAGGCAAGCAAAGATGCAGAAGCTGGTGGGGTCAAGAGACGCCCTCAGACACCGCATTCACAACCACTTGCAGCAGCAAGCAGCTGCCCTTCAGGAAGTTGACTCAAAGGTCAGTGTCCAACCAAGCCATACACTACACAACTTATTGCAATGCTCATTTGAGACCATTGAATTACAATCATCAGTTTGCCTGTGCAGCAAAAGCAGCAGTTGGCCAAGCAGGAACGCCTTCAAAGATTCAATCAGCATGTGGAGGAGCTCAAAGTCAGCTTGAGGCAAGAGAAGGCCAAGAAGGTGTGCCTCATGCACCTGTTACAGTCGACGTACATGCCAAGAACAAGCACACTGTCATGCACCAACAGCAATATGCCATGCCAGACTAGCATGTTGCCTATCTGTGCAGTAAGTGTCAGGCATAATCTCCCTATCGTCATGGTGCCAAGCTGAGACTGCTGCGTCTTTGTAACACGCATGTGCACATCATATTCACGAGAGGCTGCAGTGTCATAGTACCACCTTTGGCCTGCAGCAGGCTTTGAAGCAGGCAGAGGACAGACAAAAGGCGCTGGTAGACAAGGCAGGCTGCACATCAGGGGCATTCCCTGAGGCAAGCTCTAGTAGACCCCCTTTGGTGACCCGCCACGCCCCCAACCACCAGCTGCCTGCACAACCCTCGCTGGACCAGCAGCAGCCAGAGTTGCATCACCAAGGCTCTCAGGTGCGTGTATTATTTGCTGAGTGTTATCCGTCTCAATGATCAGAACAGCCACAGATCAATGCAGCTCTGCAACCTCTAAGTCCGTATTGCAAGCTGGCAAGCCAGTGGCATCAGATGGGCTTACATGCTTGCAGTCAAACTCCACTCCAGCACCAGTCCTGCAGATAGTGTGCCCTGGCATGCTGACAGGCATACATGTATTTGATATTGGTAGTAGACTTTCCAAACCATTTTGGATTGCATTGCCTGTATCAAATCAATACATGCCGTGTGTAGATATGGGGTGTAACTTCCTGTGACTACCTGGATGGCTTGAGCAGCCGAGCAGCCTCAGCAACACCCCAGGTACGGCTGCCGCATCCCTGAGTCAGCAAACGCAATCTGCAATTTGCTGTGAAACATTAGCATGCTGCTGACATGTCTGGTGTGGTCATCAGGCCTTGTCAACTTCCCTAAGCCATTCTGGCTGTACACTGGCTGGACGCTGTTTGCAACCTTGCCGAGCGTATATGACTCTGCCTGATGTTCATGCGGAAATTGCACGCCTGCTGTTGTCATGCAGCTTCTGACATAAGCCTCTGGACGTGAACAGGTTGTGAAGGCCAGAGTGCTAGATGCAAAGCAGACAGCCCTAGAGAAGAAGGTGAGCTGGCTGTGATTGGTACAATATGGCACACTGTTGCTTGCTGCTGCAACTAATGAGGTGCTGCGCTGTCAGAACTGACAATCAATGGACAAATTTGAAGAGCAACTTGTTTTACGTTGTGCTTTTGCAGGTGAAGGAGAAACATATCACCCTCCCTCCGCTGTGCAGTTGTCCCCATGAGTTGAGCCCATTGAACCCACAATATGTGTATGCCTGTGCACTGAATTGCCCTCTGTATCAGAATGACGCCCTGTATAACAAATTGCTGCAGTCGCTGCTGTACAACTATGACCTGTAAACCAGTCAAGGCAGCACCATTCATGTCCCTTTTGCGTTGTCAGAGCTTACATCCTGGTCCACACCAAGTTAAGGATGTTACTGATACAACCTCTGTATCACACAATTGTTGCAACAATGACGCCGATATGTCTGGATGTTCATAATGCCACTCTGTTGGACCACCTGGTTCAGGTGCATCTCATCCAGCCATGGTCAATGCACCAGCTAGCTACTACCGTACTGCCTCGAATGTTAGTCGTTTAATTATTTAACTCATATTTGCATGACCCCGTTCAAAAAACATATAAAGTATTATTATCGTCCACGACTCCCATTTAAAAATAATAAATAATGCAACAACAAGTGCGAAAAGCAGTGCTCTGCGATCTGCTGATTTGCATCGTGTCAACACAGTCATCATGATTGAAATGCAATGTAAGCTAAGTGAATATCCTTTGATTTAAGCACATGCCTGCGTCGATATATGTCATAGTATAGCAAACCTGCAATTTTCCGCCACCGCAATCAGCAGCCGACTCGAGTTAAAATCATTAAAATTTTAGTCGGAATACTTTAAAGTATTAGGTATAGGTGCCGACCCACATTTAAGATAATCGATTAAACTTTAAATCATTAAATTGCGCAAAAAGTCGTTTGCAATATTCCGAGGGGTCACGACCTGGACCGACCAACGTTCGAGGCGTACGGTACGTGAGTCCCTGTAATTTGCCTGAAGAGAACGCGGGCAAGACTGATCCCTAAATGCTATTCGGGAGTAGCTGCTATTCTGGCCGCCGCTTAGAAGACATCACCGCCATGACGCGTGGTGCAACAAGGCTTGGAAGGTCCAACCAAGAAAGGTCCGATGTACCTCCGGCCGGCGTTGCATAGGCCGCTCCCGTGCATTGTTGATCAAATCGCATGTCGTGCCAACGGATGTCGTGCCATCGTATGCCGTGCTAACGGATCAGGCTGATGCTGCAAGGCTGGGAACACACTATACTGTGGACTGTGGAGTGTGGACTGTGGACTGTGGACTGTGGACTGTGGAGGGGCAACAGCACAGTTGCACGTGCAACCTGAAATATCGATGCAGGCAACACGAATGTGTGGTCGGCTCTGGAGACCTTGCTGCGCGGTGTGCTTTGGTTGTGTTGTGTTGCTCGTGACAACAACGCCGTTGTGTTATGCCCAAGGTCCGCCGTCAAGCTGTGTATCCCTTGCTAGTCTGCTGTTGCAACGCCGTATCTGCTGTTGCTTATCTTGTCGTTTCACACGCTAAACAGATGCTCCGGCAACGAGCGGGCTGCCAGACACAGAAGGGGTGCCGCCAGGCGCGCCTGTGCCGACCTTTGTGTCACTCAGCCCCGAATCTGGCGGAAGCTTTGCTCAAGGTTTGCCCCAGTCAGCACCAGCCCCCGCTGCTGCTCCAACTCCCGCGCCTCCTGCAGTGCCCACCTTCGACACAAGCTGTGTCATCAATCTAGCAGGTAATGGCAGCATTGTGAGCTTGGACTTGATCACAAGTAATGTCCAAAACTTGACACTGTCTAGAATTTTTGATGCTCCTTGGCGCTGTTGGTAAAATTTGATACGCTATGCAAATGAGCCGCAAGCATATGTGCAGGGGCGCCTGGAGGTACCACTTTAGTCTCAGCCAGCATTGTATGCCAAGGTCCAGGAGTGCCAGTGCCTTTGCTGGGTAGCAGCAGCCTTGCAGCTTACTCCAGCAGTTTTCAAGGAGTTGCCTTCACTCAAGACATGGATCCTGATGGTGAGTGAGCAGACGACAACTTCTGCAGACTACACACATCATGACAGATCATAGGCACACATGAGTATGCATGCAGGACCTGTATGTTATGCCTTGCCTGCATATATTATATAATCAGTTGCTACATCTGTACACTGATGCCCATTCATCGTATCAAGTGCAGGTGCAGTGTAGCATGTGTGCCGCGCTGCAATTCTTCAGGCGTGGTCCCCGAGCTCCTGCTCACACACGATCCCTCGCGATCGCGCTTCAAAGTTTATTTTAATTCTTAGGCAGCAGGGCTGCTGACAAGCTATGGTGTGTATGTGTACAGATGATGGACTGGTGCTGAGCTTTGCAGACCTGCCAGGAAATGTGGCAGTGCAGGACTCCCAATTCACCAGCCTGCCCGGCTTCGTCATTGTCAGCAACAGCACTCTGCGCTTCAGCAACGTCACCTTCAGCCAGTGCAACACTAACGGGCCAGGTGCTTACCACCCCAACGTCCCTTCTGATCTGTTTGTCTGCATCCTGCCCATTGCAGTAGAGAAGCACATCAGCTCCACCTGGATGCTGTAGCAGACCTGTATATGTATATCACCACGGTTGGGCACATGAGAGCAAAACTTAGCCTCATGTAGATTTCACTATACACTGCTGGTACAGGGAGGTTCAGAGTGAGTGCACACTGCAAATTATCAAAGCCTCCAGACCTGTTTTTATCTTCCTGCTTGGCTGGAACAGTGACTCAATACCAGTGCTGCGTCCCCTGTCCCGAGCAAGTGAGCACTTCACCAACCCATGTACCTGAAGTGGCAAGGTGCCAGACATGTCACATCACCCACCACCTGCAGGTGCAATGGACATAAAGAATGGTGCAGCTGTTTTCATCCAGAACAGCACATTTGTGGACAACACCGGTGCCAGAGGCGGGGCAATTGTGGTAGAAGGCAACAGTGGCAGCATCATTCAGGTATGCATCTTGGCAGGCTGCAGTACTGCCTGCATGTGCCCAGCATGTGAGCAGCACATACAGAACTGTGCAAGCCATACAAAAACATGTTCTGTATGTAGTACCAGTTTTCAACCAGCAAAGGTGCAACACGGCGGAAAGAATTTGTGTGTGTATGTGCCAGAACACGTGTTGTTGGGGGCCTGTTGGGTTGTTGTTGTTGGCTACATGCATTGGGCTTGCTGGCTAGCAATGATGTGAAATGCGGCCAGCACACGAAGGACTTCATGTTTGACTTCCCATTGTTCAGGCGCATCAGGGACCAGAAATGAGCCAGTAATGTGACAGCAGCTCACATGAAAGGCATGCAGAGCAAGTATGGAGAGACACACCAAAGCACAGACTTGCTTGCTGCTCTACAGGGCAGTAACTTCACCGGTAATAGTGCTGCCAACAGTCAAGGAGGTGCACTGGCGGTGTCGGGCAATAGCACCTCAATCCTGAGCAGCAGCACCTTCCAAAGCAATTTTGCAGCCAGAGGCGCTGGCATCTACATCGTCAGCTCCTCCCTCACTGTTGAAGCCACCAACTTCACCTTCAATGCAGCACGCAGCGCAGGTGGGGTACTCCTGCATACAGCTAACTTGTCAGCTAACTTGTCTTGATGCTGGCCTGCCTGCTGACTTGGCTGTCTGCTGACTTGGCTGTCTGCTGACTTGGCTGTCTGCTGACTTGGCTGCCTGCTGATTTGGCTGTCTGCTGACTTGGCTGTCTGCCAACTTGGCTGCCCTTGAGATGCTGCAACTAGTCATTCATTGGTTCTTGTAGTGCCCAACAGCCCAAAGCCATTAACCACTGAGTTGGCCCAGATGAGGTTGCAGTCAATGCCTTGCAGCCTGAGGTATAACATTAGAGCCCAAACAAAATTTGCCTGTGTGAGCAACGAGGACGCTCATTCTTGCCAGAGGTGCATCGCACTCACCATGCTGAGAGTCATCCATAGTGTATTTGACTATCCAAACTGCCACTGCATGGAGTATAACAGGTGGTGCATGCAGGTGGGGCCATATTTGTGGATTCCAACAGCCAGTCCAACATCACAGGTTCATTCTTCAGCTTCAACACAGCAGGGCAGTCAGGGGGTGCAGTCTCACAGGCAGACTCTGTAAGCGTGATTGACACCTGCCAGTTCAACAGCAACTCCGGCAGCACTCAAGGAGGAGCTTTGTTTCAGAACAACATGACTGGCTCTGTCACAAGCTGTACGTTCCTCAATAACTCTGGAGCAACTGGGGTATGCTCCTGTAACTCCATTGTCGTGTGAAAGGAAGGGGTGAGTTGCTGCCAAGCTGGGCACAAGGTTGCATACTCTGTGCCTGATGTAGTCATCACCTGGAGTCTGGTTGAGGCTGGTGTAATGTGTTTTGAATACTGGTTGGACCGCCTCACCCATGCGTGTGCGGTGCGTCCAACTCTGAAAGGCACAGTCTTGCGTGTGTGTCAACACATCCTGTCAGGTGATGCGTCTTCCAGGAGAGGCAAGGAGTTATTGTCTTGCATGCTGAAGTCAAGTTGTCTGTTTTGCAGGCTGGCATGTACCAAAACATTGGGAACATCAATGTCACAGGAGTCCTGTTTGACAGCAACATAGCCACAGGCAGCGGCGGTGGTCTGTACCAAAACTCCTTTGCAGGCTCAGTGCAGAACTGTACCTTCACTAACAACAGAGTCGGAGGCAGTGGCGGAGGGCTGTTCCAGAACAACTACAGGGGCAATGTGGCTGCTTGTGTGTTCAACACAAACTCTGCAAGGAGCGGAGGGGCCATCTATCAGAATGCCGCCACCGGTATGACTAGCAATAGTACCTTTAATGGAAATGGTGCTGAGAAGGGTGGCGCTATATACCAGGTAAAAGGCTCTGCAAGTTTGGACCCAAGTGTTGTTGGCACAAAGGATGTGCTCATGCTCATGGCTTGACCTTCTATACTTGCTGCTACATATATTTCAGGTGCAGTGCCTGACAAACATGCATGCAGACATGAATGACAGCTTGCATGCTGGCTGCAGAACAACTGCCAGGATGCCAACATAGCCAACTGCACCTTCAACAATAATACAGCACAGCAGGGCCCAGTATTGTTTTTGAACAGCTCTTTGCCAGACATTTCTGGCTCCACATTCAACGGCAGCACTTCAGCAGGAAATCAGGTCTTCAACAATGCTGCTAGCCCATCACCTAGTGCAGCGGAGGGCACACCATCAACTGGTGGCAGTTCTTCACCAGAAGCACCAGCCACAAGCAGTGCAGCTGAGCACACTCCTGCTGGAGGTGGCAGCATCAACGTTGGCAAATGATGTTTTTAGCACACGTTTGCCCTGCTTGACATCTCACAATGTTGCGTCTCTGGGACATTGCATAGTCATAGACGTCTTCGGCAATATCCTTCTCTTCTTTAAGATTGCATGTCATGCCTCTGGTTTCATTGAAACCAGAGGCAGGAGTTGAACTAGCAGGCGCTGCTGACGCTGTATGGCATAAGGAACTACTTCACCATGATGTCATTGCTCAAAAGATGCATACACTGCTTCGTGTACTTAGCAGCTTTGTATCTTGATGTGCATGTTGCATGATGTCTTCATTCTGGCAACAGTCATCAGGACCTTTTGCAGCCAGCTGCCACTCAGATCTGTAAGTTCTGTTGACGAACATGGACAGCACAAGTTACATGTACAGTAGTGGAATGACATACACTGTGCGCAAATTCACACACAAGTGTTCACCACATGTTACTCTCAGAAAAACAATTCACGAAACCAAGTATACAGAGGCATAACTGCCTGCTGATAATTCTCAGCATAGTGTGCCTGAATTCTTGCTAATGTCAGCCCAGTATGCTGCTGATTTTGTACGCTGTAACAACAAGCCCTTGAGCCACTCATACCAACAAATTGGTCAAATGCACACATATTCACCTACCAACTGATGCTGCACTGCCACCTCATGGGCTGTTGCCGGCACTCATATCTATGTCAATGCATTTGAGATCAACACACTCTCATGTCAAACAAATACGTTAGTTCCAGGAGCCAATAGCCCAATTTGGGCGGCTCTAGCAAACTTGAAGCCATGCAACGCCTAGGGTGCTGCTGCTGCGTGGCAAACAAGCAAGCCAGCTGGTTTGCTTGCAGCTGCTGAGACTTCCCATATTGTCATGCTAAGAATCCTAGCTTCTCCCCATTCTGCTTTGCAAGCCTGACCAATCCCTGCACCTGTTTGTTGTCAGCTCCTATCCTCTTACCAAAGCTCTTGATAACTGCACATCACAAAGAAAGTGAATGGCGCCACATGAGCGAAACCCATCAGAAACCAATTGAGCTATTATTGCACTACAGGACTCAGCAACATGGCACTGTTACCTTGTGAATGCAAGGAGATGCCTTTTCCACGCAACTGGTTGAATTGGCTCTTCCCTACTGCTGCTCGTACTAGCTTGACAAGTGGTACAAATATGCCAGTTGTTGACTTGTTGCCCATTCTTGTCACTTGCCGGCAGCTGGAACCTGCATGAAGTATACTGATTGTTTCAAATCTGCAGCTCGAATATCTTCCACATTCTTGTAAGATGAACAGGGCTTTCGCTGCAGTCTGGTCATTTGCGGAAATGTTTGCTCTGCATGCTTATCGAGCATGCGTGGTACCAACACAAAGATCGGTCATTGCGCTGTCTGTTCTTACAGCTCATGCCTCACCTGATCTTACAGGAGTATACAAAGCATTGAACTGTTTTGTAGATTGCCAAGTACTGAGAGACGCTGTAGAAGAAAAGGCTCGACACCGTGAGGTCGAGCAACGGCTTATGGGCCCTAGAGAAGGTCTTGGCCGCTGAGAGGGCGATACCAATCCATGTGCGCCTGACCGGCTAGCCGACATTGTAGAATGCATTTGCAGCCGAGACAGGAAGCAAAAGACTTATAGCAAGGTTGGTGACCTATGCGATTAGCTGGTGGACTTGCTGCGTTGCCGGCAGCGTTGCTTGGCAGTCCAGCCGAACCTGTTGTTGAACAGCAGCTACTGATGCCTACTGCTATTGGTGATCCTATTTTTGCAGGCGATTTGAGCCTTCATGTGCCATCCAAGCGCACCACCAATCTCTTCTATCGGGTTTAGCTTCCCTGCTCTTGTGCACAACACATGCTACTAGAGGGTGCAGTCGATGTCCACTCCGGTAGTGATCAGTGCATACAGCACAAAGAGTGGACGCCGAGCAGTCTACCAGTAGTTATCGCGGAATACATCGCCAGCGTACACGCTCATATGCCGTTGCCTGCAACTTGCCGGCCGTCAGGCAGCCAAAATCTTATAATCGCGCACTGCTGTGCTGATGTCTTACAAAATATCTGCGGTTGCTTGATCCACCCGTCGCTACTTTGTCTGCAAAGTCGACAACACCGAGCGCTTGACGAATTGAGGTAGTCCCGCTGTTTGCCATTTGTGCTAGCGGGCACTAAGCCAGTTCTTGGTCCGTCCTTACTCATTGTTTTTAAGGTATGCGCAACCCTCTGACCTGACGGTCATCAACTGCTTCCAAGTGCGTGTCCGGCAACCAGCAGCGTGAGCACAAGCTCACAAAGCTCATTGTGGTACTCACCAACATACTCCATGAACAGCTTGTGAGCAAAGCAGCACTTGACATGCTCTAAGGCAGTAGGATTGCCAGTTGAGGTGTGCTTCACACTTGCCTTGTCTCATTGTACTGATGTCTCCTGCTGTGCTCCTGTACGCCTGCTTGCTGTACATTCTGTGGCGGTGCCACGCCTAAGATTGCTGACTTGGGCTAGCAGAGATGACCAACCTTGCACAGCATACACTCATATTGGCATGGTTAGCTCAGGCGCGTCGAGCACTTCACAACAGGTCCTGCCATGGAAGTGCTGTGCAAATCCGCTTGACGTGAAGCTTGGGACGCCGGAGCACAGTCTGTACCCAAAGCATGAATTTGTTGACAGTTCTGTGCAAGCAGTATGCCAACATGTGCTGACACAATCGTAGGCAGCTCTGTCACAGGCAGCATTGCACAGCATGGACGCGTGGACAAAGGAGCCCTAGCAGGCACTTCTGGGTCGTGTTGTTGCCTTGCACTACCTTGATGCAACTGAGGCATGAGGATTGTGTCATTGCCAGGATGACTTTTAACATCTGGGCAGTAAGCTGTTCAGGTCAGCAGCATACACATACAGGTGTATCATCAAGTCATAAACGCGCGCTGGCGATACTTGCTCAGCCCAGTTTCATTGATGCATGCATGTCTGTGCATCTGAGGTGGACACATCTTAGGTTTTGCATCCACATTTGTCACTACCCTTTGAACACACAACATTAGGCACTGACTGCAAATTTGCTCTGCTATGCAAGCATGGGTCTGAGTATGGGCATCATCACCCCATCAATGCAAAGTTGATGGGCCAGCAGAGTTTGATGTTTATGCGCTTGCTCTAGGCAGCAGTTGCTGACAAAGGATGCAATTCAGGAGGCAATTTTGACAAAGCAGAATGATCTGTGTCAAGGCGATTCTGTGCAGCATACGCACACTCCGTTGCAAAGTAATCTAGAAAAGAAAAAGAAAAGACTACGCCTTTCGGCGTCAAGTTAATGAGAAGCCAAGTATTATACCGGGCTGCCCAGGCAAAGCAATCTTGCAGAGCTGTGACAAATTTGCAAGACGCTTGTCGACAAATTGAATGCAGGCCTGATCAAGTTGACAGTCAAGTGACTGCAGTTGCAGCTTAAGGACTGTCACACTTACAGGCAAGTTGCATTCAACTCCTACATACTGATATTCTCTGCAACTCGCATTTCCACACGACCTTCCGCAGCAGGCCAATGAAGAAGAAGAAGAAATATTTTACATGTTTCGGCCAGACAACACGTCCGATCACATGCAGCAGGGCCTAATGACCCTGCATCATATCATCAGTTTGCAACAATAATGTTTGTTTGTGAACACCCCAGGCAAAACGCCCAAAGCATCATAGGACACATCAATCTCAATATCATAATGTTCATAAAATTCCCGACGTAAATTCCCGATGCAAAGCTTAAAGCATAAAACAATACTTCCGACCTGCGTATGAAACCTCCAAGTGCCTGCCGACACATGTTGCAGTGACACTTTCGTACGTACACACTGATCCCGACGGTTGACCGAGCATTGCTGAAGGGTGAAGTTTCGGGAATTGATCGCTGACTGTTGCGGGCTGCCTCCACAGACCGTGCAGCCATGCTTCGCCTGCTTTGCTCAAACCCTAACACCGACCAGCAAGTCACAGCAGTGTGGATGCACAGCAAGTCACAGCAGTTTACGCCAGCTATGGACATTGCATTGCCATCAGAAGTGAAGAGGCAATTGAAGACATTTCAGGTTTGCTGCAGCAGTTTCGCAAGTTGTTGCTTGCCCTTGTTGGCTGCAGCATATTGGCCGCAAGTGCTTAGCTCGCGGTTGCAACACTCCTGTTATGGCGTCGTAGGAAGCATTGGCGGAGCTCGAGGAAAGCTTGATTCCTTGCCTATCGGAGGAAAGCTTAGCACAGGTGCTGACAGTGCCTCCTCCAGCCGTGACTGCGTTTTGCTCACGCCTTTGTTGACTTTATGGAGACCTACTGCAGGCCAGCCCTTTCGAAAGGGCGGAGCTTCATCTGACTGTTGCACAGGCCATCCAAACTCTTTTTTGTTTGTATCTGCGTGCGCACGGCACATCCCCTGAGGAGCACGCCTTTGCCAAAGAGGAGGTACCAGACACAAACTTGTTTGATCTGCAAGTTGACTTCTCGAAAGCTTGTAGGCTCCTGCTGGGTTATCAGAGCCATGACTTTGCTTACAGGAACGCATCAGCCGCTTCAAAAGAAAAGTCAGCAAGGTCAACTCAGAAGCCTTACTCAAAAAGTCAAAGAGAGCTACTGAAGTCAATATACAAGCTGCTAATAGGTTCATCACAGCTGCGATTCCTGAGCTGAGCAAAGAGCAGAAGCAAGCCCTGAAGCAGGTGCACATTGCAACCCTGTGCATGCAGATCTGTAGTAACAGCGCCCCCACAAGCTGCAGCCAAATGATCACTCATCTGGTCTGTTTCTTTCAGGCTGGAGCAAAGCGAAAGGGCGCGCCAGCAGAGCCTGCTGAGGTTGCTAGCCCAGACGAAGATCAGGCCTTGACATTTTTGCAGCAGACAATGCAAGAGATTGCTGGTGGTGCAACTTGAGCTGTTGGGGAAGCATTGCTGGAGAGGCTTGAGCACTTGGAAGTCAGCTATGCACAGAATCAGCTATGCACAGAGTCAGCTATGCACAGAAGACAACTAAGACGGCTGAAAGTACACGCAGGCTGGCTGCTCATGGTGGAAGATGCAAATGCTGTTTGTCTGACAGCTCACAAGTTGCTATCAGCCATCAAAGTTGAGCGCTGCCAAGGACATTGTCTTAACAGACCAAGCCATTGCAGTGGGCAAAAGACCTTACAATGCCCAAAATTGTGCAGTCTAGCATGGAAGAAGGTGCTGCATGGTGCTGCAGCATAAGCCATCCTGCAGCTTGGCACCTTGATAGACTGCATGTCACCCACTAAGATAGGCTGTCGCTTCAAAGATGTTGGATTTGGAGGGCGTGGCTTCTAGATTAGAAGCTGGAGTTGGAACACCTTTTGTTGCTTGAGCAAATGGTGTAGTCAATGAGATTTTTTGGTGTTGATATAGGTAACACGACCTCCACTTTCAGCTCTACATGCGTCGTGCTTGCGCTTGTGACTGGCTGTCAGGAGTGTCAGCCTCGACCTAACAGCCAGCAGCAAACGCTACGATTGTTTTTCAGCAGCTTTCGAATTGAGCAATTCCACATGACGGTAGCCTCAAAGATACACTTTAACGCACTGTATTTGACACCATATCCCTATGATCCAGGCATCTTACGAAGCTCTGCAAACTAGTGTATCCTTGTGAACGTGTATCCGAGATTCAATCTATCAAAACTTTGTGCAAGTGTTAAACGACGCTAATCGATGACTAATCACTTATAACGCCAACTGCACAAGCAGTGATCAGCGTTGATCATAGTTGCTCACACAGCTGCAGTGACAGCAGTAACCACAGCTGTCGCAGTATAATTTTGGCGAGCCACAGTCTTGACGGGCGCTGCTCGGATGCTGTCTTGAAGGGTGGTCTGACGGTGCGATGGCGCCGAAAAAGGCTGAACCAGCTGGCAACAAGGTTGAACCTGTCCAAGAACTCCCCCCATCTGCGTTAGAGCTCCTGCTGCCGACTTGGAGCGATGCAACAGCGCAGCAGGAACCTGCCCCATCAGGCAGGGCTGTTGGTTGCCGTCGACTGATCCGTGATTGCTATGCTTTTGCTTTGCTATGCTTTGCTTTGCAAGTCTTGCCACGTGTCATACAATTGCACGATAAGATGCTATGAGAGGGTTGCTGGCCTTATGTTTGCTCACAGCAAGTGACTCCTGCAGATCGTGAAGACTTATATGGTACAGCAGTACTGTTGGAGACTCGAGGTGTTGTCAAAGGATACAAGCAGCCAAAGGACTTATTATCTGTGTCAGATGTGCCAATGCGTGTTGCAACACCATCAGCGAGCAGAGCACTTGCGGGTCGACTTTTTGCTGGCCACCCCTCCCTGAGATGGCTGTGTGCTTGCTTTGTAGCTGTGCATAAGCTCAGGGTAAGCAAACAAGCCCCAGTTTGGTCCTGTAGACCACAGCCACTGAACTCCTTGCTTGATTGTTACACACAACCAAACGGCCTCGCAGGACAAATTGCCTCCCAAGGGGCTGTTGTGGGAGCTCATCTTCCCTCAGGATGCCAGTGGCCAGCCCACAAAGACAGCTTCTGGCAAGTATCACGTCAAGTGCTTTGTGATGGACGAATGGCGCAGAGTCACAGTGGATGACCGCATCCCTGTAGATGCTTATGGTGCACCACTACTGGTGGGAAGCATGCCAGCACAGCTGTGGCCACTCATCCTCAGCAAGGCCATCCTCAAGCTCATGGCCTTGTACCAGGTAGCAAACGGCATCAACATGGTCTATGACTGCATTTTTGACTTTGCTTGCTGTGTACCATCTCCCCGCAAAGTGTTTTGCATGCGCTCATTCTGTACAGGTACACCTGTGCCATGTTGGCTTGCCAACATCAATCGTATCCTCAAGATGGCAATTTGACATGGTTGTCTGGCCAGAAGATGCCCAAGTCGCAGCCAAGGCAGCAGTCTTCGTTATGCATGCACACAGGTGTTGGACAGGCCTTCATGGCACCAGGTGGCGGCCTTCCAATGGCTGACAGGCTGGCCCCAGGAGAACTTGATGGACCCCCTCCATGGCCCAAGCATCATGGTAAGGACCTGCCATCTGAGTCTGCCATCTGAGTTCTTCTGCACAATCATCAGGAAAGTGGCCGTAAACGCTACGGCTGTTGCAACTTGTATCTGTGCAAGCTTCATGTTCATCGTGCGTTTCTGGCTGTCACTGCGTTTGCAAGCATGGCAAAGAGCCGTGATCCGGTGTGCAGACAAGCTTGCTGACCTTGCTGTCACCTCATGCTGTTTCTGATGAGCATCTGCACATACTACTTGCAATGCTCCCTCATTCATGACCAGCTTGGTAGGTAGTGTTCATCCTGCTGCCACAGGGCTCTGGCCTATTTGAGAGACTACACGAGGCCTGCAAGCAGGATGGCGCACTAGCAGCAGGCCATTCAACAGCCATCGCACACTTGAAGGTTCAGGATCGGGACAGTCTGCAACGGCCACAGTTCTTGGTGCTATGCTGTGCATCTGGCCTGCCTGTGGATGACGTCATGCAACAGCTGGTGGCCCAACATTCTGACGGACTAGGCAGGATTGTCACATGCACCAGCCGCAAACCCATGGTAAGTCATGATCAACCGTGCGATACTTTCAGGCAGAACAAGTCTCAGCTTATTTGGCATGCATGTAGGCATCAAGCGTATTGACTTCGCTCAAGTACGGCTAGCCTGATCTGTTCCAGAATGTTGTGTGGCTGATGAGTCTGCGACAAGGCGTCTATTGTGCGTGTTCTGATGTAGCCCGTTGTGTTTGGTGCCAATTCTTGGGCTGCAGAGCTGCAAACAACGGTTGGTCGAGTTTGATGCAGTTTGTATATGATGTTTAACAGTTTGTGTTCTGGAATGTTTCAGGAGGATGAGGTGCAAGGCCAATCATATGTCTTTGTCCCACCAGCCAGCATGCAAGCAGGCATTGAGGCTGGCAATTTCCTAGAGGCTAGTGAGTTGAACAGCCTACATGGCTCTGGCATGTTTGGTGTCAGCTATGATGGCATTAGAGATGTGGCAGCAACAGGTAGGCGCCATACGTACCAATGCATGCTGCATGCAGCTGTACACATGCAGTCATGCAGAAGCTTGACAACATTGGCATGCAACAGTGGATGACTGAACGATTTGCTTTTGCCTGCATCCTTCAGAATTCAGCAAAAATGGGACCGACATTTATCCAAAAGCGCGCAATGACTGCTGTCCTTTGCAGCCCGGGAGTTCTGCTAACATCGCACATATGATGTGTTTCACTTTGCAGGGTCTGTAGGCGTCTTCAGGGCGGACCTTCAAGGAGTGCAGGCATTGCAGAGCAAACATGCAGTAGATGCTGTGTATATTCATCTCAGGCCTGCATCAATGGAGGACTGGGCTCATGCACAGAGCCTCAGGCAAGTACCGACTTTCAATGTGTGTCCAATAGCAAGAGGCAAAATGGCTCTATGTGTCACATGATAAGCAAGCTATCCCTCAGAATTGTACTAGGAAGTTGCTCTTACACATGACTTGTCCTGACAATGGGACTGGTCCTTGACATCAACCCATGTGTGCCCAGTTGAGCAGCCCATGGAAGATTCCATGCCACATTTTGCTGCCTCACAAAGTATATTTGTATTTGCCATCATGCATCTCAGACTCAGTTTGCTTGATAGGCTGACTGAATCTGAAGCAACGGTTCAGAAGAGACTGGCTTGGGCTGAGCAGCAGTCATCAGCGGCTGCCATGCCTGGCCTCTTTAGCTGCACCATTCAAGACGCCTCACCAGATGCTGCCTATGATGCCCTGAAGCATGCTGTGGCTGCCCTCAGCCCCTTTGTCAGGAACAAGCTGCAAGGGCTGCCTGCTGATGTGCTGGACTATGCAGACCTCATTGCCAGCAGCTCTGTGGAGCAGGCAATACTCAAGCCTGTCGTCATTGCTGGTGAGATACACATTGCGTCTGTCCTCTCATGCATGCCCTACTGGATTCAGGCCACAGACAGCAGGCTGTGTGGCATAGTGCTCGCTGATGTGATGCCATTCATGTTGATTGCACAACTGATCACACCCAAGCTGCAGTGCATTGCAATCGTCAGCCATCTTTGACAGGATAAGAGCCTGTGAGACATGCCCTTGTCCACATACAATAAACAAATCATACCTGCTCAGGCTGGCAAAATGTGTGTGTGCTGTCAAGCGGCATGTAAAGTCAGTTTATCACCAACAGATGCTTCCTTTCGTTAGGTCCTTCTGTAAACGGAAAGGAGCAGCTGGTCCAGAAGCTGGTAGAGGAGTTCCCACAGATATTTCAAGCAGCAGCCAGGCATGCCACTCCTGCGTATGGGCAGGATGCTCCTTCACCTGGGCAACCTACTGCATCTGACCCGGATGAAGTTTTGTCAACAGAGGAGTTCAAGGTGAGCATCTCACTCATCCCGCAACAAGCTCCAGACAAGCTTGATAGAATCAGCTGGGACGTATTTGAGCATTTCTGAAAACGCTGATATTTTCATGCTACGGGCTGGTGCATGCAAGAAGGTAAAGTCTGCCCATCAGCATCAAATCAGTCACCACACCTGGCAACTCCCACAGTCTCATATGATGCAAAGAGGTAAAGAAAAGAGGCAGTCTAACCGATGTATCCCTGTGCAGGTAATGCATATTTGTCAGGCCGTATTGCATGTAGTGCTGTAGCAAGTGGGGAATTGACAGTGTCACACTTGGGCAACACACAGCAGGTACATTCATGCAGACATGTTGTGCAGACCAATTCCATCTGTGCGCACAATCATATCATCAGCAGCTTGCCAACCAGCCAGCAGATATATATACTGCCAAGCCCTGAGCGGCTCAGAGCATCTGCTGACAACAATGCACTGCTGAATCACAACATGCACCTGTTGTGAGCCTGTTTGCTCATTGCAGAGGCATGAAGGCCAAGGGGAGCTGCTGGAGCAGCACAGCAACCCGTTCAACCATGTCTTGGCCAGACAGCGCTACGGAGTGACCAAGGGCAGCATTGCTGGTGTGGTAGCAGCTGGCAAGATTCCTGTGCTGCTCACAGATGTGGAAGGGGCGCAAAAGGCCAAGGCTGATGGACTGGACTGCCTGTCCATCTTCCTAGCTCCTGCAAGCCCTCAGGTACACCAGACGAGTACTTGACCAGCAGCAATGTCTGTTGTTTGTGTTTGACAAGCACCTGACTTGTGTCTCGCTGTGTTTGTGTTGTGGTCCAGTGTCTGCCCTGTCTAGTCAGGCTGCGCAAGGGTCACAGCCAGGGTGATACTGGGAGCTCCAAATCCACTCAGCAGCTGCACTGACTTCTGGCTATGGCTGTCCAACGAATGTTTACGAGCCACAGAGGCCTTGTGCAATCTGTGCAGACAAAGCAAGCACCCTGCTTCCCAACATGATGAACAGTGATCTGTGCAGCCATCTTACAGTGGTCCTTGCCTTGGAGCACAAGAGGAGTCTGTCTATTGTCCTCCCTGATGAGCCTTGAAGACAGGAAATGGAAACTGTTTGTTGAGAAACAGTCATGGTATGACCCATGAGTTTGGCTATGCATCTTTGAAGTCTGCACTGTGTGCTCAGGCATTTGAGGCAGAGACAAGGGAGTGGCTGCAGAGGCCTCAGGAATCTTTGAATGCTCAGATTGCAACAGCAAACGCTGACTGGGAAACGGCGCAGAGCAGCACTCTGTTTGACCACAAGCTGGTATGCTGCTTGCGCTTGACTGGCTTCCATGCTTGACAAGACACAAAACAAGATGAACAATCATGATGGGGGCCTATGTAAGCTGCATCATTTTGACCTTCATCATAGCTTTCCACCACCTGCATGTCAGTCTGGTGTGTCAACAGGTGCTGCTCTGTGCCTTGATCTGGTTGTTCAGCAGCATGTCACATCACACAGACCAGGGCAAGACCAACGTCTTGCTGCACAGGTATTCAACAGCGTGGGGCAGACTTGTGACGAGCTGACCCAGATCCTCACAAGGTACGCATTACATTGGAAACCAATCCCTGACCAGGCATGACCTCAAGCAAACATGGCTGTGCAGATCAATGCTGCTCACACCTCACCAGAGATGCCAGCAACACTGCTGACCTTGCTTGTGCACACATCAATGTTTTGTGATCAAGCATGTGTCATTTACCTTTTCAAGAGAATAAAGCATCAGCATGAAGCAGCAAAGAATGAAGGGACTGAGCATGGGCAAACATGCTTGCTGCAAGATCAGCTGACAGCGGTGTCTGGCAGGATGACCACCTCTGCTTACATGCTTACTGGCACTATCAAGCGCATGCAGCAACGCAGCGCCATTGAGCTCGTCTTGCTGCTGAAAGGCATCCAGCTGGCAAATGCATCATTGGCAAACACATTGTTGAGCAACCAGTGTGATGCTGATGCAGGCACCGACCTGATCTGATGCACACCAGGGAGGGGTCAGACAGCAGTAGCCCCCCAGCTGGGCCCCAGCTTCCTGGACCCCTGGTCATTTGCAGTGTGGCAGGTCCTGCTAGGGAGACACTCATCACCAAGCTCATGCAAGACTACCCCTCCAAGTTTGGCACAGCCATCAGGTGAGTGTGCAGTTGTGTAGCTAGAAAGAAAAGAAAAGAAAAGAAAAGAAAAGAAAAGAAAAGAAAAGAAAAGAAAAGAAAAGAAAAGAAAAGAAAAGAAAAGAAAAGAAAAGAAAAGAAGAGAACATTTTACGCTTTTCAGCGATCATGACAGGAGCCTCCTAAGGCAGCAGCCCGGAGCGTTGTGTAGCTACCTACTGCCTGTGTGCTGCCTTTGTTACAGGTTGACAATGCACGATATGTCTTGGCCCCCTGTCTTCAGTTAGAGGTCATATGTATGATGAGAATGCTGTGCAACCCTCAGCATGCACAGTGCATGATAGGACACTAGCTTGACTTTGCTGGTGCTCTTTGAGAAGCATGCAGCAATGCACATGTCCACCCCAGATGAGCGTCTGCTGATTCCTCTTCAGCACTTGCTTCTGAAGACAGTGTTTGCTGGTTGCTGCTGCTGCATGCCCGCACCCTGCTGCTGTGTGCAAGTCCACAAGCCACTGGACTGCTGAGACTAGAGCACCAACCAAATGCAATCGGTTGGTGCCTACGTCATGCACAAGACACCCTCAAGTGACTTCTGCAGGCACACAAGTAAGAAGCCTGAGAAGGGTGAAGTGGAGGGTGTGCATTTCTTCTTTGTCAAAAAGGACGTCATGCAGAAGATGGCCGATGGGGGCCAGCTGGCAGAGTTTGGGGAGGGCCCAGGGGGGTCTCTGACAGGCACTGCTGCGGCCACCCTACACCAGGTACTTTTTGGATGTAGTTGTGGTTGGCCTATTGTACAAGGCATACCCCAATGGTTGCCAACACAAATTACATTCCTGCCAAGGCTCAAGCCCTACCCCATGAAGGGGGCCATGGGCTCTTGTGTAGGTACTATCCTGTTGCTTGGTGCTCTGTGCCCATGCTGCATTCCCTCCCCTATCCTTACACACAGTCACAAGGATGCCATTTTGTTATTGGCTCACGAGCCTATCCTGAAGGCGCAAGAGCGTGTGTCATGCCACCAAGCCACACTTGTGATTGTTGCATGCTGCAAAACTGCCATATCGTGTCAATCATCTTGCCACCACAAGTTACACCTTCTTGACTGCTTGTTTGTGTGACAAACTGGGTCTCTGCAAACCAACAGGGGCAAAGATAAACTGCAAGTGAGCTGAGTAGCTATGTATGTGTCAATGTGCATGCTACATGATTGCGCATCTGTCGGGGGCTCAGTACACGAGTTGGCCAGTGGCACTCAATCTGCTACAGATGCCACAATACACACGATCTCAGTGCCTCTGTTTTGTTTGCATTGCAGGCTTGCCTTACAGCCCTGACTGCAGGGGCTGTAAGGCAGCCCTACAGGTTCAGCCTGTTGCATGCATGCATGAGCCTGCTTCTCTCATAGTGCTGTGCCCATTCACAACTACAAGAAGCTGTGCTGACTTGTGATCAAATGCACAATCTGTAGGTGGCAGGTCAGGGCAAGATGTGTGTCATGGCACTGGACGTGAAGAGGGCTGTGGCCCTGAGCGTACCAAATGCCCTCAAGGTCTTCCTGGCCCCAGGGACAAACCTGGCCCAGGCAGTCAAGGCAGGGCTGCCCCCAACCACGAAGGAGCCCCAAGTCCAGCAGGCCATCCAGGCAGCCAATGCGGAAGCTGAGAGAGCTAAAGTCAGTTTTGGGCCCCTGCAGTCCTTTGCAGGACTCGCATTTTGTCGTACTGATAGCTGAGTGTCGGGCCGCTGCCTTAGGAGGCTCCTGTTGTGATTGCTGAAAAGCGTAACCTTTTCTTTTCTTATGGATAGCTGTGCTGCAGAAGACTTTGCATCTGCTGTGAATGTCTGGCAAGGCTCAAGCAGCGTCGTACTTGTTGCTGATTGACCCAAAGAAAACAGCCTAAAGACAAGACACACTCAGACCTACGTGCTTGTCATCATGCCGGCTGCATCTCTGACAACAGCAGTTTGGTGTGCCAGCAGGAGGCAGCAGCACCTTTTGAAGCAGTAGAACAGCAGTTTGCTGTGTCTGCAGGAGGCAGCAGCATCTTTTGCAGCAGTAGTGCCAGAGGGTGCCATGGATGCCATGTACATAGCCCTGAAGCAGGCCATTGCAGGGCACAGCCCTACAATAGTGCCGCCTGTCAGCAAGCCCCTGGTCCTGGCAGGACCTTTTGGTGCAGCCTGCCACAAGGGCGAGCTGGTTCAGTGGCTCCTTCAGGAGTATGGGAGCAGCATTGCCCTCCCGGAAATGGTCACCACCAAGCCCAGAGAAGATGGTGCAGTGGCCAGTTCTGCCTTCAAGGTATGGTCTGAAAACTTGCGGAGAAAGGGTTTAGGGTGCTATGTTCAAGGCTGCATGTTGCCTCCAAAGGTGCACGAGCAGACAGATGCGATGTAGGTCCATATATGTATATGTGCAGTAAGGTGAGATGGTGTGGAACCACCTATGAGGAGTGTCACAGCTGATCTCGTTCACAGTCACAGAGCTAATTTCCTCCAAGTTGATGACAATGCCGGCTTTGACTGACCAAAGCTTGCATGTCTGTGCTGTCTGTCACAGCAGTCGCTCTTGCATGGTCTGCTCAAAGCTGCTTGTGCCTGACTTGCAGCTCAGCCTGTGTTGTGCCTGACTATGTCATGCAGGAGGTGATGACACAAGTGTTGGTCGAGCAGGTGGGCAAGTTCATTGACAGCTACAAGGCTTGCACAAGTGTAACACACATGCCACTTTTCCACCACATCATCAAGCACAGCTCAGAGGTCATTTCTGATGAACTGCACCCAGATTTATGCGTAAGCTTCTGGGCAGTAACAATAACAGACAGCTTGCTTTGTTGTTGTTGCAGGTTGTCCCCCGGGAGGAGGTAGAGGCACTGCAGGCTGCAGGCGAGCTGCTGTTGTCCGAGCAAGCCTGTGGATACGTGTATGGCGTCACCAAAGCAGCAGTGCAGGCTGTGCAGTACCAAGATAAGGTCAGCCTACTGTGTGCGTGACACACATATCAAAATACTTGCGGCATCTGGCCCATGAGGCACATGCCGTCTTCCTCATGTGATACAGAGCGCCTGCTGTGATGTCTGAGGCATGCTGAAGAAACCTGTCTGCTGTGATGTGGTCGAAGTCTGGCTGTTGGCCTGACATGCCAAGTATTATCAGCCTTGATAGAACGGCATGAGCAGCGCACTCAAACAAACAGCCATACTCAACACCGACACACCTGCAGCAAAGCATGCAACCAGAGCTTGAGCTGGTAATGCTGCTTACAGGCCTGTCGTTGCGACAAATGATCAATTCATGAGTAATCAATGTGCAGTTGATAATCAGCCAATGCCTGCCTGTCACAATACATGCATGAGATGCAGGTGTGTCTACTTGACATGGACCATGCATCAGACGTACTGGCACTGAGGGAGAAGGGGTTTGATGCCGGCCACATTGGGCTTGCCCCACAGAGCAGCCAGGACATGCTGCACAACATTGAGGCTGGTCTACAACAAAGACCGCTGCCAGGCTATGAGCCAGAGGATGCAGCTCAGCAGCTGCTCAAGGTACATGCTGCATCACTGCTGCCTACATGTTCAAGTTGAACACAATCACGCTTCATGCAGCACAATCTTGACAACGCGCAGTGAATGGTTCAAATCTGCATGGAAAACGTTGCCTGAGCAGATGCTCAATGGTCACAGCAGCCCCAAAGTCTTTGCCTGCTGCTGCACGCTTTTTGATACTGAGTGGCAGAATGCGCATAGCTTGAAGAGTGGCAGGAATGCTACAGTGTATAGACAGCCTGCAGCAGTCTGAAAACGGCAATACTACGCTCTCAGAATGCAGGTATAGCATGGCGAGCTGACACATGACGTAAATATTGTACATAACCTGAACAAGTATTTGTGTATATGCCTATGTTTGGTGACAAGTTATGTTGTTGAACTCCAGCCATCCTGGGAAAGCAGGGGTGTCCTGATGCATGCAAAGAAGCTAGGAGTGGTGCCTCAAGCAGCCTGAAACATGCCCTGCTGCCCACATCATTTAGTCAGGCACTCTGCCTGCAGATGATGCCTCCCTTTCTCCCGTGACAAGGCCCTGTTGTACCTGAGACGCAAGGCAATCAACCTGACTGGACCTCCTCATCAACGTGCCTGGTTCATAGAGATATTGTGCCAGATACAGTATGCAGTCAAGCAAGGTTGTCTTAGGCTGCACAATGCATTGACATGCATCTCGGAGGCTATGTTTACAGTCATGGAGAGTAGAGTCGCTTACTTGTGGGTTCACTGACTGTGTTTCCAGCTAAACATCACAACCTGGTGCAGGCTGCAGAGGGTGAGGTAGCAGTGCTGCAGGCCCCAGGCATGCTGGATGTAGCAGTGTCAGTGGGAGGCACTGGGCCCTCTGCCTTACGCCAAGCCTTCTATTGCCTCTTGGAGCAGATCAGCCTGCAGTACCCCCAGGCGGTGCCCATGGCCCAGGTGTGGGGGTACGGCCGCCCCTCTTGGGACTTGGCGGTGCGCCAGCATGGCCAGAAGCCTTTCAGGTGCTTCCCCAGGAAGAAATGCTTATGCCCATTGCTAGCATGTGCAAAGGCTGAAAGGTGCTGCAGGCTGTGCTTCCCATAGCCTTGTATCTTACTTGATGGTCTTACTTCACAAAATACGCGCCCAAATTTGAAGCACTGAGACGTTGTGTCATGCATTACTGGGCAGGCTGTGTCACAAGCTTGACTTGCTACCTGCTGCAAACACCTGCAGGTCACATTGAGCATGAGCCCCAGGATCATGTGCATCTTGTTCAGAGCTGATGTTTCAGTCATGTCACATACAGTTACATCCAAACCTCAAGCACCAGCAATCAGAGCTGCAGCAAGGCTGTTGGTGCATGCAGTATGTGAGATTGATACTGACACTGCCATTGGCATGGGTGTAGGGTGATGGTAATGGGTCCACCTCTGAGTGGCAAGACCAGCCACTGTCAAGCCCTGTCAGCCTCCCTGGGGTTACCCCTCATCCAGATGGGTCCCCTGCTACAGGCCCAGGCAGCTGCCGGGGATGCCCCTCTGCAAGAAGCCCTTCGTGGGGATGGCTTGATCCCTGACAGCATGTACCTGGAGGCAGTGAGCCGGCGGCTGCAGCAGCAAGACTGCATAGAGGCAGGCTGGCTGCTTGATGGCTTCCCTCATACCCTAGCCCAGGTATGCTGATTTGCCTGCTGGATAGGACCATTTGTAGGTAGGGCTTGTTGCATGTGAGCATCAAAAGCATCAAGAGCTCTGACAGGCCTCTATACTTCATCTATGTGACCACTCATGCCGTGCAGTCTGCACTTCGGGCTGTTCTTCTGCATCGCTCTAGAGGCACAGGACATGCTACAATTGCCATCACTTGATTTTTCCCAGCCCACTGAGGTTGCTCCTTACCATCTAAGTTACAATGCTACAACACCAGGTGGTGATCTTGCTCAGTCTGACTTGCAACTGTGCTTTTTTAAAAACATGCACATGCACTCACACATGGTGCATGCAAATGCGTGCATCAATACATCACTGCACAATTGTCATGGCGCGATGCATGACTCAGGCAAGCCATGCTTTGTGCACATCTGGATCAAGCAAGAAGCAAAGTCTTGTGTTCCTCCCCTCAGGCAGAAGTTCTGCAAGCTGCCGGCCATGTGCCAGACCATGTGATCATGCTGGAGGCTCCTCAGCCAATCCTTGCAGACCGAGCCAGGCACAGGCTTCTGGATCCTGTTACACGCCACATCTACCATATTCCCTCTGTTCCAGGGGCCCTATCGGGCCTCATCACCCCCACCCTGCCAGACGGATCCCCAGATGCAGCGGTGGCTGCCCGGCTGGTCCCTCGTGGGGATGACTCAGTCCCCAATGTGCAGCATAGGCTGACTGTGTGGACCAAGCATGCCAGGTCAGATTCCTCATGGCTCTCATGTGTTATACCTTAACGTGTGAAGTCACAAGTGTGATTCTGTTAGTAATTTGGGAATGGACCACTTTAGGTTGCAAAAGCCTTTGAAATTGCTTCAGGATATGTGTCGCAAGTCTGGTCTGCATTTTACTGCACAGCTTTGACATTGTTCTCAACCAGTTGCACGTCTGAACCAGCTGGCAGCATTTGGCACTTCATCACAAAATCCAAGAAGGTGTCAAGCCCTCTGCTCTGCACTCCAGCTCACTGTGTCTTCGCCAGTATAGGTGCCTGAGCAAGAAGTATGCAGATTCCTCCAGCCAGGTGTCTGCAGTGGGTGACATGGCTAAGGTGATGGCCAACGTCAGAGAGGCAGTCCTGTCTCAGAGCAAGCTGAGTCAGGACATCAGCCTGGTGCCATGCTCAAGCCTCATATCCCACCATTGCCAGGTACTAACCCCTTGTGTCTCATCTCTGTTGGGTAGTCTTGCCTGGAGTCTCCTTTAGGGTTTTGTTCTGTTTTTGACTTGCGTCTTGACTGATGTGTTTTGTGATGTGAAAGGGACCCAAAGCAAGCAACACAAAAGCCATACAATCATATCCATTGCCTGATGAGTTTATCCCTGGTGGTTGACCTTTACAAGGCATTCCCAATCTTTTGTACCTTTTCTGTACCTGTCATGGCAGCAGCAAGTCAATTCAAACAGTGCCTGCTTGAAGCAAGCTTTCCTTTCTTTTCTTTTCTCTCAAGCTATGGGCACAGCTGAGAAGCTTAAACACCAGAATGGACTCTGCAGCATGCATGCAAGGGCTGTGTGGCAGGGCCTGTTTTGATAACCTATGCCCAGCTTGGCATTGCAGATTTCACATTTGCTTACACAACAGCTGCACATCGTCTGGCTTAGATTACACATGCTTGTGACTTTTTTGCTTGCTCAAAAATCGAGCGCAGGGTGTTTGCAACATGCGGCAGGACAACAGACTATCTTTGTGCTGGGGTGAATGACATGTCAGAGATTATGAGAGTTGATCATGAGCAAGCCTTACGCCTTTCAGCGATGTTGTCCTTACAGATTGTGTCTGTGGCCAAATGGCATGGCAGCCAAGTGGCAGAACTAGCACAAGGCATAGGGAAGCATGTGTGGGTGCAGTTCAAGGACTTGGCCTCTTCTTCACAGGCTATCACGCTGGCTCAGGTGGGCATCCTGCAAAGCTGATGTCACATGTGACGAAAATGAGTCATACCTCACATTACAGACAAGCACCAGCGAGTGGTAGTTGTGCTTGTTGGTTTGTTCGTGCTCTTGTCAGCTGACTCCTGCAGTTTCCAGTGGGTGTAGTGTTGTCAAGAGAGTGCAGCACAGAATGCCTTGCTGCTATGTATGCTTGCGGTATGTAGTCATTGCTGAGCTACCCAGCGCCACCCAGGTTGCTTATCTTGTGCAGGATCGAGTTTGCATCCCTTATTTGCAGCATCGCAATTCATCTCAGGGCAAGCACTCACTTTCCATACCTGCCTTGCGAGTTGAACACTCAAATGTCTATGTTCACTTTCAAAATGCACATCAGGCGCAAAGAGTATGTTGTTTCACTATTTGCATTCTTGTGTCTGTGGTTGCCATACAAACCATGACTTGGCGCAATGACTATGAAGGATGACATGCCAAGCACTCTGCAGGACCCAAGCATCTTCAGTCACAGCCAGCAGTTGAAGCGTTCAGACCTGAGATTATTGGGTCAGACGCCGGCGCTCTTTCTGGAGTGCAAGGATCCTGTGCAGCTCATGGTGTCCCTTTCAGGAGGACCCTCACCTCCTGTACCACCTTCTGCACCTGATACCACCTCCAGGTGACTGACACACTCCTACCCCTCGCCTCCTGTACCACCTGCTGCAGCTGATGCCAAATCCAGGTGACTGACACAATCCTACCCCTCACCTCCTGTACCACCTGCTGCTGCACCTGGTGCCACCTCCAGGTGACTAACCCATTCCTAAACCTCACCTCCTGTACCACTTGCTGCAGCCAATGCCACCTCCAGGTGACTGACACATTCCCAATCTGAGTCAAGTGAAGATATACCATTCAGCTGACCTTAGCAGCGACCCTGGGCGTTCCTGTGGACCGGACTGTGCATCTCAGCATGTTTTTGGGATTTTTTTCCAACATGCATTTCAGAGGCCAATTTCTCAGCAATTGTCTTTGCCAAATGCCCAGCCGTTGACTGTACTAGAGAGCTATGGCAGCTGTGTCCGGGTAGCTCAGCCCCTCCAACAACAACAGAACAGCTGAAAAGGCCCCCAGGAGCACTTTAAATGGTTTATTTCCTGAGTTAGGTCACTTTGCAGTGCTTTGCGTGTTTGACCTGTTTTGAGCCCTTTACACATCCCAACACTGTGTGGTCAAACCCCTCAACCAGGGAGGCCTGGTTGCACCCTGGTGACAGCCCCCCCCCACCCCCATTGACCTTTTTTATGAGCCAATAACTGCAGATTCAGGGCTTGACTGATTTGGTGAGTGATTGGAGGTCATACTGTATCAGCCATTCTACATGCGCCCAATGCTGTGGCGTTTGTACAACAGCAGAAGTCTACCAAACTTACAAATCCTTGAGACTGCGCAGAGCTACATATGGTACACTCGTGAAACACAGGATACATCTGTTTACGCGTAGGCAGTCAGCAAGGCTTTGGCTTATACATAAGCTATGCTGTCCAGCATTGATCAAACTTTTTATGTTTAGAGGATTGTCGCAACAAACATCAGTCTTCATTTCTCTGTCTGTGCATGCATGCAGGCAGGCTCCAGAGTTCCAGTTGGTGGTGGAGCCCTCTGCCTGGGGCAGAACAGCTGAAGGGCTTCAGGGCCCCTTGTTGCGGCTGCACACCCCCACAGCTGCGGCGACCCGCCTGGACCTGCCAGCTGGCCGCCACCTGGCACGCCTCCTCACAGATAACCACGGCTTGCATGCTTTGGACCTTCGTTGCAACACACCTTTCCAACTTGAGGATCTCAACAAGGTCTGGAATCGCACTGGTGTTGGGGTATTGCCTACATTCTGTTGTTATGTTGGGGTCTGTTGCTTGTTCAGTACAGACCTAGGTAGTCTGAAGCCTTGCAGCGTTCCAGCTTAGTGTGTACATCAATGGAATGAGCAGCCGTCATCATTGTAGTGATTCACACCTTGCAAATAGCACGTGATGTACAAGTGAGTGTGTTTTCATTAGTCACATCACCTGTTGCAAGTGCTAGATCACATGCTTGTGTTCAAGCAGTGCAACACTGTGCACAGCCTGTAACTTGTCACCTTAGCATCTGCTGCATCATCGTACCTTTCAGGTGCAAATGAACACACTGCAGGGCCTGTTGTCCTGAATCACCTGACATTGTTAGCTCCGGGCTGCCGCCTTAGGAGGCTCCCGTTATGATCGCTGAAAAGCGTAAACTTTTCTTTTCTTTTCCCATGACATGATATGTTTGTGTGGGGTGGCAGGTGCTCCAGGAGCGTGAGGGCCTAGCATTGCAGAAGTGTGAGGGGCGGGTCGGTCCCTACCCCCCCGCCACCTGGGCTCTCTGGTTCCGCTACACCTTCCAGCTCCACCAGCCCTGCCGCCTAGGGCTGGATCTCGCCCTGCCGGGCGAAGCCCTGCTCAAGGCTGCCTCTCTGGTGCTGCTGGATAATGACACCTCACAGGTTGGGTGATTGTCTCATGAGGGCGCCTTGTTGCCTAGACTGGCAAGGAACTTGTGCTCAGTCTCAGGAAACAGTCTTCAGCATGTTGTGAGTCCCTTGGTTGACAGTGCCTGGGCTGCTAGCTCCTCTCATGTGATGCCTAACGATGACATACTGAGCATGTCAGTTCCAAGTCAGGGGTCAGGGTCAGATCCTGGTGCCAATCTCAGATTGTCCCCTTTACCTCGATACTTGCATTCAATTACCTGTCAGCCTTGAAAGCTTGTGCACGGATCCCATTATGCTCGCTAGTCTTACAACCTTGGAGACCCAGCAGCTGCACATCTTCAGAGGTCATACTCTGTATACTGTGTTAGAGAGCCTCTGAAAAGACTGCATGCCTGGCGCAATAGCAAGGCAAGTCGTGTGCTGTGTATGTGATTGGAGTTAACCTTTCTTACATGGCACAGGAGACGCACTTCCTGGTGCATCGTACACAGCCAGTTGTGCTGCCAGCCAACAAGGAGGGCTACACGGTCCTGGCCATGTCCCAGGGCCCTGAGCAAGTGCCCCAGGACAGCTGGCGCCTGAGTGTGCTGTCACAGCAGCCTGTACAGGGCTGGGCCCCACTGCCCTCCACCAGACAGGACCTGTTCGAAGGTCAGCTCCACATATATTCAGCAGCAGCTGCATGTTGGCGCCCGTAGTCTTTGTTTCAAGTGTCCACCATGCAAGCACTACTCCTGGATGAGTCTGTTACTTAATTTATCCGTCCACTCATTGAGTTGCTGTTTGGTCCTGTAGCTGGGTACTTTGGCATAAATGTTTCACCCTTTTCACCAACGAATCAATGGCAAAAATGCTTTGGTCAGTGACAGCATGTCTGCCTGAAGATTGACAATCTGTATGGCCCATGTTTGCGCACAGCAGCTTTTGGTCCCTATGTCAAATGAGTAAGAGCAATTGAAAGCCCGCACCAGCTGAGCAGAAAAAGGTGCCAGATTTTGATGATAGTAGAGTCTTCTGCATGCGCAGAGCCCTGGAACAGGATATGTATCAGCCCATCAGTCACTGCCAGCTAGTATCTTGACATGACATCTGTCAGCCGATCAAGTGGCTTAGACACCTGCTGATTGTTTCGGTGCTGGTTATGCTGGCACCTGTACCTGTCCTGCACACTTACCACTTGACAAGTGCAGGCAAGTACCACTTACCACTTGACAAGTGCAGGCAAGTATGAGGCCAACCAGTACCTTATCTTGGCTCGCTATGTGATGACTCCTAGTCAGCGGACCCTGCTGACAATGCATGGTGAGGTGACTAACGGGTGAGTAGTCCTGCTGCCAAGGCAGACGTCTGCTGCAGCACTCCCGTACTCTGTCATCAGTCTTGGATCTCCACATGCAAACTGTGCTGACAGGCAAAAGTCTGCCTGCCTGGCATCTTGACTGGTAACTGGCCACCTCTTGCCAAACCATCTGAGTCATTTCAGATACTTGGAGCCTGTAGTCCCCCACAGGCGTTATTATACTTGAGTCTGCTAAGTCAAACTCACTGCAAAAGTCACATGCTGAGATGACTGCTATGAAAACCAATTTGGCAACTCGTGACGAGTATACCATCTATGTTCTGTTGCACTGCGTGACTTGCAGCATCTCAATGCCACATTGCACTGCACCTCCTGCGTGGGTGGGAGTGTGATACATGTCGCTGTTAAGAACAGCATGTATGCTGGCAATGTCCACCATCTTTTGCATGCTAGAGCTCTGTACACTCTTGCGCATGTGTGCAGGCAGGGCAATGAAGACATTGCATGCCAGGTCAGCATCTCCCCCATTGCAGAGGCTGCTGCTCAGTGGCGCAATGATGCCCAGGTAACCACTCATGATCATTGCTTGTTATGCAGCATTCCTGTCTACTAGACATTAAGCCATACTGTAGTCAGCCAGATTGTCTATGCCCATTCTCAGCGCAGCAGAGTGGAGTGTATCAAAGACTGCAGCTTCTGGGCTTGGTATGGCTGCAGCAAGTCTGATGAGTGAGTCTGAGCAGTGTATATGTGCAGATGTCTTTGCTGTACCTCATGCTGAGCATCAAGACATCAAGCAAACTGTTTTTGATGCTTCACAGATGGTGTCGTGCATCACACGACAGCATCATACGTACCACATGCATGCATGGGAATATACCATGTTGGTCGTGTAGGCACTGCCCTATGCTGTCTTTCTTGTGTAGAGCAGTGACGATATGCTACAGTATACAGACAACTGGAAGCATTGTAAAGCACATGTCTGGCTCAGTCTCAGCTGCCGCATCCCCTTGCTGTTTGTAGTCAGCAGGTCTGATGCTTTTGAGTGGTGCAGAGTCTAATGCTTTGAGTGGTGCAGAGTCTGATGCTTTGAGTGGTGCAGAGTCTGGGGCAATGGTCTGGTCAGTCCAAGGTGACAGTGGCAGGGCAATGGCTGGACCCTGGCAAGTACTTGCTGCAGCTGGCACTAGATCCTGCCAGGTGTCGCTGTGAGATTGGGCAGCATGGCAGCCTGCCTTGGGAGGTGGCCTGGAAGCTGCAGCTGCTGCCCACTGCAGAGGCCAAGGCTTGCCCTGTTGTGCCTGATGACTCCAAGCAGAAGTACTCCCAGGTCTGTCATGCTTTATACCTCAAAACCAAGAAGGAGTGCGGGTGCAGCCAGATGTGACTTCCTGCAACACCTGACACTTGGCGTCACATCTGAACTGGACTTGTACACCATGGCGGCCCGTGTGTATCTCTGCAACCCATGTGGTGAAGATTTGCACCTGAGATCAGAATTATCAATCCATGCAGGTGGACTTACATGGCCATATCACTGACGCTCAAGTAAGTTCATGAGTGAAGGCAGTGCAGATCTTGTGCATGGCTGTGTAGCTGGCAACCAGGGTCCATGGTTCACACATGATCCTGACCCTGCAGTATACAACTCGCTTTACAGAGTCTTGGCTGCTGGCTGCTCAGTCTGGAAGCAGCTTGGTGGCTGCATTAGTCAAGATCCACTTGCTGTTTTGGTCAAAGGCAGCAGCCCTCACGGGGTGACAACAAACCCCCCATTTTGTGTAACACAGAAAAAAGAGAAAGAAAACTAAAGCCATAGTCAACACAAGAAACAAAGAAGAAAATGTAAAAGAAAGGTATGCAGGCAACTGATATGCTCATGGATGCATGCACAGGCATCTTTTGCCAAGTGGAATGAGGGCCAGAAGGACAGGCCTAAGCAGGTCAATGCTGCCCTGGAAGCCCACAAGGCTCGAATTGCAGCCGCAGATGCTGCAGCTCAGCAGCAGAAGGAGGCAGTGACTGTGAGACCAGTGCCCAAGGGCAAGAAGGAGCAGCCCTTAGAGCTGCATCCAGACCAATTTGTGCGCATCAAGGCCCACAAAACAGCAGGCAACGCCAGTACATCCGCTGCAATGCTACCTGACCTTGCAGAAGCCACTGCCTCACCTGCTGTAGATGTTGAGGTAAGCAAACAAAAGTCACTGCCTCACCACCTTTAGAATTCAGTGTTGATCGCACAGCTCAGTATTCATCAAACTCATCTGTGTTTTGAATGCATGCTTATCACCTTGCCATCTTACAGCAGTATGATCGCATCTACAGCAATCACCTATGCACATGGCTGGGAGCATCAGCGTCGTATGTGTTGTACCTTCAAATTGTTTGGCCGCCCTGCAGGATTGGATACAGAAAAGAGCAGCCAACAAAGTGTCACTGGAGACAGCAAACCAGACTCAGTTGGCTAGCTTTGCTAGCTGGCGGCAGCAGCAGCTGATGCAATTACGTCCAGAAGAAGGCTGACAGCCTCAGCAGAAGATAATTGCAATTGAATAGACATAGGTTCTAGTCATAGTCGACATGAGACGTTGGTCACATGGTGCATGCGGCTCCACCCAGCCTGCTGATTTGACAGGATCTGTGTTAAAGTTCACAGGCAGGACATGTATGTTGTGAGCAAGCACTGCACGCAGTTCCACTAAGCTACCCCACAGTTTGCTGATGGGGTCTTTGCATTAGCAGTGCACACAACACAGAAAAGTGATGTTGCCTAAGTCACACTCTGTGAGCTGAACAAGCTCCAATAATTGGGACCAGGAATTGTGTTACCAGGAAGGCTTTGACAGAGACATGAAGCAGCTTGGCTGTAGTCAGCTGCTCCCTCTGAAATGCACGTGGCGTTGACCACATGTCAACAACTACTGCTTGCAGCCACAGCTGCCATGTTGGAGCAAAACATGTGGAATATGGCAAGCAAAGTTACATGTTCCCTTGCTAGATTGGATCTCAGATACACGTCCCCAAGAATACACTGATTTGCAGAGCTTGTTGAAGTGCCTGGATCATAGGGATATTGTGTTAGAAGCAAAGTTACATGTTTTATACAGCTTGGTCTGATCCAATGCCAAGCTCCTTGGCCATTTCAGCAAAGTTGAACTCATTTGGGCTGTGATTGAACTTGTGCACATGAAGGAAACTAACAGGATCTGTATAAAATGCATATGTCAGGGTCATCAGTGTTCGGGCCTGCATGACACATACCGAATTTGTTGAAATGCCTGCCAACCAGCCAGACACTGACAAAGAAGGGATGCAGCATCAGCAGAATTGAAGGTGCAGCTAGCACCAACATTGCAATACGTGCATTGAAGTGATGTGGCCAGTGTATGCTGAGCAAACTGGATACCTCTGCAACTGAAATCAGGTGAGGGCTGATAGCATCAGCCTTTGCTAGAACTAGTCCCTTTTCATCCAGCAGCTCAGTGTAATGCATTATCGCCAAATGAGGCGGGGCTTGGTCTTGCATTCTGCATGCAGCATGTTTCAGAGAAAAGAAAGGCTACGCCTTTCGGGGTCAATCTAATGAGAAGCCAAGTATCATGCCGGGCTGCCCAGGTAGCATGTTTAAGAAATACATGCCAGTGGAACACTTCAGATCAGAGGGGAACAGGGACTGCTCAATGCAACTGGGCACGCTCAGTACAATGCACAAGTGCCAGAGAGCAGCACAGCCAACTAACCTTTGGAATTCGTCAAGGGTAGTAAAGAGGACAAGCGGCAACTGATGCTGCAAGACCAAGGTCAAGTAGCCTCCTTGAGGCTTGCGAAGGGGCATGACAAAGTAAGGGCTGCAAAGCAGCACACAGCGTTCCATTGGGCCTCCAGCTTTGAACAGTCAGCTTCTGCATCAGCTTGTGGTGTTTCATCTTGCACGCACCAAGCCTTAGCACGTGCTGAGTATGCCTTCCATTCTGTGCTGCCCAGGACTGCTGCATTCTGATCTTTTGCATGGTGCTGCAGGTGCAAGGTGCTGAACTTACTAAACCACGGTTTGCAGGCTCTGCCACAAAGAAGACAAGTCATTGCAAAGGAAGCAACACAAACGCCAGAAACTATAGTTTGGGCCATAGGCAGATGTGAACACTGACCTCCTGCCACAGACTGCTGATCTGCTCTGGAGTTCGTAACAACATCTTGTCCATGTTGACGATTGCACTCAATTTGGTGGGGGAAGGCATTGTGCTCCCAAAGGCTGCTGCAAGGGGAGCAGCACTGTGCAGCCATCTGAATGCATCATAGCACAAGCCTTGCCTAAGACTACAACCAGCTTTTTGAGCTGCCTGCATCAACATGACGCAACAGCTTTGTGGTATTGTCAGATGACTGCGCTCCAAAGCACCTACAGGAATCCAGCTTGCTGGTGGATGCGTTGTGTTGCTGCCTTATACAAAACAAACAGAGGTTGGTGCAGGCACAAGCAGAAACAGCTTGGCAACCATTTTGTACTGTGACCAATTATTTGAAGCGTAACTACGGTACCAGAATAGGTCGGATTCCAGGCCTGCTGGTGACCAGCAGGTTGTTTTGGCATACTGTAGCTCATCTGATCTCAGATAGCAAGGTAGACTGCTTCAGCACGTTGGTGCAATCGCAAATACTCCTTGAAACATGCAGGATTCAGCGTGTGTAGGACTTTGATCAACGTCACTCATATGCTGGTCTGAACCGTGGTCTATGCAGTCTCAAGCCTCACCAGATGAAACAAGCTGGCAGAGTGTAAAATGGCCGGACGGATCAAGGTCACAGTTTCATCAATTCCCGGTGCTCTGAACACCTAGCCAATGAGCGACATGCCTGTAGTCTTACTTAATGCAGTTATGAAGGACTGGTGAAAGGCGAGATGTGCCACGTCAGGGGTGTCTCTGACTTTGCGGATGGTGACAGGCAAGAGCAAAGCATGCCTGAACAAAAGGAAAGCGCAGCCTGTGAGCTTATGACTGATTACTCTGGTGCCGCCAGCAGATATGAAGGGGAGTACTTGGACAATCAAATGGACGGTTTGGGCGTCTACTACTGGTGTGATGGAACGTGAGAGTGCATTGTCAGCTTATGCAGAATTGCATGTGCTAATGCCAGCAGCAACACTTGCCGTGCTCAAACACAGGTCATACAGAGGGGTCTGGAAACAGGACAAGATGCATGGCTGTGGCATCAAGCTGTCATGTGACGACTCAGGCAACAATGTAATGCAAGCAGGGCTTTTCGTTGACGATGATTTTGTTGGGCCATCCTCTGTATGTGATGTGCCTGCTGCAAAGCAGGCTGCACAGCAAGGTGTAGGGGCTGCAAATCTGGCTTGTGGTTTCAAGGTGATGTCCAATGAAATGCTGCTCCCCCAAGCCAAGCAAACGCTTTTCCCGTCATCACTGACACTATATTCTACATGCAGTCACAACCCAAGGCAAACAAGTTGGACGTCAGTCAGACACGGTCGCATGAAAGGAGTTTGTCAATTAGCCACTCAGATGCTTTTAAAAAACGCCGTGTTTCCAGTTTGCATTCGTCATAGCCAGCCAAAGCTATCCCAGACTATAAGAGATGTCGACTACAACACATAGAAACTACCTACCATATATTCATTTGACTCTGGGTTGATCAGACACCATGCTATCATTGCAGATTCTACTGTAGTGTGATTCTATTGTGTAACACCAATAGAATACAATACTTATCTGGTACAGTTGGGTACAGCCTTCAGGCTATAACTGGGTACAGATCACTTGCAAGAGAATTTGCTGTTTAAACTACTTCTTGAGTTCAGTTGTGACGCCTTGCACAATGCGTACTATCTTGACTGGTGCATGTGTGCAGGTAGCTGCATTGTGCACTTACAAGGTTTCACTAGAGCAACTAGTTCAGGGGCTTGAGCAGTCAGCAGTGGCATCAGTCCTATGTGGCTGACATGCAAATTGTTGATTTGTGAAACTAGGAGCCCTGTTGCAAGTGCGTGTCAGCAGCAATGCAAGCAGACAAGAAACACAGCTTCACGCATGTCTAGAATACAGCATTCAGCTTCAGACCTGACATCTTCAAGCAGACTGAGAACAATTGTAGAGCAAAGTTGGCACAACAATGGAAATAATGAAATGTTCTAGGCAACTTGTGTGATGCCGAAATCAAGGGTGAAGTCACAGCTGTTGTACACACACCACGAGTGCAGCATCATCGTGCACCCCGTCTCAAATAGTGTCTCTGAACATTGTCCTGCAGGAAAAGGAAACACATCACGCTTGCTCGCAGGCAGAAGTTACCCCAACACCAACACATGAGAAGGATCCATCACACCACCAAATTTTGGCAAGTCATGTGTTCAAAGCAGAACCAGTGGCATGCAATACCTGCTGTGATGGATGAAGACTAGGCAATCCATTTAGGCGCCCAGGCATAGACGCTTCTTGCCACTTGTCTGCTCCCAAGCAACCGAGATGATACCAGCGGATGTTGTTACGGTCACTATAGCCTATTTGCATGCTGTGCATTGCAATGGGATTGCGGCACCCTTTGCACAGAACCCTGGAAGATGATGTATGCGTCTTGACTGTGTATGTGACAGCAGGTGGGACATGTGGCCTCATTGCTCCTGCCCGAATTGCCATATGCAACTGCACCCCTGCAAGAAACATAGTTGCACGATATTCCGTCAACGAGGCAGGTCTGTTACATATTGCAACAAGCTTAACATGCAAACACAAAGATGTGCAAGCCAGTGCAGAGCATGCAGATCACCAAATGATGGCAACATGTTGACAGAACAAGAATGGTTGAAAGAGTCCAGAAGTGTTCAGCTACGACAGCAGCTCTCACCAGCAGCAGCAGCAAAATCCTCCCAAGGCAGCATCCCTGCTACGTGCTGAGCAGCCTGATGACCACGCTGAGCCATTGCATGTGGTGCACCTTGTCTGAAAAGGCTCTTCATCTTAGCATTGACAACAGCTGCATTCTGGTCCCAGTGCTGCTTTCGCTGCTTACGCTCCTGCAACTCTTCTGCTGACATGCCTTTCTCCACAAGACTCTCAAGAACATTGTCCACAGCCATCGTGCGGACAGGAGGGGCTGTTGCAGCTGCTCTGCACTTGGGACACGTGGGATTCTTCTGCAACCACTCACTCAGGCAGCCACCACAGAACATGTGGCCACATGGCACAACAGAGTGTGTCGCCACCATGAAATCCTGCAGTGACACAGCCACATTGCTTATTGTCTGGTCTGAGCAGCCATAAGCAGCTCAAGGCCAGCATTGACGGTGCTATAACATGTCCGATGTTTGCAAGAGCATGCATGTGCATAAACCCTGGCTCTGGTAACATGCCAATTCAGCAACTGTTTTGTTGCTTACCCGGCAGATGGTGCACTCAAACTCGTTCTCAAGAGCTTGCTTAGCCCCACTATCAGCTGCTGGTGCTGCAACCTTTTCCGCTGGTGCAGCTGACTCATCCACAGACTTTGTTCTCTTGTGACCAGCCTGCAGAACATTCTTGTACATTGAGGGCATGCATATATTGCAAACTGAGCAGAAAAGTAAGAGAGCTGATCATACCAGTGCACTAGAAGCATTGGCTCTGTGCTGTCGCTTTGACAGCTGCTGTATCCCAGGATGAGACTCCTGTCTTTGCACTGGCCTTGCTGCTGGCTTGTAGGCTGTCGTCAAGCGCTTATTACTGTCAGCCTGTCGAGGCACAACCATTCAAACCTCAACACACACTTGGAGCTTTCAGCAGAAGCACATATAACCCTTGCAGCTTAGAAGGGCTGCTTACATGTACGTCAGGACTGCTGGTCAGGTCTACAACACGAGAAGGGCCTGCTTCGTCAGAGCTCGTGCGCGTCAGGTCCACCAGCTGCTCTGGAGCAGAGCTTGGTTGTGGATAGTTTGCAGCTGATACTGGTCCAGCTGCTGCTTCTGCAGAGTCTCTGTTGCCAAGCAGCCTCTGCTGTGCTTGTTCAGTCAGTGACTCGACAGCAGACACAACATATACGAACGGGTTGCTATGCTGCTGGCCGTCTCTGAGGATGAGCTTCGGTCCGCCGAAGGAAATGGCATCACCGTTCGTAAGGTGCCTTGACTCCGCAGAACGCAGCCTCTGCTCATTGACGTAAGTGCCGTTTGTACTTCCAGCATCTATGATGCATAACGTCTGCCCGGCGACTGAAACTTCTGCGTGCTTCCGAGAAATCAGCAGAGGTAAAGCTTCTGCGTGCAGTACAATGTCACTGTCAGTGTTCCTGCCGAACACCAGTCCTCTTGTAGCCAGCTCTGGTCTATTCAACTGATAGCTGTCAGGTAGTTCCCCACCAGTACCGACTCGCGAGAGCATAGCGCCAGCTCAAATGTCACCTGTGCCAACGAAACGTGACACTAGCAATGGCCCTTCCTTGGGTGAAGTGCACCGCAATGGCTGAAATCCAACTGCTTATGAGACAGCGGGTCAGCATACGCGCCGGGGTCTCGTGCTTTGCTCTGGAAAGCAGCAGTACTTTAGATTTCTTTACATTTGAAACTATCATCCTGCACACTGATGGAGACAAAGGCAAGTTTCAATCTGTAGCTTCTGCATATGTGTATACTTGCCGTCTGCGGAGTCGTGTCCTGAAAGAGTTGTTTGTACGCAGACTGACCTGCCACAGCACCCTGTCCAAGGTGGTGACCTACATAATATTATCCTTGGCAATAGTATATGATCATCAGTAGTAGCTATGATACATGATGGCGACAATCATGCGGTGCCGAGAGCTCAGTCCAACCTGCTGAACGAGAGCTGCGTTGGACCTCGTACTCACAATCATCTGAATGCATGGAAGTCATCTTACAGCACATTAGCCAGCTCACTGTTTAACTTATGCAGTACAACTATTGCTGAAGAAAGTCTATATGGATTTGATTCACGTCTAGCTGGAGTATGGCAGCAGAAGTGCTAAGACCCAACAGGCTAGCAAGATGAGGCTGTGTACGGCCTTCATCACTATGCACAAACTCTTTGATGTATGTACCAGCCTGCAAGCACAACAAAATTACTGAAGCAGCTTGCAACAGATATGTCTATTCATTCAGTGCACCATTCATGCTTTACTGTGGTCTACCTCATGTTAGAAATGCATTCATGCATATGCTGCAAGTTTGACAGGCAGCAAAATGTGCGCTAGAATCAAACTCTGTTGACTTCAAGTATACCTGGCAGACCCAGCAACACATGACCAGAAGGTGCATGTTAGCAGAAAGTGCTACTTACCTGGGTCCGTAGGCGCAGAACCAAATGACGTGGACTTCCTGGCACCAGCTCACAGCTCATGGCATACACTGTCCTATGTCGCACCAAATCTGCCCTTCTGTGAGACACCCTGACTGGTGTTTGCTGATGAAGCTCCAAATCCTTCGTGCTATTGATGATTTCTGTCATCTCAGGTGTGACTGCAGTGGGCAGCTGACAGATTGCTGTGTAGGATTTTTGCTTCTCAGCCTCTCCTGCCTGCATTGCAAACTCCATGAGTGAAATCATCATTGACAATCGTTTCTTGGTGAGGCTATTGGGTCTACCGGTACACTGACTGCCAAAACAGGGCCTCATACAGGGAGCTTTTATGTTGACCTTAAGGGTAGACGCATATTTAATGAATGTCAGAATGCCTGCCTGCCTGGGCACTTTCAAATGCAAGCAGCTGTCCCCAGGCAGATTTATCTTTGACAGGCTTGACTTGTCATTGCCACCATGGATCATAGAAGAGTCAAAGACAGATGTGAATGCTGACAGCCTGTGCTGGACACAGCCATTGTGGCATGCAAAAGGGTCCATAGAATCACAGACTTGTAGCTGTCTGTTTGCACCTGGGAATGGTGCCTGTCATGGGTTGCAAGGTCATACAGCAAGAGTTGACCAGCGCCCCGTTCATCAGACATGTTAACACATATACAGACTCTTATAGTCACAGGCATGACATACCTTGAGTAGGCTACAGATGGAGCGGGGCACTGGCTGCAGTGCCTGCACCTGTACCCCGTGATCCTCCTACACCACACGTGAAAACAAGATCAGAGCATGCAGCAATGAACCCCAGTGTCAATCTTGGTTTTGTCCTGGTGGTTGAAGATTGACACAACCTGCTGCAGCATCCAGCCAAAGAGCAGCAGTGCAGCAGCAACACAGCTCACTGTATCTATGCTATAATCAGGCCTGTCATGTACCATTCAACATCACACAAGCTGGGCACAACTCGCATGCAAGGCTGCAAATCAACAACAAGTGATGCTGCATTTGAAATTACCTTTTGAAGGGTGAGCTGCATGGCATCAAAGGCGCTTTGTGGAGGGACTGCAGCTCGTGCATTGATGATTTCCAGCACAAATGGCCTGCCAGAGCCCAACATGCGCACGTCAAAGTCCTCTCGACCTGCCCACATTCATTCATTCATTCATTCATTCATTCATTCATTCATTCATTCATTCATTCATTCATTAGATATTAAGGGTCTTGGGGCCAACTATGACCATTGGACCAGTAGTCTGAAAATGTCAAACAAAACACAGCAATGACTCTGGTCAAGCAGACTGTGCAGGTCATGTCAGGACCCATGCTCTGCCCAGTAACAGCATGTTTTGCCAGTTGAGTGTCTGCGATAAACTTAATAGTGTCCCTTTTTGTGAAGTTAGTGTTGGGAAATTCTTTCTTTTGTCCATGCATACCAGATGCTGGTAAATGCGCTTTTGGTGCAAGTTGCATGTCAAGGTCCCCAATGCAGTGAATAACACAGCACAGCAATCACATCTGACTGACATGCACAGGACAATCTTCTGGAAGGCAGCAAAGATGCCACAAGTCTGTTGTTGTACAAATGCTCTCGCACAACAATGCCAAACTGCAAATAACAGTCAACAGGTGACAAATAACAGATAACAGATGACAGATAAGAAACAACAGGTAACAGATAACAGATAAAAGGTCATAATGGATAATGACACTTGGCACCTGGCTGGCAGGCAGAGAATGAGAAAATGTAGCTTGCACGGACTCAGGGCTGACGGCTGCATACCTGCCGACATGAACTTGTGTCTGTCTGCTTGGAAGGCAGGCAGCACTGCATCAGCAATGCGTTCTTCCACAGAAGACACACCTTTGCGCTGACCATCAATGATCCACGGGGACTGCAGCCCAAGAACAAAGTCTTTCGCAATGCTTCTGCTGAAGTTCACGCACAAGATCTTGTGTTGTCACAATGCTTCTGCTGAAGTTCACGCACAAGATCTAGTGTTGTTGCAATGCTTCTGCTGAAGTTCAGGCACAAGATCTAGTATTGTCGCAATGCTTCTGCTGAAGTGCAGGCACAAGATCTAGTGTTGTCTCAACGCTTCTACTGAAGCTCAGACAGACCTGGGATAGTGGCTACAGACTGTTCCACATGCAAGTATGAGACAAGTGGTGACGTAGTGAAAAGCTGTTTTGTTTGTTAGACCTGAATGTGCTTGCAGCCTATACTGCTTAATGACAAACACAAGCTTGCATCGTTGGCTGCTGTCTTGACTGTGGCGAACCACCAAAGAGTGACACCAGGTGGGGATGAACGTACAGTGTAGCAGCGCAATGCTGCACGCCACCAAGACTCAGCTGACCACACCTTCGTGGTTTCCTCACCTTCGAGCCTGTTTCAGACTGATGACACAAGACGTGGTCTTTGCTTGCGATTCTGAACACAAAGATGACAGAAGTACAACAGGTGCATAGCTGATGTGCAAGCACAGTTGGAGCAAATACACAGTCCAACCAGAGCCCAGACACAGCAGAGGTAGCACCAAAGGTAGGGTCTTCAGAGACGGCACATGGTGAAGAAGGATCAGGTGCAATCAGGCAGGTTGTGGTATCAAGAGCTGCCTCAGGAGGCCGTTCGCCACAAGGTGTTCTTTGTTCTTGTCCTGTGGTATCAGTAAGGGGGGCACAGCAGACCTGGGCAACGCCTCTGAGCAGCTTCAAGTAGCGGCCAGCAACATACAAGGGCTTTCGCCACACTCTGTATGCTAGCTGGACTCCATTTAGAGGTGCTACTGCTGGGCAGGTGCAGTGCTGCAGGAAGAAGCTTCTGCTCAGGCGGCTGGCTTGCTGCATCACAGTCTCTGAGGCTGAGCGGCCTGCAAGTGAGGCGATCGGAGTGGTCTCTGGCTGTCCATTACCGGATCCCATCACACTGCAATGGATGCTACTATACAGTGTGGGGTCTGAAAGCTACTATGGAGTGTATGGTCTGAGTGTGAAGTCACTGCTCTACAAGTTGAGGGACCTTCAAACGCTAGTCAAAGGCATTGCCACGCATGTATTGGATCTGTGCTACTGTGTTGTAATGTCATGTACGTAGGGTAGAGGCATTGCCAGATAGGCAGCGCATCTGTGCAGCATCAGGACACAGTCTGATCATGAGGTACTGCAAGTGGTGCTTGCAACAACATTCAGACACGGCATTGCAGCAAGTCCTTTGGGCGCATTGCAACAGGCGAAGGGGATACCGAAAGTGGGTCAAACAGAAATGACACCTGCTTCCACCACAAGCATCTGTGACACAGAAGGCTGTGACAAGACAACACACTGACAATCAGCAAGCAGCATCTCAGCCAAGCAACAGCACGCCACAGTGGAACGGGACATACAGGTGTACAGAAAGCACTATGATGTGAAGAAACTTGAGCATATGGTTGTGGTAAAACAAAGTTCCTACCAGCATAAACTACTTTGGGCTGTCCTCTTTTGCGCTTGTACCCCCTTCCTTTCCCCCCTCCTCCATGGATGAACAAAAAGTCCGTCTCTGGCGAAGATGAAGGGTGCAAGTACGCCAGCATGACCCTCAGGTCCCCCTCCCGCTCAGCTTGCACCCCCATCTGCTGCGCCAGGGGGGGTGCCACTGTGAGTCTGAGCGCCTCCTTCAGATCCACTACATCTTGGAACATGTGAGGGCTGGTGTACAGGCCCTGACTGGAGAAAGTTGTCTGCAGATGGTACCAGATGGACAGCTGGCGTGTGAGGCAGGCTGCTGGTAATGTGATGTCCAAACCTATATTTGTGGCCACATGGCCCTCCTGCCTGCATCATGCATGAGCTGTCAAGTTGTTGTTGATGCTGATCATGTGATGCTGCTGGCAGGCCAGCTGCTGAACCACTTGTCACAAAAAAGCCGAAGTTTCAAATGCATGGGAACAGCATACAGCGTGACATCATTCCAGGTGCAAGCGAGTGCTGCTTGTCAGGCAATCCTGTGTTGTCAACAGATACTTGCTGTCTTGACAGCAATGCAGCAGATGCAGGAGCAATGTACAATCCTGCAAACCGTTCCCTTTGGAATGCTGCTAAGCAACAGGCCAGAGCCTGCATTGCGAATGACTGAGGCCATGCTTGGCATGCTGAAGGGTCATGATGGGGAATGCACTGCTGAGCAGCACAGGTCACTTGAGCATGCAGGAGCAACTGCTAACGGCTGCTGATATCAACAGCTTGTGAGATTGAGGTGCCACAAAAAACATAAGAATTTCATTGCCAAGCTTGACCAACTCTGACATGAGCTCTGAGCTTGCCGCGATATACCTGACGTGTCCACTCAGGCTAGCAACCGAGCCTGACGTGCATGTCTGCCAGGAGCCTGCATTGCCTTCAGCTTCAGGCAGACCAGCTAGGATGGCTGAAGGGACTGCCTGCAAGCTGCCCTCTGGAGCTTGCAACACCCCAAGGCAAGCAGGGCACACCACCCCAGGGACGTCTTTCGTGGGTGTCTGATCTGTAGTGTCTGTAGCTGTAGTAAGACTGTGATTCTGGCAATCAGCATCTGTGGCTGATTGGATTGGCTCAGCTGATTGAGCAGAACATGGGATGGGTGAGGGTTGTTGGGCTATTGGAGGGTCTGTAGCAGAATTGTGACTTGCAGCATCTTGAGGCTCTGTACCTGCAAACAGCTCATATTCACAGATTGCAGTGCCCTGACTGTTTTTGGAAGATGTCCATTGCTTTGATGGAGTAATAAGGGAAGATGCACAACATGATGTTGAGTCATGCAGGGTACAGCCGGTGCACATTACCAGAGGCTTCAGCAGAACTTAAGCAGCTCTGATGAGATGTGTCTGTGATGGCTGCTAGCAAAATGTGTGAGGCTGGTGCTGGTGAGCGGTATGTCTTGTCGCGGACGCCAGCAAAACGCAGGCAGCATCTTGCACACACCTACACATTGCAGCTAATTTGGTGCTGCCAAAGCTTGCGGACTTGAAGGTAGCCTATGACTTACGTGCAAAGACAAAAGCTCATGTACAGCTGGCAGGTATTTCCCATGGTTCTGTGACTTGAGCGCCTGTAAATATATGAGTGCTTGCTGCATGGGGAGCACAGATCAGTGCATACAACTCAAGGAACAGCTGAACTCCGACTTGAATATGAGATGACCTGCTGAATGACCAGCGAACGAAGGTTGAGAGTTCTGCGCACGCTGTGGACGTTGTTGCAGATGTCCGCTTGCGGCGTTACGTGCTGCAACGCTCGCTTACGCTTGTGTACACCTTCCTTGTTCGCGGCGTTGAGTGACTCGTGATGCAGATTTTTCCGCTGCAGATGTTTCTATGAGTCGGGGGTTGTTGCAGCACTCATTCTGAGCTGTACAGCAGGACACCTTGCTCTGAGGCAACTCTAAGTCAAAAGCCTCGTGCTCAGCGAGAAAGTACACAGCGGCCTTGTCTTGAGAGAGTTGGCACCCATGACCTGCATAACGTCCAGCAATGCCGACCAAAGCCCGCACTGGTATCATGACTGCATCACGTCTGCGGCTGCCCCAAATTTCGAACAGCTGAAGCAGCTCTTGAGGCTATAGAGACTGCGCTTTCTTTTGAGCATACCAGAAGCATTCTGCTCATCGCTTATGTCAGCACAAGTGCCAAGACTGAGCCATGCTAGCCGGCAAGACCAGTCAGGGGTCACACCCAGGAGTCATAAACAGTCAACCAAGCTTCCACGCACTCGCTACACTCGCGTCCAGCTCCTGCTCTTCATTGGCATACTCACAGCTGCGTACACTCTGAATCCTCAGCTGGAGATCCGATTCATAATGATATGTGTGTCAGCACTCTTTGCACTGCTGCTTGTCAGGCTGGTGGTAAGTTGCCACACACATAGTGCTCTCATGCATGGCACCAGTCTGCTAATGCTGGCTGACCTGACAAGTCTGAATGTCAATACAAAATCACAGAGCACAACACAATAGTCACAAAGCAGGCGCGCAATTGTAACAAATGGCTTGACTGCACCCACCATTCTGATTCATTACGAGTTTGCTCACAGCCTTGCATTGCTATTGCCCACATGCAAGTGTTCTTGAATATTGGGTCACGCACAAATGCTTGGTTGCTTTTGTTGCAGTTTACAAGGCAACAAGCAGAGCCAGCAAGCAACTCAGTGCAAAGGCAGGCACCGCAGCCCCAGGCTGAGTCAGCAGCATCTACCCAGCCCAGAACCCCCAACCTGTCAGGGGTGTGGGTCAAGGTGAGATAGTCTTTGGAAGCATGCTGTCCCTGTCCAGCAGTTGCAGTAACTGCTTCCACTGTCTCAACTTCCCAGACTTGGTTGCTGTGCCATGATGTCACATCAGGCAGCTGTTGCCGCATAAGATGGTGCCTTCACTCTTATGCTGCAACAGCTGCTTCTACTGTCTCAACTTCCCAGAGTCGATGACTGTGCCCTGATGTCACATCAAGCAGCTGTTACCGCATAAGATGGTGCCTTCACTCCTATGCGGCAACAGCTGTTCGATGTGACATCAGGGCACAGCCACCAAGTCTGGCAGGTTGAGACATTGAAAGCAGTGCACTGGGCTACATGCTTGAGCACAACGAGTGCTGAGTATGCTGTTGTGTGCTGTAGGACAAGGCAGCGTCTGACAGCATGGAGCCAACACTGAAGCTGATGCAAGTCAACAGGGTGATACGTACAGCCGTGAAGTTAGTCAAGGGTGTAGAGCTGCGACAGACTGGCAACTCCTTTGAGATAATTGTGCTATCAGGCATTCTGTGGTTCAAGGTGGGGACTGTCAGGGACCATGCTTGGGGCCTTCATTGTGGCTACGTGCATTTCACCACTGTGCTCAAGCCATTGTGCTCGTTATCTGCAGCCAATTTTTTCCTGTGCCGCTGTCCCCTTGCACAGCAGTTGTGTCTGTGTGGTTCAGTTGGCTATGAGTTCCATTTCCTTTTGCACATGGTTTCATTGCAGCTGTTATATGCTCTGCCTTTATAATTGATTTTTATGACACATGTTTTCATTGGAGCTCTGATATGGTCTGCCTACGTGGCTGCGATACAGGCACAATGCCACTGCTGTCATTATTGAGTGTACAGTGTAATCCAGGTTTACATGGTGATGTCACTTCTGCAATGCAGATCAAGGAGCAGTACCCCCTTACAGGTGAAGTCAGGCAGTTCAAACGCAGAGATTTGCGAAAAGGTACGACCCCTCTCTTTTCTAGTATATTCTGATTGCGCAGAGCTTTTACCTTACTAAGATAGGCTGCATCCCGGTTCCTTGCCAGGCATTCCACGCTGGACTTGTTCATGTAGACGACGCAATGCTGGTCACTCAAACATTTAAAGCATGTCTGGCTGCTAGTGACTGATCAGACGCCTGTCCAACTACTACAGACTTGCTGAGGATTTTTCCAGTGTGGAACTGTTGTCCAGCTGTCCAGTACTTTTCTTATAGAGGGGGCTTGTGCACAGGCATAGGTTTAAGGTTGCTTGATGATGTCATATGTACGAATCATGGAAGAATTCATCCATGTCAATTTTGACTACGCCTGCAGGATTACACAGAGGCACTGCCGAAAAACTGCCAGATGGTGCTGTCTGCATAACCCTGGAGTGGGATGAGCCCTTGGGAGGACTCGGCACTGATGTCTTCTACATACCAGCTCCAGGCATACTGTATGTGGACAGCACTATTCTTATGCATGGGCAGACCATCAAGTATCGAACCATCTACAACAAGCAGTAGTCATTTCCCACCTACAGTAATGAATGCAATGCGGGGATATTTCACCTGAGTCCTCCAACAGTAGGCAGAAGTGCGGCATGCCATTCTACTGGCCATTCATTTCCTCAGGCCCAGGTTTGCCTCACTAACCCCAGGTGTGCTAAGATTTTGCCAGGGCTGCCGTGAATTTTGGCATTTTCTCATTGTCAAGCCCTGTACCTCTTGTGAGAGTTCAGATCTGCAACACTGCGACACCAACTCATGTAGGGAGGAGACTGATTTTCCATATCATGGCCAACAAAATGGCAATTTTGAGAGCTAGCCAGCAGTTTTTGACACGACTAAGCAGGTAAACACAGTCCAGTCATTTGATTGATTTGTGTGGTAATTGGGTTGCTAAGTGCCCAGCTTTTTGAGGGTGTTGCTTGGCAAAGCGTTGACAGCAACATACGCATCACGGCTCTGATGTGCACATGCAGGATGATCACCTTCTCTGAGCTAGGCCTGAGTTGCTGCATAGCAGCTAACACTTGATACAATTCATTTTCACTTACTTTGAAAGTAGTTTCCGGGCCAGTTCATTGTCAGTATTTGGATCAGTCTTTGTCATGTTGTGTTATCTGCCATGCTGGTGATGCCAAGTTTCCTCGCATGGTATATAATTGGTGCAACAACACCAATCAAAGTGATGTGATGAAGCGTGTGCTTTGTGCGACACATCTGCGAGTCATGATATTGGTGTCAACTGCTCAGCCTGTCCTTCAGTCTGCAGCTGACATATATGACTCAGTGAGTCACTTCAACAGCAACAGAAGAGATGTGCAACGCAGATGCCATCTGGAAAATCTGTCAGCTAAAACGTGTCTATAAAAATACCATGTAAACTCAAGCTAAACAAACAGCCTGCAATCCTCTGACATCGACTAGAAATGTCAACCAATGTACTAATGATTTTGCTGACTGATAGACATAAATCCCTGCATAAAGAGACCATCAGTAAGTATAATGTTAGTGTCATTATGTCTAATCTACAGCTGAGAAAATTACTTTGTTGTACAGCTAGCTACACTACTGAAGCTGGGGCTGGCGTGCGTGCTCATATTCATGCTCTTCCTCATACTCAATGTTAGCGTGCTGCCGTCGCTTGGCCTTTCTGCTAGCAGCATCTGCTGATCCTGCACTTGCAGTTCAGCAGTCAGGGAACACGTAAGCAGAGTTGTGATGCCTCAAGCAGCCAGAGCAAATCTCAGGCAGCACCATAACAATCATCATGCAATCAGGCACATGCACTCCTGAACATCACCGACACACAGAAGACAGAAAGTCCTGGGCACAGTCTGTAGCACAATGCATGACACCGTCAGCAGAATGCCCAACATGTTGTATATACCATACACGGCAGCTTTTGCCACACTATTCTCCACCCACACAGTAGTACATGCAAGTGGGAAGATGAGTGCAATCAGACTCTGTCCATGTGTGCATGCATGAGTGACTGACTCTCTCCACTCTGTCCATGTGTGCATGGATGAGTGATTGACTCTCTCCAATAAGGAACAAGCAGGTACGGTTGGAATGAACAGAGTGCATACCTGCTGGGCGTTTGCCAAGCTGGCTCTGGCCAGCTGCCAGCCTCACATCATTGTCCCCCTCAAAGTCTTCCATGTCCTCCTCATCATCGTCACTGGAAAAGTCCACCTCACTGTCATCTAGGTACTCCACCTGCTCCTGTAGACAAGCAACACAGCAATCTGTACAGCAGGTAACAGGTGGACCAGATGTGAGGTGACTCTGTGAAACAGAGGGACCTATATGTAATGGAGAATCAGATGGAAGTTGTGCTGGCAGAGCTGAAGCAGTGCTGAAGCTGTTGATCCGATCATGCAGATGAACGCTGACGTGACTTATTGAGCACGCCTTACTCAGCTGGCCCAAAGCGTCTTGGTGGTCTGACAGCTCTGATGCTGGGAACATCTATTTCAAAGCACAAGAAAAGCTTGAGTGTTTTGTGAAGGGTTTCAAACTGTCTGAGTGGAGTGAATGAGGTGCAAGGAGCTATGTACCCTGCCTCAAGTCAAGGAACACAACCATATGACATCAGAGAATGTCGGCAACAGCGCTGCTCAACTATACTGCACTCTTGGGCACGCTTGGGAGGCCGTTAGCAAAACCCAACCAATCAGTCAGCTTTCAATGCTTGTCAACTCCCATGGACCAGAGGTGTTGAAATTTTGCATTTGGGAGTCACCTCATCATCCTCGTACTCCATCTCCCTTTCAAGGTCAACATCTTCTTCTTCCTCCTCTTCCTCCTCTTCATCAGCTTCAATGTACTCCTCAGCTTCATCATCCTGGTCGGCCTGAGTCTCAGCATCCAGCACCTGCAAGCAGACTCCACTGGCTGAACGCGTGAGCACATCATGCGTAAGATGTACTATGATAGCAATGCCATGCTGCTCATGACTCAATTGCTACTATGCACAACTGCGTGAATGGATGTGCCTCAAATGACTCAGCAAAAGCCTGCTAACGCGTACATTTGCACACACATGGAAATGCAACACCACACAGGGATCACAGGCAACACCCCATAGGACACAATACAATGAACACAGCTCCGCGGATTGCTTGCAAACTAGCATGTGCCATAAAGCAAGCAGGCATTGCCACAGCTGGTGCTATTGTCACAGAGGTTCAGATCACCTTCTCATATTCCTTCATGTTGATGTTGACAATGTCAGTGGGATACACTCCCTTCTGCAGCCGTTCTAGCAGCTCCTTCTCGATGCTCTTCTCCAGCTGAGCAGCCACCTCAGCCTTAGCCTCACGCTGCCTTTCACGCTTCTCAGTTCTGCACAGCAACCCTCCCTTGGCACTTGATACAGGACAGCATCATACTCATTTCTCCAACAGACGGCACTGCATTTCTTGCACAGGTGGTGCTCCACTTCTTCATGACATTTGAGCTTCACATCACAGCACAGAGCTAAATTTGGGGACAGTCACCTTGTAAACAATCTTTTGCAAAGCAGATGCCGCAGCCCACAGCTCAAGCACTCTTGCAGATCAGGCAGAAGATGGAACAATTGTGCTGTATGTAAATGCAGGCTAATGGAGTTTGCCTATACATGAGGCATACTGACAGTACTAACACCAGCACTGTAGAGGCTCACCTTCTTGCTAGGGGGACTAGCTTGGGTTTGATCTTGAGAGCCAGCTTGCGCATACGTATAAGATACTGCGTGATCTTTGTAAGCCTCTGCTTGTTCTTGTGGACGAGAAACTTGGGCCAGAACTCCAGATGCTCGTCAAGCTGTTTCAGCGCTTCTGCATACTGCTTCTTGAGCCGTATCTTCTGCCACATGTGATTGGGAGTGTGTGCACGCTCAATGGATTTCATGTACAGATATATCCTGCCATTCTCTTCTCGAATGGTTGCATATCTGCTATTTGCTAATGGACAACTGCTGCGGTTGCACAGGCCAGTGACATTGTATTCGTTTCTGCAGAAATTCAGGGTTTTGGTCTTGGCTTTGAAGCTGCAATGATCGTGATTGATGACCTGCGTGACGATGACAACGTGTTGTCGCTGCGTTGCAGAGGTTCAGCTGCATAACTGTGCCACGAAGCTTACCTGCCATATGACCTCGTCGTGCTGCATGGTGCAGCTTTTCGCGCAATAGGATGCGTAAGCCTATTGTGCAATCACGTCCGCGGTTTGCAAGCAGTCGCGGTATGAAACGCCAGCAGGGCCTGCCGCCTTAGGGTTCCCTACACACCGTTTGCTGCTCGATCAATTGCAGAACTTGTTTGGCTGTCTTGTGGTCAATTTGCTTTACACCATGTCTGGCAAACCATATCAGCTGTCTTACAGTACACAGGAAGATCACAGAGGTATTCTGTTGGTTGCCAGCTACTGTGGCTTACAAGATCAGCTAGGTGCAACCCAGGCATGGAGTGACATTCAGCTAACAACTTCTGACGGGCAACAGCTGTCAACATTTACTTCGATATGCCGATACCTGTCTAGCCAAAGCTCCAAGTCTCAGCAGCTATTAGGCGCCACACCGCTTGACAGAGCTACAGTACGTCAGTTTGCTCCTGAAGCCTGCATGTCCTACTCAGCCAGTCAGGCAAATGCGTTTACAGAGGTAGCCTGCACGGTGCGTCAGCGCATAATTGTATCCTCAGGTGCAAGACTGGCTCTCCTTCCGTAACACAGAGCTACACGGCCTTTCAGAGGCTCAGTTGCTCAAGGTTTGCTTGCCACTGTTTGGGAATTCTGTGTTGAAGTGGGCTGCAATGTTGACATCTTCTTTGCTCCAGGTGAACCAGCGGCTGCAATGCAAAGTGTACCTTGTAGGTCATTCTGTCAGTTTGGCAGACCTGGTTCTGTTTGCAACCCTGTACAGAGCACTGGTAAGACATATGGACTTTGACAATCTGAGCACACGATGCAACCTGGTGGCAGCCTTCATAATATTTTCACGTATGCAGGCAAACATCCCCAGCGCGCAGATCATCGACAGATACCCCAGCCTGTTCCGCTGGTTTGATTTCCTTCAGCACACTGTGGATCCGGCAGGTCATTACAAAAGGGTAGATGTTCGGAAGCCCAAGTTTCAGCGAGCACCTGCACCTCCAGCACCTGTTGCAAAGGTAGGTCTGGAGCTGGCCTATTCGAACAGGCATGACTAGGACTGCAACCTTTGCTGCATCAACTTTTGCTGCAGTTGCCTTGGTTTGACATTTGCCTGAGCTACACCGTTCAATTCAGGAGTCATCTGACTAGTCTGCTACAACAAGCAAGCATTACACCGGTGTGTGTGCCAAACGAAAATGCTACCTCAGCAGCTCTTACAAGTGTTAGACATCACCAACAAAGTCATCATATTTCACTCTGTGTGTGTCTTATTTGCAGGCAGAGAAAGCCAAGGCTGCTGAAACTCAGCCCACCACCTCATCCACCTCCACCACAACAGCTCAGCCTGTCAAAGAAAGCAAAGGTGCCAAGGCCAAATCCACATCAGCAGCGGCAGGTTCAAGCAAAGAAAGGGTTGATGCTGAGCCAGCAGCAACAACAGCAGCAGCAAGTGGGCGTGTCACTGATGCAGCAACTCCAACGGCAATCCCTGCCAATGTTGGCAAGACTGATGGCGCAGCTCCATCCGAGGCATCACTTCCCAAGCAGGTTAGTGCTCGGAGTTCCCATGCGCCTGCTGTATCAGCGTCATCTTATGTTTGAGAACGAGCTTCTCATGTCATCAGAGGAAGATAGCATGCCCACATGCATGCAGTCGCTCCTGTGACTGCATTTGCTTTGATCAGTCCGTGCTGTGTACATGCTGCATTTCAGAGCATCAGGCACAGTAGTACCACAGGCAAGGCAGCACAGGCCACATCTGTCATGCTGCAGCAGTGTGATGCCACAACTCTGACTTGTTCTTGACACTAGGATGGTGCTAGCCAAAAGCAGAAGGGTAAAGAGGCGCCAGCAGCTGCTAAGAAGGCTGGAGATGATCCCACCGTCGACATGCTGGACATCAGGGTTGGCCAGATTGTCAGTGTGAAGCAACATCCAAACGCAGACTCTCTGTATGTTGAGGAGATTGACCTTGGAGAGGACAAGCCCAGACAGGTCAGTGTTTTTGCAATGCAATTGACACGGCTCTTCTGCTCTTGTGCATGTTGCCCACCTCTAACCTGAACTGCTCAGGCATTTCTGCACTATTAGGCATCAGCATCACCTGATAACCACCTCCAAGCCCACACCAACACTGGGCGCACAATCCTGCGGGCATTCACACAATGGCTGTGGGGCTGCTATGCCTAATATTACTAGGCTAGCAGTGCTATCAGGGACAGTTTCTGGCAACCTGATGCCTCAAGCACAAGCTGTTTGCTGCCATCGAGCATTGTGTGGACATTGTCTGTAGGACTTTGGCAACTTTGGCGTTGAGAATCAGATTGCCTTCCGCATACAGCCGTTTATGTACTACTGACAACAGACACGTAGACACCCAAGCATTTTGTGACTGAGCAGTGCTGCCTGTTCTGACACAGCCATGTTGACTACGGCTACGCTATACTAGCATAACAACCAGCCTTGCAAAGTCCAACTCTGAAGCTTTCTTGCAATTTTCATAGAGCTAAGCAGTATCTGACCGGCAGGCCACAAGTGTTGTGTCTACCAGTGCCATGTGGTGCAGATTGTGAGCGGCCTGGTCAAGTTTGTGTCAGTAGAGCAGATGCAAAATCGCCGAGTGGTGGTGGTCACAAATCTGAAGCCAGCCAAGATGCGGGATGTGATGTCCTATGGCATGGTAGGCTGTGCTTGATTCCCTTGATAGATTGGATCTCAGATACACTTTCCCAAGGACACACTATAATTTGCAGAGCTTGGTAACATGCCTGGATCATAGTGATATTGCATCAGATACAGTATGCACTTGGTTGTGTGCACTTGCATTTCTGCATGACTTCAGTGGGCAAATCCAAGCGTTGTGCCGCTGTGACAGGGAACAGACTGACTGATGATGACAGCTTAACTGGTGATCATCCATGAGCATATTGTTTGAGAATAGCTGAAGTCTAGTCTGCCCTTAAACTTGCTTACTTGCAGTTGGCATAGAATGCGCACAGCATACCCAATTCCTCACGTTTGGCTCTTCAAATGGCTGTAACTTGAGGTTTCCCAAAGGAAACTGCACATGGATGTATTCGAGTCTCAAGCAAAAGGGCTTTCGTCCCTGATCTTGTCTGAATGTTGTGGCCAGAATGCTGCTGTGTGCTCCACAGGTTCTGTGTGCTTCTAATGATGCTCATGACCAAGTAGAGCCAATTCTGCCCCCTGAGGGCGTACCTCTTGGAGAGAAGATTTCCTTTGAAGGGTGAGCAAACTTGGAGCATCGTTAGCATACTGTTCAAGCGCTACCTGCTGCTAGATATGGGGTCAGCCTCTGTGTATCATGTTGATCTGCTGTCATGCTGAATGTGGCGCTGGTGTTATGTCACATGCTTTGCGTCGTATGTCCAGTGGTACTATCTGTCTGCAGATTCGATGCAGAACCTGAGGCCCAGCTGAACCCGAAAAAGAAGATTTTCGAGAAGATATCTCCAGATCTCAAGACTGGTGCAGACGGCACTGCACAGTACAAGTCTGTACCGTTCATGACAAGTAAAGGTTCTGTCACTTCAACACTGTCAAATGCTTCAGTCAAGTGAAGTGAATGCTATTACACGAGACATATTTTCTTTAAGTCAAGTAAGCTTCTGGCAGTTTAACAAGAGTTCTGCTGAAAGACTGCACTACCTTCATGGCCACAAGCAATGACAATGAGCAGTGTCAGAGCAGGAACACTGGTCACATGGACAGTCATTGGGCACAAATGAATTGCCCTCTTGATCTCCAAGGCAGATGTTAGCGCAGAAGGCCACCGAAACAACACTTGATAGATTGCAAGCAAGCTGTATGGAGTTGAGAACATACAGGTCCTCATGGACCTCGCAGTTGTGAGAGAGATACATAATGATCTCTGCAGACAGGTGCATATTTGTCTGCGCCACCAACCACCTCTTGGCGTTGATCAGCTGCAATTCTAAGAGAAAACAACGCTGGCTGACCACAATATGCACAGTCTGCAGTCAATTTGGTGACACTGTCTGAGACTGGTATCAGGTCTAGAACCTGCGTTGCCACAGTCAGGATCAGTTGCAGCTTTGAATGCAATGACTGCGATGGAAATGCATAGATGTCAATATGGGGAGGGCCCTGCAGGCATGCTGAACTTGTGTTGCATCGAGCAGGAGTCAAGCCAAGAGTACATGCACAGGACAAAGGGTGCATGCCCTGACCTGACCAAAACGTTGTCTCTTGAAGTCACCATCCAGTCCAGCAACAAGGACCTGCTTGTTGTCATGGTCTGACGCTTCAGTGCAGAACTCCAATAAGTCGGGAAAGAACTGGGCCTCATCAATTGCTATGACATCCACACTATCATAGCTTTCACCAACAGCTGATCTGAGCTCAGCCAATGTGTTGACCGCATGACAGCGCCTTGCTATGCCGTCATGTGTTGTGATCTCATTCTTAGAGTATCTTGTGTCTCGATCCGACTTGACAAGCGTAATATTTTTACCAGCATTCTGCAGAAACAGCAGCCAGACTAAGACCAACTGGTATGTGAGAAAGGATGAACACAGGGATGGTAAGTATGGTTGCCTGCTGTACCTCGAGAATTTTGACACGCTTCAAAAGCTCACTGCTTTTCCCAGCAAACATGGGACCGAAAATGACATCTATGCGTCCAGACAAGGCAGGAGCAGAAGTTGCCTGGTGTGCAACGCCTGCTTGACCAGGGATGTGAGATGCTGCAGAACAAAAGTTTTCTTGGAAGCTGAGTGAGTACAACACAGCAAGTTGAGGGTGGGCTGAAGTCTCACCAGTATCTGCCAAACATGTGACTGGGAACGGTGAACGTGATGCAAGATTTAGTGACGAATTGGGAGGCGGAAGCAAGGTCACACGAGGCAACAGTTGCTGGCTAGACCTTGTCCACGCCTTGCAGAATGCGGACGCCATGGTGGAGCGGTTGGCGGAGTACTGCGGGCAGGAGATTGGCCAGGTGCTGGCAGTCATGCTGCTACTGGCTGCCTGATTTCTGTGACAAGGTGCGCGCTTGTGTGCCGCAGAGCGTCAGCACCAGGATCAAAATTGTCACCATGTAGCTCAGCGACAGCGCGTCTGAGCAGGACTGTCACACTTTGATTTGTATGCAGGGCTTTGAATTGCTTTTTGGCGGGGTTTGCGGCCTTGATATGGCCAGACGTAATCGACCAGCAGAAGAAATGCTTCTAGTTTGTTGCAGTTGCTCCGAGACCACAATAGTACCGAGGGCACTTCGAGCTTACAGTCAGACCATTCACCTGCCGGCCGCGCTGCCCACTTACTAGCTGTACTGTGGTGTTCGAGGTTCGCTGCTCATGCAGGGACAAGGCGTACAAACAGTTGCTGACCGTTGATCACTGATCATTCTGCCTATTATACCCTTGACCAGCAGACCTGGAGGCCATACTGAGTTATGGCAGCAGCGAGGATGAAGAACAGTCTCTGCACAGTGACAGATCTTGTCAACAACAGCCAGAAACCTTGCAATCCTCTGATCAGCTCCTCAAAAGGGCTCGCACAGGCTCTGTACTTCAACCAGCAGAACACACAAACTTGCGCAGACGGTAACTCCAAAACATTGAGTTGCCTGCGTTGTCGTTTTGGTGTCATCAGGACAGCAGTCTACTTTGCATCCAGGTCAATGACCTAAGTTGTCTTTCTGACAGGCAGCAGACTCTGCCAAGTGCAGCTGAACTGCTATCAACACCACACAGCTCTCTAGGTAAGCATTTGGCATTGCTGGGTATTGGCCACACATATGAGCGGCAAGCAGTCCACCCTTTGTTGATGCTGGCACAGATCACCTTCATGTACAATACGTGCCAAGCAGCTCTGATGCAAGACACAAGCACCAGGGCCGCAAACGGCAATTTCCTCATGTGGAAGGCAACTTTGCTACACATGTGTACATCAGTGGTATGCTGCATCACAAAACTAGTGTCTTCCAACAGTGCATTTGTCAGGCACAATTGACTTGTCATCTGTCATACAGCTCACAGCCCTGAGTCAGTCAAGACAGCAATGCTAGCAGAATTAGACAGACAGAAGGAGGCATTTCCAAAGCTTGAGGTTCTTGGCCAATCAGTCAAGCCTGATGGTCAGGTATAGTGTGTGAGCAAGGCGTGCAGTAGCAATGGTAGCTCTGAGCATCTTGAGTGCTGCAGGGCACTGCAAAGCCGTTCCACTTGAGTCTATCACGGACTGTGCCAATCAAATTTCACCAGATAGATCCTCTGATAGCCTCTTTGCAAGCAGCACTCAAGCAGCAACACAGGTAGCCCTGCCTGAGGCAGCAATACTGCTGCCCAGCGTTTCGTAAAGCAGTTTCAGTATTTTGTCTGTTCATTTATTCATTGTTTGCTAGATGCCTGATGGACAGGATATTGCCTGCTTGCAGTTTTCAGTTAGAGTTCTGTGGGTGGAGAGTCTTCATGAATGATGAGCAAACACGCACCTTTTTAGCAATTGCTGTAAGCTTGGGAGCTACAGAGGTAAGTTTGTTTGAGTGTTGTCAAACATCCAGCAAGAGCAGTACACCAGTTGCTCTGCCAACAGCGGCTAATGAGACAATCAATTGGGGATGGATAGCAATGATTGCAGCGCTTTAAATGGAGTGCATTGCCAGGTGTGTGCGTCCATTGACAGCGTCAACAGAGCATTTCAACAGCATCATCTGCAGCTGTTCCATGAGGTAATGCGCTGGCTCATGCTGCAAAGTATGCATGCAGGTTGACATGTGTTAGCTTCACAGATCATACATCTGTATGCGTGGTGTTGCTTGTCCATCTGTAATGTTATTCAGAGCTGTTTCCATCTTCACCATGCAGCAGCCGCAACATCCCAGCCAAGTTGATGCTGTTGCCGCCTGTATTGCTGACAAAAGCCTTTCTACGCTCTGGAATGTGTGCATGGCAAACAGTCAACCGCAGGCTTGCTGAGCAAGAAAAGTGGTATCTGCAGGAGCCAGATCCCCACATCTCTGTTGCCTGGTTGCTAGGAAATCATCATCAAGCTCTTAGCGAGCACATCAGCAAAGGTAGACTTGCAAACATCAACTGGACACAGACTGTAGACAGCATACAATGTTGTGTAGGTCAGCGTATATTCAGGGTATGGCCAGTTGAGACATAGTTCACTGTAAAAGATGCTGATGAAGAAGGCACTAAGCTGTCTGGCATTAACTGTGCAATGTGTGGCTAGCTGGCAGCCTGTTGTATGTCGGCTGATTTGCTGTTGTGACACTGACATGTTCGCTTGAATGAGTCTACTTTGCTGATCTCTTGGCAGCTCCACTCCCAGAGCCCTTATATCGCTGCAAAGCCACAGCAAGAGTTTGCCACATAGTCAGGTGTGATGATGTTCATTGAACACAGCACTTCAAAACATACCTTCTTGCCAGTGCTGAATGGAATATATCTATACTTGATCATGTGTCGAATTTGACGTCGCATGGTAATGAAAAGCAGCACCAGCCAGTACAGCAGAAGGATTGGCCAGAAGACTGGAATGTCAAAGATAGGAAACAGCGTCATGGTTGTGCCTATCAAAATAGCCTTCATGCAGTTGTACCTGCAGATGAGTTCAAATACTACTTGTTCCAGCAGATGGCATGCTTCCAAAGACACATGCTTTTCATGCCACACAAGCTATGCGATGCACCTGCTCACCAGAACTTGAACTCAGGTAATCTACGAACGAAAGGCCTGAACTCCTCGTTGCCTTTGCTTGGCAATGTAGGGCCCTCCATGTCAGGATCTATCTGAGGTGTCAGAAATCCCAAAAGGAGATTGAGGCTGTATATTCCCATGGCGTACGTTATAATATAGAACCCTTGGACGAAATATACTCTGATGCCATAGAGAACGATCAATCCGAGCAGCGCAAGCCATCTGGACCAGATATGCGGCACACTCTTGTCCACCCAGTATCTGTATGTCCGACTGAGCTTCCTGAAAGTATTGTTGTCTGTTAACGGGTTTGGTGGCTGTTCTTGTCCCCCTAAGCTCGTTTGCATCGTCTTTTTACACCACTCAAGCGCAACTGGCTGCGCTCACGGTATCAGCATCGTGCAGCACAGCAACTGCTGGAACATGCTTTGCTGAGAAGCTTGCGGGAGACACGACAATCAATGATCGCACTTGCGAAGCCTGCACCTAAGCCTGCACTAGCCCACTAGAGCACGCACGTTTGAACGGACCTTACTAATCGTTTTCCTTGTCCTAAACGACAGGTTTGCGCAGCCCTGATCCGCGTGACTGCCACTGTTCCCACAATTACTGCGCAGGATTCTGCGTGGTAAGCATATGCAGTCCCACAAATCCTGATGGAGTCTAACCTTTTTTCTCCTGACTTCTTTCGTTTGGAAGAGGCAGAGCAGGTCAGGCAACGCAGCTTAGTGGCGGCACATGCGGATGCAGCTCATGCTGAATCAGCTGCTATGCTCTGCATAGGGGGTGATTGAGGCGTTGGAAGTTGCAGCAGACACGATCGAAGAGCTTGCTAAAGGCAGCACAGCAAGCCAGGATACCCTTGAGAGTCACTGCAAGACTTTTCTCGAAAGGATCAAGGTGTGAGCACTACTTGTGCTTCCACTCAAGTAACCCGCAGTGACAAGCACAGGGTGATTAGCTTTGAATCTTTACAGGCTGTTCAACAAACTCTGGTAGCAGTTGGGCCTACAAACACAAGCAACAAGCCATATCAGGCCAGAGGTTACACATCTCACATAGAAAGTTCACTGCTGCAACAGCAAATAAACCTAGCCACAGAGCAGCTGCAAGCAGCTCAAATACCGCAAGCACCAAACAACCAAGAAAGTACAGAGGCTGCGCACCACAGTTCATCCTGATCAGTGGTCGCTTGGTTGCCTGTTCATGTTACATTTCCCGCATGGCAAGTCCTCTTCCAAGCAACAACGCACAGTATCTTGAAAATGACTACTGGAACACCAGATTTGAGGCAGAGCAACAGTATGACTGGTTTAAGGATTACAGTCAGTTCAAGCACCTCCTGATTCCTCATATTCAGCCTTCCAACAGCATCCTCATTCTGGGCTGTGGCAACTCTTCCTTGACCCAGGACCTTTATAAAGATGGATACAAGGACCTCACGAGCATAGACTTGTCTCCAGTTGTGATCAAAAATATGCAGGCAACAGCTGCTGCTGCCTCTCAAGGTGACATAAAGTGGCAGGTTGGTCTTTCTCTGTCACATAGCATTATATGATGTTGACCAGATAATCTGACAGACGCATTCAAGCGTAAATGTGTCTATACATGAGGTTTGATTCACTTGAGTGAGCGCTGCTGCAGGTAGCAGACATGCTGGACCTGCCATTTGCAAACCACACTTTTGATGTGGTGATTGAAAAAGGAACCATGGATGTCTTGTTTGTGGACAACAATCAGCCATTTGATCCTAAGGTAGAAGTGAAAGAGCGCGTGTTCCAAATGCTACACGAGACGCACAGGTAGAAGCCCTTGTGTGTGATTCCTGTTATATCTGTGCCATGGCATACAGGCGCAAGTACCTGAGAGATTGCATGTTGGCTGTGCAGTGACCAGTGTTGGCATTGCTTGGAAGTGATGTTTGTATCAGGCCTGAGGCAGGTCACAGCTTGCAGAATTGCCCATGAGCATAGTTGCAACTCAAAAGTCTGTGAATGTTTGGCAATTGCTGGTGCAGGGTGCTGAAGTCAGATGGTTTGTTTGTTTCTGTGACATTTGCGCAGCCGCATTTCCGCAAGCCCTTTCTTTTGTCACAACAATTCAGCTGGAATGTTTCTGTATCTACCTTTGGGGAAGGCTTTCACTACTATGTATACACATTGCACAAGGGCAGACGCACTGAGACAGACCACCCTGTGCCTTTTGGATGGCCTTCAAGGGATCTTGCAGCACCTTCTGGAATTGCTGATAGTACTATGCAGCATGATCACATGGACCGTGAAGATTACTTAATGTCTGTAGATCTGTAATGTCTGCAGTAATGTCTGCAGTGTAAAATAGCTGTGTTTTGCAAATTTGCTTCGCTGGTAGAACGGGGAATTAACATTGGGCAAACACTGTGTGAAACACACAGCAGTCCCCTTTCTGGACTTCAGATCTCAAGCCAGTCTTGATCTTGAGACTCTTTCCAGTGAGGAGGCCAGCTCTTCTGAAAGCTTGGTCTCTCCTGCACCAGCCGGGAGTTGCTTGCTTGAGTTTGACGCAATGTGGCAGCACAGCAGAATGCGTCTCTGGCAGACCGTGACAACTGCAGCACTAGTCTTGTCCAACAGCACATAGTAGCATTAGCCTAAGCACCCTTTGCAAGTTGGTACTATGTTGAGATAGTTGTGTAGAGGGCATATGTGAGCAATGATGGGTTTGGCCTACAGTACTACTTCTCATGGCCCTTGAAGCCAGTGGATATACTAAACTGTTGATGTACACAGCCTTGGGCTGGGCTTACCTTCAGCATAGCAACATATTTGGCCAGGCTGGGAAACTCCTTAAATTTGCCACCAAGCCTTGTTGCAAACATCAAGTTTGGCCCAATAGCAACGTCTGCAGAGGCAGACACACCTCAGGTTGCCATGGTTCATGACGCATGCAGCTGCAACAGGCTGATAGTGTAGGGGAAATTGTCTGCATGTACCTACTAGTGCGATAAACTGCATGATGCCTCATGTGAACACCAGCCTGGCACATAGCAACACAGGTTCAAAACGCGCATTGCTGGCATTGTGGGTTAGCTGCACCTGCCAAAGAGTACTGCGTGCCAGCAATATATTTGTTGGATCCCAGGTATGACTCCCAGTAGCCTAGCTCCTTCTTCAACTCCTTTACTTTGCTGTCAAACTCTTCTTGGGGTTCATTCTTGTTCTGCAGCAAGCAGATGAGCTATTGTTAAGCTCAGCCAGCCTTCACTCTTGCAACTGCTGACATGTAGACTGTTTATAGCCCTTGATACAGCGTGTCTGCTACATCAGTGCTGATACAAACGTTGTGCTGTGAAGCACTTTCTGCTGGTCACGTGACATGTATGCAGGGTTGACTGTCACTGCTTCAGTGCATGGCATGCCAGATCTCAGAATAAAAAAACTTGCCTTGGCTATGAAAACTGCACGAATAGCTTGCAGTACATTGGGGCTCTCATGAAGACGTTGAAGCACCTGCATGGAAGGAAACGTCAGCAGAAGAATACTTGAGATTTCACCATTTGACATGCAGTCTAGCCTGCAGCAAGTAAGCATGGCCATCATGAGCTGTGTGCTTTGTAACAATGAATGTCACGACCAAAGTGGAAAACTGAGCAAAGTTGTGAGCTGGTAAAACATGGCTTACCTGAGAACTTGCGCCCTTAGGAACCAGAGAAGGTTCAGGGTATGCTTCTTCCAAGTACTGAAGGGTAGCTAGTGATTCGCTCACCACTGTGTCACCGTCCTTGAGGACAGGCACCTGGCCTCTTGGATTGAGCTTGAGGACCTCAGGAGTCTTGTGTCCCTCTGCAGTTACCTTGCTGTGTGAGACACTTGCAGACCACCGTGGCTCGGAAGCAACGGCAGCGTCAAAGTGAAGGCAGGCATCTTGAAAAGCGCCAAGCAACGTCGAGCAACAGACTTTTAGCGTATACGAAACTTGCACGACACAGTTCTGAGGGCACAGCTGATCAGAGGATTGCACAAGCCTACTTGAGGAAAACTCGATCTGCTTGGATTCGTATTGCAACCCCTTTTCTTCCAAAGCAATCATGACTCGCCAGCATGGCGCAGATCCTGAACCCCAGATAAGCACCCGACCTGGCATGCTTGAGACCTGCAACGATCAAGAGCCAGACGTGTTGTGTTTGGGGTCAGAGCACGGCCAGAGCAGCACGAAATATGACGCAGGTCAACAGCAATATACACACCACAATGATTTCTGAATGATGTAAGTGTACACAAGTATTGCGATTGCGACTGCAGTTGCGATTGTCAAACGCATTGGGCAATGCTTTCAGCTTTACATAAGGCATCAAATGACTAAGGGACCACTCTGCAAATCGCATGAACGCTGAAGCAGCAACAGCGGTGCAAGGACAAGCATTGCATGAGGTCACAGTGCGCACTTCTAATTAGGGGTGTCAGGGGCGCCTGAGGTTGTCTCAAAGCGACCCATCAACTGGAGCAAATTATGTTGACAGCCGCAGGAGTAACCCAAATAAATGTCAGCTTGTGCTGCACGGTAAATGTGGAGGCTTACAGGCTGGCCGGTGAAGCCATGATACCCTGGCTGTACAGGTTTTGAATCTGTTCAAGACAGAAGCTTGGGTGATGGGGATGTCAACCGAGAGTACGTGCACTCTATCAATTTTCCAGACCTGCTAACACATGATTACATCCTCAGTAGTTTTGCCTGTCACCGCAGGAGTAAACGGTCAAAGACCTACTGAACCAAGGGCCTTACGCTCAAATTCGATATGCAAATTCGAGATGCAGACTCACATGGCATCCGTTCTAGGGTTTCTTCATGCACCTGCATGGCTGCTGTTCCATTGCACCTGGTGTGTCAAGCAATCCTGCATCTTGCGATTCGCATCAAGCAAACATGGGTCGCCAGGGAGACAAAAAAGCTTTCGCTGGTCATGACCACGGTCAGCCAGTCGAAGGCACAGATGGCAACGAGCCTATGAGTGAGAAGCAATGGCGAGACATGCCAAAGGGATCTCGGCCTAAGACAAAGCCAAGTGAGCAGCATGAGGAGCCCGAGAAAGAAACCCAGAAGGCCACAGGTGATTGCTGATCAAATTGGACAGGATCGCAACCGACGAAAGATAGTTCACTCACTACTTTGGGGAATCATCAGGTGAGCACAAGCCCGGAAACTTTCCAAAGGACAAGAGCGGTCTCCCAGAAGACAACCCAGAACACAGCGTCGACCAGTCAAAGGGCCAGAAGGGACCCGTTGCATCTGCAAGTGGGGCAAACACCAGCTACGATGAAGTTGTGGTAGGTCAGCTTGGTGGAGGGGAGAAAAAGATTCAGGACTCTGGATCTGTGTAGCTGATGTCATCAGCACAAGCAGGTATTGTGATGTCGATTGGTAGCACGTCATGCTTGTGGCTTATCAGCATGGGCTTGACACATTAGTGAGCACCAATAGACTTGCTGACTAGGCTTGACTCGGTGTTGATACTGCAGGGTAGGATCTCAAGTGTGGAGCTGTGAGCTATGCAATTTTATATTGCGAGGCATGGCTGCTTGCACTGCTGCATGTAGCCATCTGGGTGCATCAGCAGTTGAGCAGTTGGTCAGAGGCAACTTTGAGTCTCTGCTGTGCCTTGATTTGTCCATGAACAGGCTTGACACGCCAGCGTTAGAGCAGCTAATCAGAAACAGCTGGCCAAAGCTGCAGACCCTCAACCTGGCTTGCAGTCACATGAACGTTGATGGGATCTCACAGCTTGTCAAGGGGAAATGGGCATTGCTACAAAACCTGGTGTTGGCAGGTAACAACCTGGACAGTCTAGCTCTCCAGCAGCTAGTCAAAGGTGCTTGGCCGCAGCTGCAAAGGCTGGACCTGGGTTACAACTGTATCAGTTCAGCAGACATTGCCTGTTTGGGCAATGGCAATGAGCCCCTTGTGTGCCTCGGGCAAAACTGCTTTGATCCACCTACAAGCCTGTTTGGGCGGCGTTGGTCATGTCTCCAGGCTGTGATCCTTGGCAACTGCCAGTCATAGTAACGAGTGCCGTGTATTTTCTAGGTGTACATTGTGCTTTTGTACATGACTTTTGTATTCTGACCCTCAGCTGTAGCTTCTGCAGTGTTGGCGTTTCTCCGTGCGTGTGTGTGTGTGTGTGTGTGTGTGTGTTCCACTTGCACAATTGTGTAATTTCTGTCTCTGGATCAGCAGTCTCTTAGGCTTGTTTGGTTCAAAGAAGCCTTGTTTACTTTATTACATGTATTCCATGTCGTTGTGAAGTCACAGTGAATAAAATGCTGTGCATAATTTGTACATCATGATCAGACCTGTGTGATGCTGTTTGATCAACGTGCAACACCTTTCTGTTCACACCTCAGCAAACACTCAATTACCAGTAATTGCTTGACTCATATTGACCATGAGTTAATTTAACGGTAACACTTAGAAGTTTTTGCTCTTTGTTTAGGACTTAGCATGCATGCCTCTTGAAACTCCTTAGCCCTTGCCGTATACATAGTGAATAAATGCTTTGCAGATCTGATCTGTTTCAGACTAATGTAGTGTTCTGATGACACGATGTTCCATGACAGTACAGTACTCGACCTGTCATACATATGTGCATGTTGAAGCAATAAGTTTATTTTCAGGTTTGTGTCAATGTCACGAACGAACCACCTGGTGTACAACGATTATGACAAATATACACTGTGTCATGTCCAGCAGCGTCTGGCCACACACTGTAAATGGACTTGGGAGCTTTTCACCACAAATATTGCAGCAGCCTTGTATGTCATTCTCTATATTACACATCGAAAGTGATACCTGCTGAACAGCTGCTGGACTTGAACGCGCAGAACGGTACCGGTCAGACTTTGAAGCATAAAGTATATGTCGGAAAAACAAGGAACCATGCCCCAGCATAACCTTGCAGGCTTGTGACATCTCAAGCTTTACTTTGCATTCCCTGCCTTGTCTGACTGCTCCTTCAAGGCATCTTGCAGATCCTCAAAGGACACAGTTGCTGAACCTCTGCGGGAAGGTTGCTGCTGTGATGCATGTGGGGCCCAGCCTGTCATGTACAACACCTGCAGATAATTTCAGTAAGATTTGTGCAGTGTTCTGACAGCAGGAGTCAGGGAAAATGCACAGCACAGTATATTTACTGGCACATCTGCGTTTTTAAGCAGGCATTGATCTTCACTTACGCCCACACCGCATACGTTCACCCCCGAATCACGGCTGTAGATGCAGCACAAAATCATGTGACATGCACGCTTGGGGATACACAAATTCACACGCTTCAATGAAGTGATGCTGCATTCATGGAGGACCTCGGCAACACTCCTCTAACGCTGCAGGAGGCAGCGTGAGGCTTGAGCCTCAACCCTGCACTGCGCTGCCTCCTGCCTTTAGTGTCTTCAGCTCCTGGTGAACAGGATCTAAGCACACACTCACAATATGTGGATTTACATGCCTGGAAGGTGGCAGGAAGGGTGCTGGAGTCCTGATGTTCAAAGCGCTCCTTGTAAATAGCTGCAGCGCGCTGGGCAGTGGCTTTGCGCATCAGAGGCTGCTTGGTCCTGACAGCATTGCTTTCCCCAAGAGCCCTGCGTCAAGGGATGATTGGTGGTGAGCTGCTGCTGAACAGCCTTGTGTTGGAGAAAAACGGTTTTTTACCAAGCCACGTTGCTGTAGGTAGCTATGCAAATATGAGCTACCACGCATCACCAAAGTGACAGTGTAGGTAGCTGGAACAATGTGAGGTTTGCATGCAACACCAAAGCAACGTTGAAGGTAACTGCAACAGAAGGCATTGCCAAAGAAACACTTTGGGTAGGCAGTATAACATGAGGCACTGGGTATTGACCAAAGCAACAAGCAATCGCACTTGTCTGATGCTTCAGGATCATCTGCTTAGAAGTCAGCGTTTGGCATAAGGAGAAGATAGCACTGACAAAAGTTGCTTAGAGGTGCCTCCCAATTGCGGACTGCAGCGTAAATAGAGTGTTGCGCTAGGCTTCAGGGTTTAGGCAGTGTTGCATGCTAACCTGAGGTGGTTGACAACGCCCTGAAAGTCCTTGTAGTGGATAGTGATATCATCCACATCCACTGCGGGGATGTTGAAGCCGCCAACTGTGAGCAGGCTTCCACAGTCACGCACCTGCTCCCACACACAACCAAGGATCAGACAGCTGACTATAATAATCATAACAATAACAATAACAATAACAATAACAATAACAATAACAATAACAATAACAACAGTAATGATGATGATAATAATGATAATGATTAAACCGCTTTCCAGCTCATGATGAGTTAGGTACGTACAGGACAGCTGACCATGCCAACATGCACTGATAGGTAGAGGATGTATGCAGCAGTGCTGGGCCAACAGAGCAAGGCATGCACTGCATGACAAGGCACAGGGAGGCATGCATCAATCTGCTGTGCAAGGTGTATCCTCAAGACAATGAGAGATGAGATCACTGCGTGGTATGTCCTACTACATCCAGGGTGAGCCAAAATCTGGTGGTAACGCTCTCATCTGGGATCATTATAGAGCCAGAGGATACTGCATTGGGGCAGCGGTTGCATGCATGGGTGTCTGACCTGCGCCAAAGGTGACACACGCTGAGACACGCCGCCCTGTAACTCCTCTTCCGCTAAGTTGCAGGAGACCCTGAGCTCATGAAGGGTGTCTCCACCAAACATGGCTGCCAGAAACAGCCCATCTGGTTTCAGAGCTCTGCGGCACTGCTGTAGCATACCCTGCACCAAAGACCGTAACAGGTGACAGAACTTTTGTTTCATAACAGCGATGTGCATGTGATGGCACATCCTGTCAATGGCATACACAACAATCAACCGCGTGACATTTGCCTGCTTGGCTGTCAGGGTGTGTAAACTTTGTTGACGCTTTGGCACAGGGACAAGAAGGAATTGTAGGGTCACTAGTAGCACCTCACTTGTAGCTTGTGAGTGAAGCGTTGTTCAGCATCCCCTGGTTGTTGCTTTGCCTCCATGTTTACAATCAGCTAGCAAAGACTCATGCAGCCGACTAAGATACACGGAGGCATGTGACCTGTTGAGCTGATCCCAACTGTATCATCACATCATCATACTGTATGAATATGAGCAGACAACCAATGACAGATGCAGCTTCTTGATGTATCAAGGTTTATGCAAGTCCTGCTGCTACATGCAACAGGTTCCTTGCTCATCAGAGTGCAAGGTGCAGAGATGATGACTGGTCACCACAAGGGTTCACATGAGTGAACTCAGATTCACAATTTTGAAAGACAGGAATTCAGTACAAGCACATGAGTGAGCTCACCGGGAGATCGTTGACCCAATGACAGCTCAGGCAGCTCACGATCACTGCAAAACAAGAGCAACTTAGACATGACCGCACCTTAATGGCAGCTGGTCAGAATAGCAGGTGAACAATGATTATGAGACATCAGATGAGCATGGGCAAGACCTGCTAACACACCTTGCACGCATATCGAACCAAAGAATAAGTGACCTTGTTGACAAGCACAGGTGTCAGATTGGGACCCAAAGCAAACAACCTCACCTAGCAGTTTTGTTTTGAAAAGCAGACATGCCTCATGATGATTAGCAGCAGAGTGACAGACAAGTTGAAGCTTACAGTCTATGCTGCCTGCCTTGAAAGGCAGAAACTCCTCATCTCCTTCAATGTAGTGCACCTCAGGTTTGTTCTGGGCACTGTGTCGGGCTGAAGCCTCGTGTCACATGCAGCCACAGACATCCTCACGCATGCACCCAATGAATGGTCCAATCAATCTCTCTGGTTGTATCCATTAGGTGAAGATCAAGGGTACTTGAGTAATACAGCACTGTTGATCACAATCTTGTGCTGTTTCAGCTGGTAACTGCAATATAGCGAGCTTGCCCTTGCAGGTCAGATTGCAGCAATATATACTCTCAGATTCGTCATGCCATGTTCAACATTGCCGTGACATCAAAAGCTGATGCATGTACAGACACAAGATGTAGAGAACAAGACAGCAAACAAGGTGTGCAGCAGCACCTGAGCCAAGGCCTGGTCTCTCTGAAGTATGCCTGGGGAGATATCCATTTGCAGCACCTTTGTGATGCCTGCTCTGCCATTTGACAAGCGTGACGTCACCACATCACCTGCATGAGACTTGCAGGCGTTTCTTCTCTTTCTATGCACCTTGTCCTTTGCAGCAGCTTGCCATTGTATCAGGCAAGCTAGGTATCAGCTCAACAACATACCTGCACCTCCTAATACTGCTACAGTGGGGAATGTGCGCTTGCAGTCTTCCAGGCGGTCAAGCAAAGCCTCTGTAACAGCTACCTGCCATTGGTCAAAAGTATGTCTGTGCGCTTTGCAGAACTGAAATATACGTGATTGCCAAAATAGCATGAGCCAGTCAAGGAGGCTGACTTGTGCAGATTTAATAGGTGCGCGGGCACACAGGCATACGTGCTTGGTGCAAGTCTGCACACAGGTGACCCAACAGGTAGGCACTCACCAACAAGGGATCATCTGCAGTCTGCAGCAATGCTGCTCGGTTGCGATGCGCCCTTTTGAGTTGTCTGTAGGCTACAGGTTATAATGCTTTAGCCTGATCACAGACGGCTATCTAAACGCGCTTGCCTGCTGTGTTTCGGCTTTGACACTCTAGAGTTTTCTATCAATTACAAGCTATGAACATGCTGCGAAAATACCTGTCAAACAAGTCCAAGGACCCAGTCCGGGTACTGTCTCCTACAGCATAAGCGCTGGCGGAGGTGGCAATGTGGCTAGGACAGCTGTTGCCAAAGCCCTTCTGAGCCGGAAACTTTGGAAGGTAAGCAGGCAGAAGACCAACTGCATGAGAGCGCCGCAAGGCTTGGCGCAACGCCAGCATGCGCGTTGAATGCACGCGACCACGCCGGTTGATCCACACCACAAAAAGGCCTGACAAGCTTTACCACGGCCACACGGTTCTGATGCAACAGCCTGCCTATATCTGGAGATGTCTGGAGAAGCTGTGAAGCGCCTGAGCAGACAGAATGCCTTGCTTGGTTGTACATTATGCTGGCGCACACACACAGACACACAACACCGACCCCAGGAAATTCTCCTTTATATTCACTTAAGACGTGCTGGGCGTGCTTGGCCTTACAGGTCTTTTATCAGGCTTTGAGTGGCATGACACTTCTCCAACATGCCAGCTTGCTGAAGCTCTTCTAGAATATGCTGCAGCTTTTGCTGACTGAACTTAATGTGCTGTCCAGACACCAGACTGTCACCGGTGCTTTGCCTGTGGTAGGCTGCCTTGTCCAGCAAAGCCAACTCTAAAGGGGGCATCAAATGAAGACATTTCTCGTCTGCAAGTGTCTGCAGCACACTGACCTGCATGCCCCACCAAAGCTCAGCAACTCATTTAATGTTCAAGCAGTCCAGTGATAGTGTAGAGACTCTATTCACAAGATGTGCATGTCTGCTGTATGGGTTTCCGCCCTGTCTGTCCTGGGCTATGGTATGCACCATAGCCGTCAGACTGAGCTTGCTGCTTTTTGGGCATTACATACAAACAGTGCAGCATGCAGAGTGTTACTAACAACTGGAATTGGACTTGAATGTCATACCTGGACCTCACAGGCACTGCAGTGACTGAGCAAAGGAGACAGTGCCAGAGCAAACAAAGGATCCCCATAGGACACAGCAGAAAAATGCTCTGTCCACTTTTGCGCATCATCTGGAGATATGCCGGATAGATCCGGTTGCTTCTGGTAACATCTGCAAGTAACAATCCCCAGAAGGTGTACAACAGATGGTGTGCATCATGATTACAAAGTATTCAGCACTGTCTTGCTATGCATGGTTCAACAAATGATGCTTCAACAGTTGATGCTGCCACCACTGTTGTATTGCTTGTAGGAAAATGGAAAATTGTGTCTACCACACAGGGTAGCCAAGTACAATGCATTTCAAAGCTCAAAATGCACAGAGCATGATTAAATCAATAGCTTTGCCTGGCTTTATTGATATACCACTGCATGCAAATATTCCAAAAGCTGCCTCAGAAAGGCGCATGGAAAACACCTTTGCATCAGGGCAGCCAAGGTCCATCTGACTATAGGGTGGTACCACAGCTCTTCTCCAGAGCCAGCATTGGCAGCTGCCTCATTGCTGAACACCAGCTCCATCACACGCCGCAGTTTGACTCCTGCACAGGGTTCTTACCTGAGGGTTGTGTGAGTTGCAACCATCTGGCAAGACACATGTGCCTATGTCAAGTCACACCACAGAAGGACATGCTCAAAGTTACAGGAAGATGTCTGTTCTTGGCATGTCAAACTGCATCCACATTGAATACAAAAATAACAGGTCTTTGCACGAACTTTGTTTGCATCTATACACAAATATCTCAACTTCAGAAGTTGAGGTGACTGCAGATCTTTATGTCTCTACGGTGTACATTGATATCTTCAACACCAGGCCTAGCTGGAAGCAGCATCCAGACTGTTCTCTGCTAGATAAAGTCACACAGCAGTACAGAAAACAC
>JAABUK010000441.1_pt1 | contig 87861 bp, 66 predicted proteins | sample 5559141 | NCBI WGS metagenome assembly JAABUK01 (sample SAMN10711869, study PRJNA513367) | rock metagenome | isolation source: Antarctica rocks | place: Antarctica: Victoria Land, Pudding Butte nord | collected 2016-01-03
CGACGCCACGATTACTCGTGACGCCGCTGGTTGGCTTCATGGCGAACGAGCAATTCCCATGATCAGCACCTCTCAACTGACAAGATCCACCAGGCTTGGCCTGGCGCACCGGAACAAAGCCAACCGCCCGGCGCGGAACAAAGCCAACCGCGCCCGGAAATCCCGGAACGCCCGCCCGCAGGGGACCCGGCCGGCCATCGCCTGCTTGCGGCCGCGGTCCGGGGTGTGGTACGATGATCATCCTCCGAGGATGTGCCCGGCACGAATCCGGGCGGGGGTCGCCCCGCCTCCCTCCCCCGGCCTTGCCCCCGCCCGATCAATCCCGACCGGATCGAATGCCATGCGAATGTCGCCGAAGACGATCGCCGCGCCGTCGTGGACGGTCCTGGCCCTGGCCCTGCTCGTCGGCGATCGGTCGCGTGCCGACGACGTCCCGCCGAAGCCGGTCGCCGACGGGGCCGCGTTCTTCGAGGCGAAGATCCGTCCGGTCCTGGTCGATCGCTGCTATCAGTGCCACAGCGCGGGCTCGGACAAGATCAAAGGCGGGCTCCGGCTCGACCACCGCGAGGGGATGGTCAAGGGGGGCGATGCCGGGCCTTCCGTCATCCCCGGCAATCCCGACGAGAGCCCCCTGATCGAGGCGATCCGCTACAAGGATGAGTCCTTGCGGATGCCCCCCAAGACCCCACTCTCGCCCGATCAGGTCGCCGACTTCGAGGCCTGGGTCAAGATGGGCGCCCCCGACCCAAGGGACGCGCTCCCCGCCGGCCCGGCACCGGACCGCCCCACGATCGACTTCGAGAAGGCCCGCGGCTTCTGGTCATTCCGGCCGGTCGTCGACCCGCCCGTCCCCGCCGTGAAGGACGCGAGCTGGCCGAAGAACGACGTCGACCGCTTCCTCCTCGCCCGGCTCGAAGCGGCCGGCCTGGCGCCCGTCGCCGACGCGGGAAGGGCCACGCTGATCCGTCGGGCCACCTTCGACCTGACCGGCCTGCCGCCGACGGTCGAGGAGGTCGACGCCTTCCTCGCCGACGGGACGCCGGACGCCTTCGAGAAGGTCGTCGACCGCCTGCTCGGGTCGCCCTCCTACGGAGAGCGATGGGGCCGGCACTGGCTCGACCTCGTCCGGTATGCCGACACCGCCGGCTGCAACTCCGACTTCCCCGTCCCGACCGCGTACAAGTATCGCAATTACGTGATCGCGGCCTTCAACGAGGACAAGCCCTACGACCGGTTCCTCCGCCAGCAGGTGGCCGGCGACCTCCTCTCCGGCGAGCCCGAGGCGTCGGAGCACGAGGGGATCATCGCCACCGGATACCTGGCCATCTCGCGCCGGTTCGGATCCAGCCCCACCGAATTCCACCTCACGCTCGACGACGCCATCGACAACGTCGGCAAGGCGTTCCTCGGCCTCAGCGTGAGCTGTGCCCGATGCCACGACCACAAGTTCGACCCGATCCCCCAGGCCGATTACTACGCCCTCTACGGGATCCTCGACAGCTCGAAATTCGCCTACCCCGGCCTGGAGAACGCCCGTCGGACCCGGAATTATGTCGCCCTCGGCTCGCCCGAGGACGCCGAGGCCCTCCGCCGCCACGAGACCGAGGTGGCCGACCTCGAAGCCCGGCTCCGCAAGCTCAAGCGGGAGAAGGAATATCCCAAGGATGGCCGGACCCCCGCCCAGATCGACGCCGATACCGAGAAGGCCAGGGCGAGGCTCAAGGAACTCGACGCCCATCCTCCCGCGGTCGACAAGGCCTTCGCCGTCGCCGAGGGGACCCCGCACGACGCCGCCCTGTTCCGCAAGGGCGACCCCGCCAAGGCCGGCCCCGCGATCCCGCGCGGGTTCCTCCGGATCCTGGGCGGCCAGCACCTCCCCGAGGGCGTCGGCCCCAGGGCGAGCGGCCGGCTGGAGCTGGCCGGCTGGCTGACCGACCCGGCCAACCCGCTCACGGCGCGGGTGATGGTCAACCGGATCTGGCAGCACCACTTCGGCCGGGGGATCGTCGCCACGCCCAACGACTTCGGCGCCCGGGGCAGGCCGCCCACCCATCCCGAGTTGCTCGATTACCTCGCCTCCCGGTTCGTCGGCGACGGCTGGTCGATCAAGGCGATGCACCGCCGGCTCATGCTCTCGCGGACCTACCGGCTCGCCGTCCTCGACGACTCGCATGCGGCCTCGGTCGACCCGGCCAACGACCTCCACTGGCGGCACGAACGACGCCGCCTCTCGGCCGAGGAGATCCGCGACGCCATGCTCGCCGTGTCCGGGACCCTCGACCGATCGCCCGGCGGGCCGTTCCCGCTCCCGCCCGAGGCCGAATTCCGGTACACCCAGCACGTCCAGTTCGTCGCCCCGGAGTCGTTCGACAACACCCGCCGGACCGTCTACCAGATCCAGCAGAGGCTCCGCCGCCGCCGGCTCCTGGAAGTCTTCGACGGCGCCGACCCGAACGCGACCACGCCCGATCGACCGTTGAGCACCACGGCGATCCAGGCCCTCTACCTCATGAACGACCCGTTCGTGCACGCCCGGGCCGGCGACCTGGCCGCACGATTGGAGTCGGGGTCGTCCGACGAGGGCGGGCGGATCGTCCTGGCCTACCGGATCGCCCTGGGCCGGGCCGCCACCGCCGACGAGGTCGCCGACGGCCGGGCCTACCTGGCCGTCGCCCGCGACGCCCTGGCCGACGCCGGGATTTCCGACGACCGCCGGGCCCGGGCCGCCCTGGAGAGCCTGGCTCGCGGGCTCCTGGCCAGCAACGACTTCCTGTTCGTCGACTGAATCGACCGCGAGGTCAACCCTCTTTCGAGGTTGGAAACAGCATGAACGGCACGAATCGTCGCCAGGTGATCCGGTCGCTCGCGGGCGGGTCGATCCTGTTCCCGGGGGTCCTTTCCTGGCTCCTGGCCGAGGGGACCGCGAAGGCCGATGGGGTCGACCCGCTGGCGCCGAGGTCGCCCCACTTCCCGGGCAAGGCGAAGCGGGTGATCATGCTCCACATGAGCGGGGGCGTGTCGCACATGGACACGTACGACCCCAAGCCCCGCCTCACGGCCGACCACGGCAAGCCCTCCGGCTCCGGGGGCAAGCCGTTCCTGGGGTCGCTCTGGAAGTTCCAGCCCCGGGGCCGATGCGGGACCGAGGTCAGCGAGCTGTTCCCGAACGTCGGCGACTGCATGGACGACATCTGCCTGATCCGGTCGATGCGGACCGACCACAACGACCACACCCAGGCCACACTGGGGATCCACACCGGGTCGGTCTCCGTCACGCGGCCGAGCCTGGGGTCGTGGGTCAGCTATGGCCTGGGGACCGAGAACCACAACCTCCCCTCGTTCGTGGTCCTGGCCCCGCAGGTCCCCTACGCCGGGATCCAGGCCTGGGGCTCCGACTTCCTCCCCGGCTGCCACCAGGGGACCCGGGTCCAGGCCGGAGCCGAACCGATCCCCGACCTGAACCGCCGGGTCGCCTCGGCCCGGGTTCAGGAGGCCGAGCTGGCCTTCCTCGACCGCCTCAACCGCCGACATCAGCGGGACCGGTCGGCCGACCCCGCCCTGGCGGCCCGGATCAAGTCGTTCGAGACCGCCTACGGGATGCAGCAGGCCATGCCCGACGTCCTCGACCTCTCCAAGGAGACCGACGCCACGCTCGAACTTTACGGCCTGGAGCGGGGCTCGACCAAGGGGTACGCCTGGCAATGCCTGATCGCCCGGCGCCTCGCCGAGCGCGGGGTCCGGTTCGTCGAGCTGATCGACGTCGGATCGTCCAACAACTGGGACGCCCACAGCGGCCTCCGCTCGCACGAGCGGCACGCCAAGAACGTCGACCGGCCGATCGCCGGGCTACTCAAGGACCTGAAATCGCGCGGGATGCTCGACGAGACCCTGGTGATCTGGACGACCGAGTTCGGCCGGACCCCGCACACCGACTCCCCCGACGGCCGGAGCCACCAGAACACCGCGTTCTCGTCGTGGATGGCCGGCGGCGGGGTAAAGGGCGGGATCGTCCACGGCAAGACCGACGACCACGGCGCCCAGGTCGTCGAGGACGAGGTCCACGTCCACGACCTCCACGCCACGGTCCTCCACCTCCTCGGCTTCGACCACACCCGGCTCACCTACCGCCACGCGGGCCGCGACTTCCGCCTGACCGACGTGTCCGGCACGGTGGTCGACAAGATCTTGACATGAGCCCGACGCCCGCCTACAGGCCCGTCCGGGTGCCGATGCCGTTCAAATCAACGCGCAAAATAACGCAATACCGTTGATTGGAGTTCTAATCCCTGCGGATGACCGGGCCGGGTGTCGGCGATGATCCATAGGCCATTAACGATGTTTGATGCCGGCTCGTCCCTCAATCGTTGACGGTCTGCGCGACGGTCGCCCGGCCGTCGCGTGTGAAGGCCCGGATGAGCCTCTGCCAGGGATCGGGCCCTTCGGTGCGGAGGTCGACCCATTCCTTGAGCCCGAGGAACAGGGGCGGGCTGGTGTCCTCGGGCGCATCGGGGAGGAAGACGGCGAGCAGGGGCATCCCGCGTCGGACGCTCTGGTTCAGCAGGGCCTCGACTTCCATCCGCTGGAATTTGCCGATCCCATGGCGGCCCAGGAACACGGCGGCGGCCCGGGCGTTGAGGATCACCCGTTCCAGCTCCTCGAAGTAGCTCTGGGAGGGGGCCAGCTCGCGGTCGTCAATCCAGGGGAGCAGGCCGTCGTCGCCCAGGCGATCGGCGATGGCCCTGACCGCCGGCTTGTCGGCGTGGTTGTAGCAGAGGAAGACGTCGAAGTCGCCGACGGCGACCCGCCCCTGGCGGACGCTGGCGTCGGCCTCGGCGCGACACCGGGCGTCGGCCGCCCGGTCCATCTCCACGACGATGGTCGGGGGCGTCGAGGCCAGCCGCTCCTCACGGTCGAGCAGCGAGGAAACGTCGTCGCACCCGGGGCAGACGATCGTCGACTTGCCTCGCGATCGGCGGACCCGCACCTGCTCGTCGGTGAACGGCTCGCCGCAGCCCGGGCAGGCGAAGATCCGCCGGCGGACGAGGCTCTCCGGCAGGGCCCGGCGGGTCAGGTGGAGCTGGACGTACTCCTCGAAATGGAACCGGGTCTCCTCGCTCGCCGCCCCGTCGAAGAAGAGCGTCAGGCGGCCTCGCCCCTCGGCGACCTCCTCCAGGCTCAGGCCGCAGGTCCCACCGGCCCGCGACTTGAACGTGGCCGCGTTCTTCCAGAGGTCGCCCACACGGAAGGCGCCGCTGTGCGAGAGCCGGACCACCAGCGTCGCATAGACGTTGAGGATCGGGCCCTCGAACGAGAAGGCGACCGCCTTGCCTGCCCGGCGGGTCGGGCAGGTCGGGATTGCTCCGGGTGATCTGCGACGGGAAGACCAGGAGCGGGCCGTCCTCGGCCGTCTCGCGCAGGGCGATCTCATGCCGGAGCATATCCTCGATCGTGGCGATCAGCAGCAGCGCCTCCTGCGATGGGACGCACAGGCGGTCGGCCTGGGACATCCGGAACCGGCCCGACCTGGCATCGTCCTCGGAGAGCGAGCCCAGGCCGTCGGGCTCCTCCCGGGCCGAGAGGACCATCGCCGAGGCGTAGGCGTCGAGCAGCTCCGGCTGGAGGAGGATTAGGCCGCCGAAGCTGACGCGGCGGATCAGGCCCCGCGACTCGACCAGGCCGATGCAGGCGTCGAACTGCGGGCGGAGGTCTTCCGCCCCGGGCCCCGCCGGCCTCCGGAACGAGCGATAAAGCTCCTCGACCGTGGCGAGGTGGCAGCCCGACCGCTTCTCCTCGACGAGGAATCCCTTGATCTCCTCGAATAGCCTGGTCGAGCTGGTCCGCGGGATCGCCTCCCAGCGGATTGCCCCCCGGAGCGCCTCCACCAGCTCCGGGATCCCCCAGCCTTCCTTGGCGCTGGTCTCGAAGAAGCCGTGGAGTCCCAGCTCGCGGACCTTGGCCTCGACCCGATCGGGCCCGACGCCCGGACCGCCCCGGTCGGCCCGGGCCGCGACCAGGAAGGCCTTGATCGGCGGGCCCTGATCGCCCGCGACCCGTTGCGCCTGGCGCAACGCCCGGGCCCAGTGGTCGACCCCGGAGAACGGGTCCATCTCGTTCCGGGAGTCGAAGACGACCAGGGCGACGGCCACCTCATGGAGGTGGAGCTGGTGGATCAGCCGATAGCCCGGCTGCCCGGCGAGGTCCCAGAGCAGCGTCTCCCGGGTCTCCCGGAGCCCGTCGGGCCGGTCGACATCCTCGCGCCCGAACGTCCAGATCCGCCGCCCGTGGGTCGACTCGGTCGCCTCGAAAGGCTGCCCCGAGAGGACCATCCCCAGGCCCGACTTCCCCACGCCGCTGTCCCCCAGCAGGACGACCTTGGCGTTCGTGTAATGGACCGTCTCGGAGGCGTCGGATCGCGCGAGCACGTCGAGATCCAGGTCCCAGACCCGGATAACGTGATCTTTATCGCCGAGCGTCGCGAGAACCGGCTCGGACGGGTGAAAGGCCACGCCACAACTCACATCGGTCGAGGACTCCTTGAGGACGGCAACCGTCTCCCAGCGGTCGGTTCGCCAGAGTCGGACCGTGTCGTCGAGCGACTTCGAAGCGAGCAGGCGGCGATCGGACGAAACGGCGATTGAGATTACGGCTTCCGAGTGGCCTTCGAGTTTCCCCGTCAGTCTGCCGGAGGACATGTCCCAGATCCTGACGGTCCCGTCTTCCGAACACGAGGCGAGTCCCTCTCCCGACAGCCAGCAGAGACCATGGACGATCTTCGCACGTCCCTCCAACTTTAGGACATGAGTGAAGTAGGCGTGTTCTTGATCCCAGACTTTGATCGTCCCATCGTTCGAGCAGGAGGCGAGCCTCCGGCCGTCGAGCGACCAGGCGACTTGATTGACCTGACTATCGTGGACCTTAGAATCATTCGCTTTTATCAAAGATGAATTTCTGTAATATACATCAGAATTCCTTACCCAGCCGTTCGACATTCCGGCCGCCAACCAATTACCGTTGGGCGACCAAGCGAGGCAGTATGCCGAATTCGGGGAATCGCTATAGTGAGATTGCCTTCCAGTGGCGATCTCCCAGTAGCGAATCGTCAGATCGCGAGAGCAAGAGGCGAGCGCCCGACCATCCGGATACCATGTCACGCATCGGACCTTGTCTCGATGCCCCAAGAGATCTATCAGCGCCTCCCCGCTCTCGGCATTCCATACCTTGACGGTCGTGTCCAAGGAAGCAGAAGCGATCGAGCGACCGTCAGGCGACCATTCGACCCACGTTATCTCAGACCGATGTCCCCGGAGCGTCCGCCGGAGCTTGAAGCCGGGTGGGCAATCGTGACCGCCGTTGGGGTACACGCCGGCTCCTTCCCGAGGGATCGCCGCGGATTCGCCATCCTTACGCCAACCGATGATCGTACGGCTTTTCCCCGCCGCCGCAAGGACCCGACCGGGTGCGGAGGGGTCCGGCCCTCCGGCATGATCCGTTGAAAACGGGGGACGCGCCCCTGCAATGACACCTCCCGGCCCGACCCGGCCGCTTCAGACCCATCGTCGCGAGAACATCATGGAACTCGTCAACCTCGGCCGGTCCGGAGTCAAGGTGTCGCGGATCTGCCTCGGATGCATGACCTACGGGAGCAGCAAGTGGCGGCCCTGGGTGCTCGACGAGGAGGCGAGCCGGCCGTTCTTCCGCCGGGCGTGGGAGGCGGGGATCAACTTCTTCGACACCGCCGACATCTACTCCGACGGCGAGAGCGAGGTCCTCCTGGGCCGGGCCCTCCGCGAGCTGGCGATCCCCCGCGAGCAGGTGGTCGTCGCCACCAAGGTCTTCAGCCCGATGGGCGGCAAGACCGCCAACGAGCGCGGGCTCTCGCGCAAGCATATCCTCCACGCGATCGACGCCAGCCTCCGCCGGCTGGGCCTCGATCATGTCGACCTCTATCAGATCCATCGATTCGATCCCACCACGCCGATCGAGGAGACCCTCGGGGCCCTGGTCGCGGTGGTCAAGGCGGGGAAGGCCTTGTACATCGGGGCGTCATCGATGTTCGCCTGGCAGATGGCCGGGATGCTCCACGCGTCGGATCGGCTCGGGCTGGCCCGGTTCGCCACCATGCAGAACCATTACAACCTGGTCTATCGCGAGGAGGAGCGGGAGATGATCCCGCTCTGCATCGACCAGGGGATCGGCCTGATCCCCTGGAGCCCGCTGGCCCGGGGCTTCCTCGCCGGGAACCGGAGCCGGCAGGACCACGGCGAGACCAGCCGGGCCAGGACCGACGACTTCGCCCAGGCCATGTATTATGACGACGGCGACTTCGCCGTGGTCGACCGGGTCGGCGAGATCGCCCGCAACCGGGGCGTCTCGCATGCCCGGGTGGCGCTGGCCTGGATCCTCCAGCAGCCCGGGGTGACCGCCCCGATCGTCGGCGCCTCGAAGCCGCACCACCTCGACGACGCCCTCGCGGCCGCCGATTTGAAGCTCGACGACGCCGAGTTGAAGGCCCTGGCCGAGCCCTATCGGCCCCACCCGGTCCTGGGACATGGTTGAGCCGAAGCTCATCCCCGCAGGGTCCGGGGCGCCGGCCGGGGGCCCTTGGGCTCGTCCTCGGCGCCCGACCGCGGGGCGACCGGCGCCGGGACGTTGAGGGCGAGCCCGAGGTCGGCCAAGGCCCTGCGAAGCCCTTCGATGTCGTCGTCGGGGATGATGACGGTGGTCGGCCCCAGCCGGTCGCCGAGGTAGGGCCCGGTGGCCGGATGCTGGAGGAGGCCGTCGAGCAGCTCGGGCGTGGGGACGGTCATCACGACCGGCCGTCGGGTCGGGAACGGCTCGACCCGGGGGCCCGCGGCGTGGAGCAGGAGCCGGACCGCGGCGGGGAGGTCGTCGCCGGTCCGCTGCTGGAACCATCGGGCGAGCTGGGCGGGCGTCATCCCGTTCTCGGTCGCCCGGGCCAGCGAGGCGGGCGAGACGAGGAACGTCCGGCGGGGGGCCGAGGGGCCGTCGGGCCGGTGGCGGTCCGGCCGCTCGTCGGCGAATCGTGCCAGCTCGGCGTCGACCAGGAGGTCGGAGCGGCCCAGGTCGAGCGCCAGGGTCACGCCGTCGGGCCCGACGTCGACGCAGGCCTCGGCCGGCCGGCGGTAGTCGCGGGCCCCGGCCATCTTGAGCCGCTGGAACGGGATCACCCCCTCGTCCTCGACCAGCAGGAGCCGGTCGGTGATCCGGACCGGCTCGACCCGGCCCGTCGCCGGCCAGAGCCCGAGCGCCATCTCCAGGTCGTCCGGGGTGGCGAACTCCACCAGCGTGGCCGAGGCGTGGTAGGTCACCCGGTCGCGACGCCCGGCCCAGGTCCGGATCGCCTCGGCCACGCCGGCCGGGAGCGGGCGGGCGCTGTGCTTGCCCAGCCGGTCGAGCATGGCCTCGGTCGTCAGGCCCCCCTCCAGGCCCCGATAGACCGAATCCGGGGTCAGCTTCAGTTCCAGGGCGGCGCCGACCTGCGACCATCGGGCGAACCGGCTGAACTGGCCGATCAGGCCGGGCGTCAGCCCCTGGCGATAGGCGATGATCTCGAAGTTGGGCTGCACCATCAGGAAATGGTCGAACGTGGGCCTGGGGGGAGGGGGGGGCCCCAGCGTCATCGCGTATCGGCCCAGCGGCGTGAGCTGGACGACCCGCCGCCCGCCCGATAACTCCTCCGCAGCCCGGACCAGGCCGAGCTGGTAGGCCGGGCCCAGGAGGATCGACGCCAGGGTCTCCTCGCCCGCCATCCCGGCCGGGGCCGACGGCCCGAGGATCGGGAAATCCCACCCCGGGCGGAGCCGGGACAGGTGCCCGGCCAGGTCGTCGAGCGCCGTCCAGGCCGATTCGGGCTGGCGGGCCAGCCAGAGCAGGATCGGGATCCGGACGAAGGGGATCCCCAGCTCGGCCGGGCTCCCCTCCTGCCTCATCCCGTCCTGCTCGGACCAGTCGCGGAGGGCGAGCCATCGGGTGGCGATCATCTGCGGGAGGTGGAAGGCGTTCTCGCCCCAGAAGTCGGGCCGGGCGGCGACCAGCCTGTCGCTCCCCTCCTCGGGGACGACGAGGCCGACATTCCGGGCCAGGGCGATCCAGAGCAGGGCCATGTCGGGCAGCGGCTCGATGGCGTCGGTGATCGGGCCGGCCAGGACCGGGTCGTCCTCCATCCGCTCGCGGTCGCGCTTGAAGAAGGTCATCTGCTGGGTCTGTCGGATCGGCCCCTCGGCGATCCGCTGCCAGACGGCGGCCAGGCGGAGGATCGGCTCCAGGCCGTCGGCCTCGCGGGGCTGGCGGACCGGGCCCGCCTCGGGCACCGCGTCGCCTTCGGGCAGGGCCGTCCGGGCCGCGTTCACCGCCGACGGGTGGGCCAGGATCGTCATGGATCCGAGCAGCGGGCCGACCGTCCGGTCGTGGTCGTTCACGCCCTCGAAGGGATCGGCGGCCCGGGCGGCGACCAGGCCCAACTCCAGGAGCCGGCGGATGGCCGGGCCCGGCTCGACGCCCAGCGCCGCCAGGGCCAGGGCCAGGCCGGCGCCCGGCCAGTGGGCCGTCTCGGTGAGGGCGAACAGGCCGAGCGCCACCCGGGGCCCGTGCGGGAGCGTGGCGATCAGGCGGTCGGCGGCGCGGGATTCGGTCAGCCGGTCGGCGATCGCGTCGGGGAGCCGCATCGGCTTGCCGCCCAGGTCGGCACCGCCGGTGGCGGCGTGGATCTCCACCAGCCGGGCGCCGTCGTACCGTTTCAGGGCGGCCCGGTAGGCGATCAGGGGCGGGTCGGGGGGCGCGATCGGCGGCCCCGGCGTCTCGGGGGGGTCGGGCGCCTCGGGCGTCTCGGTTGGGTCGGTCGTCATGGTCGCGTGTCCGGGCCGTTCGCCGCCCGTCCGTCCCCTTCTGTGGTCAGGTCAGCGCACGACGCGCGGGGTGTGGCCCATCCGACGCAACTCGTCCAGGATCGCTTCCTCTTCCTCGGCCCGGACCAGGAGGACCGTCTCCGACAGCCGACCGGCCACCATCCGGGCCAGGCTCTTCCTCGCCAGCAATTCCTCGGCCAGGATCGGGTCGGCGGTCCGGATCAGGGCGACCTGCTTGTGCAGCTTGACCGGGATCCGGAGGGCGGGCGACGGGGGCATCAGAAATCATCCTTGTAAGTGTAAATATGGACGCGCGTCGATCAAAGATGATCCTGGGAGTAGACCTCACAAAACTCCCTACGTGCGAGCGTCAATCGACCCTCACCATGATTTCTCCCTTCCCCTATTGTGCGTTCAATCGATCAACGGCCGCGTTCATGGCCGGCGAGGATCCCACGTCCTCTCCGAAATCATTGGTCGCGCGATAGTGGATTTCCGGGTGTTCGAACTCACACGCCTCTGCGATGTGTCCCTCCCCCTGGCCGCAGATGGGTTGCTGTCTCCACGGTCGCCCCAGGAGACGCCTCCAGTATCGGGGCCAGAAAGGCGGTTGTATTGTAAGCTGCCAGACGAAGTCGGCCCGGCCTTCACGCACTTGCACAGATCCATGAATGTGGTGGTCGCTGAAGCGATAAACCTCGATCGCGGGCAGGCCCAGGCCGAGCGCGACTCCCAGCACGGCCACCGTTCCTATCATCCTCCGGGTCGTCCACCTCAGCCATCGCATCAGGCACCCCGCCGATCAGCGTTTGGCCCCGTTCGAACCCATCGGCGCGGCGGTCACGTCGGATTCGTCGAGGATCTCATAACTATATCCCTGCTCGGTCAGGAAGAGCTGGCGGTGGTGGGCGAAGTCCATCTCGCGGGTGTCGCGGGTGACCAGGGTGTAGAAGTGGGCCACGTCGTCGCCGCCCTTGGGGCGGAGGATCCGGCCGAGGCGCTGGGCCTCCTCCTGCCGGCTCCCGAACGTGCCGGAGACCTGGATCATCACGTTGGCGTCGGGCAGGTCGATGGCGAAGTTGCCGACCTTGGACAGGACCATCCGCCGGACCTCGCCCGAGCGGAACCGCCGGTACAGGTCTTCGCGCTCGTTGTTGCCGGTCTGGCCGGTGATCAGGGGAAGCTCGAACCGGCTGGCGATCCGGCGGATCTGCTTGAGATACTGGCCGATCACGATCACCCGGTCGTCGGGGCCGTCGTGCTTGTCCAGGAGGCGGGCGACGAGGTCGTCCTTGACGGGATTCTCGCTGGCCAGGCGGAACTTGTCGCGCCACTCGGCCACGGCGTAATCCATCCGCTCGGTCGAGGGGAGGGCGATCCGGACCTCGTGGCATTTCGCCTCGGCGATCCAGCCCTTCTGCTCCAGGACCCGCCAGGGGACGTCGAACTTCTTGGGGCCGATCAGGCTGAAGACGTCCTCCTCGCGGCCGTCCTCGCGGACCAGCGTGGCGGTCAGCCCGAGCCGCCGGCGGGCCTGGATCTCGGCGGTGATCCGGAACACGGGGGCGGGCAGGAGGTGGACCTCGTCGTAGATGATTAGGCCCCAGTCGCGCTCGTTGAACAGCTTGAAGTGGGGGAATTCGCCGTCCTTCTTCGGGCGGAAGGTGACGATCTGGTAGGTCGCCAGGGTCACCGGGGCGATCGCCTTGGACTCCCCGGTATAGGTGGCAACCATCGACTCGTCGAGGTCGGTCTTGTCGATGATCTCGCGGTGCCACTGCTCCACCGACGTCGTGCTGGTGGTCAGCACCAGGGTATTCTTGCGGAGGAGGGCCAGCGCCGCGATCCCGACGATCGTCTTGCCCGCCCCGCAGGGGAGGACGATCACGCCCGATCCGCCCCGGACGTCGCCCCCGGCGTGGAAGGCGTCGACGGCCATCCGCTGATAATCCCGGACGCGGAACGGGTGGCCCGAGGCCGACCTGTCGCGGAGCATCACCTCCAGGCTCGCCCCCTCGGTATAGCCGGCCAGGTCTTCGGCCGGGTAGCCGACGGCGATCAGGGCCTGCTTGAGGATCCCCCGGAAGGCGTCGTCGATCGCGAAGCTGGTCGGGTCGAGGCGTTCGCCCAGGTACTGCCGGACTTCCTTCCGGCGGGCCAGTTCCTCCAGGAGCGCCTTGTCGTTGGTGACCAGCCGGAGCGACCCGTCCTGCTTCAGCAGCCGGACCCGGCCGAACCGCCCGACCAGTTCGGCCAGGTCGACGGCCAGGGTGGGCGGCAGGGGGAACTTGCTGAACGTCGACAGCGCATCGATCATCGCGTCGGCGTCCATGCCGGCCGCCGCGGCGTTCCAGAGCGAGAGGGGGGAGAGGCGGTAGGTATGGATGTGCTCGGGGCTCTTCTCCAGCTCGGCGAAGGGTGCCAGGGCGTCCCGCGCCTCGGCGTATCGGGGATTGTCGACTTCCAGCAGGACCGTGCGGTCGCCCTGCACGATGAGCGGGTTGGCCGGGTTGTACTGCATGGGCTCCTTGCCAACGGGTCCAGCGGTCCGGAAGGCCTGCGAGTCGATCGCCGAAACTCCCATCCTAGACGCCCCCCGCCCGACCCGCAAGGCCGGCCGGCGCTCGGTCGCGACGACCGGACCCGGAGGGCCCACGTTCCGGGGCCGCCGGGCGAAGATGGGTTCGTTCCGACGCGGGACGAGATGGCTTTGTTCCTCGCGGGGCGAATGGCTTCGTCCCGGGCGAGGGAGATGGATCGGTCCGATGCCAGGGCATATTGGAAGAGGGTTCGTCCCGACGCGGGGCGGAAGTGGCTTCGTTCCGCCCGGGGCAAATGGCTTTGTTCCGGATGAGAGAGATGGATCCATCCCGTGCGGGGGCCGTACCATCGGAAGGTCTCGCGCGGTGATCATTCGTTGCGGTCATGGTCGGGCCCGGGCAAGTCGGGGGAGGTCTGGCACCGATCGGGCTTGCATCCTCGTTATATTCAGGGTTTTCGCGGGCGTTTCCGCACACAATCTCCCGGATGACGACGGGGCCCTGTCAACCGTCCCGGCAAGCCGTGTCTTCATCCCGACGGGGCGCGATCCGGTCCCGATCGCCGTCGAGGATCCCGAGGCCCGAAGACGGAGCCATCCGATGCCGACCGAACGCGACAAGATGCTGGCCGGCGAGCTTTATGACCCGAACGACCCGGATCTGGTCCGGGCGCGCGACCGGGCCCGGGACCTCTGCCAGATCCTCAACGCCACCCGCGAGGGGGACCGCGCGGTCCGCCGGCAGGTCTTCCTCGAATTGCTGGGATCCGGCGGAGGGACCGCCTGGATCCAGCCGCCCTTCTATTGCGATTACGGGACGAATATCCGGCTCGGCGAGAAGGTTTATTTCAACTTCAATTGCGTCGTGCTCGACGTCTGCGAGGTCCGGATCGGCGACTTCACCCTGTTCGGGCCCGCGGTGCAGATCTACACGGCCACGCATCCGATGGACGCCGAGGCGAGACGTCGACTGGAGCTGGCCCGGCCGATCGAGGTCGGCTCGGACGTCTGGGTCGGCGGCGGGGCGATCCTCTGCCCGGGCGTGAAGATCGGCTCGCGGTCGGTGATCGGGGCCGGGAGCGTGGTCACGCGCGACATCCCGGAGGGGGTGGTCGCCGTCGGCAACCCCTGCCGGGTCATCCGCGCGATCGCCTGACCGGGGCCGGTCGCCTCGGTCCTGGCGCGGGAGTTTGGCCGGCGGATCGCGGCGATCCCGGGCGGCGGGCCGGCCCGGGGCCGGATCACGGGGGCCCGGGTGCGAGGTCGTCGACCATCGGGAGGGGGACGGGGGCCCCGGTCCGTGAGGCCCGGTAGATGGCCCGGATGATCTCGACGGCCTTGCGGCCCTCGCGGCCGTCGGCCCGGGCGGGCCCGCCGGTCTCGACGGCCCGGAGGAAGTCGGCGAGCTGCTCGCGGTGGCCGGCGTGGCCGATGGCCCGGGGGTCGCCCGCGCCCCCGGTGGTGGCGTTCGAGGGGACCAGAAGGGCGGCGTCGCCGGGCCTCTCGTCGCGGAAGGTCCAGAGGGTGATGTCGTCCTGCTCGACCCGGGCCGAGCCGCCGTCGCCGTGGATCTCGGTCCGCTTGAGCAGGCCGGGGTAGGCGGCGGTGGTCGCCTCGATCATCCCGAGGGCGCCGTTGCGGAACCGGAGGAGGGCGACGGCGGCATCCTCGACCTCGATCCGATCGTGGGCCAGGGTGGCGGTCGCCGCCTGGACCGAGGCCACGTCGCCCATCAGCCACCGGAGGAGGTCGACGTTGTGGATCGCCTGATTCATCAGGGCCCCGCCGCCGTCGAGTTCCCAGGTCCCCCGCCACTTGCCGGAGTCGTAATAATCCTGGGTCCGCCACCACTTGACGGCGGTGTCGCCCAGGGTGAGGCGGCCGAACCGGCCCTCGTCGATCGCGGCCTTGAGCGCCACGTTGGCGGGCGAGAACCGCGACGGGAAGATGGCGCAGAGCCGGACCCCGGCGGCGTCGCACGCCCCGATGATGGCGTCGCAACGGGGGATGGTGATCTCCAGCGGCTTCTCGACGACGACGTGCTTGCCCGCCCCCGCCGCCTTCACGGCCGGGTCGCGGTGCGACCCGCTCGGGGTGCAGACGCAGACGACGTCGAGGCCGGGATGGGCCAGCATCGCGTCGAGGTCGTCGTAGGCCCGGCACTCGCCGACGGCCAGGCCGGCGATCTTGGCCGCCCGGGGCGGGTTCCGGTCGAGGACGGCCACGAGCCGGGCCCCGGGGATCTCGGCGATCGCCCGGGCGTGGAACTCGGCGATCATCCCGCAGCCGACGATGCCGAAACCGTGCGTGGCCATGGGGGTCCCCGTCGATCTCTCAGAGGAGAAGAAGTGGAAGGGCCTGGGCCTCAACGGGCGACGATCCGGACGCGGGCGATCTTGTGCCGGCCGACGCGGACGATCAGACCGTCGACGACCTCGATGGCGGCCCTGGGGTCGGTAACGGGCGTCCGGTCGGGGCCGATGGTGGTCCCGCCCTGCTGGATCACCCGCCGGGCGTTGGAGGTGCTCGACTCGAACCCGAGGTCGACCAGGAGCCGGGCCAGGGGCATCGAGTAGGGGGGCCCCGGGCCCTCGGCGGGGACGACGACCTCGGGGATCGCGTCGGGGTCGACCTTCCTCGACCGCTTCCGGAACGCCTCCGAGGCCGCCTCGGCCGCCTCAGCCCCGTGGTACTGGGCGACGATGGCCTTGCCGAGGACCTCCTTGGCATCCCGGGGGTTGACGTCCGGGGAGAGGAGCCGGTCGACCTCGGCTGTGGGGATGTCGGTCAGGAGGGTGAAATATGGCCGCATCGGGGCGTCGGGCAGGCTCATCACCTTGCCGAACTGGTCGTCGGCCGGCTCGGCCACGCCGATGTAATTCCGGAGGCTCTTGCCCATCTTCATCGTGCCGTCGGTCCCGACCAGGATCGGCATCGTCACGGCCACCTGGCCCGGCTGGCCCTGCCCCTGCTGGAGCTCCCGGGCGACCAGGAGGCTGAACAGCTGCTCGGTGCCGCCCAGCTCGACGTCGGCCCGGATCTCGACCGAGTCCCAGCCCTGCATCAGCGGGTAGAGGCATTCGTGGAGATAGACCGGCTTCCTGTCGGCGATCCGGCGGGCAAAGTCCTCGCGGGCGGAGATCTGGCCGATCGTCATCCGCCGGGTCAGGTCCAGGACGTCCAGGAACGACCACTTGCCGAACCAGTCGCCGTTGCGGTGGACCTCGGCCCGGCCGAGGTCGACGATCTTGCCGACCTGCGCGAGGTAATCCCGGGCGTTGGCCTCGACCTGATCGCGACTCAGCGCCACGCGGGCCTCGTCGCGGCCGGAAGGGTCGCCGACCAGGGCCGTGTAATTGCCGATGATGACCACCGCGGTATGGCCCAGGTCCTGGAACTGGCGGAGCTTGCGCAGGGGGACGGTGTGGCCCAGGTGGACGTCGATCCCGGTCGGGTCGATCCCGTACTTGACCCGGAGGGGGGTCCCGGTCGCGGCCGACCGTTCCAGCTTCCCGAGGAGGTCATCCCGGGGCGTGATCGCGTCGACCCCCCGGCCGAGGAGTTCGAGCTGTTCGGCTGCGCTGACGGGCACCGGGTTCCTCCCTGGCGACGACCTCCGGACGGCCTGGCGTGCGAGGGCGCGATTCTATGACAATGCCGGAGGTCCGGGCAAGGTGGCCGAATCGTCCCGGGGCGCGGTAAGATAGCCCGATCGATCGCCCGACCGAGGTCCCCCCGCCCACCGGATTGGACCCGCCATGCCGCCGCAGCCCGCGCCCGCCCTGAACGTCCCGGCCCTCCTGCTGACGATGGGGCTGATCTCGTCGGTCGTCGGGGCCTGGATCTGGGTCGTCCTCCGGCTGGCGTTCGGCAAACCAGTCCTGCCGCCGTCGACGCCCCGGGTGGTCCCGTGGGGCCCGGGGTCGGTCCTCCTGGCGATGCTAACCTGGGTCGCCGCGATGATCGCCGCCCCGCTGGCCTACCGCGTGGCCTTCCCGGGCCATTTCGCCGGGAGGGCCGGCGGGGCGATGCCGGACCCCGGCCTCCTGATGTCCCTCTCGGCCGCCCAGAACCTGGCGACGCTGATCCTGGTCCCGGCGATCCTGGCCATCACGGCCGGGGCCCGCCGGCGGGATTATGGGGTCGGCTGGTCGGGGCTGGGTTGGCAGGCCGTCCGGGGCATCGTGGCCTACCCGATCCTGGCTCCCCTGGTCTTCGGGGTGATGCTGGCGTCGATCAAGGTCTTCGGCCGGACGACGCACCCGCTCGAGGAGGCGATCCAGGGCGATCGGACGCCGGGGATGGCCGCGATCCTGATCCTGGCCGGGGTGGTCCTCGCCCCCGCGGCCGAGGAGCTGATCTTCCGGGGCGTCCTGCTCGGCTGGCTGACCCGGGTGGCCCTCGGCGTCAAGGGACTGGCGACCGCCAGGCCGCCCGCCGACGATGAGATCCGGTACATCTCGACCTTCGAGCCGATCGCGTCTCCCGCGGTCGGGTCCGAGTCGTCCCCGATCGCCGGGGAAGTCTTGCCGATCAATCCCTATTCCCCGCCGACCGCACCGACCGGGCCGCCTCCCCCCGCCTTCGAGATCGTGTACGAGGACGGGACGGCCGCCGGCACCCCGGCCGGTCGGGCCTTGCCGATGCTCCTGGCCAATGTCGCGGTCTCCCTCATCTTCGCCGCGATGCACGGGGCGGTCTGGCCGACGCCGATCCCGATCTTCTTCCTGTCGATGGGCCTGGGGGTGCTCTACCAGCGGACGGGCGGGATCATCGCCCCGGTCGCGTTGCACGTGACCTTCAACGGGATCAGCACCCTCCTGATGTTCCTCGCCGTCGGGGCGGACCCGCCCCAGGGCCCCCGCCCGGCCGACCCCAACCCGGGCCCGGCCTGGTCGGCCCCGGCCGGATCGCCCCGAATTTTCCCCGATTCCGGGCCCTTGACGGTTCCGGGGCGATCTGGTATCTTCCTTTTCCCCTTATTGAGGATGACGAGAGGACCGCGGATGGGCCGAACATCGGACCTTCCCCTGGATCTCCGTCCCGCCCCGGTCGGGAAATTGCTCGCCCGGGCCGCGGCCACGTCCGATATCAGGGGGACCATCCCCGGGGCGTCCCGGACTCACGTCCGGCTCGGCCGACCGGGTCCCGTCGTCCACCGTCGATCGACCTCCGCAGAATATCGTGAAAAGAGACCGGCCCCGGCGTCGTATCGCCGCGGGCCGTCGCGACACCGGCGCCAGGAAGGCGCCTGGGGGCCGAGGGGGACGCGGGTCCCGCTCGGCACCATGGATTGAGGTGGAGCGGCCCCTCGTTCGGGCCGCCCATGATCCTTTCGGGGAGTTTCCGTTCCGATGAGCTCGTCGAATCCCAAGCCAGCGGCACCGTTGCATTCCGGCTTCGAGTGGGCGGGCACCGTGGCCCGCATCCGACGCGGCGGGAAGTCGTCCCGGGCGGGCAAGCGATCGGCCTTGCTGGGCGTCCTGACCGCCGTCTACGCGAATTCGTCCCGGGGCGGCCGCACCGGCGAGACCCGAGGCGGGTCCGACCGCGGCTGATCCGCCGGCCACCGACCGTCGTCCGCGACGCAAATCAGAACATCGCCGACCCCTCGCCCATCGGCGACGGGCCGGCGGTCTCGGTTTCGAACCGGCCGTCCGCCGAACGCAACGACCCGCCATCCCGGGAGCTATCGGGATCCGGCGGCGTCCGATAGAATGGCGGGCTCGCCCAGTCCGGTGACCGCGGAGCCCCCCGACGATGCTGAACGCGTCCCTCAAGGATTACGTCACCGCACGGATCCTGCCCACCATCACGACCCCCGCGCAGTACATCGGGGGCGAGGTGAACACCGTCCGCAAGGACCACCGGACGACCAGGGGGACGGTCTGCCTGGCATTCCCCGACACCTACAGCCTGGGGATGAGCCATCACGGGTTGCAGGTGCTCTACAGCCTGATGAACGCCCGGAACTGGGCCTGCGAGCGGGCCTTCACCCCGCTCCCCGACTTCGAGGCGGCGCTCCGATCGCACGAGGTCCCGCTCTACTCGCTGGAGACGTTCACGCCGCTGGGCAAGTTCGACGTCCTGGGCTTCTCGCTCCAGTACGAGATCGGCTATTCCAACATCCTGACCATGCTCGACCTCGGCGGGATCCCGCTCCACGCCGACGACCGATCGGCCGACGACACCCTGGTCATCGCCGGGGGACCGGGCGCCCAGAACCCCGAGCTGCTGGCGCCGTTCATCGACCTGTTCGTGATCGGCGACGGCGAGCCGAGCCTGCCGGTGGTCTGCGACATGTGGGCCGAGATGAAGGGCGATCCGGCGCTCACCCGGGCCGACAAACTCGCCCGGATCGCCGGGTCGGTCGACTGGGCATACGTCCCCCGGTTCTACGACATGACGTATGCCGACGACGGGACCATCGCCGAGATCCGCCGGAATCGCGACGACGTCCCGGCGGCGATCAGGCCGTGCGTGATCCAGGGGCTCGACGACATCCCCTTGCCCACCGCGCCCATCGTCCCGTTCGTGGAGACGGCGCACGACCGGATCGCCATCGAGATCATGCGCGGCTGCCCCTGGCAGTGCCGGTTCTGCCAGAGCACCGTGATCAAGCGCCCGCTCCGGTTCCGGACCGTCGAGACGATCGTCAACGCCGCGATGGAGAGCTACCGGAACACCGGCCACGACGAGATCAGCCTGCTCTCGCTGTCGACCAGCGACTACCCCCACTTCGAGGAGCTGGTCACGAGGATGAGCGAGGTCTTCACCCCGCTGGGCGTGAAGATCTCGCTGCCGAGCCTCCGGATCACCGAGACCCTGAAGAAGATCCCGGCCCTGCTCCAGGAGGGCCGCCGGGGCGGCCTGACCCTGGCCCCCGAGGTGGCCCGCGACGACATGCGCGAGCAGATCCGCAAGCCGATCGACAACCGCGACCTCTACGAAGGGGCCGCCGAGGCGTTCCGCCGGGGCTGGCGCAAGGTCAAGCTCTACTTCATGTGCGGCCTGCCCGGCGAGCGGCCCGCCGACCTCGACGGGATCGTCGAGATGGCCGAGACGATCGCCCGGATCGGCCGCGAGGTGACCGGCCGGTTCGCCGACGTCACGGCCAGCGTCTCCAACTTCGTCCCCAAACCCCACACCCCCTACCAGTGGAACGGGATGAGGGACCGCGACTACTTCCACTGGGCCCATCGATACCTCCGCCAGCAGGTCAAGGTCCGATCGGTCACGGTGAAGTGCCACTCGATCGAGACCAGCCTCCTGGAAGGGATCCTCACCCGGGGCGACCGCCGGGTCGCCGCCGCCCTGGAAGAGGCCTGGAGGCGCGGGGCCCGGCTCGACGCCTGGACCGAGCACTTCAACGCCCGGCTCTGGTGGGGGACCTTCGAGGACCTCGGGATCGACGTCCCGTTCTACAGCCAGCGGGCCCGGCCCCTGGAAGAGGTCCTCCCCTGGGACCACATCCACGTCAAGAAGGGCCGCGATTACCTCGCCAAGGAGCAGAACCGATCGATCGTCCAGCTCGCGGCGATGGCCGGGGCGGTCTGATCGCAGATCGCAGGTCGCAGATCATGGAAATGCCGATCGATGTTCCCAGAGGATCCGGGGCCTGTCATCGGAAACCTCAGATCCGGGATTTGACATCAGGATCCGGATCCGCAACCCGACATCCATCCGCCCGGAGGCCGCTGGCATGGCGACATGGGACAAGCGGACGCTGAAGCTCCCCGAGAAGCACGGCTGGCACGCCAAGCCGGGTTACAAGATCTTCGTCGCCGACCGGGGGGCCGTCCGGTTCGACTTCCCCGAGAGCTGGCTGATCATCCCGGCGGACGACGCGATCCGGTTCCACGACAAGCAGCCCCCCGACGACGATTGCACGCTGGCCCTGTCGGTGATGCGGCTCCCGGAGGGGGATTGGAGCGGGCTCCCGGTCTCGTCGCTGGTCGGCCAGCTCGTGGAGAAGGACAGCCGCGACACGATCTCGCGGGGCGAGGTCGTCGAGGTCAGGCGCGCCGACCTCGACCTGGCCTGGGCCGAGATCCGGTTCACCGACCCGACCGAGGGCCGGCCGGCCCGGTCGCGGATCTGCCTGGCGCGGGCCTCCAACATCCAGCCGCTGATCACCTTCGACTACTGGGAAGACGACGCCCCCCGGCTTGGCAAGGCCTGGGACGAGATCCTCCGATCGCTCCGCGTCGGCGAGCCGATCCTCGACCCGACCCTGGGCCAGCCGAACCGCGGTTGACGAGGGGGACGAGGTCGTGACCACCAAGGAGCCGCCCGCCGAGGCGGCCTGGACCCCCGAGAGGCGCCCGTGGGGCCCCGGCGACGCCCTGGCCCTGGCGACCTGGACCGCGGCGATCGTCGCCTTCTTCTGGGACGCGGTCTCGCTCAATCGGGCCCTGTTCTACTTCGACATCACCGAGATCAACCTCCCGTATCGCGACTTCCTGGCGAACGAGATCCGAGCCGGGCGGTTCTCGCGGTGGCACCCGGGTCTGTACAACGGGCTCCCGCTCTTCGCCGAGAGCCAGGCGGGGTACTTCCACCCGCTCAAGTTCGCCCTGTATCCCTGGCTGGCGACCTGGCGGGCGGTGAACCTGGACACCGTGCTGTCGGTCTGGCTGACGGGGCTGGCGACTTATGGATGGCTCCGGCGGCACGTCGGGCCGGCGGGGGCCCTGACGGGCGCGGGGCTGTTCGGGCTGAGCGGGTTCGTCTGGGCGCACCTGATCCACACGAGCATGAACAACGCCCTGGTCAGCGTCCCGCTGGCGTTCTGGGCGCTGGAGTCGTCGTGGGACGGCGGGCGGCTCCGGGGGGTCGGGCTGGGGGCCCTGGCGCTGGCGTGCCAGGTCTTCGCCGGGCACCTCCAGGATACCATCCTCACCGGCGGGGCCCTCGCGGTCGTCGCGCTGGTCCGATCGGCATCGGCCCCCGACGGCCGGTCGCGGGCCCGGGCGATCGGGTTCGTCGCGATCCTGGGGGCGCTGGGGGTGGCGGTCTCGGCCGTGCAATGGATCCCCTCGAAAAATCTCCTCGACCGATCGCCCCGGGCCGGGGGGCTGACCTGGAAGGAGGTGACCTACGGGTCGTGGGCCCCCGAGCTGCTGCCGACGCTGGTCGTCCGCGAGGCGTACGGCACGCTCGCCCGGGACACCGACTGGGCCGACGGCTATTACCCGTACCACGAGATGAACGCCTACCTCGGCCTGATCGGGATGGCCCTGGCGGTGATCGGCGCCGGGGCGTGCCGCGACCGATGGGTCGCGTCCTGGATCGTCCTGGCGGGCCTGGGCGGCGTGTTCATGCTCGGCCGTTACACCTGCCTGTTCGATTCCATGAACCGCGTGCCCGTGGTGGGCAGCTCGCGGATCCCGGTCCGATATCACCTCTGGGTGTCGCTGGCGGTGGCCGCGATGGCGGCCGTCGGGGTCGACCGGCTGTCCCGGCCGGGCCGGGTCCGGCTCGGGCCGGCGCTGGGGTTCGTGGCCGCGATCGTGGCGGCCTCGGTCGCGATCGCGCTCTACGTCTACGCCCCGGCCTGGACCGAGTCGCGGCGGTGGTCGACGCCCGAGCACCGCGAGCATTTCCGATGGCTGGGCCGGGAGCTGGCGGTCGCCTGCGGCCGGACCGCCGCGCTCTCCCTGGCGGCCTGGGCCCTGATCGCCCGGGCGGCGAAGGATCGGCGCCCTCCGGGGCGATCGCGGCTGGCGGCCCTGCTGCCGCTCCTGGTGATCGCCGACCTGCTCGGCTCGCACATCGCCGACGTCCCGACGGTCGACCCGTCGTACTGGACCGTCCCTCCCGAGTCGGTCGCCCGGATCAAGGCCGACCCGGCGCGGCTCCGGGTCTTCGGGGTCGCGGAGCGGGCCGCCGCCGAGCCGGGATTCGCCTCGCGCCCGGTCGACTTCTTCGAGGTCCGCGACCCGATCGCCTGGAGTCTCCCGCCGGTCTGGGGCCTGGCCTCGTCATACGGGCACACGCCGCTCTACCCCCGACGCCTCCTGACCTTCCACGAGCACACCCGATCCGGCCTGGCCCGGTTCGACGTCGAGGGGGTGACGCATCTCCTCGCCGGCCGGCCGATGCCCGGCCTCCCCGGACCCTACCGGAGGGCGGGCGCGGCCTTCATCTACCGGAACCCGACCGCCCAGCCCCGGGCCCGGCTGATGGGCCGACCGGCCTACGTGCCCGACGAGGCCGGGGCCGCCCGGGCCCTCGACGACCTGGGGCCCGCGATCCGCGACCGGGTGATCGTCGAGGATCCCGACCGCCCGATGGCCGAGGGTGCCGTCGCCGAGGGGTCGGCGCGGATCGTGGTGGACCTGCCGGAGCGGGTCGAGGTCGAGGTCGACGCGAGGTCGCCGGCCTACCTCGTCCTGGCCGACACCTTCGACCCCGGGTGGTCATCGACGGTCGACGGCCGCCCGGCCCCGATCCGCCCCGCCTTCGCCGCATTCCGGGCCGTCTTCGTCGCCCCGGGGGAACATCGGGTCGTCTTCACTTACGAGCCCGCCGGATTCCGATCCGGCCTGATCGTGACCGGGTTCGGATTGGTTGCCGTCCTGGGATGCCTGGCCTGGCCCCGGCCCGTCGCGCCGCCGGACCCCCCGCACGTCCCCCTGAACTGGCCCCGTCGATGGCCGATCGGCTTCGCGGCGGTGCTGATCCTGTTCGTCCTGGCCTCCGCCTTCGAGGTTGGGGCGGGCGGGGTCCGGCTCCACCCCCGGTGGTACGGGTCGTCGCACCGATTCACCTGGGCCGCCGGGATCGAGGCGATCCAGCCGATGAAGGATTCGGTCGGGCGCTGAACCGATCGCTCGGAGGGGACAGGCCGTCTTGAGGGAAGGAGACCGGATGCCTCATCTCGGCGCGGTCGCCTGGACGCTGGCGAAAATCCATCTTTTTTCGTACGCCATCCAGGCCGTCTGTATCGTCGTCTGGATCGTTGGTGCCTTGATGTGGGGTCGGCAATCCGACTCGGGGCCGTGGCTGGTGGCCGGGGGGCTCGGAGGGATCTTCGCCTGCGTGATGCTCCGTCGCGTCCTCGTCTGGTGGGGACGTCGGCAAGGGTGGGGGGACGACGCCCAACCGGCCGACGCGACCGACGAAGGTCCATCCGGGCCGACCTCGGAAAAAGTCCTGATCCCGCCCCCGCGAGAACCCGGATGATCAGGGCCGAGGCCCCGTCCTGATTTTTAGCGGGCGGGCCGATGGTGGGCACCACTCGCGACGGGGTGGCCTTGCCACTCGTAAAGCGATCGGGGATCGTGCGTGCCGGCGAACCATCGGGGCCAGGCGGCGGGCCCGGCGGTGACGAGGAAGGGACGCCCGCCCGCGTCGCGGACCTGCCGGGCGACCTCGTCGGCCGGTCGGCCCCGGAGCTGGTAGCAGGTCCGGTCGAGGAGGAACATGGCAAGCTGGTGCTCGCCCCGGTCCTCGCCCTCGAACAGGAGGACGGAGTTATCCGGGAGTCGACCCCGGGCGAAGCCGGCCAGCTCGGCGACGAAGGGTTGATTCTCGGTCCCTTCGGTCACGGACCAGGCGGCGAGAGCGACCCGGCCGGCGATGACGAGGGTCGCGGCCAGGGCCGCCAGGCGGAGCCGACGGCACCCGGGATTCGCGAGCGATCTCCGGGACAACATCCCGGCGACTCCCAGGGCGAGGGCCACGTGTCCCAGGACCCACGGGGCCCCGAGCATCACCCCGCCGAAAGTCGAGGGGTAACCCTTGCCGAACCGGGCGATCGGCGCCGGCCAGAGGGCGGCCAGGATCGCGACGGCCGCCCAGGCCGCCAGGGACCGGCGTTGGCCTCGCCACCCCTCGGCGATCAGGTGGCCCAGGAGGAGGAACCCGGCGGGCATGGCGATCAGGGTGGCCGAAGGCGTCTTGGTCGCCGAGATCGCGTGCGGGGCCAGGACCCCCAGGAACCAGGCGAAGACGAACAGGAGGGGCATCCGACGCCGCGCCAGGGCCGTCCTGGCCAGGGCCATCCCGGCGACGATCAACGGCGTGTAGAAGGCGTGGTAGAGCGTGATCAGGTAATCGAAGAACAGCCGGTCCCAGGGGCCGCCCCACCCCTCGACGCCGTCGCCGAGGTGGGTGAAGATGTAGCCGTGTTCGTGCGCAAACTCGACGGGGAAGCTCCGGGCGCAATGGATCGTCCAGGGGGCGACCGTCGCCAGGGTCGCCCCGACCAGTCCGAGCAGGTGCCGGAGCTTCAACCGCGACTCGTCGGGCCCCGACAGGCCGACCCTGGGCAGGGCCCAGGCCGTCGCCGCCAGGCCGGTCAGGATCGCGGCCAGGTAGCTCTTGGAGAGGTAGGCCAGCCCCTGCGCCACGCCCACCGCCAGGACGTCGGGCCACGAGCCGGACCGGATCGCCCGGATCAGGAAGAAGACGCCGACCTCGACCCAGAACAGGAGCGCGATGTCGACGTGGTCGCTGAACAGGTAGCCCTGCAACAGCATCGTGATCGCCGGGCAGATCGCCTGGAGTCCGGCGGCGATCAGCGCGGTCCGGCGGTCGAACAGGATCCGGCCGATCAGGAACGTCAGGGCCACGGCGCCGGTCGCCAGGAGCGCCGAGGGGAGCCGCAGGGCCGTCGTATTCACGCCCAGGAGCGCATAGGACGCGGCGATCGTCCAGAGCGGCAGGATCGGCTTGTGGAGCCAGACCCGGGCCTCGCCCCACCGGGTCGGGTCGTAGGGCAGGTACGGGGCGTCGACCAGGGTGGGCGTGAGCGGGTGCTTGAGCAGGTTCCGGGCGACGATCGCGTGGAACGACTCGTCGAAGTAGTGCAGCCCCGGGTGGCCGATCCGGTGCGTATTCAGCGCCAGCGACCCGAGCAGGATGAGCACCAGGACGGGGTCGCGCCGGGGGCTCGGGCCGGTCGTCATGGGGATCCATCCGGGGACGATCGGGGCGCGGCGCGGCATCCCGTCCGCGCGGGCGGCATCATCCCCGGGCGGGCGGTCGCGGTCAAGCCCGGGTCATCGGCGGGCGGCGAGGGCGGGCGACCACTCATCCTCGACGGCGAGCCAACTCGGGTCGGCCGGGACGTCGGACCCTTCGTAGGTCCAGGCCTGGCCGTCCCAGACGAAGCCGTTGTCGGGGTACATCCGCCTGCAGGGCTCGTTGGAGGCCGTCTCCCGGTAGAGGCCGACGATCGGGAGGCCGCCGGCCTTCCGCTTGATCGCGTTGATGACGGCGGTCTCCATCCCATAGCCGAACACCCGGCAGCTCAGGACGAAGGCGGGGATCCGGGCCTGATCGGCGCCGATCTCCAGGACGGCGACGCAGATCTGGCCCATCTGGCCGAACTTGTCGGCGCCCTCGACCACGAGGATGTGGGTCCCGGGGGCCTCGCGCCAGGCGGAGACCTCGCGGAACGAGGTCCGGGTCCCGCAGAGGTTGAACTGGTTGGTCCGATTGATCAGCTCGGCGACGCGCTTCAGGTCGGACGGCCGGGCCTCGCGGATCGAGGCCCGGAGTTCCAGCTTGCCGAACAGGGCGGCCGGGTCGTTCTCGACGGTTTCGGTCGCCGCCATGAAGCTCTCGCGCCGGTCGCGCTCGCGGTAGAGCTGGGTCCGGTCGGTCTCGGCCTGATCTTCGAGCATCTCGGACCAGACCCGGAGGAGCCTCCAGGTCCGATCCGACGTGGCGTCCATGACGTGGATCTCGGGGAAGGCCTCGGCGACCATCTCCCGCTGGTCGGCCCGGTCGTCGATGAAGACGTAATCCTTGTACTTGAGGTTCAGGTCGTCCCGGATCCGCTTCATGTTGGCGACCTTGGAATCCCAGTTGATCTGCATCGCGACGAAGTCGTCCTCGCCGAGCGTGGCGCCCTCCCACGAGACGTTCCGGGGGTCGTTCTTGGAGTTGACCGAGAGGACGACGCCCTTGCCCCGGAGGGCCTTGAGGGTCCGCTGGCGGTCGGCGAAGTGGCGGACCTTCCCCTCGCCGATCTCGCCCTCCCAGATCGTGTTGTCCAGGTCGCAGACGACCAGCTTCCGGGTCCGGAGGTGGACGTGCGCGGCGATCAGGTCGCGATACAGGGTGGCGAGATGCTCGCCCATCACGGTCGCGTGGTGGTTGTCGGTGTGGTAGATGTACCGCCCCAGCTCGTCCTCGCGCCGGCCGTCGAGCAGGGCGCGCTCGTCGACGATCTGGAGATGCCGGAACGTCTCGGGATTCCGGCGGGCGACGTAGCCTTCGAGCCGGGCGTTGACCAGGCCCCGGGCCGCCCGACGGGTCCGCCGGGTGGCCAGGTTCTTGGCCCGCTCGCGGGCCGTCCCGTCGTGGCGGCGGACGTTGGCCGAGTTGTGGACGAAGATCGGGCACTCGAACAGGCTCGACAGCAGGCCCAGGGTCGCCTCGGCCTGATCGGACACGGCGTCGGCCATCGCCCGGAGCGTCGAGGCGCCCGCCAGGCTGTTCCGGACCATGCTCGTGGCGTTGTACTCGGGCGAGAACCCGAACGAGAAGGGGCTGGAGAAGACCAGGTCGAACTTGCGGTCGGCCATCGCCCTCAGGCCGTCGCGCAGCTCGAACGGGTTCTTCGACGTGGCGTAGGTCGGATTGAGCGAGATCCCGTCTTCCAGGCAGGGCCCGGTCAGGAACGAGAAGACGTCGGGGAACAGGCAGTCGCCGACCATCAGGACGTCCAGCGTCCGGCCCCCCCGGGCCAGGAGGACGCCGTGGACGTCGCGGAACATCGCCCCGAGCCGGCCCAGGTCCTCGTCGTCGACCTTACCCCGGAGGAAGCCGCAGACCTCGCGCTCGTCGGCCTCCAGGGCCCGGCGGGCCATCTCGTCCCGCTCCTCGGGCGAGGCAAAATGGGGCCAGTACAGCTGCAGGAGCTTCTGGCCGACGTAGATGTCGCGGAACGACGCCTCGCCGGTCCCCAGGTGGAGAGCCAGCAGGTCGATGAAGGTGTAGAACTCGTGGCGGACGTATTCGGCCAGGTCGCCCGGGTCTTTCGGGACCTCCCGGGCGTACTTCTCCCAGTGGAGGACGTTCCGGAGCATGATCGACGACAGCTCGTGCTGATGCTCCCTCAACGCCCGGGTCAACGACCGATTCTGCCGGAGCGGCCCCGACGACACGACCGCGCCCGAACTCCATCGCTCGCGGCCGCCGGTGAGCAAGTTGAGCATCCGCCGATTCCTTGTTCGATGCGATCCGGGGGGACGACGAGGAGGACGGGGGATCGGTGCGGGGCGGGGCCGCCCTGCGCGGGGATCGCGGGGCCCCGAGTCGACTAAAGTACATAAAAACCGCCGGCCGAGTCAAAACGATTGCGATTTATTAACGGACCCCGGGCCGACCCGCCCGCGCCGGCGGGTCCCTGGCGTCCCGGGCCGGGGGCCGATAGAGTGGTATTCGTCGCCGGGTGCCGGCCGACCTGGCCCTTCTCGCCCCGGGTCCGGGGCGGGACGATCCCCCGACGGAGGCGAGGTCCCATGCGGAACCGGATCGGGCGTGAGGCCTGGGCACTGGCAATCGTGGCCGCGGCCTGGATCGCGGCGGCGATCCCCCAGGCGCGGGCGGCCGGGCCGGGTGTGACCCGCGACGAGGTCGAGCGGGCGATCAAGACGGGGGTCGGCTACCTGCTCAAGGCCCAGCGCCCGGACGGGACCTGGGGGAGCGAGGCCGGGGTCTCGGCCCTGGTCACCCTCGCCCTGCTCACGGCCGGCGAGTCGCCCCGGTCCGAGCCGATGCAACGCGCCCTCGATGCGCTGCTCAAGGCCCGGTTCTCCGCGACCCACGAGACGTATACCATCTCGCTCCTGACCATGGCCTTCGCCGCCGCCGACCCGGAGAAGTATCGCGACCCGATCGCCCGGAACGCCGAATGGCTGGAGCAGGCCCAGAACCAGCTGGGCTCGTGGAACTACAACGCCGGGACCGGCCGGGCCAGCCGGTCGGGCGACAACTCGAACTCTCAGTACGCCCTGCTCGGACTCAACGCCGCCTCGGAGGCCGGCTTCGCCGTCCGGCCCGACGTCTGGCTCCGGGCCCGACGCTACTGGGAGACGTCCCAGAACAACGACGGGAGCTGGGGATACAACCCCGGCGGCGGCGGGGCGACCGGCAGCATGACCTGCGCCGGGACCGCCAGCCTGATCATCGCCGGGCTCAAGGCCGCCCAGGGCCGCGAGGTCCTCGTCGGCAACCGGGTCGATCGCTGCGGCGAGACCGCCTCCTCGCCCAGCCTCCAGCGCGCCTTCGACTGGCTGTCGGCCCACATCGACGTGACCCAGAACCCCAACTCCGGCCGGACCTGGCACCACTATTACCTCTACGGCCTGGAGCGCGCCGGGCGGCTCAGCGGCCGCCGGTTCTTCGGCAACGCCGACTGGTATCGCGACGGGGCCGCATACTTCGTCCGGTCCCAGGACCGCCTGTCCGGGTTCTGGAGGGGCGAGGGGCACGAGTCCGACCCGCTGATCTCCACCAGCTTCGCCCTCCTGTTCCTGGCCAAGGGGCGGGCCCCGGTCCTGATCAACAAGCTCCGACACGGCCCCGGGCCCGACTGGAACAACGACCACGACGACGTCACGAACCTGGTCGGCGTCATCTCCCGGGACTGGAAGCACCTGCTCACCTGGCAGGTCGTCGACCCCGACTTCGCCACCGTCGACGACATGCTCCAGGCCCCCATCGCCTACCTGAACGGCCACGAGCCGCCGGTCCTCTCGGCCGAGGGCAAGGCCCGGCTCCGCGACTACGTCGAGCAGGGGGGCGTGATCGTCGCCGACGCCTGCTGCGGCCGCCGGGCGTTCGACGACGGCTTTCGGGCCCTGATGAAGCAGGTCTTCCCCGAGCCCGAGCTCGAACTCCACCCCCTGGCCGACGACCACGCCGTCTGGCGCTCCAAGTACCGGCTCGACCCCGGGACCCACCCCCTCTGGGGGATCGAGCACGGCTGCCGGACCGTGGTCCTGTACTCGCCCGACGACCTGTCCTGCTACTGGAACCAGCTCGAGAACGCCCCCGGCAACATCCGGGTCCGGGCGGCCACGGCGCTGGGGCAGAACATCGTCGACTACGTCACCGGCCGCGAGATGCCCGCCGACAAGCTCGCCGTCCACGACGTCGCCGACTTCAAGGAGGACCGGCCCCGCCGGGGGGCCCTCCGGATCGCCAAGCTCCGCCACGCCGGCGACTGGAACATCGCCCCGCTGGCGATCCCCAACCTGACGACGGCCCTCCGCGACAAACTCAAATTCGACGTGGTGATCAACCACAAGGAGCTCTTCCCCCGCGACCCCGGCCTGGTCCACTATCCCCTGATCTACCTCCACGGCCGGGCCGCCGTCGAGTTCTCCGAGGAGGACAAGGTCGCGCTCCGCCGCCACCTCAGCCCCGGGGGCGGGACCCTGTTCGCCGACGCCGCCTGCGGGAGCCCCGCCTTCGACGCCGCCTTCCGCCGGTTCGTCGCCGAGCTGATGCCCGGCACCCCCCTGATCCCGATCCCCAGGCAGGACGACTTCTTCACCCGGAAGGTCGGCTACGACCTGGCCGACGCCAGGCTCACCCCCGCCGCCGGGGGCAAGTCCGACTATCCCGAGCTGGAAGGAGTCCAGGTCGACGGCCGGTGGGCGATCATCTACTCGAAGTACGACCTCGGCTGCGCCCTCCAGCGTCAGGCCGGGATCGACTGCCGGGGGTACACCCACGAGAGCGCCCTCCGGATCGCCACCAACATCGTGCTCTACGCGACTTTACCCTGAGGGATCGGCCGAACGGGCCTGACCGCGGATCGATGAGCGTCCGGAGGGGACACCACCCGTCGAGGAAAAACCCGTCACGGATAAAAAGTTGCACTCCGACAAACGTCGGAATTGGAACGGGTCATTACCCCGCCAGAAACTTCGGTTTTCGATCCGATTGATAAGAGCTTACGGCGAGCTCGATCTGTCATGGGTGGAGTAGAGAGGGGGCCTACCAACCGGCTTGGGCCTTGGAGCCCGGCGTGATAGGCTGACCGATAGTCGGCCTTGTGCGGCGTACGGACGTGTCTCGGCGTGTTAGGCCGCGTCGCACGCGGCCTAAACAATGGTTAGGCCTCCGGAGTCGAGCATGCACCGTCGTCTCATGATTGCTCTGGCATCGTTGGCGTGCTGGGGTATCGGGGCTGACAAGCCGAAGCCGGCTACAACGGCCCCCCCGAGCGGGAATGCCGTCATCCGCGGCAAGACCGGTTCGTCGGAGATTGTCATCACCACCACGGACCGGCTGGCCGGTGCGATCCACTCTCTCCGGTGGGGGGGCAAGGAGTTCATCGACAGCTACGACCACGGGCGGCAACTCCAGTCCGCCGCCAGCTTCGACTGCGCGACGGGGAAGGCGTTCGTCCCCGAGTGCTTCAACCCGACGGAGGCCGGCTCGGCTGCGGACGGGGTTGGCGACAAGTCATCGAGCAAGCTCCTTCGCGTCAGTGCCAAGGGACCGGAGTTGCGGACGACCACGCATATGGCGTTCTGGCTCGCCCCGGGTGGGAAGTCGGGTGGCCAGCCCGCGCTCAACGACGCGGTCCTGTCGCGGCATCTCGTTTCGAAGCGGGTCCGCATCGGGTACAAGAAGCTGACCAACGTCATCGAGTACGAGGTCACGTTCACAGTGCCGAAGGGTGAACGACATACTCTCGCCCAGTTCGAGGCGCTGACCGGGTACATGCCCCCAGAGTTCGGGCGGTTCTGGATGTTCCTGCCGGGGTCCGGCGAGTTGAAGGCGTTGAGCGACGGGCCCGGCGAGCAGCCCTTCCCGGTGGTGTTGGCCACCGAGAATGGCCAGCACGCGATGGGTATCTACTCCCCCGACCAGCCGTCGCGGGGCTTCTGGCTCGCGGGCTACGGCCGGACCCGGTTCGTGGCCCAGAAGGTCGTCAAGTGGAACTGCGTCTTCCGCGTCCGGGACGCCAACGGGGTCGCCGCGGGCGATTACCGCTACCGGATGTTCGTCGCCGTCGGCACCCAGGAAGACGTTCGGCAGGCGTTGGCGTCACTCGTCGATGAATTCGCGGGGCGTTGAGCCGCTGTCGGAGAAACGCGAGCCGGCCTCTTAAGGAACTGTCTTCCCCGCTGGGCGTTGCCGTCCCGTTGACGTGAGTCACTCAATCGGAAGAGGGAAAGGGGACATTCTAATTAAAGATTGCCTATTTCTACCCAATATCCTAAATTACCATAAATGCAGAATGTCCCCTTTGATCGCCCCTCCAGCGTCAGGCCGGGATCGACTGCCGGGGGTACACCCACGAGAGCGCCCTCCGGATTGCCACCAACATCGTGCTCTACGCAACCTTACCCTGAGGGATCGGCCGAACGGGCCTGACCGCGGATCAATGAGCGTCCGGAGGGTACACCACCTGTCGAGGAAAAACCCGTCACGGATAAAAAGTGGCACTCCGACAAACGTCGGAATTGGAACGGGTCTTATCCCACCAGAAACTTCGGTTTTCGATCCGATTGATAAGAACTTACGGCGAGCTCGATCCATCATGGGTGGAGTAGAGACGGGGCCTACCAACCGGCTTGAGCCTTGGAGCCCGGCGTGATAAGCTGACCGATAGTCGGCCTTGTGCGGCGTACGGGCGTGTTTCGGCGTGTTAGGCCGCGTCGCACGTGGCTTAAACAATGGTTAGGCGGCTCGGGATCTCGACCGGTGAAGTGCTACTACCACCACGACCGCGACGCCGTAGCCCTCTGCTACTGGTGCAACCGGGGCCTCTGCACCGGCTGTGCCGCCGAGGTGGGCGATCGCCTGGCATGCCGAGGCCGGTGCGAGGCGGAGGTCGAGCGGGCGGTCCGGGTCGGCCGGGCAAGCACCCTGATGGTCGAGGGTTCCGAGCGGGCGCAGTGCCTGAACCGCCTCGCGGGCTTCGGCCTGACGGCGTTCGTGCTGGTGGTCGGCCTCATCATCTCGGTCTGGGGGTACTCCCGCTTGTCCGAGTCGCCGGCAGTCCTCCTCCTGGGCGGGGTCCTGGTCCTCTTCGGGCTGGTCCTCGGGGTCGTCTCCTCCCGTTGGCCCGGCCGGGCGAGCGTAGCCGATCAGCCGCCGGGGGCCGCCTAACCTCGGGAAGAGGGAAAGGGGACATACTAGTTAAAGATTGCCTATTTCTACCCAATATCCTAAATTACCATCAATGCAGAATGTCCCCTTTGATCGCCTCAAGGTTAGGCGGCGCAGAAGATTCGATGAAGCTTTGCCCGGGGGCAGTCGCAACATTCTAAGGGGACATGCTACTTTATTGGTATTTCGGGTAGAATACACAAATGGGAAGAGGGAAAGGGGACATTCTAGTTAAAGATTGCCTATTTCTACCCAATATCCTAAATTACCATCAATGCAGAATGTCCCCTTTGATCGCCCCGCCGATTGTCGCGGGGGCCACGTCAGTGCTGTGCGGCGTGGGGGTGGTCATCTACGCGTCGCGGCGGAGGGCGCAAGTCGGGGACGAAGGCGTTGCCACGACCACCGACCAGTCGCTTGACGCCTAACCTCGTTATGCAGCGGACCCCACCCGCCGCGGCGGCTCTGGTAATATCGAAGATCGCTCGGGCGGGTGGGTCCGCTGAGCTCTGCTGTTAGGCGGCGCAGGTCATCCTTCGACTCATGATCGATCCCGTCAATTCGTGGAAGCAAACCGGTGAGGTCTACCTATGGCGATACCGCGACAACGTGCGAAACTACCCGGGCTGGCACATGACTGCCACGAAGGATGCCGCACGCCGGCTTTTCGAGCTCCTGTCTGAATTCGCCAAGACAACTGCCATCGTACGCCGCACCGTGGCTGTCTCTCCACCTACTCCGTCTGTCCTCTCCGTACCAAACAACCAAGGTGGTCGGGCTCGCTGGCTAGCGCCCACGCACTGGTCCATCGCCTTTGATCCATCCCCGGACGCGGCACAACATTGGTCGTTTCCGCCGGGTCAGGATCCTGCGGTGCTCACGATCGGCACGCACTACCTTTCCAAACTCACGTGTGGCGTGCTCGATACGATGAAAGGCGAAGGCGACTATTCCATTGGAGAACGTAGCACCGCTCCGAGCGAGAACGCCGAGCTTTGGTTCTGGTGGTTTCTGAGCTCCAGGACGGGCGCCGCCTAACCCGTCGTTGCAGTGGACTCGCTTCGTTCGCCGCTGAACTCCATATCGTTAGGGGGACATTCTAAGGGGACATGCTACTTTATTGGTATTTTGGGTAAAATACACAAAGGCGTAGAAGAGGGGCTGTTACTCCTCATGAGCAGCCATCCTAACCATTCATCCCATGTTAACAACAGTCGTTCCCCTCCTTCGCCTCGGGTGGGCCCGACCGACCGACACCCGGATCACCCCCCGGCCGGCGGCAATCCCGACGAATCGGGCCGGAAACCCGGGTCAACGCCCGATCCCCGCCGCGAATATATCCCGGGGACCGTCGCCCGGCGCGGGCCGGGCGCGGGTCGTTGGTTCGTCTTTACCGGGGGCGGTTGAGGGCTTGGCTTCGTTTTTCCTCGGAGGGGCGAGGGCGATCTGACGACGGCTTAAGTTCGTCTCTCCCCAGGCCGAGCCAGGGCGATCGGCCGGGGGCTTGGCTTCGTCTCTCCCCGAGGGGTGGGGGTGATGGCGACCGGCCGAGGGCTTGGATTGCTATGAAAATAGGGTGAGACACGTCAGCAGTCACACAAGCTCGCACCCGGCCATTTTCATGGGGCGCGGTGAAGTGAAGCATCATGACGGCTCATTTCGGCAGGGCGAGAGGATTCACGGTCTCGGACCGCATTGGGTCCGTTTTTCCCGGCCGGCCCCCGGATCATCCGGTCGCGTCTGCCCGCGACCGGCGACATCGCGAAGCGGCCTGAGTGGCCACGAGCGCTGCCAGGCGGCGGCATGGCGATTCCTGTTCTCGGCCTGCCGATTCGAGCATCGGCGATCTCGCGCCGGCAATTCATTGTCCAGTCGCCCGCCAGCCCGGGGATTCGAGTCTTGACCGCCGCCCCGACTCGTCATAATCTCCCGGCCCGGGGTCCGACCCCTGGTGGGACCTCGGAGCGCGATCCGGTGAAGATCATCTGCCCGGGATGCGGGGCGAGTCCGGTCGGCGGGCCCCGGACCTGGGAATGCCCCGGGTGCGGGGCCGGTTACAAGGGCCTGCGCGGGATCGTCGACCTCCGGACGGCGGAGGACGGCTTCCTCTCCAATCGGGAGGATTGGGATCACGCCCGCCGACTCGACGACGACTTCGACCGGATCGATTTCCGGGGGCTCCTCGATCGCTATTTCGACCTCTCGCCCGGGATCCCGGCCCACCTCCGTCGTCGGCAGGTCGACCACATCCTGTCGGCACCGGGCCGGGCCGCCGCCTGGCTCGCGGCGCTCGGCCCGGCGGCCGGATCCGGGCCGATCCTCGACCTGGGGTGCGGGAGCGGATCGTTCCTGGCGGCCGTCGGCGGGTCGGGTCGGCCGATGGCCGGGGTCGACATCGCCCTCCGATGGCTGATCGTGGCCCGGAAGCGACTCGACGAGGAGAACCTGGCGCACATCCCGCTGGTTTGCGGGAACGCCGAGCGGCTGCCCTTCGCCGACCGGGCCTTCGCCGGGGTCGTCGCGGGCGACGTGATCGAGCACGTCGGCGACCAGGACGCCACGATCGCCGAGGCCCACCGCGTCCTCCGGCCCGGCGGCCGGCTGTTCCTGGCCGCCCCGAACCGATACAGCCTCGCCCCCGAGCCCCACGTCCAGGTCTGGGGCGTCGGTTACCTCCCCCGGCGCTGGATGAGCGCTTACGTCCGCTTCCGCTCCGGCACCGACTTCCGGTCGATCCGGACGCTAGGCTATGGCGAATGGAAACGGCTCCTGGCCCGTGGTCCCTTCGGCGGGGGCCGGATCGAGGCGCCGGGGTTGCCCGACGCCGAGCTCGTGCAGTTCGGCCCGATCAAGCGTCGCCTGGCTTTGGCTTATAATGGCGTCCTGGCGAGCCGGGCCGGTCGGATCGCGGCCCGGGCGTTCGGCCCGATGTTCCACGTCGTCTGCACCCGATCGGAGGATCCGCCCCGGCCCCGAGGCACCATCCGGCCCACTCGCCGACGCTCCAGGCGGCCAGCAGCGCCAGGGTGATGGGAAGGGCGTCGGCGAACGGGCCAAGGCGTCGAGGATTTCGGAGGGCTGCCGCCGCGATCCGGCCCGCCTGGGCCGCGAAGATCGCCGGGCCGGCGACCGTCGCGGCGAGTCGGGCGGGCGTGGAGGAGGCCGAGGCCCGGAGCCGGCCGAATCCGAGGCCGGACCGGAGGCGGTCGCCGATCGCCTCGCGGAGGCCGAATTGCCGGACGTGCCGGACCCTCGCCCCGGCGACGGTCCGGACCGCCCCGCCGGCCCGGCGGACGTCGGCGAGCAAGGCGACCTCGTGGACCTCGCCGGCCAAGGCCCGGAGCGCGACGTCCCGGGTCGCGGCGAAGTTGTTCCCGGCCAGTCGAGCGGGCGGCCCGGCCCGGGTCGGGGGCAGGAACGGGGCGTACTCGCAGAAGACGACCGCCCAGTCGACCGCCGAGGCCCCGTCGGCGTGCTCGACGACTCCCGAGGCCGCGTCGAGGGACGGGTCGGCGAAGGCGGCCAGCCAGGCTTCGACCCACCCGGGGGCCGCGATGCACGACTCCTCGGTGAAGGCGACCACCCGCCCCCGCGCGGCCTCCAGCCCGAGCCATCGGAGCCGGGGGACGCCCGACCCGGGCGGGGCCTCGACCCACCGGACGCCCGGATCGGGGCCGGATGGCGCGAATCCGGCCGCGACGATGACCTCGGCCCGGCCGGAGCCCCGGCCCGACAGGCCCGCCAGGGCCCTGCCGACGGCCCGGGGCGAGTCGGTCGCGGCGACGACGACGCTCAAAATCGGCCGGACCGCGCCGGTCATTCGCGGATCGGGGTCGGGCGGAGTCGGTTCCCGGCCGCCGACCGCGTCGGGGCCGTTGGCCCGGCGTCCGAGGTCGGGGTGGCGCCCTCCGGGGGCCGGGCGGGCCGGCGACGGGGGCGGACGACGACGGGCTGGTCGGGGTCGATCGTCTCGACGATCGGCTCGACCTTCAGGTCGTCGAACGAGCAGTAGCCGTATCCCGCCATGCCGAGCATGATGCTCATGGTGCCGTCGGCCGGGGCCCGGCGGTAATAGACGATCTCGAACCAGTCCTGCGACAGCGCATCGCGGGTCCGGAACTGGAGCCGCTCGCCGCCGATCGAGTCGCGGACGATCAGGCCCCCCACGCCCGGGGCGGACTGGTTGACCATGTAGGCCATGACCGAGATCCGGTAGACCTGGCGGGCGCCGACCTTCACGGCCGGAGACCGGACGGCGACGACCGGGAAGTCGACGAAGGGCGGGAGCGAGTCGATCGTGATCCCCTCGCGGGGGCTGACCGCCAGGACCACGCTGGACCCCTTCTTGTCGAGCCCGCCCTTGTCGGCGCCGCCCTCCTTCTTGAGCTGGACCCTGGGCTTGAGGTCGTCGGTCTGATAGCTTTCCTCGGCCCAGCCGCCGGCCTTGAGCACGTCGGGGTCGTTGAAGTTGCCGCTGGGGATGAGGTTGCGGCCGAGCCGGCCGGTCCGGATCCATTCGTACCAGATCCAGGCCTGCGGCAGGGTGTTGAATGAGGCCAGGGGGGCGGCCACGGTCGGGGGGATGATCCTGGGCTGGGGCTTCTCCTTCCCCTCGTAGGCGATCGGCCCGCAGGGCAGGTCCTCATCGTTGAGGGCCTTGATGAACGCGTCGTAGGCGGCCAGGAAGTGGTATCGCATGAGGACCCGGAGCGGCCGGCTCGCCCGCCGGGCCTCGTCCCAGGCGGTCTGGTAGTCCTCGCGCTCCTGGGCCTCCCGGGCCGACTTGATCAGCTCGGCGGACTGGTTGAGCAGCGCCTGGGAGTCCTTCTGGGGGTGGCGGAGGTCCTGGATCTGGGCGTCGACCTCGCCGACCCAGGCGCGCTGGAGCTCGGCCTGCTCGATCGCCAGGTTGACGACCTGGGGCCGGTTGGCGTTGACGGCCCGCTCGATCTGGTCCTTCAGCTCGACGTTGGTGGTCAGCAGGACGATGGCGGTGACGCCGAAGTCGTCGAGGATGATCCGGTGGCCGCCCGGCTCCCGCTTCGAGTCGAGGGTCTGCACCCCCCCGGGGCTGATCAGGTACGCCCGGGCGTCGCTGGCGCCCGGGACGAGCAGGTTGAGCTTGTTGGTGGCCGCCTGGGGGGGCTGGTACTGGGAGTACCGGGAATAGTCGGCGACCATCAGGAGCGTCCCTCGGCGGTCCTTGGTCGTGATCGCGGCGGCCTTGACGGTGAAATTCGGCGGGAATTCCTTGGGGGTCGGCGGCCGCCTGGTGACCGAGTTATTGAGGGCGAAGAGGGTGATCGGCGGCGGCGGGGGCGGGTCGGGCAGGTAGGTGTCGAGCATCCGGATGGCCTTGTCGGGGTCGCCCAGGACCGGTTCGAGGAGGTCGATCTCCTCATCGAGCAGCGCCATCTCGATCAGGTTCATCCGGCCCGATCCCCGGGTCAATTCGGCGTCGCCCCGGTAGCAGACCCCCCGGCATCCGGCCGCGATGGCCGAGTAGGTGGCCAGCCGGAGCTGCTCGGGCTGGACCCGGGGGAGTCCCCACGGCGGGGGGGAGTCGACGCCCCAGATCGACTCCCGGTAGATCGGCGGAGGCGAGGCGTCCAGCGACGCCCAGAGCAGGGCGTCGGCGTTGCTCCGGGCCGTCAGGAGCCGGCGCTGGTCGAGGTATTGATAGGCCTCCAGCGCGTCGTGGGTGGTCGCCCAGTCGGCGGCGGGGATCCCGATGAGGTCGAGGTTCTCGGGGACCCGGGCGTACTCGGGGAGCATCCCCAGGACGGTCCCGGTGGTGAAGGGGGACCCGCCGGGCCGGGCCTTCCGGATCTCCAGGACGGCGTCCCGGAGCCGCTTCAGGGTCGCCTTGCGCGTGTCCAGGTCGGTCGACCGCCCGAGGTTCTCGCCCATCGACCAGAAGGCGACCGAGTCTCGCCAGGGGTACGAAGCGGCCTCGGCGGCCAGCCGGTCGGGGCCGGGCATGGTCCGGTCGTCGGGGCCGGTCAGCTCGGGGACCAGGAGCAGGCCGCTGGCGACCGCCGCCCGGGTCCACGCCTCGTCGGTCCCCCTGGGGACGATCGCGACGTCGACGCCGACCCGCCGGAGCTGGGCCGGGTCGGCGCCCGGGGCCCGGACGGCGGTGAAGAACCAGGGATAACCGTCCCGGGTCAGGCGGTTCCGATCGAGCTTGATCCCGGAATTGGCCCCGGGCCGGGCCGACTCGCCCGGGCCTCCCGGACCCCCCGGGCGGTCGGCGACCGTCCGGGCCGACGGGCCGGGCCGGGCCGGCTCGCCCCGGGCCGACCGGGCATGAGCCTCGGCGACCTCCCGGGCGACCGGGCCGACGGTCAGCTCGTCGAGGTAGACCTCGGTCGGCCCCTCACCGCCGTAGATGTTGGCCACCAGCCGTTCGAGATAGGCCCCTTCCAGGCTGACCTTGCGCCGGGTCGAGGCCCGGAGGACCCGGGCCTGGCGCTCGGCCGAGTCGAGCAGGTCAACCAGCTCGATCTTCTGCCAACGGTCGGCGCCCTCGTAGGACGTCCCGGGGACCAGCACGAACGACGGCCGGCCGCTCTCGGGGTCCACATCGGCGGGCAGGACCACCCGCCCGAGCAATTGCACGCCCGTCCGGTTCGACCTCACATAAAGGCCGACCTTCAGGTCCTCGGTCACGGGGATCCTGGGCAGAGCATAGCTGTAATACAGCCCGCCGCCCAGGCCCGCCTCGAACTGGAACCCTTCCGAGAACTGCCCCTCGTGCGCGGCCCGCCGGGTCCGCTCCTGGGCGAAGATCCTGATCGGGGCGTCGGTCTGCTCCTGCCGCCACGCGACCCGAGGCGTCTCGAAGCCGTCGCGGATCGTCGACGCCCGGTCGTCGACGCCCTCGGGGGCGGCCGAGGCCCCGACCGCCACCGTCAGCCAGGCCGAGAGCAGGCCCGCGTTGCGAGCGACCCGATTTACCATGGGACGCGAGACCTCCCTGTCTCGAAGGCCCGGCCATCTCGACCCTCCCGGGCGCATCGGACGCGCGCCCGCCCTTCACCGGCCGGTCGGCCGGGAATGTACCCCGGAGGGCCCGATCCGGACAGGCCAAATGCCCGACATGCCGGCCGGTCAACCCACCGCAGCCGTCACGGTTTTCCCAGTCGGAGGAAAACCGATAACCGGGATTCTTTCGCCAACCGGCGTGCTAGAATGTCGTGAGCACCACGACAAGGATCGCACCATGAGCCAGCCACCGACCGGATTCATTCCTCCCATCTCCGGGCCCGTCCCCCCCGAGCTCGTGGCCCTCCGGGCCCGGATCCGGGAGCTGCCCGAGGGCATCCGGGCCGAGCTGGAGCCCCTGGCCGACGACGCTTGCGAGCAGGCCGGCTTCCGGGGCCGGGCCCTGTCCATCGCCCGGGAGGCCCTGGAGCAGTTCCGCCTGGAACTCGCCGCCGCCCGGTTCGACCTGGACATCACCCGGCGCGAGCGCGAGGGGTTCCGCCGGGTGATCGACCGCGAGGCCTGACCGGTCAATTCACGGCCTTCAGCGCGTCCGGGGCCTGGGCTTGTTCAGCCAGGCGGTGACGACCTTGCCGACCTGGGCCAGGCTGGCCCCCGAGCAATTCTCGGGGAGGTCCTGGGCGGTGTGCCAGAATCGGTAGTCGAAGTCGATGATGTCGATCGAGGGGATCCCGCCGTTGTTCAGGGGGAGGTGGTCGTCCTGGACGTACCGCCCGGTCCGGTCGCGGAATTGCGAGACCTTCAGCGCCCGGGCGACGCCCCAGACGTCGCGGACCAGGGAGGCGGCCAGCTCAACGCTGAACGGCTCCTTGTCGATGGCCAGGTCGCGGTCGCCCACCATGTCCAGGACCAGCCCGTGGGCATAGCGCCCCTTGAACTTCCGGGCCTCCACGTACTCCCGGGCGAATGCCTTGGCGCCGAGGAAGTAGGTGCCGACCTGGTCGGCGCCCCCGCCGTAGACCAGCTCCTCGCCGTCGAAGAGGACGAGGTCGACGCCCCAGGGCGTGGGCGAATCGTCGAGGTGGTGGGCGATCTCCATCAGGAGGGCGACCCCCGAGGCGCCGTCGTTGGCCCCGATGAACGGGATCCGGCGGTTGGCCGGGTCGGGGTCCTCGTCGGGGAAGGGGCGGGTATCGTAATGGGCGGCGAGGAGGACCCGGTCGGCCCGGTCGGGGAACCACGAGCCGATCAGGTTGACCATCGCCACCGGGGCGTTGGAGACCGGGTCGGTCCCGGCGAACGGCTGCTCGCGGATCTTGCCGCCGTGCTTGCGGAAGTGGTCGGCGACCATCGCCCGCTGCCGGGCGTTCGCGGCCGAGCCGGCCGGACGCGGGCCGATCTTGCAGATCGCCTTGAGATAGCCGTAGGCCCGATCGCCGTCGACGACGGCGGGGGTCGGCTTCGCCTGGGGGTCGGCCATCGTGATATTCAGGCCCGGGACGAAGAACGCGGCCGCGCCGAGGCCGATCGCGGCCAGGAGCGCCACACCGCCGAGGAGCCGGAGGGTCGGCCGACGGGCCGGGGGCGAGGTCATGGACATCGGTGCGGCTCCGGGGTGGACCGAGGTTCGGGCCCCATCCTATCCGGGCCGCCCCGGCTTGTCAGGCCGGGAAATCCCGCCAGGAGCGCCGCGAGCCGCTCCATCGGCAGCCCGACGACGTTGGACCAGCTCCCCGAGTCGATGGTGACGAACGGGTCGTCATCCTGGACGCCGTAGGCCCCGGCCTTCCCCTCCCACCGGCCGGAATCGAGGTGCTCGCGACGCTCAAGATCGGTCAGCGGGCGGCACCGGCAGATGGACACCTCGACCGCGCCGACCCAGGCCCCCCGGTCGGCCCGGTAGAGGCAGAGGCCGGTCACGACCTCCACCGGGCGCCCCTCCTGGAGCCGGATCATCCGATCGGCGTCGGCGCGGTCGACCGGCTTGTTAAGGATCTCGCCGTCGACGGCGCAGGCCGTGTCGGCGCCCAGGATCAGGCCCGATCCGCGGCGGGCCGCGACGCTCGACGCCTTCCGCCAGGCGAGCCACGCGACGTACTCGGCCACCGGGGTCCGGCCATCCGGCCCGGGCTCGTCGACGTCCGACGGGTCGACCTCGAAGCGATACCCCGCCTCGGCCAGGAGCTGGCGGCGACGGGGCGAGGCGCTGGCCAGGATCAGGGGGACGTCCATCGGGCGGGTCGGATCCTGGCGGGCTGGAAATCGCAGGGCCCGGACGGCGGGCCCTGCGGGGACGGGGCGACTCGATCAATCCAGGGCGACGGTCACGGTCTTCAGCTCGGTGTAATTATCCAGGGCCTTTTCGCCCAGCTCGCGGCCGATCCCCGACCGCTTGAAGCCGCCGAAGGGGGCGGCGGGGTCGAAGACGTCGTAGCAGTTGACCCAGACGGTCCCGGCCCGGACCCGGTTGGCGATGGCGTGGGCCTTGCCGATGTCGCGGGTCCAGACGGCGGCGGCCAGGCCGAAGTCGGTCGAGTTGGCCCGGGCGACGGCCTCCTCGATGTCCTTGAACTTGCTCACCGCCAGGACCGGGCCGAAGATCTCCTCGGAGGCGATCGTCATCTCGTCCTTGACGTCGGTGAAGACGGTCGGCTTGATGTAAAAGCCCTTGTCGCCGTGCCGCTCGCCGCCGGTGACGACCCGCGCGCCCGCCCGCTTGCCCTGGTCGATGTAGCCCATGATCTTGTCGAACTGGGCCTTGTCGATCTGCGGGCCCTGCTGGGTTTTGGGGTCGAACGGGTCGCCGACCCGCCGGCCCTGGACCTTGGAGGCGAGCCGGTTGACGAACTGGTCGTGGGCCTCCTCCTGGACGAACAGCCGGCTCCCGGCGCAGCAGCACTGGCCCTGATTGAGGAAGATCCCGATCAGGGCGCCGTCGACAGCCTTGTCGATGTCGGCGTCGGCGAAGACGATGTTGGGGCTCTTGCCGCCCAGCTCGAAGGTGATCCGCTTCATGGTGTCGGCGGCCGACCGCATGATGATCTGGGCGGTCCGCCCCTCGCCGGTGAAGGCGATCTTGTCGACGCCCGGGTGGGCCACGATCGAGGCGCCCGCGGTCTCGCCGAAGCCGTTGACGATGTTGATCACGCCGGGCGGGAAGCCGGCCTCCATCGCCAGCTCGCCCAGCCGGAGGGCGGTCAAGGGGGTCTGCTCGGCGGGCTTGAGGACGATGGTGCAGCCGGCGGCCAGCGCGGGGCCCCACTTCCAGGCCACCATCATCAGCGGGAAGTTCCAGGGGATGATCTGCCCGGCGACGCCGACCGGCTCGCGTCGGGTGTACGAGAAGTAGTTGCCCCGGACCGGGATGGTCTGGCCGTGGATCTTGTCGGCCCACCCGGCATAGTAGCGGAAGGTGTCGACGACCATGGGGAGGTCGCCGTGCCGGGCCTCGGTGATCGGCTTGCCGTTGTCGAGCGTCTCCAGCTCGGCGATGTCGTCGATGTGCTCCTCGATCAGGTCGGCCAGCTTGTTCATGAGCCGGCCGCGGTCGCGGGCGTCCATCTTCCGCCAGGGCCCGGAGTCGAACGCCTTGCGGGCCGCCTTGACGGCGAGGTCGACGTCGGCGGAATCCCCCTCGGCGATCTCGGCGATGACCTCCTCGGTGGCCGGGTTGACCGTCGCGAAGGTCTTGCCGCTGACGCTGTCGCGCCACTTGCCGTCGATCAGGAGCCGGGTCTGGAAAGACCGGCTCGTCCCGCGCCGGGGCTCGGTGATCGTCGCCATGCGTGGTTCTCCTGGGTGTCGATCGGAGGGGAGTCCCCGCGGTCGCGAGGGCATCGGCCCATTGTAGCGCCGCCGGGCCGTCCGACTCAAGGAGGCGAAGGTCCCGGGCCCCGACTCATGCGGTGGCCGCCATCTCCGCCGGATGGACGCCCCGATAATCCCGAACTTCCAGTTGCATCCGCTCGATCTCCGCGAGGAACCCGGCAGCCGAGGCGTGGTAATTCGCCGGGATCGTCTCCGCCCTCCTCAAGTGAGAGACTTGAGCTTGGAGACGTCCGATCCGTTCCCGCGTGACTAGCAACTCCTGGTCGTCGGCGATCATTACTGGCTCGTGTTCTCGTCAGAAAGGGATATCGTCGTCATCCTCGGGAGGGGAGAATGGTGGGCGAACATTTTTGCCAGCCTTCTTTTCGACCTTCATGACAAAACGGTGCTGGTTGTCGAGGCACCACCTCACCCCGAGATCCTTGACAAGGAAAACCCAACGAGGACGCTCGCCATGTTCGTCTGTCTCCTGAGTTTGCTCTATGAAACCTTTTTGACGTAGGCATTCCAACGCAAGTGAGGCAGCAATCTTGGTGAACCCCGCCCTCTGCATCTGCTCCACGATGTCGAAAGTGCTCGTTGTGTCATCGAAAGCGAGACGATCCCCCATTAGGAGCACCAAGGCGGTCAATTCATGCGGGGTCAGACCATCAGTAGGCTGGATCGGCGATAGCTCCTCGATTCGCTTCTCCCGGCGCGACAGAGACAAGAGGCGAGCAGTGATGTCCGATTCCAACTTCTCGAAGTTGCGAGGGGCGTGTGTGCTATAAGTAATAATATTTCGGTGACTTACATCAAATGGAAATTTCAGTCGCTCCTTGGAACATACCAAGACGACATCCTTCCCACTGGCAAAGGCAAATCCAACTTCATACCAAACATTTGGATTGTCCAGGGATATATCAGCTAAGCAACAATCTGAGTTCCGAATGTTTTTCTCAATGTCTTCGATCGGAATAATTACGGCAGGATCGCGGTCCACTCGATATGGCTCGAACTCCGCTGCAATCACGGCAGGCTTTATTATGTCATCGTAGCGATCGTCGAACGGTCCGTTATCGAAGGGCTGGATGATAAAGCAACGGGCCATGTCTATTTGCCTATAAATGTGAGTGGAGAAGTCCGGAGGCAAATCTGTTATTACTCAACATTTTCCTTGAGTAAGGAATCGAGCCGATCGACCGCCGTCCCGAACTCATGAGAGTCGTTGATGCCATTTTTCCGGGTCGCGTGAGGTATGAAAGACGCAGTATACTGTAACAACACCCTCCGAGTATTCATAAAAGACCGCATAAGGAAATCGTCGGACCAACCCTCGCCGATAATTCTCGTGGGCGAGATTATGCGTCTTGGGATTGCGCACGATGGCCTGGATGCACGCGTCGACGCAGGTGAGGAACACCTCGCCCAGACCGTGTTGCTGGCCCTCATACCAGCCGTAAGCCTCGGCAATGTCCTGTTCAGCTTCGGGTACGACGACCAGTTCAGCGGCCATGGCGGCTCCTTACCCTGCGTTGGATCTCCTCCCAGGTCAACCCGGAGGTCGAGTTCTTTTGCAGGTTGGCCTTTCGCCGGGCGAGTTCCTCCTTCTGCCAGTCATGAACCGGCACCGCCTCGGGCGTAGCCGCCAGATCGTCCCAGAGATCCTCGACGAGTTGAAGTTTCTCCGACGGGCTCAGGTCAAAGACCGAATTCGGATCTGTGTTCATCGGATCGATTCCCCTGCCTCGAACGGTTCTTTGGCGCCAGGTGCCGATGCTTCTCCCCTCAACTATCATATTATCCCGATCCGGAGGTATCCCATGCATAGAAACTTCCGCCCGAGTCGGAATCATCGACTCGAATCGGCGATCGGGGATCATTCGACCTTGCCGAGGCTGTCTCCCGGGCCGATCAGGTAGCCGACCATCTCTCCGGCCGCGCCGACGGTGTAGAACAGGGCGATCAGCGGGACCGAGGCGGCGAACCGGGCGAGGTGGCGACGCTTGGCCAGCGCGGTCCGGGTCACCCGGAGGAGCAGGAGGGGGGGTAGCAGGATCGAGCCGAACCCGTAAATTAGCCGCTTCGGGATCGACTGGTCGACCCGCCTCATCCCGGCGTAGGAACGGGCGAAGTGGTACCGCTGGGTCAGGAAATGGCCGAGGCGGAAGGGCTTGATGTGGCGGACGACGGCCCGGTTGGTCGCGGCGATCGGCACTCCGTCGGCCCGGAGGTTGTCGTTGATCCATGATTCCCATCGGCCGTCGGCCAGCTGGTGGGCGTGTCGGAGGAGGTGGGGCCGCTTGTAGGCGATGTTGTTGCCGGGGAGGTCGGCCGAGGCGCCCTCGGCGACCGGGCCCATGTAGGGGGCATATTCGCAGAAGAACGCCGCCCAGTTGACCAGGCCGTCGCGGCCGTTCTCGACCACCCCGCCCACCGCCCCCCAGGGGCCTTCGTGGGCTTCGAGGAGGGCCGAGGCCCATCCGGGGTCGACCTCGCCGTGGTCTTCCAGGATCGCGATCAGGTCGCCCCGGGCCTTGCGGACCCCGAGATACCGGAGGGCGGGGATGGTCTTCCTGGCGTCGACGGCGATCACCTCGACCGCCGGGCGATGGTCGCGGAGCTTCCGCCGGGTCTCGCCGCCGACGGCCTCGACGACGACGATTTCCATCGCCGGCCGTTCCGGGAGGGCGTCGAGCGCCCGGAGCGTCGGGCCCAGCATCGACCAACCGTTGACCGACGCCACGACGACCGAGATCGCGGGCGCGGCTTCCTCGACGAGGCTCGACATGGGAGGGGAGTCCTTTCCCGGGGGGACCGAGGTTGCGGCCGGCGCGGCATGGTAGCGGGGGACGGGCCGGTCGACAAGGGGAAGGCCGTCACCGGAGGTCGACCGGCCCTCGGGCGTCCTTGAGCCGGGCGAGGGCCTGCTGGGCCGGGGCGTCGAACGGGTCGCGGGTGATGGCCAGGTTGTACCAGGCTCGGGCCTCGGGGATCCGGCCGATGGCGGCGCAGGCGGCCCCGAGGTCGCGGATCAGGGCGGGGTCGCCGCGATTGGCCTCGACAGCGGCCCTCTGGACCAGGCTCCCCAGGCGGTCGTGCTTGCGCGACTCTTCGATCAAAAGGCCGGCGGCGGCGGGATCGCCGGTCATCTGGAGGGCCTGGCCGAGGCCGAAGATCGAATCGCGGAGGTTCGGCTCCCGGCTGTGGGCGACCCAGTAATGGCGGAGGGCTTCCGGGCCGTCGTTCCGGGCCAGGGCGAACCGGCCTCGGAGCAGCTCCAGGCCGACGTGGCCGGCCGGCCCGGAGGCGAGGAGGGACTCGGCGGCCCCGTCGTCGCCCCGGTCCAGGGCGATCCGGACCCGGAGGGACCGGGCGTCGGGGTCGGAGTCGAGCAAGGGGACCAGCGCGGCCTCGGCCTCGTCGAATCGGTTCCGCTGGCGGAGCCCCTCGGCCAGCCCCAGCCGCGACCACCGGTCCGACGGGTCGGCCGCGATGCACCGGGCCATCGACTCGGTGACCTCCCGGGGATCCCAGGACACCCCGCGCGTCAGGCACCAGAGGAAGATATCCTGGTAGCCCAGCGTCGAGACCTCGGAGAGCCTGCGGTAGGTCGCGTTCAACTCGGGGCGGCGGAGCTGCATCCCGTAGATGTAGACCAGCTCGCGGAGCGCCTGGACCCGCCTCGGGTCGAGCTCGGCCGCCCTGATCAGGGCGGCCTCGGCGGCGACGTAGCGGTCCCGGCGCAATTCCAGCTGGCCGGCCCGGAGTCGGGCCTCCGCCGCCACCGGGCTGTCGTCCGGGACCCGGGCCAGCTCGTCGATGGCCTGCGGGACCCGGCCCAGGGCCATCGCGACCCGGGCGCGGAGCATCCGGTCGGGGGGCGTCGGCTCCCGGTTCAGCCGGGCCAGCTCGGCCCCGGCCCGGTCGAACCGCCCCGAGGCCAGCTCCTCCTCCACCCTGCGGTGGACCGACTCCGGGTCGGGCGCGGGCCAACCGAAGGCGGCCAGCCCGGCCATCGACAGGAGGGCCGCGATCCCGAGCACGGTCGCCCGGATGCGGCCCGGGCCGCCTACCCTTCGATCATGAGAAATAATCATGTCGTGATCTTCGCGGGCAAGGTCTCGACGGGTTCATTCCCCCTCGACGATCCGGAGGGCCTGATTGGCCTTGACGTTATCTCTGGTGGTGACGGCGCCGGAGGGCCATCGGACGGTGAGCTTCTTGACCTCCGGGGCGGTCCCGATCCCGATGGTGAGGCGGGGGTCGTTGGCGGACAGGACGCTGCACCCGCCCTTCCGATGGCGGACGATGGTCCGGCCTCCCAGGTCGAGGCTCACCACGGCCCCGATGGCGTCGCGGTTGCTTTTGGTCCCGACGAGGTGGAGGCGGACCCATCGGTTGTCGGTCGGGGTGTCGTTGCGGAGCAGGGCGGGGGGGCCGTCCTTGTGGTTGATGACGATGTCGACGTCGCCGTCGTCGTCGAAGTCGCCGAAGGCGGCGCCCCGGGAGACGTGCTTCTCGGCCAGGTAGGGGCCAACGTCGCGGGTGGAGAGCTTGAATCGCCGGGCCTCGCCGCCCTTGGCCTTGATGGCGACGTTGCGGTGGAGCAGGGGGGGCTCGGCGTACTCGGTCGACTGGCCGGCCTGCATCCGGCTGTCGTCGACGTGGCCGTTGGCGGCGAAGCAGTCGGGCCAACCGTCGTTGTCGAAGTCGGCCAGGGCCACCCCCCAGCCGACATAAGGCATGGTGTCGGCGGCCAGGCCGTACATCGCCGTCAGGTCGGTGAACGCCCCCTTGCCGAAGTTGATGTAGAGCGTGTTGTACTCGTAGGCGAAGTTGGTCACGATCACGTCGGGGTCGCCGTCGCCGTCAATGTCCTCGGCGTCGACCCCCATGCCCGACTGCGCCTTGCCCCGCTCGTCGTAAGCGGCGCCCGACGACTCGGTCGCGTCCTCGAAGGTCCCGCCGCCCCGGTTGAGGAACAGGAAGTTGGGATTCATGTCGTTGGCGACGTAGAGGTCGACCTTGCCGTCGCCGTTGAGGTCGGCGGCCACCGCGGCGAAGCCGTGGCCATCGGCCCGGCCGGGGATCTTCGCCCCGGCGTCGTCGACGAGGAACTGGTCGTAGATGTCGGTGAAGGTCCCGTTGCCATTGTTCCGGTAGAAGAAGTGCTTGGTCGTCCGGACCGATCGGGGCGAACAATAGAAGCGGATATTCTTCTCCTTGTCGCCGCAAAACTGGTCATCCTCGGGGAGTTTCCAGATCCCATAATTGGCGACGTAGAGGTCCAGGTCGCCGTCGTTGTCGTAGTCGAGGAAGGCCCCGCCGGATGACCACCCCTCGCGGTCGACCCCGGCCTCGTGGCTGACGTCCTTGAAGGTCCCGTTGCCATTGTTGAGGTAGAGGACATTCGGACCGTAGTTGCAGAGGAACACGTCCGGGTCGCCGTCGTTGTCGACGTCGCCGACGATGATCCCGTGGCAGAAGCCCGCGAACCCCAGCCCGGACGACTCGGTGACGTCGCGGAACTTGCCGTCCCCGAGGTTCTTGTAGAGCTTGTTCGGGCCGTTCCGGGACGTCCCCACCGGGAGCAGGGTGGCGGTGGCGAAGTAGATGTCGAGCTTGCCGTCGCCGTCGTAGTCGAGGAACGCGACACCCGAGCCGTTGGCGGTCGGGAAGTGCTTGGCCGCCGTCATCCCGGAGAAATGCTTGAAGTCGATCCCCGCCCCCTGGGCGATCTCGGCGAATCGGAACGGGCTCGGCTCCGACTGGGAGGCGGGCTTCAGGGGGACGCCGGCCAAGTCGGCCTCGCGATCCCCGACGAGCCCGGAAGCCGACCGGACCTTCGGCTTCGACACGGCAGAAGACCCTTCGGTCGGCGCTCCCGTCCCGTCGGAGACGGGGTCGCCCGACGTCGGGCGGTGGCAGCCGGCCATCCCGGGCACGATCGACAGGGCGAACAGCAATCCGGCCAGGATCGGGCCGATGCGAATCGGTTGAGTCATGGGGGTCCTCCGTTGAGGTTGAACCGGCAAGATGAATGAAGATGAAATATTTCGAAGGTCGGGCGTCCGGCCGCGGATCGACCGGGCGACGGCCTCCGGGTCGATTGTAACCATCTCGACGCCCCTTTGTCCCGACGCCCCGCATCGGCCGGGGAAAATCGAACCCATCTCCTCCTCCTCCGAATGGTCGCTCATCCCGGTCGGCCGGGCCCGGGGGATAGACGAACCCAAAGGCCAGATCTCCCGCCTTGCGCCCGGAAAAGACGAACCCAAAAGCCACTTCATCCACTCTGTCTCCCGGAAAGACGAAGCCAACTCGCCCAAGGTCGGGCAGTCCCGAGCGTCGTCCACCCATGATATTCACGCCGAGGGGCCCCGATTTATCTCAGAATCTTCGGCTCGGAAAAGGTTCTCAAACCCGTGCCGATCCGGTCGTGCCGGCTGGGCGATTGGCATGAACCGTGCTGAACTTTGACGAGTTCCGGACGGTACGATCCGGGGTCCTGGAAGAGAAGGCGAGCGGCGAAGTCGAGATGGGGCTTCGCAGCCGGGTTTTCCGGATCCGCGGAATAACCGTCCCGTCTGGGTAGACTGGTTAAAATTTGACGTCAAGCCGGCCCGTGAATCCACGCGATCTCCTGGAGAGGGGCATGGGCCGGGGATGGATCCATCGATTTCGATAGCGACAACCGGGAGGGATCATGCGACGCCAGATCGGAAAATTATTGCTCGCGATGGGCGCGACGGGGATGGGCCTGGGGGCCGCCCCCCGATCGCAAACCGAGGCGTTGCCGCCCCCGAACGCGGCCAAGGCGACGCCGAGCTATCATTCGGTGACCCGGGCCATCGCCGAGGCCACCGGGCCATGGGATGCGCCGGGGGCGGTCGCACCGGAGGCCGCCGTCGGCTGGCGGACCTTCTTCGACGCGCTGAAGGGGGAGATGGCGACTTATGGCGCGGCGACCACCGAGGATGATCGGCTGAGGTCGCTGACGCGGATCCGGAACATGAACGTGGCGCTCGGGAGCTCCGGCTGGGCCCCGGCCGCCCGGGTCCGGTCGGCGCTGGGAGAATGGCTGGCGCCCCGGGTCCGGCTCGCCTGGGCCGAGCGCCGGCTTGTCGAATATGCACGGGTCAACGGGGTGGCCTCGGCCGCATCGGCGGATCACGCCAGGCTCTGGGAGAAATTCGTCGGCGACGACCTGGGCTCGGCGCTGGCGGCCTACGAGGGGGCCAGGACGGTCCAGGCACGCCGATCGGGATTGAGGCGAATGGGTAAGGTCCTCGCCGCGCTCCGGCAGGCCAACCGGGCGGTCGCCTGGCCCTATGCTTACGAGCTCCAGGCCGCGGCGGAGTCGCTCTTCAGCCTGCCCAACCTCGACGTCTCGGCCGACGTGTATTCGGTCTCGCCGTTCCTGGCCAACGACGTGGTGACCTCGGGGCCGATCGCCCGGGACGGGTACGTCTCGCAGGTGACCGCCGGGCCGAGGACGGGCTTCGGCCTGCTGCCGAGCGACGAGGGGATCGTGTTCTATAACAGCCAGCTCGCCTCCACCGTCACCCCGATCACCGACTTCCAGCAGCAGCTCCAGCAGGACAAGAAGGGCCGGAAGGTTTCCAAGCTGTATTACTTCTCGGCCCAGTCGTTCGACACGCCCAACCTGACGATCACGGCGATCCTCCGACCGTCGTCCGGGCTGTCGCTGTCCCCGGCGTATGCCCACAGCATCGGCGCGTCGTTCGGTGCGGCCCCGATCGCCGGCAAGGGGCTGGCGCGGGGGCTCCTGTCGATCCTCGGGCTGAACCGCGACAAGCTGACCCAGAAGGTCGCCCAGCAGGCCATCCCCAAGATTGCCAAGGGGGTCGTCGAGGGCGCGAATGCCGAGGCGGCCGAGCGGATCCCCGTCGCCGAGGCGCAACAAAACGCCAAGCTCCACCGGGTCTTCATCGGCAACAACACCCTGGCGATCCAGGACTTCCGGATCACCGGGGTGACCATGCAGTCGCGGCCGACCAACGTCCTCGTCGGCGGGACGGTATTCCACAAGGACTTCCCCAACGCCCTGGGCGCCGACATGCCCCAGCCGCCTAGCCTGGCCATCCCCGCCGGGGGCGTCTCGGCCGACGTCCACCTGGCCTCGATCCTGACCAACGTCGTGTCGGGGCTGCTGGAGAGCCCGCAGGTCCGGGGGGTCGAGAACCTGATGGTCGTCACCAGGGCCACCCAGCCGGGCGCCGCGCCGAAAGAAGGGGTCACGGTCGGCCGCAACGTCGACTTCCCGACCTACTTGAAGCAGATCGCGGAGGCTCGCGCGGCCAATAATCCCCAGGTGACGGCCCTCCGGTTCAAGAAGCCGGGCGTCCCGCCCGAGTTCGCGGCCGACGAGCGGGGCAACCTGGTCATCCTGGTCCGCGACTTCCAGCTCGACGTCCCCGCCCCTCCGGGCGCCGAGCGAGGCGGTTTCACCGGCCCGAAGGCCCGGGTCTATCGGTTCCTGGTCCCCACGGCCGAGTTCGTCCTCTCGTTCAATGTCCCCCCGAGGCAGGCCAACGGGGTCCTCGAATTCGACGCCAAGGTGGTCGACTTCGTCCCCAGCGCCGACTCCAGGGTCCAGGCGATCCTGGACGACGAGAACGCGGCCACCCCGCTCCAGCCGTTCATCGCCAACATCGCCCTGGGACAGTTCCGGACCAAGCTCCAGCAGGTCCCGATCAAGGCCCCGCTGACTAACCTGAACGTCCCCGGGTTCGACATCGCGCAGGTCGCGCCGCTCGACCCCTCGGGGTGGATGCGGGTCGTCCTGATGCCCAACGGCCAGCCGGTGAAGGCCGGGAATCAGGCGGCACAGACGGCAAGCTATCCCGTCGCAACGCCCACTGCCTCCGTCCAGCCGAGCTACCCCGTCGCGACTCCCTCGGCCTACGTCCAGCCGATCGTCGCCCGCTGACGTCCGGGTATGATCCGAAGGGCCGACAGGAGGCCGCGCGACTCTCGCCATCGAGGGCCGCGCGGCCTTCCCCGTCGACCTCCCCGCCGGAGACCACCCTCCGGTAAGATGGGTCGCAACCAGGTCGGATTGGACTTCAAGACTGAAGGCGCGACATGATCGCCATCATCGACTACGGGATGGGTAACCTCCGGAGCGTCCAGAAGGCTCTGGAGGCCGTCGGGCAGGAAGCGGCGATCGTCTCGGACCCGGATCGGATCCGATCGGCCTCCCGGGTGATCCTGCCGGGCGTCGGGGCGTTCGCCGACGCCATCGCCGAGCTGCGCCGGACCGGCCTGGGCGAGGCGTTCGTCGAGGCTGTCCGGTCCGGCAAGCCATGCCTCGGGGTCTGCCTCGGGCTGCAACTGCTGTTCGACGTCAGCGAGGAAGATGGGGAGCACGAGGGGCTGAAGCTCCTCCGGGGCCGGGTCGTCCGGTTCGCCCCCGAGCCGGGGCTGAAGGTCCCCCACATGGGCTGGAACACACTCCGGATCCGCCGGCCTTCCCCGATCCTGGAGGGCCTGGGGCCCGATCCCTCCGTCTACTTCGTCCATTCGTACCACGCCGCGCCGGAGGATCCTTCCGACCTGATCGCCGAGGCCGACCACCCGCGTCCGTTCGCCGCGATGGTCGGGCGGGACAACCTCATGGCCACCCAGTTCCATCCCGAGAAGAGCCAGCGCGTCGGCCTGGCGATGTACGCCAACTTCGCAAGGATCTGACCGGCGGCGGCAACTTCGGTTTCGCTCGCAGGATTTCGCGGGGCTCGCTCGATTGTGGGATAATCGGCAAGATTGCGATCGGTCGTGCAACAGGAACGGGGCCGAATGTAACGCACTGGCAATTGACGATTCGCGAGTCATACTTAGCGCGAATGTGATCGAGCGCCTTCGATGTGGCCGGGGGATCCCCGGGATCTTCCGGGCCCGACCGCCCGTCATCGAGCGAGCTTGCGGAAGAGACTTCTCCGTCAGAGCCGGCGCGATCTGGCAAGCGTCCGGGGTGACGGATCGCGTTCGATGGCGACAATCACCGCTTTTATATCGCGGTATATCATCGGCGCGTCGCTCGAGAAGTCGCCGCGCCTGGCCGAGGACGGATCCCCTCTTCTCCTAAATCAAGGGTTGCATGATGAAGGTCCCCTCGTGGCTCAGACGGCCCGACTCGACCGCGACGGCGGAAGACTCCCGCGGACAATCCAGGGCGCGTCGACACCTTCCCACCGGCTCGAAGGTCGAACAACTTGAATCGCGCCAGCTTCTCGCCACCGCCGCGTTCCTGGCAGGCGTGGCTCCGACGGCATCCCGGCCTCCGATCCTGACCGGGCTGCTCAACCCGTCCAGCGATTCCGGGGCCTCGAACCTGGACGCCGTCACCAACGTGAGCCGGCCGAACTTCTCCGGGACCGCGACCCCGGGCGCGATCATTCAGGTCTACGCGGTCACCGGGGGGACCGTCGTCCCGGTCGAGATTGGCCGGACGGTTGCGGACGTCGGAGGGTCGTGGAACGTCACCTCGGCCACGCTGCCCGACGGCCGATATACCATCGAGGCGATCGGGACCGACCCGGCCCGCGGAACGGCCGCCCTCGACGTGATCCTGCCCAATGCCCTCCAGGGCCCGCTGGTGGTCTCGACTTCATCGCCCAGGGTCACGAACATCCTGTTCCAGCCGCTCACCGGCCGGGTCGAGGTTTCGCTCCAGGATGGCGCCGGCGGGCTCGATCAGTCCTCGGCGACCGACGCGACGAACTACTCGTTCCAGAGGGTCTCGCCGCGTCCGAGCCCGGCCGAGCGCGGGCTCCGCCGGCCCGGCTTCGTGCTGGCCCCCGCGTTCGTGGTCACCGGAGTTACGACCGCCCCGCAGACCTCGGCCTCGGACCCGCAGCTGATCGTGGTCACGATCGACAACAACCAGCCGATTCGGGCCGGCTTCAATCGGTTCACGATCCGGTCGGGCGGGATCCGGGACCTCGCCGGCAATGCGCTCGACGGCGAGTTCTCCGGCTCCTTTCCCGCGGGGAATAACGCCCCCGGCGGCGACTTCGTCGCCGACCTGCTCACCGTCCACAACACGGTCTTGCAACCACTCCCGACCCGATCGGCACCCCGCCCGATCGTCCCGCCGGGGGTCGTGCCGATCAAGACGTTCGAACCGACCACCCGCCTCACCCAGGTGACGTACATCGGCCCGGCCAATCGGGCCAGGCAGACCGGCCAGAACGTGCGGATCGTCGCCCTGCCCCAGCAGAATTTCCCCGGGACGTATAACGCGCCGATGTTCGGGACTCGCCTTCCGACGGCCGCATCGATCCGGGCCCATCCGAACCTGCACGCCATCGTCCCCGCGACCGGCCCGATCGGACATCTGCGCGGAAGGTGATCCCGGCCCGATCGACCTCCCACCTCGCCCTGGTCGACGGGAAAGGCCCGGCCGGTGAAAACCGGCCGGGCCTGCGTTCATGTGCCAATATGCGAAGATTCACCGATCCTAGCGTTCTGTCGAGGAACCGAGGTGCTTCTTGCCGGCGGTGGAGATGTGGTATCGGAGGTTCCCGCTCTCCTTGTCCTTGGCGCCCTTCTTGATCAGCTTCTTGGTGAGGAGCGACTCGATCGATCGCTGCTCGATCTTCTTGCCGACCATGTAGCCGGCCTCGGCCCCCTCGCCGATCTTCTTGAGCATTTCATCCTGGCTCGCGGTGAGCTTGATCGGTGCCGCGGCCGCCTTCTTGGCGGCCGCCTTTTTGGGAGTCGACGACGCGTCCGACCCCTTGGTGGCGGCGGCCGGCTCGTGTGCGGACGCCGACGCCTTCTTGGGGGCCTTCTTCTTGGGGGCGGTCTCCTTCGCCTCGGCCTTCGTCGGCACCGCCGACTCTTCCTTCTTCGCGCTCTTCTTCTTGACCGCCATTGGTTAGGACCCCCGACGGGAAATGTGATCGTCAGCGGACGGTGCTCGGACTCTCGAGCCACCTAAGAGTTATTAGCCAATTATATCATGTTTGGCAAGACAAACCGGGCTCAGATTGCATCGGTTATCCACAGTTGTTGGTCGAATCGCTCGATTGGGAAGACCTTCCCATCATCCCTCCGGGGGCCCGAGACCCTTCAGGCTAGCGTCGCGGGCGCGAAGCAGACCTCGAAGGCGCTACGGATCGCGGCCAGGCCCCGCTCCACGGTCGTAGCGCGCCAGACCGGATCGGCCGGCGCGAACGCCTCGACGATCGCCCGCTTGGCACGGCCCGTCGACGACGATCCGGGGTCGCCCCAATGATGCGCCCGGTTCTCCGCGCGGAGCGCGGCGAGGACCTTGATCCCCCGATGGGTGCCGAACTCGGCGCAGAGGAAGTCATATCTCCGATCGGCGAATCTCGCCTCGCACCAGGTCCCCAGGCCGCCCCGGGTCGGGTAGGAGACCCCGCCGTCGGATCGCTCGACGCGGTCGCGGCCGAAGCGGTCGGCCAGCCATCGGCCGCGGTCGGGCGGCACCGAGTCTTCCAGGAGCAGCGCGAGCTCGCCCCATCGGCCGAGCCCCGTGTGGATGTCGAGGTGGACGACATGGTCGGCCCGGCCGATCCATCGGGAGAGGTGCGTTTCCAGCAGCACGCGGGCCGGCGAGGGTCCGTGCCCCCCGAAGAACAGGCCGAGCGGGAAGTCGTACTGACCCCCCGCGATCGCGCGCTTCAGCCGGGCCTGGCCGTGCCGGACGATCGCCGGGATCGACTCCACCGCGAACAGGTCGGGCCACCCGGGCGGTCGCCTCGGGTTGAGCACGATGTCGACCTCCGGGTAGATCGGCGACGATCCCGAGTAGGCCTCACCATCGAGCAGGAAGTTGCGATTGAGGTCGACGTTGCCCGAGTCGGCGCGGCGGAGGCGGGCGAACCCGAACGGGTCGAGCGCGTGGAGGAGCAGGAGGCCCGAGCCGGGGGGGATCGGCCACGAGCCGGGGCCTCCCTCCAGCATCGCGACCTGGATCGCCGAGCCGAGGAAGCCTTCCACCCCGTGCAGGCCGGACGAGACGACCACCAGCCGCGACGGATCCTCGTCGCCGCCCATGGCAACGTCGACGGTCAGGTCATCGCCCTCGCCGATCGGGTGCGATTCGAGCCGGAACCCGCGGTGGGCCGCGGAGGCCCGGAACCGGGCACGGGCCGATTCATAGTCGGGCGAGAATGCGGCATCACCTGGCATATCGAACCCTCGGGGCCTCGCCCTACCATACCACAGGAGCGATCGGTCCGGACCGGCGGGGGATCGGGATTGAGCCGTCCCGCCCCGTCGGGCTATCCTGGCAGGCATGATCATCGACCGCCTGATGGATGTCGTCTTCCCGGCCCGCGACCAGTCGCTGGCGAGCGTGGTTGCCGGGCTGTCCGAGCCCGGGGACGCCCGCCCGGCCGACAACCTCGTGACCAACGAGGACTCATTCGCGAGGGTCGCCGCCGACCTCGCCCGAAGGGCCCCGCGCGGGGTCTACCTTGGCGTCGGCCCCGATCAGAACCTGACCTACATCGCCCAGGCCCGGCCCTCGATCGCGTTCGTGCTCGACTTCCGCCGCCGGAACGCGCTGCTGCACCTGGCCCACAAGGCCCTGATCGCGCTGGCGCCCGATCGCGTCGCCTACCTGTCCCGGCTCACCGCCCGGGTCCCCGGCCCTCTCCCCGATGACCCGACGGCCGAAGAACTTGTCGACGCCTTCACCGGACCGGCGATGGACCGGGCCCGCCTCGACGCGACCATCGCCGACGTCGCCGACCACCTCCGGCCCCTCGGCGTCGTGGCCGGATCCGAATGGCCCGAGCTGGCGACGATCCAGGCCAAGCTCGCCGGCCCCGGCCTTTCCGCCCGGTTCCTGGCGCTCCCCATGTACCCGACCCTGGGCGGCCTGATCCGGTCCCGGGATCGTCAAGGGGACCCGGCGCACTTCCTGGCCCGAGACTCCCGGTATCAATCGCTCCGGGCCGCCCAGCTCGGCGACCGGGTCCTCCCCCTCGTCGGCGACTTCGCCGGACCCACCGCCCTCCGATCGCTGGCCGATTGGCTCCGCCGCCGCGAGCTCGCGGTCGCGGCCATATACCTCTCCGACGTCGAATTCTTCCTCCTCCGCGCCGGCCGCTTCGCCGCTTATATCGACAATCTCTCAGCCCTCCCCTGGGCCGAAGGCGCCCTCCTGATCCGGACGAGCACCCGGGAGATCCCCCACCCCGACCGGCACCCCGGCGACAGCTCGACCACCATCCTCCGCCCCGTCGCCCCGTTCGTCGAAGCGGCCTGGGCCGGGAAGATTAGGTCGGTGGATGATCTGTTTGCCATGTGATGACAAATCGGGAATTTCGCAGTTTTTCTTTTGCGAGCGCCGCCACCGACGGTATAGGCTTTAACCGCTCCGAAGTTCAGAACACGCCGATCGAAGACGGGAAAGGCCGAATCGATGAGCGATCTCAAAGAATCGCTGGCCGTTTATACCAAGCGGGTCAAGGATCTCGCCGAGCACGTCAAGGGAAACGAGCAGGCGACCAAGCAAAGCCTCATCGGCCCCCTCTTCTCGACACTCGGCTACGATATGACCGACCCCCGCGAATGCCTCCCTGAGCATCGCGAGAACTTTGGAGCCAACAGGTCGATCAAACCAATCGACTGGCTTTTCCAGCAGAATGGCCAACCAATCTTCATCGTCGAGGCCAAGGAAGCCGGGAAAAAGCTGACGGGTTACGACGAACAACTTGGTGATTATTTCGCCAAGGTCACTTCGGTCAAACTCGGGGTCTTGACGAATGGAGTGCAGTGGAAATTTTTCACCGACTATGCCAATGAAAACGTGATGGATCGCTCGCCTTTCGTCAAATGGGATGTCCTCTCCGACGAGACTTTGCCCCTCGAATTCTTGACCTTGCTCCAAAAATCCCAGTTCGACCCACGGTTGATCCGGACCTTCGCCCAGAGGAACTTCCAGCAGAACCTCCTGCTCGCCGAGTTGACCCGCCTGCTGGAACCGTCGGACGAGTTCGTTAGGCTCGCGATTTCGAACATCGAGACGCGAACCATGACTGCGAAAGTTGTTGATTCCTGGAAGCCGGTCCTCAAGAACGCGATCGAGGAATGGACCAAGCAGCGGATGCTGACGATGGTTTTGAGCGGGGCGACTCAGGAGAATGGGGAAAGCGCCGCGGCTCGCAAGATCACAACGACAAAGGAAGAATTGGACGGCTTCGAGGCGATCAAGAAAATGCTGGGGAGCGATCGACCTGTCGCCTACACCGACACTGTTTCCTACTTCAAGGTCCACTTTCCCGACAAGCATACCTGGGTCATTGCCCGCCTCTATTTTGAAGGGAAAAGGCCGAGGATCTGGGTGACCGTCCCGATTGCCAAGGTCGAAACCTGGCTGGCCTCGTACAAGGTGACATTTCCACAAGTCGGGTGGATTGCCATCGCCTTGAACGATTTCTCGGATCTGGAAAGCATGGGCGACATCATTCGCGCTGCGTACGATCATCAGAAGTCCGAACGGATCGCCCATCCGGAGGCGAGAATGGACGCTGAGGAGGACTGATCCCCGGTCCGTCGACCGGGTCGAACGATGCTGGGTACGGACTATGGGGAATCCGTATATTTACTCCCCCTTTTCCGCCCTGAGGGCCATACGGCAACAGCCGTCGTGCTGAAGGAACCGTCCGTCGATGCCGAATGGCCGATGCCCCTCACGGCCGCGAGATCGCTCATCGGTCCGATCCGTCATCCGGCGCCCGATCATCGGATGCCTGCGGTTCCCCCCTCATCGGGCAGCTTGAGCCGGGGATCGGCAAGGTCGAGACGATACATCATCTGGTTGTATTCGTAACGGGGCGTCGGGTGGGGGTTGCCGCTGAAGGTGTTGACGTACGTGCCCTCGATGAAGATCACCCGGCCCCCCTCGCGGTCGAGGAACGGGTGCTGGGTCGGGTTGTAGAAGTCGTGGGCGTCCCCCGGCTTGTTCGCGTGGGTGATGATCTTCCGCGCGTGGACCCAGGGGCCCTCGGGGCGGTCGGCCTCGCCGTACCAGACCTCCCCGAGCATGGTCGCCCCCATCACCTCCGAGGCGATCATGATGTACTTCTTGCGGTAGTCGTTCCAGAAGCACGAGCTATTGCTCAGGAGGATCGGCTTGCCGCCGTCGGCGTCCTGGAGCCGGAAGGGCGACTCCTCGCGGGTCATCTTGCCGGCCGCGATCAGGCCCTGCTGGTCCTTCGGGTCGAGGGGCGGCGTGCCCTCCTTCCAGCCCCAGACGAGCTTCCCCCCGGCGTCGCGGTCGAGTTGCACCGTGGCCCTGTCGACCGATCGGGTGCCGGGCTTCAGGCAGGTGTAACCCTCGTACGAGGCGAGGTCCAGGTAATTTTTCCAGGCGGCCTTCACCCTCAGCGCCGGGTACGGGGCGGTGAAGTAGAAGTACTCGGCCCCGTCGGGATGCTTGACCCGGAACGGGTAGCCCGTGGGGAAGATCGGCGGGCCGACGGGGACATCCATCAGCTTCTCGAACTTCTCCGCCGCGTCGTCATAGGCGACGAAGCCCTCCTCCAGGACGGCGCCGAGGCCCCGCCGCCGGTGGTAGTAGGCAATCATCCGCTCCCGTCCCGACTCGTCCGGCAGGACGGCCAGCCCGAAGAGCCAGACCACGCCCTCGCCCTTCATCGGGGCCATGGGCCGGGCGAAGCCGTCCCGGCCGACGAAGTAACGGAGGTCGATCCCGACGGCCGGGTCGAGCTCCTCCGGCGGCCCGGTCGTGGCCCCGGACATGGCGAAGTTGCCCAGCGCGTAGGAGAGCCGGTTGGTGTCGCCGTAGAACCAGTAGAGCTTGCCCTTGTAGTAAGCGTTCAGGATGCTATCCTGCCCGGTCACCTCGGCGTTCAACAGCGGCTCGCGGATCGGCGCCTTGCGACCGAGCAGGATGGTATCGCGGTAGATCCCCTGCCCGGTGATCCGATAGAGCCGCTCGGCGATGTTGATCCGGCCGATCTTGAGCCTGGCGATGCCGCCGGGCCGGGCTTCCAGGACGACGCCCCGGATGCCGAAGCCGTCCTTGGCGAACTCGTAGCCGTGCGCCGAGACGCCGAAGAAGACCCGCTTGCCCATCAGTCCCGGCTCGTCGAAGGCGACCACGCCGGCCGAGTCGGTGTAATATCGGACGCCGCTGGTCGTCTGCAGCTCCACCATCGGGACGCCCCGGCCGGTCCGCTCGTCGACGACCTCGATGGCGAAGAAGCTCCCGGCTTCCGGCGCGGGCGATGCACCCCGAGAGGCCGAGACGCCCACCAAGGCGAGGGCCAGGGTCACGCCGGGGGATAACAGGCGGGCCATGTTGCTCCGCTCTTCCTTTCGATCGGGTCGTTCCCCGGGGGCGGCAACGGTTGTCGCCCCCGATGCAAAAATTGCGGTACCCGCCGATCGCCCGCCCGAAGTCCCGCACGGGGGGTGGCGCGATCGGGGACCAAGCCGGGCCGGATGGGTCCGCATCCGCACGACAGCCGGGAAGATCGACCGTACCGACCTCGGGCCGAATTTGGAAGCGGCGCGGTCGGTCTAAGGTGACGCCTCGGAGACCAGGATGATCATCGAGCGGGCCGCGACCCGATATTCGTGCAAGACGGGTACCGACGGCCCCTCGTCGGGGCCTAGAGCGTCGTCGGGCGAGGGCAAGGCGGTGTCGACCGACCTCCTCCAGGCCCGGCCCGAGGGCGACGCGGGGACCTGGAAGGTGAGCGGCTCCCAGAACGCATTCATCGCCACATAAAGGTCGCGGTCGACCTCCGGCCGGTCTCCCCGCCGGCCGTCCAGCGCGAATGCTAACGCCCGGGCATCGCCCGAGAAGTCGGGCTTGCAGGGCGCGACCCCGTGCCAGATGATGTCGGGCGTCCGACCATCGAGGGGATTGAAGAACGTGCGTCGCCTGAGGATGTGGTGCCGCTTCCGGAGGGCGATCATCCGGCGGACGAACCGGTGGAAGTCGGCGTTGACGTCGAGCAGGGACCAGTCGACCCAGGAGATCTCGTTGTCCTGGCACCAGGCGTTGTTGTTCCCGCGCTGGGTCCGGAGCATCTCGTCGCCGCCGAGGATCATGGGAACGCCCTGCGAGATCAGGAGCGTCGCGACCAGGTTCCGGGCCTGCCGGGCGCGGATGGTGAGGACCGCCGGGTCGTGGGTCGGGCCCTCGGCGCCGCAGTTCCAGGAGAAGTTGGAGTCCGAGCCGTCGCGGTTCCCCTCGCCGTTGGCCTCGTTGTGCTTGCCGTCGTACGCCACCAGGTCGGCCAGGGTGAAGCCGTCGTGGCAGGTGATGAAGTTGATCGAGTGGATCGGCCCCCGGCCGTGGCAGAGGTCGTCCGACCCGCAGAGCCGGGTGGCCAGCGCCGAGGTCATGCCCGGGTCGCCCTTCCAGAACCTCCGGACGTCGTCGCGGAACTGGCCGTTCCAGACCGACCACCGATGGCCGCCGGGGAAGCTCCCCACCTGGTAGAGCCCGGCGGCGTCCCACGGCTCGGCGATCATCTTGGAGTCGGCCAGCAGCGCGTCCTCGGTGATCTGATCGATGACCGGCGGCTCGACCAGGACATTCCCCCGCCGGTCGCGCCCGAGGACCGATGCCAGGTCGAACCGGAAGCCGTCGACGCCCGACTCGGCCACGGCGTTGCGCAGGCAGGACAGGATCTGCGACCGGACGATCGGGTGGTTGCTGTTGACCGCATTGCCACAGCCGGCGAAGTTGAGGTACTTCCCGTCCTCATCCAGCATGTAATACATGCTGTTGTCGAGCCCCCGGAAGTGATAGGTCGGGCCGTCGTCTCCCCCCTCGGCCGTGTGGTTGAAGACGACGTCGAGGATCACCTCCATCCCGGCCTTGTGGAAGGCGGTGACCATCCGCCGGAACTCCTCGCGGGGCTCGCCGCCCTCCCAGTTGCTCGCATAGGCGGCCTTCACCGCCGCGTAGGCGATCGTGTTGTAGCCCCAGAGGTTCCGGTGCTTCTCCCCGGTGAGGGGATTGAAAAAAGGGCACTCGTTCTCATCGAACTCGTCGATCGGGAGCATTTCCAGGGCGGTAACGCCCAGGTCCTTCAGGTAAGCGACCTTCTCGGCCAGGCCGGCGAACGTCCCCGGGTGGCGGACGCCGGAGGAGGGGTCGGCGGTGAAGCCCCGGACGTGCATCTCATAGAGGATCGTATCCTCCCGGGGGATCCTCGGGTTGAGGTCGTCCAGCCGCTCGGACATCGACCGGGTCAGGAGGCTCCGCCGGGTCATCCCGCCCGAATGGCCCCAGGGCCGGCCGCACGAGAGGGCCCGGCAGGCGGGGTCGATCAGGACGATGCTCGGGTCGTACCGGTGCATCGGCCCGGTCGGGCCGTCGACCCGGTAGCCGTAGCAGAACTCGTCGGGAAGGCCCTCGATCCGGACGTGCCAGTGGTCCCCGGTCCGGAAGAACCGGGGGCCGAGCGGGACCTCGGTCTCGACCTCGACGTTGCAGGGCTCGGAGAGCACCAGCATCACCGATGAGGCGTTGCGGCAGATCAGGACGAAGTTCACCCCGTCCGGAGTCCGGCTGGCGCCCAGCGGCAGGGGATGCCCGCGCGTGACCTTGAGCGGGTGGCCGCGGAACTGATAGCGAGGACCGGCGTCCATGCCGCGCTCGGGGATGGTGGCGGTCGTCATGGCGAGATCGGACCTTCGTTCGTCGGAGGCGTCGTCCCGCGGAGGTGCCGCGGGGCCCGATCGCGGCTCCCAGGATCCATTCATAAGGCTCAATCCCGGCGAGGGCAAGGGGCTCGCGAGACTTCGACTGGAGGTCAGGATCTGGGATTTAAATCGGGTTTTCCGGTCTCAATGTGCTGGAGGCCCTCCTCGATTCGAGACCCACTCGGCGGATGATCCTCCGCCTGTGTCCAGGAAAACGGCGGTTGAGGAGGATATTCGACGGAAAACCCCCGGTGGCGAACGAGGTCTCCGAAAGACCTTGATTGTTCGCCGAGGACCGGGGGTTTCGATCCCGCCGATTTCAGGTGGCCTGGGGTGACGATTCGTTGCGGGGTCGATCGTCACTCGCCCGTTGTCGGCATTCAGACAGGCCGGCGGAGCGTCGTCCCTCGGATCTCGTGGGGCACTGCCTGCCGGCCGCCGAGGGCCGCGGCTCCGAGCCCGACCAGCATGGCGGCGAAGGTCCAGAAGGCGGCGTGACTCACCTTCCTCGCCGCATAATCGCCCGCCTCACGAGCCTTCCGCTCCGCCACTTCCTTCGCCTTGGCGAGTTGTTCCTTGGCCTCCCGGTAGGTCTGCTCCCAGCGATCGACGATCTTGCTGGCCTCCTCCTTCGGCTTGCCGGTCCTGGCGGCGACGACATTGACCAGCGCATCGCGGTCGGCGGCGTTCACCGTGTCGGAGCCCTGACCGAACAGACGATCCAGGAGGTCTTTGACCTCGCGGTCGGTCGCCTGGGGATCGGCCGCGGCCGTCTTCGCGGTGTCCTGGGCGTCCTTCTTGGCCGCTTCCGTCTTGCCTTGCAACGCCTCGGGCTGGAGTGCCGGCTTGCCCGTCTGCCGGAGCATCTCCTGGGCATCCTGCTTGATCGAGTCCCAATTGATGCCCTGGTCGGCCATCCCGCCCTGGACGGCCTTGGCGACCTGCGGGGCCCCCGCGGCGATCCCTTGGCCGACAAGCGAGGCCCCCTGTCCCAGGGCCCTGGCGGTCCCGCCGATCAGGGCGCCGACGGATGTGGTGAGGAGATAGAAGGTCAGGAGCGTGGAAAGTCCCCAGGTGAGGACGCCGTGGAGTGTACTATCGGTGGTGCGGGGGATCCCGGCGAGGCGACCTGCGGTCCATCCGCCGGCGAACAGCGAGATCAAGCCGGTGAGCGCGAACCAGATCCCGGCGCCGGACCCGAGCCCGGCGGTGGGGTCGGCCTCGCGGAGCGGGTCCACGGTGCTGGCCCCGATGGCGAGTCCGAGAACGCCCAGGAGGAGCTGGGACACCAGGGCCACGGTGACCCCGGCGAAGACGGCGGCCCAGGAGACCCGCTGCCCGACGTGCGTGTGAGGGGCGGTCTCCACGTGTGTATGCGGCGCCACCCCGACGCCAGGATCGCCCGGCGGGAGGTTGGAAACGGTGATCTTCTCGCCTTGCATGTGTTTCTTCCTGCGGCTCATCGTAGTGGAGTGCCTGGGGCCCGGTTCAGGGTTGGGGGGCCATGCCCCCGCATTCCCTGAACGGAACTGTCAAGCAAATATCGCACCTGAAAACATGCGGCCCCGATGATCCGCCAGGCGGACGGTGAGGAGATCCAGCGTACCGGGCTTCATCGCCGCCAGTCGGGAGCGATCGTCGAGTCCGGTGCCTCGACCCCGGCGAGCGGGAGGTCGAGGCCGCCGGCCCGACCTCATTCGTTCCGCGAACCCTTTTATTAGAAAGATCCTGAAATAGGTATAACCCGATGTTGTAACTCGAATTAAGCTCGATTTCGCTTCAATTCGGATGATCCGGCCGGCTTCGCGAGCCCTCTCGCGCCCGGGCCGTCTCAGGACGCCCGGGATTCGACAGGATGGGGCTCCGCGCGGCGCAATTCCCGGGCGTGGGCGGAGTCGGGCATGGTGATCAGCCGCGATCCCCGGTCGTGAAACAGGTAGAGCCATCCCCATTCGAGCATGACGACGACCCGATTGCGGAACCCGATCAGGAAGAAGACGTGGATCAGGCACCAGGCGAGCCAGGCGATCAGGCCGGACAGGTGGATCTTGCCGACCTGGGCGACCGCCGCCGCCCGGCCGATCGTGGCCAGCGACCCCTTGTCGGCGTATCGGAACGGCCGGCGGGCCTTCCCCGCGATCGACGCCAGGATCGCCCGGGCCGCGTGCCGGCCGCCCTGCATCGCTGCCGGGGCCACGCCGGGGAGCTGCTGGCCGTCCTGCTCGAAGGCGGCCAGGTCGCCGATCACGAACACCTCGGGGGCCCCGGGAAGGCTGAGGTCGGGGCCGACCCGGACCCGGCCCGCCCGGTCGAGCGGCGCCCCCAGGGTCCGGGCCACCGGCGACCCCTGCACGCCGGCCGCCCAGAGCACCGTCCGGGCCGCGATGTGCCCGGTGTCGGTCGTCACCCCCTCCCCGTCGATCGCCGTGACCTTGGCCCCCGTCCGGACCTCGACGCCCAGCCCTTCGAGTTGCCGCCGGGCGCTGGCCGAGAGGTCCTCGGCGTAGGCCGGGAGCACGCGGGGCCCGGCCTCGACCAGGATCACCCGCGACCGGGCCGGGTTGAAGCGGCGGAATTCATGCAACAGGTCATGGCGGGCGATCTCCGCCAGGGCTCCCGCGAGTTCCACGCCCGTCGGCCCGCCCCCGACCACGACGAACGTCGTCCATTCGCGGCGTCGGCGGGCGTCGGGCTCGCGCTCGGCCTCCTCGTAGGCCAGCAGGACCCGGCTCCGGATCGACGTGGCGTCCTCGATCGACTTCAGCCCGGGCGCGAACTCGGCCCAGTCGTCGCGGCCGAAGTAACCGTGGGTCGCCCCCGAGGCCAGGATCAGGTAATCGTAGCCGAGCTCGCCGTCCGTCAGCCGGACCAAACGGCCGGCGACGTCCACCGATTCGACCTCCCCGAGCAGCACCTCGATGTTGTCGCGGCCCCGGAAGATCCGCCGGATCGGGCTGGCGATGTTGGCCGGGGGCAGGGCCGCGGTCGCCACCTGGTAGAGCAGCGGCTGGAAGACGTGGTGGTTCCGCCGGTCGACCAGCGTGATCCGGACCTTCGAACTCGCCAGCGCCTTGGCGGCCTCCAGGCCGCCGAAGCCCCCGCCCACGATCACCACATGGGGGACGTCGCCCGGTCCGACCGCCGCGTGAGCCTGATCCGCCATCGCCGTCGCTTCCCCCTCTACCGGGACGAATATCGATCCCGTCGCGACGACCGCGCCGGGGCCCCCACTCTACGGCGCGACCTGCCCCCGGGGCGAGGGGGTCGCCGGGCCCCGGCAAAAACGAACCCAACGCCGCGCTCCCGGTCGCCCCCCCCGCCGGGACCCAGGGCCCCGGGCGAAACGAACCCATTTCCGGGCCCGTCCCGCCCGATGGCCGACGCGGGCCCTGCCTTGATATTCACCCGATCGTGGGCCGCTCGAACCGCCTATTTCCGGAAAGCTATCGCCCGGGAACTCCGACCGGGCGTCCCCACCCCTCGGCTCCCGGCCGGGCGGGATTCAGTCGACCGTCACGAACGGCCGGATGTTCTCGATCCGCTTTTTCCCCATGTCGGGGACGTCGGACAGGCTGTCGACCGACCGGTAGGGCCTTCCATCGCGGATCTTCCGGGCCAGGGCGGGGCCGATCCCGGGGAGGGTCTCCAGCTCCTCCAGGCTCGCCGTGTTGAGGTGGACGGCCCCGGCGTGGGCCTTGTGCCGGGAAGGATGATGGGCCGGGCGGTCGGCCGGGGACGGATGCCGGGCGCGGGCCGTCGACCGCGAGAGGGTCCAGTCGCGGCCGTCGGTCTGGATCAGGATCGAGCCGTGGACGTCGGTCCGCCTGATTGGTACGTCGAACGACCGGAGCAGGGCGAGGGTCTGGGCGTGGGGGTGGCCGAACTCGTTGTCCAGGCCCAGGCTGGCGACCGCCAGGCGGGGCCGGGTCAGCCCCAGCCAGGCCGAATCGGTCCCGTTTCGGCTGCCGTGGTGGGCCAGCTTGAGCACGTCGACGTCGGCGCAGGGTCCGGGGACGTTCCGCATCCACCAGGCCCGCTCGGGCCCCTCGGCGTCGCCCGGCAAGAGCGTCGAGAAGCTCCCATAATCGACCCGGACCCCGATGCTGTTGTTGTTCTCCTCCTTCGGGTCGCGCGGGGCCTGGGCGAAGATCGTGAGCTTCACCGAGCCCAGCTCGATCGCCCGGGGCCGGTCCGGGACGGCCCGGACCGCGGTGATCCCCCCGTCCCGGACCCGGCGGAGCAGCGCCAGGTAATGGGACGAGGTGTGGGGCGAGTCGGCATCGAGGAACACCCGGGGATGGAACAGGCGGACAACCTCGGCCATCCCGCCGTAATGGTCGGCATGGTGGTGCGTGACGACGACCAGGTCGATCGCGGAGATCCCCCGGTCCCGGAGCAGGTCGACGATATGATTCGACGGCCCGGCGTCGACCAGGGCCGTCTTGCCCTCGGGCGACCGGATCAGGGTGGCGTCCCCCTGGCCGACGTCGAGGAACTCGACCGTGGCGACGGCCGGAGTCGGGGCCTGGCCCCGGGCGGGCGGCACCCCGAGGACGGCGGCCATCGCGATCATCGGGCACGCGACGAGGAGTCTCATAGCTTGATGTCCCCCCCGGGGTCGGTCCTGGCCAGGTCGTCGCGGACCGCCCTGGTCTTCCGGGCGACGTCGGCGGTGGCCTTGAGGTCACGCTCCATCGTCATCGACAACGTCTCGCCCGCCTTCGACCCCTTGGGCAGGAGGTTGCGCGGGAAGTTGATCGATCGGCCGTCGTCGGTCATCAGGACCGCGATCTCCTTCTTGTCGCCCTCGAAGCGATCGATGGAAAGTCGGACGTTCATGGTGTCACCCATCCCACCAGGACACAGGACTCGGTAACCAGGACTCAGGAATGATATCGATCGCTCAAACTCGGAAGGATCACCCGACCCGGGAAGATGGGCTTCACGGGGCGAGCGTCCGCGTTACGCCCGACGGATCTCGCAAATTCTTATAGGACACGATGGGCAATCCCTCGGCCGCACCGGGGAACTCGGGGTCGACCAGGCCGAGCCGGGCGGCCTCGCGGCGGTCGGTGAGGAAGGGCAGGGGGGCGCTCTTGAGCAGGGCCAGCTCGATCGCACCCAGGCGGACGGCCAGGCGGGCGGCGATGGCGTCGGTGGTGGTGGTCCAGGCCTGGGGCAACGGGAAGGCCGACCGGTCGTCGTCGTCGAGGAACCGCCTCGGGGCGAGGATCGGCACGGGGTCGGTCGACGGGATCGCGGCCAGGGCGTCGAATTCGTCGGTTACCCGCGTGCCCGGCACCAGCGCGGCGAGGGCGTGGGCGGTCAGGTCGAGAGCCCGGAGCGCCAGGCCATGCGACCGGGATTCGCCGAGGGCGTGGATCCGATCGAGGTCGCGGATCGCGTCGGCGATCGGGCCACCACCGACGACCAGGATGACGCGGTCGCCGCCTCGACGCCGGGCGTCCAGGTATTCCGAGAGGCGATCGGGCAGGCCGGGCCAGCCGAGGAGGCTCCCGCCGACCTTGACCACGACGGGCCGGCTCATGGCGACCCGGCCTCGCCGGCCTCGGCCCACTCGACGGCGAGCACGGCCAGGGCGTGGGCGCAGGCGGCGTTCGAGGCGACCGGGCCCCAGGCCTCGGCCAGCGAGACGATCGTCCCGCCCGGGGCGAGGACCCGGGCCGCCACGTGGCGAGCCAGGAACTCCCCCGAGCCGGCGACCACCGCATGAGCCGGCCGGCCGATTGCCGCGTCGGCCACCCGGGCCGCGGCGTGCTCCAGGCGGGACAGGAGGGCCCGGTCGGCGGCCCGGGCGAAGGCCATTGCGTCGTCCGAGGTGAAGCCGTCCCGGTCGGCCCCGACCATCCGGGCCAGGCGATCGAGGGCCGCGTCGGCGGTCGCCGGGCGGCCGTCGGCGGGCGACAGGTCCTCGGAGTCGGAGGGGATCTCGCCGAGCGTCAGGTAGACGTCCAGCGTGGTCGCAAACAGCTCGGCGGTCAGGCCGGTGGGCCGGCCCCGGAAGGGGAGCTCCGCCGCCACCGAGCAGAGCGGGGTCCGCCGGACCCCGGCATAGACCAGCTCGCCGGTCTGGAGGCGTTCGGTGTCGGTCCGCCCCCGGACGGCGACCCGGCCGTCGACCATCGGGATCAGGTCGGTGGTCGTCGAGCCGATGTCGATCAGGAGCCCCGGCCCGCCGGGGATCAGGCGGGCCGCCAGGGTTGCCAGCGCCAGCCAGTTGGCCGCCGCCGCGAGCCGGGGGACCTCGCGGACCTCGTCGACCGCGTGGAACCGGCCGTCCACGCCCCAGACGACGGTCGGCCTGTCCCCGAGCGCGACCTGCACCGCGTCGACCACCGCCCGGACCCCGACGGCCTTGGTCGCGTAGCAGTCGCAAAGCTCGGCCGTCATCGTCAGGGCCACGCGGTCGGCCGGCGGCAGGGTGCCGATCAGCGTGGCCAGCCCCCTGGGGAGTTCGTCGGGCCGCTTCCAGAGCTCGAATGGGAGCGATCGGGCCCGGCCCGACGAGTGCGCCGCCTTGAGGTTCGCGCCCCCGACGTCGAGGGCCAGCCAGGAGGGGCGGGGATCGGTCATGGGGTCCATCCGGGGCCTCCGATCGAGCCGTCGGCGGCGAAGGTCACGGGTTTCGCCATCCGGGCCGGCCGGAGCCGGCCGGGCCAACCGGTCCCGTCCAGGCCGCCCGCCGCGGCGGCGAGCCAGGCGCCGGCGATCGTTCCCGGCGGGAGGAGTCGGGCCAGGCCGACGTAGGACGTCGTCGGCCTGGGGTTGATCTCCAGGACCTCGACGTCCCCCCGGGGGCCGGCGAGGAAGTCGACCCCGACGAAGCCCCGGAGCCCCGGAACCGACAGGACCGCCCGGGCGACCGCCGCCCCGTCGACCGGGGTCGGGTCGGGGACCGTCCCTCCCCGGTACGTCAATCGACCCGCCGGGTCGACCTCGACCCGTTGCCGACCGACGGCCAGGAGGGTCGCCCGGCCGTATTGGTCGACGAGGAAGCTGGCGCTCATCGGCGTCCCGGGGCGGAAAGGCTGGGCCAGCATCGCTCGGGATGGATCCGGCACGCCAGGGCCGATCCCCGCGGACCGGATGACGAAGGTGTCGAGCGACCCGGCGCCGTCGATCGGCTTGAGGATGATCGGCCCGTCCCACTCGATCGGCAGCCCTCGCGACGGCACGACCGTCCGGGTCGGCGGGGTCGGGATGGCCCGGGCCCGGAAGAGTGCGGCGAGCCGGCCCTTGTCGGCGACGGTCGCGATCGCCCCGGCCTCGGAACCGAGCGACCGGCCGCCGGCGCGCCCGATCGCCCGGGTCAGGTCGGCGAGCAGGCCGCCGGTCTCGGGCGCGATCGGGACCGTCCAGTCCGCCCCGGCCGCGAGTGCGGGCAGCGCAACCGGGTCGCAATCGGTTATGATCCGGACGGTCACGCCGGGCCGTTCCCCGTCCGGGGGGAGGCGGGCGTCTCGGGTCGTCACGACCCGGACCCCGGGGACCGCCGCGAAGTCGTCGACGACCGCCCGGCGCATCGCCGACCCCTCGGCGGCCCAGGAGGGCGGCAGGTCCCGGCCGGCGAGCCCCCCGCCGGTGACATATTCGAGGACCAGGACCGATGTCGACCCGCCCCCGTCCCCCGAGCCCCTCATGCGCGTGATCCCCGTCCTCGACGTCCTGGGCGGCCGGGCCGTCCGCGCGGTTGCGGGCGACCGGGCCCATTATGGGCCGCTCCGGAGCGTCTTGCACCCGGGAACCGACCCGATCACCCTGGCCCGCGCCGGGCTGATCGCCTGGGGCCTGCGCGACCTCTACCTCGCCGACCTCGACGCGATCGCCGGGGCGCCCCCGGACCTCGGCCTGTACCGGGCCATCGGCGACCTGGGCCTGACCCTCTGGGTCGACGCCGGGGTCCGCGACGCCGCCGGAGTCCCCGGGCTCCTGGACTCCGGGGTCGCCCGGTTGGTCGTCGGCCTGGAGACGGTCCGCGGTCCGGGCGAATTGGCGGAAGTCGTCGGATGGGCGGGGGCCGATCGGGTCGTCTTCAGCCTCGACCTCCGAGACGGTCGGCCGATTGTCGACACCCGGGCCGCCTGGGGGACGGACCGTCCGCCCGAGATCGCGGCCCGGGTTGTCGAGCTGGGAATCCGGCGGATCATCCACCTCGACCTGGCCCGGGTCGGGACGGGGTCGAGCCCTGACACGTCCGGCATGGGCAAGAGCTTCGACTGGCTTGCGGACCTGGCTTTGGCCAATGACGGCCTGGAATGGCTCGTCGGCGGGGGGATCGTGGGCCTCGACGACCTGGCGAAACTGGCCCGGATCGGGGCCTGGGGGGCGCTGATCGGCTCGGCCCTGCACGACGGCCGGATCGGGGCCGAGGATCTGAAGACCTGGAAACCTCGATGGGCGGACCTGGATCGCGGCGATCCTCCGGGGGGTCGCTCACCGGCCGTCGGACCAGTTGACGATCCGGACCACGCCGCCCTCGTTGTTGAGGTAATAGACCATCGGGTGGACGTCGGGGATGTTCCGGAGGTTTGACTTGGTGATCGCCAGGCGTCGGCCGCCGTGGCCGACGGCGGTGAGGGACAGGATCGATCGGGGGGTCGAGTAGAATTCGGGCCGGAGGACGTGGTCCTTCTCGTCGGAGCTGAGCACGGCCAGGACGGCGGCGCCGGTCTCCCGTGCGAGCCGGCCGAGGTTCCGCATGACCTGGATCGGGTCGCGCTCGCAGGACATGCAGATGTACGCCGCGATCGGGTCGAGGATGATCAGGGCGGGATGGAGTTGGGCGAGGTCGTCCTTGTCGATCTCGCGGTCGACGGCCCAGATCCGCGACAGGTCGGCGCCGGCGGCCTCCAGGCGAGGGCGGATGGTGTCTGCCAGGCCATCGTCGCCCGTGAAGACGACCACGTTGCCGGGGTCGATCTCGTGTCCCTTCGTGGGCGGCATCGAGGCGCCCCGGCTGACCCGGGCGGCCAGTTCGAGGGCCAGCATGGTCTTGCCGATCCCCGGCTCGCCCTGCAATAGCGTGACCTTGCCGGACGGGATCCGCCCTTCCCAGAGCCACCGGACGGGCTCGGACTCGACCTCCAGCAGGTTCTTGAACACGGCGTTGCTCATCATCGCCCCCCCTGAGCTCGCGTCGCCCCCTCGGACCCCCGCGACCGGACAACCGGTCGAGATGAGCACATTATAAGCATGTCCGCGGCCGGCCCGGGGGGATTTCCCCCGTCGAATGCGGCGGGCTGCATCAAGGACGAGGGGGGGAGTCGACCAGCTCGCCGCGGAGGACCGTCACCGCCCGGCCGCCGATCCGGGCGCGGTCGCCCTCGACGCGGACCCGGACCACGCCGCCGCGGGCCGACGCCTGGTAGGCGACCAACCCGGTGCGCCCGAGCTTCCCGGCCCAGTACGGCCCGAGGCAGCAATGGGCCGAGCCGGTCACGGGATCCTCGGCGATCCCGGCCCTGGGGGCGAAGAACCGCGAGACGAAGTCGAAGCCCGGCACCCCGGATCGGGCGGTGACGATGACGCCCCGGGCCGGGATCGCCCCCAGGAGGGCGAAGTCGGGGGCCAGGGCCCGGACCTTGGCCTCGGTCTCGACCTCGGCCAGGAGGTCGAACCGGCCCATCCCGGCGAAGACGACCGGCACGCCCAGCGCCCGGGCGATCGGCCCCGGGTCGACTTCCCGTTCGACCGGGGTGGCGGGGAAGTCGAGCGTGATCCAGCCGTCGGCCTCGGTCGCCGACAGGATCCCGCTCCGGGTCCGGAAGGTCGCCGTGGAGCCGACCGGGAGGTGACCGTCCTCCCAGAGGACATGCGCCGAGGCCAGGGTCGCATGGCCGCAGAGGTCGACCTCGACGCTCGGCGTGAACCATCGGAGGTGGAACAGGTCCCCCTCGGGGACCAGGAAGGCCGTCTCCGACAGGTTCATCTCCCGGGCGACGTCCTGCATCCAGGCCGGGTCACGCCCAGCGGCCAGGACGCAGACGGCCGCCGGATTCCCGACGAACGGGCGGTCGGCGAAGGCGTCGACCTGGACGATCCGTTGCGGCATGAAGGGCGGTCCTTCGGGTCGGCGCGTCACTGCTCACCCTCGCCTCAGTCTGATCCGACGGCCGGCGCCGGTCAAGGGCCCGAAGGCGGCCGGCCCGAGGCCCCGCCGGGATCCGGCCCCCGCCGACCGGGGAGGGGACCCGGGCCGAAAAATCGCCGGGCCGGGTGGTGATACCTCGTTCCTCCCGGCCGATCCCGGTGTTAACATCGGGGACGCTCGGCCGGACCCGGGGTCGGATGTCCGGACAAACGCTTGCCGATCCATGACTCCCGATCCCGGAAGGCGGATCGCGGCCCCCGGCGGTCGCCCGTCTCCCGGTCCGGACCGGCATCTTGACCCCGCGACCGGCCCGACCGACCATCGGACGACCCGCCCACCGAACCGGAGAGACAGCGATGACCGAGGGGAATCTGTCCCGTCGAGGCTTCCTCGACCGCTCGACGACCGCGATGCTCGCCGTCGGCATCCCCGCGTGGTTCGCCCGCGAGGTGCTCGCCGACGACCAGGAGAAGAAGGCGGCCGAGGCCAAGAAGCCGGTCGGGCCCAACGACCAGATCGAGATCGGCCTGATCGGCTGCGGCGGCCAGGGCACTTACGTCATGCAGAACGCCCTGAAGGACAAGGGCGTGCGGGTCATCGCCCTCTGCGACGTCGACGCCGGGCGGCGCGACAAGGCCGCCGAGGTGGTCGCCAAGGCCGGCGGCAAGGTTGAGGACAAGGCCCGGTACAACGACTTCCGCGACCTGGCCCGCCGCGACGACCTCGACGCCGTGATCGTCGGGACCGTCGACCACTGGCACGCCCTGACCTCGATCGAGGCGATGAAGTACGGCTGCGACGTCTACTGCGAGAAGCCCCTGGCGCTGACCATCGCCGAGGGCCAGGCCATGGTCAAGGCCACCCGCAAGCATGACCGGATCTTCCAGACCGGCAACATGCAGCGCTCCGACGCCCGATACCGCCTGGCCTGCGAGCTGGTCCGCAACGGCCGGATCGGCAAGGTCCACACCGTCGAGGCCCGGATCGGCGCCAACCCCGTCGGCGGCCCGTTCAAGGAATCCGAGCCGCCCAAGGGGCTCGACTGGGACTTCTGGAAGGGCCCGACGCCCGATGTCGCCTACATCAAGGAACGGTGCCACTACGAGTTCCGCTGGTGGTACGAGTACAGCGGCGGCAAGCTGACCGACTGGGGGGCGCACCACAACGACATCGCCCAGTGGGGGCTCGGCAAGGACGACACTGGCCCCGTCGCCATCACCGCGGTCGGCGAGGACCCGCCCAAGGACCCGGCCCACAACTACAACTGCCACCCCCACTTCGCCGTCACCTACGAGTACGACGACGGGACCCGGCTGGTCACCACCTCCGAGGGCGAGAACGGCAACCGGTTCATCGGCGACAAGGGCTGGCTCTTCGTCAGCCGGGGCCGGATCGAGGCGAGCGACCCGAAGATCATCTCCGATCCGCTGCCCGACAACGCGGTCCGGCTCTACAACTCGTCGGACCACATGGCCAACTTCCTCGAAGGCGTCCGGACCCGCCGTCGCCCGATCTGCGACGTCGAGATCGGCCACCGGTCGGCCAATGTCTGCCACCTCGGCACCATCGCCCTCCGGATCGGCCGACCACTCCAGTGGGACCCCAAGGCCGAACGCTTCGTCGGCACCGACGCCGACAAGGGCAACGCCATGGTCTCCCGCGAATACCGCTCGCCGTGGAAGCTGGAGGCCTGATCTCCCGCGAGGTGGCCGGTACCCAGCGGGAGAAACCCATGATTCGATGTTTCCTCATCCGATCTCCCCTGGATACCGGCCCCTGAATGCGGACACCTCCCGGCAAGACCTGGAAGCTCGCGATCAAGGCCGGGCTGACGGTGCTGGTCCTGGCGTTCGTCGGGCGGCACGTCGCGCGGACCTGGCGCGAGCTCTCCGATCGCGGCCGGACGATCCGGGTCGACGGATCGTGGCTCGCGGCCTCGGTGGTGCTCTATCTGCTCGGGCTCACGGCGTTCGGCGTCTTCTTCTGGCGGATCCTGCAGGGGGGGAAGACCCCGACGAGGCTGGCCCCGTCGCTCCGGGCTTACCTGATCAGCCACCTGGCCAAGTATGTGCCGGGCAAGGCGATGGTCGTGGTGGTCCGGGCCGGGCTGGTCGCCCCCTACGGGGCGAGGCCGGCGACGGCGGCGTTCGCCACGCTCTACGAGACACTGGTGATGATGGCCGCCGGCGGGTTGGGCGCGGCGGCCCTGTTTGCGACCTGCCCGGGCCCGACGCCCCGGCTGTCGGTCCCATTCTTCGGCAGCCGAGCGATCGAGGCGCGGATGGACCTGATCGGGCTCGGGCTGGGCCTGGCGTTCCTGATCGTGGTCTGGCCGTGGGTTTTCCCCCGGCTGGCGGGGCTGTCCCGCGTCCCGCTGCCCAACGTCGGGCCGGACGCGCTGCCCCGGTTCTCGATGGGACTGCTGGCCGAGGGGCTGGCGTGGTCGATCCTCGGCTGGATCCTGCTCGGACTGAGCCAGGTCGCGGTGATCCGGGGGCTGGAGCCGGCCGGGCTGGCGGTCGGGGCCTGGCCGATCGCGATCGCGAGCGTGGCGCTGGCGACGGTGGCCGGGTTCGTGCTCCAGACGCCGGCGGGCCTGGGCGTCCGCGAGATGGTCCTCTGGATCGCCCTGGCCTCGGCCCTCGACCGCGACCTGGCGGTGGTCGCCGCGCTGGTCCTGAGGATGTCCTGGGTGGTCGGCGAGGTGCTGGCCGCCGCCGCGTTGTCCGCGATCCGACCCGCCTTGCCGGGGCCGAGCCAGCCATGATCAGCGTCGTCGTCCCGCTCTACAATGAGGCCGAGAGCCTGGCCGCCCTCCACGACGAGCTGGCCGGGGCCTTCGAGGCCGCCGGGATCGGCCCGACCGAGTTCGTCTTCGTCGACGACGGGAGCCGGGACGGCTCCTGGGCCGCGATCCGCGAGCTGTCGGCCGCCGACCCCCGGGTCCGCGGGATCCGGTTCCGCCGGAACTTCGGCAAGGCCGCGGCGCTGACTGCCGGCTTCCGCGCCGCGAGCGGGGCGATCGTCTTCACCCTCGACGGCGACCTCCAGGACGACCCGGCCGAGATCCCCAAATTCCTCGCCCGGCTCGACCAGGGCGAGGGCTCGGACGTGGTCAGCGGCTGGAAGCGGACCCGCCACGACCCCTGGCACAAGGTCGGCCCGAGCCGGGTGTTCAACCGGATGGTCAGCGCCCTGACCGGCTGCCAGCTCCACGACCACAACTGCGGCTTCAAGTGCTATCGCCGCGAGGTCCTCCGCGAGGTGACGCTCTACGGCGAGCTGCATCGATTCGTCCCGGTCCTGGCCCACGCCCGGGGCTTCCGGGTCGCCGAGATCGAGGTCAACCACCGGCCCCGCAAGTTTGGCCGCTCCAAGTACGGTGTCGCCCGGTTCGTCAAGGGACTGCTCGACCTCCTGACCGTCCAGTTCCTCTCGCGGTTCGGCCAGCGCCCGCTCCACGTCCTGGGCGGGCTCGGCCTGGCGATGCTGGCCCTGGGCGGCTCGGGCCTGGTCTACCTGGCGATCCTCTGGCTTGTCGACGAGCGGAACCGGCCGATCGGCGTCCGGCCGCTCCTGTTCTATTCCGGGACCCTGCTCAGCGTCGGCACCCAGCTCCTCTGCCTGGGGATCATCGCCGAGCTGGTCACCTCGTACCACATGCGGGCGGCCGACACCTACAGCGTGGCCGAGACGATCTCGGATCCCGGATCCAAGATATCCGACGATCCGCCGCGTGAAGATCGCTGATCTCTCTCCGATGGGAGATCGGAATTCCTGAGAACCGCCATCCCCTGGGCCCCCCCGATGGACGACCTCCCGACTCCAGGCCCCCGCCCCCAGGCCCGCCAATTCGTGGCCCTGATCGTGATCGGGGTGGCGACGGCGCAATCGCTGGGTGTGGCCCTCCGGATGCCGACGCAGCTCACGGCCAACGACATCTCGCGCTATTGCACCGTCTGGGCCCTCCTGGAGCGGGGGAGCTACGCCATCGACGATTGTCCCTGGCAGAAGGACACGCAAGACAAGGTCCAGAAAGACGAGCCGTTCTCCAGGGAGGCAACCCCTCCCAAGCACTTCTATTCGAGCAAGCCGCCGCTGCTGGCGACCGTGATGGCGGGCGTGATCTACCCGTTCCGCAAGGCGTCCGGCGTCCCGCTCGGCCATGTCTTCGAGCAGGTCCGGGCCGAGCGGAATGTCCAGAAGGAGGTCAAGGGCAGCCCGGGGACGTTCGAGTCGGTCAAGGAGACCCCGCCGCCCGTCCCCTGGCCGGCCTACGTCCTCTATTTCAAGCCCGTCATCATCCTGTTCAACGTCGTGCCTTTCGCCATCTTCCTGATCCTCTACGCCCGGCTCCTCGATCGGCACGCCCCCGACGATTGGGCCTGGTTCCTCGCCCTGTTCGCCGCCGCATGGGGGAACTACCTGGTCGTCTTCAACGCGAGCTTCAACAACCACACGGTCGCCGCCTACTCGGCCTTCTTCGCCCTGTTCGGCCTGGTCCGGATCTTTGACGTGGGGACGGTGAAAGGGGCGAGCTCGAAGGCGTCGCACTTCGCGATGGCCGGGTTCTTCGGGGCGCTCTGCGCTTGCAACGAGCTTCCGGCCGCATCGTTCGGGGTCCTCCTGTTCCTGCTCCTGGTCGCCAAGGATCCCAGGTCAACGCTGCTCTACTTCGTCCCGGCCGCCGCCGTGCCGATCGCGGCGTTCCTGGCGACTCAGTACGCGGCCTTCGGCACGTTCCACCTGGCCTACGAGGAGTTCGGGACCAGGGCTTACACTTATGAAGGGAGCTACTGGAACACGCCGATGGAGTTCGACTGGTTCAATCTCCATCCCGAGCCGAAGGGGCTGTACCTGTTCCACATGACGTTCGGGCACCACGGGGTCTTCTCGCTATCGCCCATCTTCCTGTTCTCGATCTACGCCTGCCTGCGGAACATGGCCGGGCGGGACCGGCCGCTCCGGGCGATCTCGTCGCTGACGTTCGGGCTGACCGTCGCGATGCTGGCGTTCTACACGGTGAATCCCAAGGCGAGGAACTACGGCGGCTCGACCTCGGGGCTCCGATGGCTGTTCTGGCTGATCCCGTTCTGGCTGATCGTGCTGCCGACCGGCCTCTCCGCCGTCCGCGAGAACAAGACCGCCCGGCGACTCTCGATGCTGGCCCTGATGCTCTCGGTCCTCTCGGTCGGCTACGCGCTCCGATCCCCCTGGAGCCACCCCTGGATCCTCGACCTGATGGAGCACCTGGACCTCTACAAGATGGTCCGGTAAGGCTGGAACGTTCCCGGGAAGCGCCCCGGTGATCCCCTCCCGATGAGCCTGGGGGCGGGATCCCCTGGCGGCCCGACGGCCCGCTTGCCATGATGGGGCTTCGAGGACTCGCCGGGGTGGGCCGGATTGAGACGCGTCCGGATGAAGAAGCCGACCGTCGGAAAATTGAAGGGCGTCTTTGCGTTGCTGTCCGTCCCGATGGGATTTTGCCTCGTCCCGATCGGTCGCCAGGTCGAGCCCGGCCGGCTCCGACGGCAGATGGACACCGCGCTCCGGAACTTGCAGGCGACCGACCCCCGGCTCGTCGGCTCAGCGTCCTGGGACTGTGCGCGGGGGGTGGTCGTGACGGCCTTCTGCAACATCTGCGGCCTTCCCTCCTACACGAGCACCCCTGAGATGTACCGGTTCCGAGAGGACCTCGATCGAAAGTTGCGGGGAATCGTCGACCTGGACACCCTCTCCCGGATCGGGTCGCGGCCGGGACAGACCGGCCCCCTGGGGCGAGGTGACGCCGATCGGCGTCGGCCGCTGTTCGACCAGTGCATTCCGCCCGGGCAGTGACCGGAGACGATCGATTGATCCAGAACAAACGACGCTCGATCGCGATCGCCGCGGCGGTGTCCCTCCTGATCGGGACATCGGCTCGCCCGGGGGCCTCGGCCGACGACGTACCGCTCAAGGCACCCAACATCATTCTGATCTACGCAGATGACCTGGGATGGGGTGACGTCGGCTTCAACGGCCGGAAGGAATGGTCGACGCCCCACCTCGACCGACTGGCGGCCCAGGGGACGACCTTCCGCCGGTTCTACACCGCGGCCGTCGTCTGCGCCCCGAGCCGGGCGGCGATGCTGACCGGCAAGTCGACCATCCATTGCGGCGTCTCCCGGAATGACGACGACCTGCCCGCCCGCGAGGTCACCCTGGCCGAGGCGCTCAAGGGGCGGGGATACGCGACCGCCTTATTCGGCAAGTGGCATCGGGGAGCCCCCCGGAACGGCGTCGCCCCGGTCCACCCGATGGACCAGGGCTTCGACGAGTTCTTCGGCTTCACCGACGCCAAGCACGCCTGGGAGCAGTTCCCCGCCGAACTCCACGACGGCCGCGGGCGGAAGCCGGTGACCGGCTACGCCAACGACCTGTTCACCGACCGCGCAGTCGACTTCCTCCGCCGCCGCCGCGACGGCCCGTTCTTCCTGTACCTGCCTTATATCGCCACCCACTTCTACATCGAGGCGCCGGCCGACGAGGTCGAGCTCCACCGGGGGAAGTTCCCCGAGGCCGACCCGAGCAAGCCGCTCAACGCCACCTACGCGGCGATGGTCACCCGGCTCGACCGGAATGTGGGCCGGGTCCTGGCCGCCCTCGACGACCTGAAGCTAACCGGCGACACGATCGTGGTCTTCACCAGCGACCACGGAGCCACCTTCGAGTCGGGCAACCGGGGGACGAGCAACGCCCTGGACAGCAACCGCCCCTTCCGGGGCCAGAAGCGGACCCTCTGGGAGGGAGGCATCCGGGTCCCGGGCGTGGTCCGGTGGCCCGACCGGATCCCGGCCGGGGCCGTCTCCGACGAGGTCTTCCGGATGACCGACCTGTTCCCGACCCTCCTGGCCGCCGCCGGAGCCGGGCCCGACCCCGCATGGAAGGTCGACGGCCTCGACGTCCTGCCGGCCTGGCTCGGCAAGGGGCGAGTCTTTGAGCGGACCCTGTGCTGGGAGTGGCGGAGCGAGGGCGGCAACCAGGTCGCCGCGATCCGAGGGAATTTCAAGCTGGTCGTCACCAACAACGGCCCGCCCGAGCTGTTTGACGTCGTGGCCGACCCCGCCGAGCGCCGGAATGCCGTCGCCGATCACCCGGAACTCGCTCGACAACTCCGCTCCGAGCTGAAAGACTGGCTGGCGACCGAGTCCCGCGACGCACCCTGACGAGTCCGCCGACGGTCGACGCGGGCCTCCCGGCCGTCGGGATGCGCACCATCACACGTGAGGAACCTCCCATGCGAACCGGCGCGAGCCTTTCCCTCTTCGTCGCGACGGCCTTCGGCCTGGCGACCGCCCCGTCATCGGCCGACGAGCCCAAGGGCGACCTGGCCAGGCTCCAGGGTTCCTGGGCCGCCAAGGTCGGGCCCAACAAGGACCTCTCGGCCACCGCGGCCATCAAGGGGAACGCCGTCGAGATCACCGTCGTCCGCCCGGAAGGCGAGGACATCAAGCTCAAGGGCGAGATCAAGGTCGACGACGCGGCCGGCCCGAAGACCCTCGACTGGGTCAAGTTCATCGGCCCGCAGGGAAACGAACTGCCGGAAAACCACGCGATCTACAAGCTTGAAGGCGACTCCTGGACCGTCTGCGCCGGCGGCCCCGGCAACGATCGGCCGTCCAAGTTCGAGGCCGGCGAGGGCGGCCCGCCAAACCTGACCACCTGGACCCGGGTCAAGGCCAAGGAGAAGGCCGACGAGAAGCCGATCAAGGGCGAGCTCGCGAGGTTCCAGGGATCCTGGAAGGCCGAGGCCAACGACGTCGCGATCGGGATGAAGGTCAAGGGAAATGCCGTGACCGCCCGATGGGAGCGGGGGGACAACACCCAGGTCGAGCTCAAAGGCGAGATCCGCCTGAACGACCAGGCCGACCCGAAGACCATCGATTTCTTCGGGTTCAAGAACGCCTCCGGCGAGGATCTGAAGGACAACCTGGGGATCTTCGCCGTCGACGGCGAGAAGATCAAGGTCTGCGTCGGCGGTCCCGGAAACGAGCGGCCGACCGAGTTCAAGGCCGGAGAAGGCGGTCCGCCCACGCTCTTGATTTTCGCCAGGGCGAAGGAATGATCCGATCCCGTCGTGCGGCCGGCCCCTCCCCCTCCGAGGGGCACCGACCGGATCGGCCCTCGCGTTACCATCTCCTTCGAGGTCGGGACGTGGATGAGTTCTCGGAAGATTTCCATGGTGGAGATGGCCGATGCGACGATCGGACCGATGCTCAACCGCTCTCGACCGGCGGAGCTTCCTCGGGATCGGGCTCCTGGGGTCGATGGGGCTGAGCCTCGGAGACCTCATCAAGTCCGAGAGCCGGGCGGAATCGGTCCCGGGAGGAGGGGCACGTCCGAACTCGGTGATCATCCTCTGGATGCGCGGGGGACCTTCGCACATCGACATGTGGGACCCCAAACCGGACGCGCCGGCCGAGATCCGAGGCGAGTTCGGAGTCATCCCCACCAAGGTCCCGGGGATCTCGCTGACCGACCAGTTGCCCATGTGTGCCCGGATCATGGACCGTTGGTCCCTGGTCCGGAGCCTCTCCCACGACGACCCGGGGCACTCCACCGCCGACCAGATCTGCTTCACCGGCTATAAGGCGGGCCCGGAGTCGGACACGAACATCCAGCCGAGTTGCGGGTCGATCGTCGCCCGTCAGGTCGGCGGAATCACGCCCGACCTGCCCGCCTACGTGATGATCCCCCGGATGGTCCCCGGCACCGGCTCGGCGTACTTCGGCGCGGCCTACAAGCCGTTCGAGACCGAGGCCGACCCCGCCAGGCCCGGCCCGTTCCGGTTGCCCGGCCTCTCGCTGCCCCAGGGGGTGACGCTCGACCGGTTCGGAGGCCGTCGCGCCCTCTTCGAGCAGTTCGACCGGCTCCGAGAAGGCGTCGAGGCGTCGGGACCCGTGGACTCGCTGGACAGGTGCTACGCCCAGGCCTGGGACATCCTGACCTCGCCCCGGGCCCGGGCCGCTTTCGACCTCGACAGCGAACCGCGAGGAGTCCGCGAACGCTATGGATTCATGCCGGCCTTCGACCCCGGGGCGGCGAACCGCTGCGGTGCCCCGGCCTGGAGCCAGCGCGTCCTGCTCGCCCGTCGCCTGGTCGAGGCCGGTGTCAGGCTGGTGACGGTCGACCTTCGGTGGTGGGACACCCATGTCAAGAACTTCGAGTCGCTCCGCCTCGGCTTCCTCCCCCGCTTCGACCGCGCGTATTCGGCCCTGATCGAGGACCTCGATCGCCTCGGCCTGCTCGACACCACGCTCGTCGTCGCCTGGGGCGAATTCGGCCGCACGCCGTTGATCAACAAGGATGCCGGCCGCGACCACTATCCCTCCGTCTTCAGCGCCGCCGTCGCGGGCGGCGGGGTGCGCGGGGGCCTGGTGGTCGGATCATCGGACTCCAAGGGGGCGTTCCCGAACGCCAATCCCAAATCGCCCCAGGACATCCTGGCCACGATCTATCGCCACCTCGGGGTGGATGTCACGGCCCATCACCTCGACCAGTTCGGCCGCCCGACCCGGGTCCTGCCCTCGGGATCGCCGATCGAGGAGCTTTTCTGATCGGAGTCGACCGCCGATCGGCGCGGGTGCCCGGGGCGAGGCCGACGACCTTCCTCCCGGCTTCGGGCCCGACTTCCCCCGATGGGGATTCGGACGGGCGGTCGACGGCCACTCGACGGTGATGGCTTCCGGAGGAACGGCCAGGTTCGTTGAATCCGAGGCGAACGTCTCGATCGCTCCCCACCCCGAGAACCAATCATGAGAGCCGCCCTGCTCCTGATCCTGTCGTTCGCCGCCTCCGCCCGCGCCGACGCATTCAAGGTGGGCGCCGCCTCGGTCGACATCACGCCCCCGGTCGGCACGCCGATGGCCGGCTATTACGGCGAGAGGCTCTCGCAGGGCGTGCATGACCCGCTCTTCGCCAAGGCCATCGTCCTGGAGCGGGATGGCAAGAAGGCCGCCCTCGTGTCGCTGGACCTCATCAGCACCCCGATGGCGATGGTGGAGGAGGCGCGCCGGGAGATCGAGAAGGTCACGAGTATCCGGGGCGCGGACGTGATGATCTCCGCGACCCACGCCCATACCGGCCCGGTGCTCCAGGGCCGAGGGGCCCGCGAGGATGCCTTCGGCGGCAAGAACCCCCTGGCCCGGGCCTATGGGGAGGCGCTCCCGGGTAAGATCGCCGAGAGCGTCCGCCGGGCCGAGAAGGCGCTCGGGGTCGCCCGAATCGCCGCCGGTCACGGCCACGAATCGTCGATCGCTTTCAACCGGCGGTTCCACATGGCCGACGGATCCGTGGGCTGGAACCCGGGCAAGAACAATCCCGGGATCCTCAAGCCCGCCGGGACGATCGACCCGGATCTGGCCGTCGTCTACTTCGAAGCCGACGGGAAGGACCGGACGCCCCTGGCCATTTACGTCAACTATGCCGTCCACCTCGACAACGTCGGCGGCGTGAAGTTCTCCGCCGACCTGCCGGCCACCCTCGCCGAGTTGCTCGGCCGGTTCAAGGGCCCCGACCTGGTGACGCTCTACACCACGGGATGCTGCGGCGACGTCAACCACATCGACGTCGGCTGGGCCGAGGCCCAGGGCGGCCGGGAGAACGCCTCCCGGATGGGCGTGATCCTCGCGGCCGAAGTGCTGAGGACCTGGCCAAGGCTCCGGCCCGCGGCGCCCGGCCCCCTCGTGGTGAGATCCGAGAAGGTCAAGCTCCCGCCGGCCAGGATCACCCCCGAGGAAATCGCCTCGTCCCGCGCCACGATCGCGACCCTGGACGGGAAGGGCAAGACTCCGCCGTTCATGGAGCTGGTCCGGGCCTTCAAGGTCCGCGACGTGGAGGCCCGCCGGGGCGACCCGATCGAGGTCGAGGTGCAGGTCATCGCCCTGGGCGGCGAGATCGCCTGGGTCTCCCTGCCCGGCGAAATCTTCGTCGAGCTGGGCCTGGCGATCAAGCAGGACTCGCCGTTCCCGCATACCATCATCGCCGAGTTGGCCAACGGCGCAATTGGCTACATCCCCTCGCGCCGGGCCTACAGCCAGGGCAATTACGAGGTCGTCAGCGCCCGATGCGCCGAGGGCTCGGGCGAGCTCCTGGTTGATGCGGCGGTGAGGATGCTCAAGGAGATCCACCGGGGGGCGACCACGGCGTCGGGCCGGTGAGCGATCGGCCATCCCCGGGTGACTCCCGCCCCTTCTCCCGGTCCCTCCCTCCCATCGAGGTCGCCATGAGATCGCCCGCAAATCGACCCTCCGGCCCGACCCGTCCGGTCGCGCCGATCCGACTGGCCTCGGCCTTCCTTTGGCTACTGGTGGCCCATCGGGGAGCCGTGGCGGACGATCAACCGCCGCCCGGGGCGTACTTGCAGTTCGTCCGGGAACGGGCCGATTCGCTCCGGGCTGACGATCGGACGCCGACGACGTTGGACGGATGGCGGGATCGGCGGGATGTGGTGCGTCGCGGGTTACTGGAAGCCTGGGGCGGGTTCCCGGCCGAGCCGTGCCCGCTCGACGCCCGGGTGATGGGGACGCTCGATCGCGACGGCTACCGCGTCGAGAAGCTCATCTTCCAGACCCGCCCCGGAGTCTGGATGACGGCCAACGCTTACGTGCCCGCCGTGGCCGGCAAGCGACCGGCGATCCTCAACGTCCACGGCCACTGGCGCGGGGCGAAGCAGGATCCGGTCGTCCAGGCCCGGTGCATCGGGGCGGCCCGGCTCGGATTCTTCGTGCTGGCGGTCGACGCCTTCGGGGCCGGCGAGCGTGGCGTGGGCAAGGCGCTGGGGGAATACCACGGCGAGATGGCGGCCGCGACCCTCCTGCCGGTCGGGCTGCCGCTCTCGGGGCTGCAAGTTTACGAGAATCAGCGGGCCGTGGATTACCTCCGGACCCGGCCGGAGGTCGACGGCGATCGGATCGGCGTCACCGGCGCCAGCGGCGGCGGTAACCAGGCGATGTACGCCGGGGCGTGGGATGAGCGGATCCGGGCGGCGGTCCCGGTCTGCTCGGTCGGGAATTACCGGGCCTACCTCGGGACCGGCTGCTGCCTCTGCGAGCTGGTCCCCGGGGCCCTGCGGTTCACCGAGGAGTGGGGAGTCCTGGGCCTCACCGCACCCCGGGGTCTCATGCTCATCAATGCGACCCGTGATGCCTCCCAGTTCTCGGTCGCGGAGGCGCGGAAGTCCCTGGCCCACCTCGAGCCGGTTTTCGGCCTGTACGACCGGCCCGCCCACGTCCGACACACCGTCTTCGAATCGGGCCACGACTACAGCCGCGCGATGCGCGAGGCGATGTACGGCTGGATGGCCCTCCACCTCAAGGGCGAGGGCGACGGGGCTCCGGTCGCAGAGCCGAGCAACCAGGCCGAGGACCCCGAGGCGCTCCGCTGCTATCCGGGGATGACCCGCCCCGACGACTGGATAACGATCCCCCGATTCGCCGCCGCCGAGGGGAGGAAGCTGCTCGCGGCCCGGCCCGAGCCCAAGGACGCCGGTCGGTGGCGGGCGACGGGCGACGCGCTCCGGACGGCGCTGGTGGAGCGGGTCTTCGGCGGGTTCCCCGCCGCTCCCGGGGCCCCGCCGAGGTCGGAGCCCGCCGGGGACGGGAGGACCTTGCTGGTGTCCTTTGCGCCCGAGCCGGGACTGAGCCTGACCGCCCGGGTCGAGGCCGCGAGCAAGCCGACCGGGCCTGTCGTCATCCTGATCGACCTCGATGGGGCCGAGAAGGCCGCCTCCGGGGCGCTGGCCGCGGAGATCCGCCGCTCCGGTTGGGGGCTGGTCACGCTCGACCTTCGCGCGACGGGCAAGATGGCCTGGCCGTCGGACCAGGTCGGCCGCGCGCCCGACCACAATACGGCCGAGTGGGGCCTCTGGATCGGCCGCCCGCTGCTGGGGCAATGGGTTCTCGACGTCCGTCGGCTGCTCGACGCCCTGGAGCGGACCGGGGGAGCGATGCCGTCCGAGCTGATTCTGGTCGGGCAGGGCCCCGGCGGCCTGGTCGCGCTCTGCGCCGGGGCGGTCGACGCTCGGGTCGCCAAGGTGGCCGCGGTCGGCACGCTGGCGAGTTATCTCACGGACGGGCCGTACATCGACCAGAGGCTCGGGATCATGGCCCCGGGGATCGTCCGCGAGGCCGGGGACGTCGCCGACCTGGCCGGGCTGATCGCCCCTCGCCGGGTGGTCATCGCCGGGGGTGTCGGGGCGAACGGCAGGCCGCTGGCCGCCGGGCCGCTCCGTGAGGTTTACCGGTCGGCTTCGCTGGTCTGGGAGCTGTCAGGCGCCGCGCGTGAGTTTTCCCTGTCCGAGGACACCGACCCCGCCGCGGTCCTCCGGGCCCTCCGCTGAGAGGTGCCCGTTGGACCGAGGAGGCCTATCTCTCAGCTCGCCCGCCCGCCGGCCGCCCGGAGAGCGAGCTGGGCGCGTCCAGGTGGGCGCCGTCGTCGACCCCCACGCCCAGCCGGTCCACCATCTCGCCGCCGAGCCAACCGGTCACCGTGGCCGGCGCCACCGCGCCGAAGGACAGGGTCAGCGCCGCCGTCCCCGGCGCATCGGGCGTTTCGCGGCGGAGATACCAGCTCGCCGCGAACGCGGTGAGGACCACGACGTTGCCTAGCCCGTGCCAGTGGCCGATCGCCTTGGCCTGGGTCCGGTAACCGTTCACGGCCCCAGTGGCAGTATTGACGGCCTTCCGGTCTGATCCTGGTAAGCCATGATAGCCTTTGTGAGGAATTCCATGACGCCACGCCCCTGCGCTCGGCAACTGGCGACCACGCTC
>JAABUK010000442.1_pt1 | contig 87624 bp, 84 predicted proteins | sample 5559141 | NCBI WGS metagenome assembly JAABUK01 (sample SAMN10711869, study PRJNA513367) | rock metagenome | isolation source: Antarctica rocks | place: Antarctica: Victoria Land, Pudding Butte nord | collected 2016-01-03
GATCGGCGGTCTGGTGTGCGCATATCTGGTCTCAAACGGGGATGAACGAAACGAAACATAGTGCGCCGGCGGCGTGGTCCAACCACTTTTTCGCCGGTTCAGGACAGCTTAGCGGTTTTCGCCGCGGTTTGCCAGCGTTCAACGGCCGGCGACGGCGCACCGGGCGCGGGCTGGCCCCGCCATGTAGTCCCCCAGCACGGCCGCAACCTGGCAGGCGCTCATGCGTCGGGGGCCATGCAGCGAGGGCTGGCGGCGGACATTGATCCGCAGGATCCCGCCGCCGGCCAGGGGAATGCGCAGGCTGCCCTGCTGGATGGCCCGCATATAAAGAGGTAAGCCCAGGCCGATCGGCGGCGTCCGGCCTTCGGCGATGGCCGCGACCCGCTCGCGGTAGTTCGCGGCGAGTTCCGGAGTTCGGGAATGGTAGAAGCCTACGGCGGTGAACCAGTTGCCGCCCGCGTCCGCCTGCAACTGTCGCAGGAAGCGGGCGGCGTAGTCGGCGTTGGCGGCGGGATCGAAGGCATCGTCGATGTCGCGGAAGGCGGCTGGATGGGATTGCAGGTTGACCTGCATGCAGCCGACGTCGATTTGATGGACGCCGCGATCAAGCGCCTGCCGGGTCCAGGCGACTGCGGCGGCTTTGCTGTCGAAATACCGCGCGGCACCATCCGCATTGATCGCCCAAGGCCAGGCCTGCAGGCCCGGCAGCGGCGGCACCGGCCGCCCGCTTTCGGCCCGGGCGATGGCCATAAGCAGGCCGGGCAAGGTGCCCCGGCGGTTCTCGGCCGCATTGATGGCCACGTTGCATTGCGCGCTCTGCAGCTCGGCCCAGCTCGGCGGGCCCTCCGCGGCGCGAGCGGCCAAGGGCGCCAGCAGCGCCGCCGCGAGAAGAAACCGGATTATAGAGGCACGGATCATACAGGCCCGATCATACAGGCACGGTGTAGCCCGCCGACTCATAGTTCGGCCACAGCCCCGGCGTCGCCACCTCCAGCGAGTGCCCGTCCGGGTCGCGGAAGTACAGGCTGGTGCCGCCATGGGCCTGCACGACCCGGCTCTCGACGGGGACGCCCCTCGCCGCCAAGTGGCGGTCCCGGGCGTCCAGTTCGGCCAGGGGCATGGCGAAGCAGAGGTGCTGCGTGCCATGGCCGTCATGCGGCGGGATGCCCTGGTTGCGCGGCAACATGCGGGCCAGCGTGACCCGGGTGCCGTTCCCCGTGCCGAAATAACCGTGCCGAAATAGTTGATCTCGGTCAGACGGCGGAACTCCGCCTCCGGGATGTCCATGAAACGCCCGAAGATGCCCACGCCGGCATTGTTCACCCAGACCTCGATCGGGCCGAGCTCCGCTTCGATATGCGCCGCGGCTGCCTCGAGCTGGGCGCTATCGGCGACGTCGGCGATGGCGATGGAAGCGGTGCCGCCTTCGGTGATCACGTCTTTCCGGGTCGCGTCGAGGGTTTCGTCGTTCCTGCCGATCAGCCCGACGCGCCACCACTTGCGGGCGAACAGGGCGGCGGCGCTGCGGCCGATGCCGGACGACGCGCCGGTGATGACGACGACTCGATGGTTCACGCAGATTCTGCGGGGAAAAGTGGTGCCACCAACGCCGCCGCGGACCGATCTTTCCGGGGTAGCGCATCACAATGCGGCGTGGGCATAGTCGGGGCTTGGGGGGCAGGGATGCGGATTTCGGCAGGCAAGCTCTGGTCGATGCGGCGGATGGCGGACCGGCAGGGCCTGTTCACCATGATCGCGGTGGACCAGCGGCCGGGGGTGGAGGCGCTGGTGGCGCGCGTCCGGGCCGCGCAGCCGGGCGATGCGCGCCTGGCGGCGACGGCATGGGAGGATATCGGCCGCATCAAGCAATTGCTGATCGAGGAGCTGTCGGGCCATGCGTCCGCCATGCTGGTCGATCCGCAATATGCCCTGCCTTACGCGGCGCGGTCGATCGACCCATCGCGCGGGCTGCTGGTGACCTTGGAGCAGTTCGCCTCCGAGGAAGGGCCCGGCGGGCGCAAGACCCTTGCCTACCCCGGCTGGAGCGTGGCGCAGATCAAGCGGCTGGGCGCGGATGGGGTGAAGCTGATGCTCTGGTACCGGCCGGACGCGGCGCCGGAGGTGCTGCGGCATCAGCAGCGCCTGGTGGAGCAGGTGGGGCGGGACTGCCGGGCGCACGACATCGCCTTCCTGCTGGAGCCGCTGGTCTATCCACTGGGCGGCAGCGGAGCGGGTGACAGCTATCACGAGGACCCGGGCAAGCGGCCCGAGATGGTGCTCGAAACCGTCCGCGAGTTCCGCGCCGAGCGCTACGGGATCGATATCTTCAAGCTGGAGACGCCGGTGACGGCGGCCACGATCCCGGACCCCGACGATGGCACCGCGGCGGCGGCGGCGACCCAGGGTTTGTTCGACGCGATTGACGCCTTGCTCGACCGGCCTTGGGTCATGCTCTCTGCGGGTGCCGCCATGGAGCCGTTCCGCCGCATCTTGACCTATGCGTTCCGCGCGGGCGCGAGCGGCTATTTGGCGGGCCGGGCGATCTGGTGGCCGGCGGCGCAGGAGTTCCCGGACTGGGATCGCTTCCGCGCACGGGTGCGCAGCGAGGGGCTGCCCTATGTGCGGCGGGTGCAGGCGGTGTTGCAGGAGCGAGCCAGGCCCTGGACCGAGGCGCGGCTGTTCGCGGGCGGAATCGAGCTGGAGGGCGCGGGGCCTGAGTTCTACGCCGGCTATCCCGCGGGCTGACGGCGCCGGATGGCCGCGGCAAGGGTGTTTTCCAGCAGGCACGCGATCGTCATCGGGCCGACGCCGCCCGGCACCGGCGTGATGGCGCCGGCGACGGCGGCGCATTCGGCGAAGGCGACGTCGCCCACGAGGCGGCCGTCGGGCAAACGGTTGATGCCGACGTCGATGACCGCGGCGCCGGGCTTGATCCAGCCGCCGCGCACCATCTCGGGCTGGCCCACCGCGGCCACCAGCACGTCCGCCCCGCGGCATTCCGCCTGGAGGTCGCGGGTCCGGGAGTGGGCGATGGTGACGGTGGCGTCGGCGGCGAGCAGCAGGGCGGCCATCGGCTTGCCGACGATGGCCGAGCGGCCCAGCACCACCGCGCGGGCGCCGCGCAACGAGACCTCGGCCGCCGCGAGCAGCTTCATGACGCCGGTCGGCGTGCAGGGGGCCAGGACGGGCAGGCCGTCCTGCAAGCGGCCGACGTTCAGGGGATGGAAGCCGTCCACGTCCTTGGTGGGGTCGATCGCTTCGATCACCGCGCGCCGATCGATGTGGGCGGGCAAGGGCAGCTGCACCAGGATGCCGTCCACGTCCGCGTCTTCGTTGAACCTGTGGACCGTCGCCAGCAGCTCGTCCTGGGTGGCGGCGGCCGGCATGCGGATGGTTTGGGCGTGGAGCCCGGCCTGCTGCGCCGCGCGGTCCTTGTTGCGGACATAGACGGCGCTGGCTGGGTCGTCGCCGACCAGGATCACGGCGAGCGCGGGTTTGTAGGCCAGGTTCGCGGTACGTCCGGCGATGGTGGCGCGCAGCGCGGCGGCGATGGCCGCGCCGTCGATGACGCGGGCGGTCATGCGGCTAATAGATGCTCCAGACGCCGCGGGTAAGGCCGATGAAGATCGTGTCCAGCAGCGGCCGGGCCACATATTGCAGCAGCAGGATGACGGCGATCGGGCTAAGGTCGATGTTGCCGAAGTTGGGCATGATGTTGCGCACGGGCCGCAGGACCGGCTCGGTGACGCGGAACAGGAAGTCGCCAATGGTCCAGACCAGACGGTTTCGGGTGTCCAGCACGCCGAACGCCGTCAGCATCGAGAACAAGGCGGCCAGGATCAGCGCCCAGATGAACAGCCCGATGACGGCATTGACGAGTTGGTAGAGCGCGGTGATCACGGCAGGCCTCCCGGGGGTGCGCGGACCCTACATAGGCGGCATTGCCCGCGCAACCGGGGCGGTGTTCTCTGCGGGTTGACTTGCCGCACCTGGATCAGCATTGTCCGCGGCCTGCACGGCGGGGCTGTAGCTCAGTTGGGAGAGCGCCTCGTTCGCAATGAGGAGGTCAGCGGTTCGATCCCGCTCAGCTCCACCACCGCCGGCATGCGAGACGATGAGCGAGGAGTACGATGGCTCGGCGCCCAGCCGCTCCCTACGCGACGATACCGGTTGATCACCATGCGCTCCTGCAGAGCCGCGGGGAAGACCTGCGCCGCCGGCCCGGGCCGAAGTCCCGCAAACCTGAATGCGTGGTGATCGGCCACGCATGGACGGGCGATCGGGACCGCGACGGCGGACTGATTTGCGTCGTGTGCGAGGTCGTGCGACGGCCATGACCCGGTCCGGCTGACCTAGAGCACGATCCGTGCTGATAGGCGCACGGCTCGCGCTCTAGCCTTTGTTTTTACGAGCATGTTCATCCGACGGGTGATCCCGTGTGATCGGATCATGCTCTAGCGGAGGCTGAGTTGCGGTTCGTTGCCGGTGGGCACCGGCCAGCCGAGCCAGGACAAGGCGACAACCAAGGCCACGATGATGGCCAGGGCCGCAAGTCCGGCGATGGTCGCGATGGCCGGGCTGGGCGCGACGGGCACGGCGATCCTGGTATGGGCGGAGGCGGACATGACCGTCATGGCATTCCCTTCCGAGTGGCGCCGGCCTCTTTGGCCGCCGGATCGAGCCATTTTGGGGCCAATTGATTACGAACCGGTTACCGCGACCTCGACGCCGGCAAACAGCCCGATGCCGACCCTTTCCCCCCAGCTCACGGCGGCTTGCGGCCCGGCCCGGTCCAGAATCCAGCGCGCCGTGCCCGGCCGGAGGGCGCTCTCATCCAGGCGGCTCAGCTCCGCCGACCAGCGGAGCCGCACGTAGTCCAAATCCAGCGACGGCAGGTTCAGCATGGGCAGCAACGCCGCGGTCACGCCGTGCAGGCAGAGCCGGTATCCCTTGGCACGGGCGAAGCCGCGGGCAAAGGCAAACGCGGCCGGGTCGGACAGCACGTCCGCCGGCGATAGATCGAGCACCGCCCGGCCGCGGAGGGCGGGCGGCAACGCCGTGTCGAAGCGGAGGAACTCCGGGCTCAAGATGCTGCCCACATTCAAGTACAGGCTGAATGGCCCGGCAAAGCGAAGCTCATCGGGGTCGGACAGCAGTGCCAGCATGCGACGATCGAGCACCCGGGTCAGGCGGCGGAACAGCCAGGGGTCGGCCTGGGCGCTGCGGCCGGGTGCCACGGTTTCGGCGATCTCGGCGACCGACAGGAAGCGCCGGTCCCACGCCAGTTGCATCCCGCGCGGGCCCAAGCGGCAGACGGGCTTGCGGCGAGCGAAGCGCGCCATGTCGGCGTTCGCCAGACGTGCCTCGATCAGGCACAAGGCTCCGGTGTCGAGCGGGGCCAGGGACGCCTCCAGCGCCAGCCGCGGCGGGGGCGCAGGGTCGGCGGTGCCTTCCGGTTCGACCGCGACGCCCGCCTGATGCAACAGGGCCGGCCCGTCCTTGGGAAGGTCGTAGAGCCCCACCAGTTCCGGCATGCCCGGCGCGTCCTGCGGCCAATTTTGCAGCAGGATCTCGAGTGCATCGAGGGATTGGCGCAGCAAGGCCGCGGATTCGCCGCGCCAAGACACGGCCACGCGGCCGTTGGGCAGCTCGTGCTTGCGCGCCCGGTCGGCCAGGGTCAGCGGGTCGAGCGCCGCAGACGCCAGCCGCAGGTGGTGCGGGCGGGCAAGCTGCGGCGGCAGAACGTCGGTTCGCAGCAGCAAGGCCCGGCGGCCCACGCCCGAGGCGGTGCAGTCCCGCACCAGCGCCGCCAAGGCGTCCAGCCCGGCCGGGCCGCTCATGCCGGCAACGCTTCAAGTGGCGCTGCGGCATCGAGCAGTACGGTGTTGCGACATCCGACCCGACCGGCGGAGGCGGTGGCCGAGGCACGCTCCATGCACTGCCGCGGCGTGCACAGCGCGGCCTGCGGGCAGGCGCCGATCCGTCCTGCCGCCAGCATGGCGTCCACGTGCCGCCCCTGGAAGCGGCGGATGCCTTGGGCAAGACCCCACCGCAGCGCTTCCTCGGTTTCGGCGCGATGCAGCACCACCCGGGCCGGGCCGAGATCCGCCAGGGCCGTCTCCAGCGCCGAGCCTGCCTCGGGCAGCTGCTTGGACCAGTCCAGCTTGACCAGGTCGGGTTGCAAGGCGGCGGGCGTCGTCAGCATCAGCGCGTGATGGGATACGCCGTCCAGCACCATCGTCAATCCGGCGACGCCGAGCCGCTCCCGGGCCAGGAGGAACGCCTCGGCGTCGGCGCAGGCGTCGAGAAGCGAGACCTCGATGCCGACCCGGGCCCCGGCGGCGTGGCAGGCCGCGGCAAACGACGCGAACCCGGCGGAGAGGATGCCCGGCAAAGTTAGGTTCAGCGTCAGCATCGGCCCCCGGTCGCGCGCGCCGGCGGTCAGCGGGCCTCCGCCGCGCAGGTCGTCGGCCAAGGCCTGCAACATGTGGCCGTCGAGGCGGGTGGCGAGGTGGCGAAGCAGGAAGGGGTCGGCGACCAGGTGCCCGGCGCTGGCGACGCGCGCTTCCAGGACGGCCAGCGAGAACGTGATCTCCCGGAACAGGGGGCGCAGCCGAGCGCTGCCGCCAGGGCTGAGCAGCACCGCGGTCTGGCGCTGCATCAGGTCCGAAACGGGGCTGTTCTCGATCAGCGCGTCGATCGCCGCGAAGGCGCCGATGCCGGCCGAAGGCTCGACGAGGGCGGCGTGGTCCGGCGCTAGGCCGGGGAGGTCGTCGGCCAGGCGGGCGTCCACGAAGGCCAGCAAGCCGTCGGCATCGCCGGGCAGCAGCCAGCGGCTCAGCAGCAGGTCGGCGTTCGGAACGTCGACCTGGAACAGCCGGGCCAGGGTGGTGGCGAGCGCGGTGCCGGCGTCCGCCGCCTGCAACAGCATCACGAGGTCGCCGTTGCGAAGCGCGAAGACCTGGCCATCGTACCGGCGGGCGGCGTCGTCCAGCACGGCGCGGGCGACGCGGCGGTGGTACGGCCGAGGGGCGGGCGGATCGAGCCGGGAGAGATGCAGCGCCAGCGCCAGGCGCCCGGCCTGCCGGTCCGGCGGCGCGCGCAATAGCCGCACCACCGCGTCCCGCAAGGGCCGCTCCGCATTCTGCGTTGCCGTATCGGGCGCTGTCGCCCCGCCATGTACTGCCAGATTCAGTGTCGTCGTCCCGTCTTGGCCCGGCTAAGGTGCGCCAAGATGGTTACGAGAGAGTTACCGGCATCGGCCGGAGCCGACGCTGGCCAGTTGCCGTCCCAGGAAAGGCCTCGCCTGGACCGGGGCAGCCGGGTCTATGCCGTTGGCGATGTGCACGGGCACTCGGACAAGCTGTTCGCGCTGCACAAGGCCATCAGGGGCGACCTCCGGCAAAGCCCCGCCGCCAAGCCGCTGCTGGTCCACCTCGGCGACTACATCGACCGCGGGCCGGACTCGGCCGGCTGCGTTTCCATGCTGGCCTTGGGCCAGGGGCTGCCCGGCGTGCCCACGGTCAACCTGCTCGGCAACCACGAAGCAATGCTGCTCACGGCCTTGGCCGGGCGGTCGTCCCAGGCGGTGCAGACTTGGCTCGACAATGGCGGCGACCTCGCCTTGGAGAGCTGGGGCATCCCGGCCGATATGCCCCCCCGCCGATGGCCCGAGATGATCCCCCCGGCTCACCTGGCGTTCCTGCGCGACCTCGGGCTGACGCATGTGCAAGGCAGCTACGCTTTCGTCCATGCGGGCGTCCGCCCCGGCATCAGGCTGGCCGACCAGCGCCCGGTCGACCTGCTGTGGATCCGCCAGGAATTCCTGAATTGGGGGGGCGCCATGCTGCCCGAGGACCCCGGGCTGATGATCGTGCATGGCCATACGCCGGGGCCGGAGCCGGTGGTCCGGGGCAACCGGATCGGGGTCGACACCGGAGCGGGGAAAGGCGGTCCGCTCACCTGCGCGGTGCTCGACTCCGGCCCGCTGCGCTTTATCGCCGTATGAGACGCGCTTGCCATGCAGCCGGTGGGACGCTAGCCCTCAACAATGGATAGCACCATCCAAGGCGACCACCCGGCCAACGTGACGGCAATCGGCCCCCATGGCGCCGAGCCGGCCGAACCGGTCGCCGAACTCGCGCCCGATGCGCTGGCCCTGTCACGCGCTGTCCGCCGCCTCGCCCGCACCAGCGTGATGGTAATCGGCGACGTGATGCTGGACCGCTACGTCTATGGTACGGTGGACCGCATCAGCCCCGAGGCGCCGATCCCGATCCTGACCGTGGAACGCGAGGTCGCGATGCCGGGCGGCGCCGGCAACGTGGTCCGCAACCTGACCGCGCTCGGCGCTGCCGTGGCGTTCGTGTCGGTGGTGGGCGACGACCAGGCGGGGTCCGACCTGACCGGGCTGATCGGCGGCCAGCCGGGGGTGGAGCCATGGCTGCTGGTGGAGGGTGCCCGCGCCACCACCGTCAAGACCCGGTTCGTCAGCCAGGGCCAGCAACTGCTGCGCTCCGACCGCGAGCAGACGTCGCCGATCGGCGGCAAGCTGGCCGAGCGCATGCTGCGGATCGCCAACGACACGCTGGCCGCCACCTCGGTCGCCGTGCTGTCGGATTATCGGAAGGGCGTGCTGGCGGGGGCGGTGCCGGGGCAACTGATCGCTGCGGCGCGCCTGGCCGGGCGGCGGGTGGTGGTGGACCCGAAAGGTCCGGATTATGCCCGGTATGCCGGGGCGGACGTGGTGACGCCGAACCGCAAGGAGCTGGCGGAGGCGACGGGCATGCCAATCGATACCGAGGCGGAGCTGGTGGCGGCGGCCACCTTCCTGCGGCGAGAGCATAGCTTCGGGGCCGTGCTGGTCACGCGCGCGGAAGACGGCATGACCTTGGTGGACGCCGATGGAGCGCATCACTTCCCGGCCGAGGCGGCGGAGGTGTTCGACGTGTCGGGCGCCGGCGATACCGTGGTGGCCACCCTGGCCGCGGGGATGGCGGCGGGGCTCGACCTCAAGGTCGCGGTACGGCTGGCCAACATCGCCGCCGGCGTGGTGGTGGGCAAGGTCGGCACGGCCGTCGCGCGCGAGGAGGACCTGCTGGCAATGCTGACGCCGCAAGGCGGGGCGCTGCGCAAGATCGTGACGCGGGAGGTCGCGGCCGAGCAGGTGGAGCGCTGGCGGCGCAAGGGGTGGCGCACCGGGTTCACCAATGGCTGCTTCGACCTGCTGCATCCCGGGCACGTGCATCTGCTCGAGCAGGCCCGCGGCGAGTGCGACCGGCTCGTGGTGGGCCTCAACTCGGACGCCAGCGTGCGGCTGCTGAAGGGCAGCACCCGGCCGGTGCAGCCCGAGGCGGCGCGGGCGGCCGTGCTGGCGAGCCTCTCGGCGGTGGACCTGGTGTGCATCTACGACGAGGACACGCCGGAGCACACCTTGGAGATGCTGCGGCCGGAGCTGCTGGTGAAGGGCGCCGACTACACGTTGGACCGCGTGGTGGGGGCGGACCTCGTGCGCGGCTGGGGCGGCCGGGTCTGGCTGGCGGAACTGCTCGCGGGCCACTCGACCACGGCCACGGTGCAGAAGATCACGGCGGTCCGCAGCGCGTCGTGACGCCGCCGTGTGCACCGTAATTTCGCTGGTGCGGCCGGGCCATGCCTGGCCGCTGCTGCTGGCCGCCAACCGGGACGAGCGGACCGACCGTGCCTGGGACCCGCCCGGCGCGTACTGGCCCGGCCGGCCCGGCCTGATCGCCGGGCGGGACCAGCTGGGCGGCGGCACCTGGATGGCGCTCCGCGGCGGCGTCGTGGCCGCCGTGCTGAACCGGCCCGGCAGCTTGGGGCCGGAGCCCGGCAAGCGCAGCCGGGGCGCGCTGCCGCTGCTGGCGCTGGACCATGCCGACCCCGTCGCGGCGGTCGCCGGGCTCGATGCGGCGGAGTACCGCACCTTCAACATGGTCGTCGCCGGCCGGGACGGCGCCTGGTTCGTCCGGGGCGAAGGCGCCGGGCGCCCCCAGGCGGTACGGCTGCTGCCCGGCCTGCACATGACGACGGCGCACGACCCGGACGACCTCGCGAGCCCGCGCGTGGCCGCCCACCTGCCGCGGTTCCGCGCCGCCCCGCCGCCCGACCCCGCCTGCGGCGACTGGCAGGTTTGGCAGGCGCTGCTGGCCGACGGCTCCGGCGCCCGCGGCGCGGCGCTCTGCGTTCCGGCCAGCGACGGCTTCGGCACGGTCTGTTCCTCCCTGGTCGGCGTGTCGGCCGAGGGGGCGGCCGTCTGGTTGTTCGCCGCCGGGCCGCCCGGCCAGGCGCCGTTCCGGCCCGTGGCCCTGCCCTGAACGCTGGGACGTGGCAGACCCGCCGCCCCCCTGCTATACCGGACGCATGCCACCCGCTTCAGGACTGGCCAGCACAGGGATGGCTCGATGGCACGCCGCCGGCAACTCTACGAAGGCAAGGCCAAGGTCCTGTTCGAAGGCCCAGAGCCCGGCACCCTGGTGCAATACTTCAAGGATGACGCCTCCTCGAGCAACGGCACCAAGAAGGGCACCATCACCGGCAAGGGCGTGCTGAACAATCGGATCAGCGAATACCTGATGATGCGCCTGGCCGAGATCGGCGTCCCCACCCACTTCGTGCGCCGCCTGAACATGCGCGAGCAACTGATCCGCGAGGTGGAGATCATCCCGCTCGAGGTCGTGGTCCGCAACGTGGCCGCCGGCAGCCTCTCGACCCGCCTCGGCATTCCCGAGGGCACGCGGCTGCCGCGCAGCATCGTCGAATACAATTACAAGAACGATGCGCTCAACCGCCCCATGGTGGCCGAGGAGCACATCACCGCCTTCGGCTGGGCCAGCACGCAGGACATGGACGACATCGTAAGCCTCACCTTGCGGGTGAACGATTTCCTGACCGGGCTGTTCCTGGGCGTGGGCATCACGCTCGTGGACTTCAAACTGGAGTTCGGCCGCTTGTGGGAAGAGGACGACATGCACATCGTGCTGGCCGACGAGATCAGTCCGGACAACTGCCGCCTGTGGGACAGCAAGACCAGCGACAAGATGGACAAGGACCGCTTCCGCCGCGACATGGGTCGGGTGGAGGAGGCCTATCAGGAGGTCGCGCGCCGCCTGGGCATCCTCCCCGAAGCCGGGAACAACGACCTCAAGGGGCCGGAGCTGATGCAGTGAAGGCGGTGGTGACCGTGATGCTCAAGCAGGGCGTGCTGGACCCACAGGGCCGGGCCATCGGCCATGCTTTGCAAACTCTCGGCTTCGACGGCGTGGGCGAAGTGCGCGCGGGAAAGGTGATCGAGCTCGAATTGAACGAACCCGACCCCGTCCGCGCCCGTATGCAAGCCGAGGACATGGCCCGGCGCCTGCTGGCCAATACCGTCATCGAGAGTTACCGCGTGGAGGTTGCCCCATGAAAGCCTTGTTGCTCGCCATTGTCGCCGTTGCCGCCCTGGGCGGTTCCGCCCAGGCCCAGCGCTTCTCCAACCTCAACGGCGGCAAGCTGATGGAGATCTGCACCAGCCGCGACCCCCGCATGCTGGAGGCCTGCACCGCCTATATCGACGGCATTTCCGACTCCGTCAGCTTCTATCAGCGGCTGCGGCCCGCTGACGGCGAGCGTGGCGGGCAGTTGCCGGCCTATGTCTGCGTGCCCGGCAACGTGACCGGGGTGCAATTGCGCCAGGCGGTGGTTAACTGGGGCACGCAGCATCGGGACCAGATGGGGCGCCAGGCCAGCGGCATCGTGCTGCGCGCGCTTGATGCCACCTTCCTGTGCCCAGGCGAGCAGCGCCGCATCCAGGAATGAAGGCCGGCGTCGTCGTCTTTCCCGGGACCAACCGGGAGCGGGACATGGCGGTCGCGCTGCGCCGGGTCACTGGGCAGCGGCCGCGCATGGTCTGGCACGGCGACACCGACTTGGCCGGGCTCGACCTCGTGGTCCTGCCCGGCGGCTTCAGCCATGGCGACTACCTCCGCTGCGGCGCCATGGCGGCGCGGTCTCCGGTCATGCGGGCGGTCCGCCGCTTCGCCGAGGCTGGCGGCCATGTGCTGGGCGTGTGCAACGGGTTCCAAATCCTGACCGAGGCCGGCCTTCTGCCCGGCGCCCTGCTGCGCAACGCCTCGCTCCGCTTCCTCTCGCAAGACTGCCGCCTGCGGGTCGAACGCGCGGACACCGCCTATACCGGCCGCTATCAGCGCGGTCAGGTGTTCCGCGCGCCCATGGCGCATGGCGACGGCAACTACTTCGCCGACGACGCCACGCTGGACCGGCTGGACGGGGAGGGGCTGGTGGCGTTCCGCTACGCCGGCGAGAACCCGAACGGCTCCGCCCGCGCCATCGCCGGCATCCTCTCCCCCAACCTGCGCGTGCTGGGGCTGATGCCGCACCCGGAGGACCTGGTCGATCCGCTGATGGGCGGCACGGATGGACTGCCGCTGTTCCAGGGCATGGCCGAGGCACTAGCGGCGTGACGCGAGACGTGAACCAGGCGCTGGCCCGCGAGTTCGGGCTGAGCGCCGACGAATACGGCCGCGTGCTGGCCATCATGGGCCGAACCCCCAGCCTGACCGAGCTGGGCATCTTCAGCGTCATGTGGTCGGAGCACTGCTCCTACAAAAGCAGCCGCGTCTGGCTGAAAACCCTGCCCACCAAGGCGCCCTGGGTGATCCACGGCCCCGGCGAGAATGCCGGCGTGGTGGATATCGGCGACGGGCTCGCCGCCATCTTCAAGATGGAGAGCCACAACCACCCAAGCTTCATCGAACCTTATCAAGGGGCCGCCACCGGCGTCGGCGGCATCCTGCGGGACGTGTTCACCATGGGCGCCCGGCCGATCGCCAACCTGAACGCGCTGCGCTTCGGCCACCCGGACGACCCCCGGACCCGCCGCGTGGTGGACGGCGTGGTGCGCGGCATCGGCGGCTACGGCAATTGCGTCGGCGTGCCCACCGTGGGCGGCGAGGTCAACTTCCACCCTGCCTACAACGGCAACCCGCTGGTCAACGCCATGACGGTCGGCATTGCGCCCCGCGACCGCATCTTCCTCAGCGCCGCCGCCGGCATCGGCAATCCGGTGATCTACGTCGGCAGCAAGACCGGGCGGGACGGGATCCACGGCGCCACCATGGCGTCCGCCGAGTTCGGCGCGGATTCCGAGGAGAAGCGGCCCACGGTGCAGGTCGGCGACCCCTTCACCGAGAAGCTGCTGATCGAGGCTTGCCTCGAGCTGATGGGCACCGACGCGATCGTGGCGATCCAGGACATGGGAGCGGCCGGCCTGACCAGCAGCAGCGTGGAGATGGCCGGCAAGGGCGGCGTCGGCATCGAGCTGGATCTCGACGCGGTGCCGCAGCGCGAGACGGGCATGACGGCGTACGAGATGATGCTGTCGGAAAGCCAGGAACGCATGCTGATGGTGCTGCGGCCGGACCGGGAGGACGTGGCGCGGGCGATCTTCGAAAAATGGGAGCTGGATTTCGCCGTCATCGGCCACCTGACCGGCACCGGCTGCATCGTGGTGCGGCACGGCGGCCGGGTGGAGGCCGACATCGCGCTCGACCCCTTGGCCGAGCAGGCGCCGCTCTATCATCGCCCGACGGTGGACACGCCGCCACAGGCCCCGCTGGGCGAGGTGCCGGACCCGGTGGGCATCGCCGCGGCCTTGATGACGCTCATCGGCTGCCCCGACCTGTGCTCGCGCGCCTGGGTCTGGGACCAGTATGACAGCACCATCGGCGGCCAGACCGTGCAGCGGCCCGGCAGGGCCGACGCCGCCGTGGTCCGCATCGAGGACCACGCCCGCGCGCTGGCCATGACCACCGACTGCACGCCCCGCTACTGCGCGGCCGATCCGGAGATGGGCGGCAAGCAGGCCGTGGCCGAAGCCTGGCGCAACCTGACCGCGGTCGGCGCCCGACCCCTGGCCATCACCGACAACATGAACTTCGGCAATCCCGAGAAGCCCGAGATCATGGGCCAGTTCGCAGGGTGCGTGCGCGGCATCTCGGCCGCCTGCCTGGCGCTCGACTTCCCGGTCGTGAGCGGCAACGTGAGCCTCTACAACGAAACCGAGGGCCGCGGCATCCTGCCCACGCCGGCGATCGGCGGCTTGGGCGTGCTGGAGGACGCGGCCGCGTCCGTGGGCCTGGCCCTCAGCCCAGGGCTGCACCTGGTGCTGGTCGGCGAGACCGCGGGATGGCTGGGACAGTCGCTCTGGCTGCGCGAGATCGCGGGCCGCGAGGCGGGGCCGCCCCCGCCGGTGGACCTCGCGGCCGAGCGGCGCCATGGCGATTTCGTCCGCGCCCTAATCCTGGCCGGCGCCGTCCGCGCCTGCCACGACGTCTCCGATGGCGGGCTGCTGGTGGCCCTGGTTGAGATGGCGCTGGCTGAGATGGCGCTGGGCGGCCGGGTCGGCATCGCGCTGGCGCCCCCGCCCGAGGGGATCGCGGCGCACCAGTTCTGGTTCGGCGAGGACCAGGCCCGGTACGTCCTTGCCGTCCCCGACCCGGACGCGGTCCTCGCCGCGGCGCACGCGGCCGGCGTGCCGGCCCGGGTCGTCGGCACCGCCGGAGGGGACCGTTTGACAGTGCCGGGTGCCGACGCCATATCGCTCGAGATGCTGCGGGCGGCGCATGAGCGCTTCTTCCCGGCTTGGATGGGGAGCTAGACGATGGCGATGGTGGCGAGCGAGATCGAAGCCATGATCAAGGCGGCGCTGCCCGACGCCCGCATCTCCATCGAGGACCTGGCGGGCGACGGCGACCACTATGCCGCGACCGTCGTCAGCGAGGCCTTCCGCGGCCGCTCCCGCGTGCAGCAGCATCAGATGGTCTACGCCGCCCTGCAAGGCCGCATGGGCGGCGCGCTGCACGCTCTCGCCTTGCAGACCTCCTTTCCCGACTAGGAGCCCACCATGAGCAACCCCGTCCACCAGCGTATCCAGACCGACGTCGCCGCCAACCCCGTCATGCTATACATGAAGGGCAACGCCATGTTCCCGCAATGCGGCTTCTCCGCCCGGGTGGTGCAAATCCTGACCCATCTCGGCGTGCCGTTCCAGACCGCGAACGTGCTGGACGACCCGGCGCTGCGCGAGGGCGTCAAGGAGTTCAGCAACTGGCCGACCGTCCCGCAGCTCTACGTGAAGGGCGAGTTCGTCGGCGGCTGCGACATCGTGACCGAGATGTACCAGTCGGGCGAGCTGGAGACCTTGCTGTCCGAGAAGGGCGTGCCGCACCAAGCTGCCGCCTGAGCGCATGGCGGCCGGCATCCCTCCGGCCGCCTTCGGTTTCCTGCGCGACCTCGCCGCGAACAACAACAAGGCCTGGTTCGAGGCGAACCGTGCAGGCTATGAGGCCGCCGTCAAGCGACCGATGGCCGATCTGATCGCGGCCGTTGCCGCCGAACTCGCTTCGCGCGTCTTGCCGCTCGAGGGCGACCCGAAACGCTCCGCCTTCCGCATCCACCGCGACGTCCGCTTCAGCGGGAATAAAAGCCCGTATAAGACCGAGGTCGGCGCAGTCTGGTATCGCCAGGGCAGCGGCAAGGGCGGCGCGGGAGTGCTTTACTTTCACCTTGCCCCGGCAGGCTGCTTCATGGCGGCCGCGTTCTACCATCCCGACTCCGAAACCCTGGACGCGATCCGCGAACGCATCCGCGTCCATGCCGACCGTTTCCTGGCGATGCAGGCAGGCCTGGCCACAACCGGACTGGCTCTTGCCGACGCCGAGCGGCTCACCCGGCTGCCCCGCGGCTACGAGGACCTCAAAGGGTCCGCGGTGGCGCCCGCCCTGCGGTTGCGCTCGTTCCTGGTGAAGCGGGACCTGCCGGCGAAATTGGTACACAGCGTGCGCTTGGCACCCGCCATAGCCGCATTCGCCGCCGAAGCGCTGCCGCTGCTGCGCTTTGGATGGGACGCGGTGGACGAGGTCACGGCAAGCACGAAACCGCCGATACAATAACGGCTCGTTCCGGACCGCGAAGACTTTCCCTTCCTATGGCTTACCCGCAATCCTTAGGGGCGCCAGGACGGGAGACCCGATTGCCGGCGTCGGCGGTGGGTCGGGTCCGCCCTTCACGGCCGGCCCGACAGCGATACCCGAGCCCGCGACCCTGGCTCTGCTTGGCGCGGGGCTCGCCGGCCTCGTTGTGGCACGCCGGCCGCGGTCTAGGCGTCGTCTTGGCCGCTCAGCAGGTCATGGCCGCAGGGCGCCCCAGCGCGAACAGCGGGCGTAGCTGCACGCCGATCCAGCTTCCAGCCAATGCCAGGGCCATCCAAGCCCAGCCCGACAGGTTGCCGGCGGCAATCGCGCTGAAATAGGCGCCGATGTTGCAGCCGTTCGACAGCCGCGCGCCGTAGCCCATGGCCATCCCGCCCAGGAGCGCGCCCAACCAGGCCCGGCTGCCACCGCCCAGCGTCGGGCGGAATAGCCCGGCGGCGGCGGCGGCCATCGCCGCGCCTAGTAGGATCGCCGCGTCCATCACCGAGGTCGTGTCCAGCAACACCGTCCGGTCAAGCTGCTGCGCGAAGCCCGGCCGCTGCCAATAGGCCCAGCCGTGCGCGTCCATGCCGAACAGCGCGGCCGCCTTGGAGCCCCAGAGCGCGAAGGCCGAGGTTTCGCCCCAGGGCTTGCCGGACAGCACGAGCGTCATCGCGTTCAGCACGGCGAGCCCGATTCCGCCCCAAACCAGCACCGGCACCGCGGCCAAGCGGGCGCGCAGCCCGGCGGCGCTGCCGCGTGCCGGGCTGAACCGGCCGGCCAGGACCCAGAGCAAGGCGAGCGCGGCCAGTTGCAGCGCGACGGCCGGGCCATAGCCCACCAGGCCCTGTGCCGTCGCCGCGGGAAGGCTGGGCAACGACCACCAGAAGCCCATCTGCGCCGCGCCGAGCGCCGAGCCGATCACGAAGCCGGCCAGCGTGCCGATCAACCGCGCATTGCCGCCGCCCAGCGAGAACAGCGTGCCGGAGGCGCAGCCGCCGCCGACCTGCATGCCGGCCCCGAACAGCAGCGCGCCCACCGCGAACCCCACGCCGATCGGCGTGGAGCCGCCAGCGAGGCTCATCCCGAATACCTGGCCCATGGCGAGCAGCGGCATCATCAGCGCGGTGGCGACGAACAGCATCGCCGCATGGGCGCGGAAGCCCGAGGCGTCCCGCTGCTCGATCAGCAGGCGGAAGGCGCCCGCGAAGCCAAAGGCCGTCCGCAGCAGCACCGCGCCGATGCCGGCGCCCACGAGCACCAGCCCCGGCATCCGCCAAGTGGTGTTCGGCTGCAGCATCACGGCCGCAAGCAGCCCGGCGAGCAAGCTCATGCCGGCGCCGAGGACGAGGCGGTTCACGTCGGCCGAGCGACGCGGGAGGGAACGGGTGGAGAGGGCGACAGCGCCGGACATCGGTATATTCCTGGCCAAATATGCAACCAGATAAGGCCGGGGTCGCCGAACGCCGCAACGGCTTCGCGGCAGATAAGACCGGTCTATGCGCGCATGGGCCCATGCGGAGACGAAGCACGTGGCCGGAACGGCCTGGCGTGGAACAGTGGACTAGTTCGACTAGAGCACGATCCGTGCTGGTAGGCGCGCAGCTCGCGCTCTAGCCTTTGTTATTACGAGCATGTTCATCCGACGGGTGATCCCGTGTGGTCGGATCATGCTCTAGGGAGCTTCGTCCAGCGGCAGCGCCGTGGTGGACTTGACGCGTTCCATGCTGAACCGCGAGCTCACGTTCTTCAGCGGCACCGCGCCGATCAGCCGCTTGTAGAACGCGTCGTAGGCCGGGATGTCCCGCGTCACCACGCGCAGCATGTAGTCGATGTCGCCCGCCATGCGGTGTACCTCGACCACCTCGGGGAAGCGCGACACCGCTTCGGCGAACCGGGCCAGCCAGTCCGGCGAATGGTCGCCCGCTTCGATCGAGACGAACACCGTCAGCCCCAGCCCCAGCTTCTCCGGCGACAGCAGCGCCACCCGGCGCAGGATGACGCCGTCCGTCTCGAGCCGTTGGATGCGCTTCCAGGCCGGCGTCTGCGACAGGCCGACGCGGTCCGCCATCTGCGCGATGGACAGCGTGCTGTCCTCCTGCAGCAAGGCCAGCAGCTTGCGGTCGATGCGGTCCAAGCTAGAGCACGATCCGTGCTGAGAGGCGCACGGCTCCCGCTCTAGCCTCTGTTATTACCAGCATGTCCATCCGACGGGTGATGCCGTGTGGTCGGATCATGCTCTAGGCAGCGACCGCTTCCGCGCGCACGTCCTTGATGTCGCGGAAGGTCAGCCCCGTGTGCAGCTCGGCGGTGCGCCGCATCATGAAGGCGGAGCTGGCGAGGTAAACCGGGTCGCCGTCCACGTCGTCGGCCATGCTGGTGCGGCTATCCGCCAGAAACCGCGCCAGCAGCGCCTTGTCGCCCGTCACCCAGCGCGCGAGCGCGTAGGGCACGGGCTCGAAGCCGATGCCGATGCCGTATTCGCCCACCAGCCGGGCCTGCAGCACGTCGAGCTGCAAGGTGCCGACCACGCCCACGATCGGCTGGCTGCCGTCCTGCGGGCGGAACAGCTGCACCACGCCTTCTTCGGCCAGCTCCTGCAAGGCCTGGCGCAGCTTCTTGGCCTTCATCGCGTCGTCCAGCCGGACCCGGCGCAGGATTTCGGGCGCGAAATACGGTACGCCCACGAAGTTCAAGGCCTCGTCCTCGGTCAGCGTGTCGCCGATGCGCAAGGTGCCGTGGTTCGGGATGCCGACCACGTCGCCGGCAAAGGCCTCCTCGGCGATCTGCCGGTCCCGCGCGAAGAAGAATTGCGGCGCATGCAGCGGGATCTGCTTGCCCGTCCGCACCTGGCGCAGCCGCATGCCGCGCACCAGCCGGCCGGAGCACACGCGGGCGAAAGCGATGCGGTCGCGGTGGTTGGGATCCATGTTCGCCTGGATCTTGAACACCAGCGCGGTCAGCTTGTCCTCGGTCGCCTCGACGGTGCGGGTATCGGCCGGCTGGTTGCGCGGCGGCGGGCCGAAGGCGACCAGGCTGTCCAGCAGGTCGGCGACGCCGATCTCCTTGATGGCGCTGCCGAAGAACACCGGGGTAAGGGTGCCCTGGTTGAAGGCACCCAGCTCGAACTCGGGCAATGCCGCCCGCACCAGCTCCATGTCTTCGTCGAGCTGGATCAGCCTCGGGTCGCTCTGGCCCAAGGACTCCGTCAGGTGCAGGTCGCGGCGGCGGACGTCGTAGGTGCCGGCGAAGCCGCCGGCGCGGCCGATCGGCCAGGTAACCGGCGCGGTGTCGAGCGCGAGCGTGTTGGCGACCTCGTCCACGATCTCGAAGGGGTCGCGCGCTTCGCGGTCCATCTTGTTGATGAAGGTCAGGATGGGGATATCGCGCAGGCGGCAAATCTCGAACAGCTTGCGAGTGCGCGCCTCGATCCCCTTGGCGGCATCGATCACCATAACGGCGGAATCGACCGCCGTCAGCGTGCGGTAGGTGTCCTCGCTGAAGTCCTCATGGCCCGGCGTGTCCAGCAGGTTGAACACGCAGCCGCCATACTCGAAGGTCATCACCGAGGTGACGACGGAGATGCCGCGGTCGCGCTCGATCCCCATCCAGTCAGACCGTGTGCGCCGCCGCTCGCCTTTGGCGCGCACGTTGCCGGCCAGCTGGATGGCGCCGCCGGCGCGCAGCAAGCGCTCGGTGAGCGTGGTCTTGCCGGCATCCGGGTGCGAGATGATGGCGAAGGTGCGGCGGCGTGCGATCTCTTCGGTGGGGGTCATGGTCGCCTGAAGCCCCCTCCCGCTGGCGGGAGAGGGTTGGGTGAGGGTGGGAACGCTACCGCGAGTAGAACTCCACCACCAGGTTCGGCTCCATCGTCACGGGATACGGCACGTCCGACAGCTTGGGCGCGCGGCCGAAGCGGCCCTTCATGGCGCGGTGGTCCACCTCCAGGTAGTCCGGCACGTCCCGCTCGCTGCTCTGCGAGGCGTCCAGCACCACGGCCAGCTGCTTGCTTTTCTCGCGCACTTCGATCTCGTCGCCGTCGCGGACCAGGAAGCTGGAGATGTTCACCTTCTTGCCGTTCACCATGACATGGCCATGGTTCACGAACTGCCGGGCGGCGAACGGGGTGATGGCGAACTTCAGTCGGTAGACCACGGCGTCCAGCCGACGTTCCAGCAGCTCGACCAGGTTCTCCGAAGTGTCGCCCTTGCGGCGCACGGCCTCGTCGTAATACTTGCGGAACTGCTTCTCGCCGATGTTGCCGTAGTAGCCCTTGAGCTTCTGCTTGGCCATTAGCTGGATGCCGAAATCGGTCGGCTTCTGTTTGCGGCGCTGGCCGTGCTGGCCGGGCCCGTAGTCGCGCTTGTTAATCGGCGACTTCGCGCGGCCCCACAGGTTCACGCCTAGGCGGCGGTTGATCTTGTACTTGCTTTCGGCCCGCTTGGTCATGCGCGGTACTCCATTCTAGGTGCCACGTTTGCGGCTTGTTGCACCGGTAGGCCGCATAGCAGCGCGGCGGGCGCACGCCTCACAGGCGCGTCCGCGTTCCCGGCAGTGGCGGGCGTGTAGTCCGGGCCCCGTCTCTTGTCAAACCGGGGAACGGCGCGCACCTCAAGGCATGGTCACACGCGGCGACATCCTCTGGCTTGGCATCGCATCGGGCGTTTCCGGCGGGCTGATCGGCGGCGGCTTGCTCGGCATCGGCATGGACCTCGCCGTGAACGGGCAGCCGCTCGGCCTCATCCTGGTCTGCATCGGCGGCCCGGCCTCAGCGCTGATCGGCTGGCTCATGGCCAGGCGCCTCGCCCAGCAGCTTACAGCGCCGGGTTAGGGAACTCCTCCTCGAGTCGCCCCAGCCGGCGCCGCCCCAAAGCGAGCCCGGCGACGATGCCGTGCAGCGTCCGCAACTCCTGTTGGGTCACCTCCCCGCGCTGGAACAAATGCCGCACGTTGCGCACCATGCCCGCCCGCTTCGGCGCGTTGCGCAGGAAGCCGCAGGCGTCGAGCTGGTCCACGAGGTGGACCAGGAAGCCCTCCAGCTCCGCCTTGGATGCCACCTCGGTCTTGTGGGTCAGCAACTGCCGGGGCGGCGTGGTGTCCGCCGCGGTCCACCATTCATAGGCCATGACCATGACGGCCTGGGCCAGGTTCAGCGAGTCGAAGTCCGGGTTGAGCGGGTAGCGCACCCAGGTGTCGGCCTGCGCCATGTCGTCGTTGTCGAGCCCGGCGCGCTCCGGCCCGAACAGGATGCCGCAGCGCAGGTCCCGCGCCGCCGCCCCGCGCAGGTCGGCTGCCGCGGCGCGCGCCGTCAGCACGGGCTTGATGATATGCCGCGGGCGGGGGCAGGTGGCATAAACCCGGTGCAGGTCGGCCACCGCGTCCGCCACGGTCGCATGCACCGCGGCGGCGTCGAGGATGCGGTCGGCGCCGGAGGCGGTGCGCCAGGCCCGCTCCTGCGGCCAGCCGTCGCGGGGCGCCACCAGGCGCAGGTGGAACAGCCCGCCATTGGCCATGCAGCGGGCGACGGCGCCGATGTTGTCGGCCAGTTGCGGCCGCACCAGCACGATCACCGGGCTGCCGGGGTCCGCAACCAGCGCGGCGCCGCCATCCCGACCGGTCATGCGCGGCTCATGCTGCTTGCGCAGCTCGGTGAACAGCCACGGGCGTCACCGGGGCTGCGCCAGCCGCCGCCATTCGGTGGTGCCGTCCGGCCGGTCCTCGAACGAGACGCCGCGCCCCAGCCACTCCGCCCGGATGGCGTCCGCCCGGGCGAAGTCGCGCGCGCGGCGGGCGACGATCCGCTCCGCGATTCCCGCCTCGATGGCGGCGGCGTCCAGGCCGCCCTGGAACCAATCCCCCGGCGATTGCTGCAACAGCCCGAGCAGCCCGCCGGCGGCATACAAGCCCGAAGCGGCCTCGGCATCGCCCGCCATCGCGCGGCCGGCCAGCTCATGCATCGCGGCGATGGCGGCCGGGGTGTTCAGGTCGTCGCACAGCGCCTCGAGCACCGCATCGGGGACCGCATGGGATACCGGCGCTTCGGCCGGCGGCGTGCGTTGCAGGGCGCGATAGAAGCGGTCCAGGTCGCCCTGCGCCTCGGCCAGCCCTTCGAAGCTGAACTCGAGCGTCGAACGGTATTGCGCCCGCAGCAGCAGCATGCGGACCGCCTCGCCCGACGCCCTCGCCCGCACGTCGCGGATGGTGTGGAAGTTGCCCAGCGACTTCGACATCTTCTCGCCGCCCATCAGCACCATGCCCCAGTGCACCCAGGTCCGCGCGAAGCCGCTGCCGGGGAGCGCGCACAGGCTTTGCGCCCGCTCGTTCTCGTGGTGCGGGAACAGCAGGTCGCCGCCGCCGCCGTGGATGTCGAAGGTCTCGCCCAGATAGCGCCAGGCCATCGCGCTGCATTCGATGTGCCAGCCCGGCCGGCCGCGGCCCCAGGGGCTGTCCCAGCCCGGCAGCTCCGGCGGCGAGGGCTTCCACAGCACGAAATCGCCGGGGTCCCGCTTGTAGGGCGCGACCTCGACCCGGGCGCCGGCCAGCAGCTCGTCCGGGCTGCGGCCGGAGAGCGCGCCGTAGCTGGCATAGCTGCTGACCGCGAACAGGGCGTGGCCCTCGGCGGCGTAGGCGTGGCCGGAGCCGATCAGCCGCTCGATGAGGGTGATCATCTCGGCGACGTGGTCCGTCGCGCGCGGTTCCCGGTCCGGCGCCAGGTTGCCCAGCGCCGTCATGTCGTCGGCGAACTGGGCCGCGGTGCGGGCGGTGACGGTGCCGATCGGCTCGCCGGTCTCGGCGGCGCGGGCGTTGATCTTGTCGTCCACATCGGTGATGTTCCGCACGTAGGTCACGCGCGGATAGAGGTGGCGCAGCAGCCGGGCCAGCACGTCGAACACCGTCATGCCGCGGGCGTTGCCCACATGGGCCAGGTCGTACACCGTGGGGCCGCAGACGTAGAGGCGGACGTGCTGGGGGTCGATGGGCACGAAGTCTTCGCGCCGCCGGGTCATGCTGTTATGGAGCGAAAGGCGGGTCATGGCGCTTTCTGGTGCAGCCGGCCTGCTTGCGCAACTGCAAGGCGGTCTCCGATGACCTTCGCCCTCTGGAGCATTCTGGCCGCCGCGGTGCTGCCTTATCTCAGCGTGGGCCTGGCGAAGTTCGGCGGCTCCGGCCCCGGCGCCGGTTACGACAACGCGGCGCCGCGCAGCTCGATGGAGCAGTTGCAGGGGTGGCGGCGGCGCGCGGATTGGGCGCATCGCAACCACATCGAGGCCTTCGCGCCGTTCGCCGCCGCGGTGCTGGTGGCGCATTGGGCGCACGGGCGGCAGGGCCTGGTCGACGGGCTGGCCGGCGCGTTCATCCTGTTGCGGATGGGCTATACCGCGGCCTACATCCTGGATCGGCCGTCGCTCCGTTCGGTGCTGTTCTTCCTGGGCTTTGCCTGCGTGGTCGGGCTGTTCTGCGCCGGGTTGCGGTAGGCGTCCGGCTCGTGGGTCATGCGGCCGCCGGAACGGAGGACCGTATCGTGACCGCATTTCGCTGCTGCGTCGTCGCCGCCTTGGTGCTGTCCGGTTGCGCCGCCCCGCCCTTGGGCCCGTTGGTCCAGGTCCTCCCCGGCCCGGACAAGCCGTTCGGCGTGTTCCAGGACGACCAGGCGCTCTGCCGCGATTTCGCCGGCAGCCTGGTCGCCGGGCAGGCGGAGGCAGTCAATCGCGCCGCGGTGGGCGGCACGGTCGTCAGCACCGTGGTCGGCGCCGGGCTGGGCGCGCTGGTGGGCGGCGGGCGCGGCGCGGCCATCGGCGCGGCGACGGGCGCGGGGATCGGCGCCGGGTTGAACAGCGGTGCGGCGGCGGGCGGCCAATTCGGCATCCAGGCGCGCTACGACCAGGCCTACGCGCAGTGCATGCTGTCCCGCGGCAACCAGCTGCCCGGCTATGGTCCGGTAATCGCCGACGCACCCGCCTCCTACGATGCGGGTTCGGACCTGGTCCGCGCGGTGCAGGCCGAGCTGAACCGGCTGCTCTATATGAAGGGCGCCATCGACGGCGTGGCCGGGCCGCAGACGGTGAACGCGATCGGCAGCTTCGAGCGCGCGAATGGACTGCCGGTGGATGGCGCGCCCTCGGCCTTCCTGCTCGACCGGCTGCGGCGCACCCCGTCCGGCTATTGAGCCCGCTGCCGCTGGATGAACGCCCATACGTCGTCCAGCACCGGCGCCTTGCCGCTGAATAGCGGCGCAAAGGCGGTCACGATGCCGATGTGGCCGACCCCCGGATAGAGCTTGCTTGCCGCCGGCCCGCCCGCGCCGCGGATCTTGGCGGCAAGGCTCTCGGTGTTGCGCGGCCGCACGGTGGTGTCGGCATCGCCGGCCAGCAGCAGCATCGGCGGGTTGCGCCCGTCCACGTAGGTGACGGGCTGGCTGGCGGGGCCGTCATCGACCGGGGCGAATACCGGGAGGATGTCGGGGTCGGTCATCGGCAGGAAGTCGTACGGTCCGGCCAGCCCGATCACCCCCGCGAGGCGCCCACGGTCCAGCCCGGCGCCGGCCAGGTAGCGCGGATCGACCGCCAGCATCGCCGCATTGTAGGCGCCGGCCGAGTGCCCGAGGACGAAGACGCGCCTGGGGTCCGCGCCGAAACTGGCCGCATGGGCCACCGCCCAGGCCACCGCCCGCGCGTTGTCGTCCAGGAAGTCGGGGAACTGCACCTCGGGGTAGAGCCGGTAATCGGGGACGACCACGACCGCGCCGCGCTGGGCCAGCGGACGGGCGACGAAGGCGTACATGGCCTTGGTCCCGGTGCGCCAGTTGCCGCCATAGAGGAACACCACCAGCGGGCCCGGCGCGGTCGCCGCCTCCGCCTCCGCCTCCGGGCGATACACGTCCAGCGTGTGCCGCGGCCCCTCCCCGTAGGCGATGCCGGTGGAGACGCCCACCCCGGCGCCGGACACGGTCGCGTTGAGCAGGCTTGCGGGCGAGCAGGCGGAGAGGAACGCCGCGACGGCGGCAAGCAGGATGGCGCGCATCGCAAGCAAACCCGGCCGCGCGGCCTAGGTTGCGATGCGCCAGCCCAACCAGGTCACCGCCAGGCACGCCAGCACCGAGGCGGCCATATAGGACAGCGCCGCCCCAGTCCGGTCCGCCTGCAGCAACTCGACCGATTGCAGGCTGTAGGCCGAAAAGGTGGTGAACCCGCCGCACAGCCCCACCATCACAAAGGCCCGCATTTCGGCATTGTCCACGTGCAGCCCGGCGGCGGCCAGCCCGATGGCAAAGCTGCCCAGCACGTTGACGAGCAGAGTACCCCACGGAAAATCCGGCCCGGCCAGCACGACCATCAGCATGCCCAGCCAGAACCGCGCCAGGCCGCCCAGGGCACTGCCGGCAAGGACGAGAAGGGAGAGCCTCACCCCTTCTTTACGTTCCAGAACAAAGGCGGCTGCCCCTTGAGGTGACCGGTGATGTTGGAGCGCCAGGCGGCCGACTGGAAATATTGGCCGAGCGGCACGAACATGGCGTCCGTGAACGCCTCCGTCTGGATTGCCGCGGCGAGCGTCTTGCGCGTCGCCTCGTCGGTGGCGGCGATGAACTTCGTGCGCAGGTCCTCGATCGCCGGGTTCACCGGCCAGCCATACCAGGCGGTGGCGCCGGTGCCGCGCAGGCCGGGGGCGCTCAATGGGTCGGTGTAGTCCAGCGCGGGGAACGACGTGGTGAATAGCGACCAGCCGCCCTTATCGAGCGGCTCCTTGCTGTTGCGGCGCTGCACCACCGTGCCCCAATCCATGACCGCGTCGTCGATGTTCACGCCCAGGCGCTTCAGGGCCGCCGCGCAGACCTGGCTCATGGCGTCGTAGAACGGCTGGTCCGTCGGGTGCAGCAGGGTGAGCTTCTCGCCGTTGTAGCCGGACGCCTTCAGCATGGCCTGCAGCTCCGGCAAGGGACGTTTGCCGCCGACCCGGTCCATCGCCGCGTCGTTCGCGTAGGGCGTGCCGGGCAGGAAGCAGCCGATCGGCGCGTTGTAGGTGGTCGCGTCCTCGCCCATGACCGCCTGCATCACCTCGCGGGGGTCGATTGCGGCCAGGATCGCCTGGCGCAACGCCCGGTTGCTGGTCGGCGCGTGCATGTGGTTGAAGCGCAGCACGGGGTAGAGGCCGTAGGGGTCCAGCCGGCCGACCACCACGTTGCGGTCCTTCTTCAGCACCGGGATCAGGTCGGGGATCGGCATCTCCAGCCAGTCGATCTCGCCGGACCGGAGCGCGTTCACCGCGGTTCCCGCTTCGGGGATGATGCGCCACTCCACGCGGTCCACCAGCACGCGCTTGGCGCCGGCGACGCTGCTCGGCGCGTCCTCGCGCGGGCGGTAGCGCTCGTGCTTGGCGAAAATCGCGCGGTTGCCGGCCACATATTCGTCCGCCACGAAGCGGAACGGCCCGCTGCCGACCACTTCGGTGACTTGCTTGAACGGGTCGGTCTGGGCGAGGCGCTCGGGCATGATCATCGCCGGGCTCGGCTGCGTCTTGGCCAGCGCCGTCAGCAGCGGCGGGAACGGGCTTTTGAGCCGGAACACCAGCGTGCGGTCGTCGGGCGCGTCCAGCGCATCCAGCAGGCCGTCGATGGTGCTGCCCAGGCTGTCGCGCTTCATCCAGCGCCGCAGCGAGGCCACGCAGTCCCGCGCCAGCACGGGCTGCCCGTCATGGAACATCAGCCCGTCCCGCAGCTTGATGGTCCAGCGCTTGCCGTCGTCCTCGATGAGATGGCCCTCCGCCATCTGCGGCTGCGGGCGCAGCGCGTCGTCGGTGCCGAACAGAGTGTCGAACACCATGAAGGCGTAGTTGCGGGTGACGGTCGCGGTGGTCCAGATCGGGTCCAGGCTGGTCAGGTTGGCTTGCGGGACGAAGACCAGGGTGCGGGCGGCGGCCGGCTGCGCGACCGCGACCCGGGGGAGGGCGGCGGCGGCCATTGCGGCCGAGCCGGCCAAGAGCGAACGTCGGAGCATGGTCGTTTCCCGGGTGTCGTTTTGACCCAGCTTAGGTGCAACCGGCCGGCATGCAACGAGGGATTGACGGCGGACGCATCGCTCGGCAGGTTTCAATCTCGGGTTGAGCGAGGCGCGCACCGAGTGTCGGATGTATGGAAGCCGCCGCCTGCAGCCAACCTGCTCGATCTTGGCGAGCTGCTCCTGGTGCAGCGGTCCGGCCTGTTCGATCTCGCGTGGTTCCTCGAGCGCAACCCCGACCTGCTGACGGCCGATACCGACCCGCTCACCCACTTCCACCGCCATGGCTGGCGCGAGGGGCGCTGGCCCAACCCCTATTTCGACCCGGCCTGGTACGTCCGCCAAAATCGCGACGTGCGGGAAAGCGGCCGGGACCCGCTGCTGCACTATATAGAGTACGGCGAAGCCGAGGGCCGCAAGCCGGTGCCGTACTTCGATCCCGACTGGTATCGCGCCCGCTACCAGTTGGCCCCCGGCCTGCTGTGCCTCACCCACTTCCTGGAACGCCGCCGGCACGGGGCAGTAAGCCCGATCCCGGAGTTCGACCCTGCGTACTACTTGCGGCATGCGCCCGACGTCGCCGCCGCCGGCATGGACCCGTTCGAGCATTACCTGGTGCAGGGTGCGGCCGAGGACCGCGCCCCCTCGCCGGAGTTCGACCCGCATTTCTACCGCGCCCGCTATCTCCGCCACCTCGGGGACCTCAATCCGCTGCTGCACTACCGCCAGCACCGGCACGAGCCCGGCGTGTTCGCAGCACAGCCCGAGGGCGAGACCAGCATCCCCCAGGAGGTGCGCCGCAACACCCAGCCGGGCCCCTTGTTCGAGGAGGCCGAGCCGCTCGATCCGGCGGCGCCGCGCCGCGCCAAGGTGCTGGCCTTCTACCTGCCGCAGTTCCACCCCGTGCTGGAAAACGACGCCTGGTGGGGCAAGGGCTTCACCGAATGGACCAACGTCGCCCGCGGCCTGCCGCGCTTCGGCGGCCACTACCAGCCGCGCATTCCGCGCGACCTCGGCCACTACCGGCTGGAGGGGGGCGCCGTGCTGGCGCGCCAGATCGCGCTGGCGCGGGGCGCCGGGCTGTATGGCTTCGTGTTCTACTTCTACTGGTTCAACGGCCGCCGCCTGCTGGATGCCCCGCTCGAGACCCTGCTGGCGGACCCGTCGCTCGACATGCCGTTCTGCCTCATGTGGGCCAACGAGAACTGGACCCGGCGCTGGGACGGGTCGGACCAGGAAATCCTGGTGTCGCAGGACTACCGCGACGCCGACGAAGCGGCGCTGGTCGCCACCTTCGCCCGGCACTTCGACGATCCGCGCTACATCCGCCTGGCGGACCGGCCGGTGCTGATGGTGTACCGGGCCGGGCTGATCCCACAGACCGCGGCGGCCATCGCCCGCTGGCGCACCGGATTCGCGGCACTTGGCCACAACCCGCTCTTCGTAATGGCGCAGAGCTTTACCGACCGTGACCCCCGCCCGTTCGGGATGGACGCCGCCGTGGAGTTCCCGCCGCACAAGCTGACGGAGGGCGTGGCGCAGGTGAACGACCGCCTGCACATGCTGGACCACACGGCGACGGCGCAGGTCTTCGCCTATGCCGACGTGGCCGGGGCGACGGACTTCGCGCCGCCAGGCTTCGACCTGATCCGCACGGCGTTGCCCGGCTGGGACAACGACGCGCGGCGGCAGGGCGCCGGCATGGTCCTGCATGGCTCCACGCCGGCGGCCTACCAGGCCTGGCTCGCGCGGCTGATCGAGGCGGCGATCAAGCAGCCCGTCCACGGCGAGGCCCTGGTCTGCGTGAATGCCTGGAACGAATGGGCGGAGGGCGCCTATCTCGAGCCGGACGTGCATTTCGGCGCCGCCTACCTCAACGCCACCGCCCGCGCGGTGACGGGGGTGGCGGAGGCATCGAACGGGACCCGGCTGCTGCTGGTCGGGCACGACGCATTTCCGGCAGGGTCGCAACTGCTGCTGCTGCATCTCGGGCGCTACCTGCGCCGGGTGCGCGGCGTCGAGGTCGCGTTCCTGCTGCTGGGGGGCGGGGCGCTGGAGGCCGAGTACCGCAGCGTGGCGCTCACCACCGTGCTGACCGACCCGAACGAGCTGGCCCGCACCGCGCAGTCCATGCTGGCCCGTGGCTTTGGCGCGGCGATCGTCAACACCTCGGCCGCGGGCGCCGCCTGCGCCAAGCTGGCCAAGGCGGGCATGGACTGCACGCTGCTGGTCCATGAACTGCCGCGGTTGCTGCGCGAGCGCGGGCTGGTCGATGCCGCCCGGGCCGGCGCGGCTTCAGCCCGCCACGTCGTTTTCGCCGCCGCCTATGTCCGCGACCGCTTCCATGAGCTGGTCGCGGTGCCGCCGGGCCGCGCAGTGCTGCTGCCGCAAGGGGTCTACCGGCCCGTGGACGCCGGACCCGGCGACCGCCGGGCCGAGCTGCGCGTGCCAGCGGATGCCGTGCTCGCCGTGGGTTTGGGCTACGCCGACCTGCGCAAGGGGTTCGACCTGTTCCTGCAGGCCTGGCGCACCGCGCACGCGGCCGACCCGGCCATCCACATGCTATGGGTGGGGGACGTGGACCCCGGCGTGCAGGCCTATCTCGGCGCGGAGATGGCGGCGGCGCAGGCGACCGGCACCTTCCACCACTTGCCCTGGCAGGCCGACGGCGCGGATTGGCTCGCGACCGCGGACGTTCATCTGCTGACGTCGCGGGAGGACCCGTTTCCAAGCGTGGTGCTGGAGGCCATGTCGGCCGGGGTGCCGACGATCGCCTTCGAGGAAGCGGGCGGCGCGCCGGACGTGCTGCGCGACCACGGCGCGGGCGTGGCGGTGCCGCTCGGCGATGCGGCGGCCATGGTGCGGCAAATGCGCGCGGTGGTGCTGCAGACCACGCCGGAGGACCGTGCCCGCCTGGCCGGGCTCGCGCGGCGGAGGTTCCCGTTCGCCGCCTATGCCGACCGGCTGCTGCAGATGGCGCACCCCGTCCGCGCGGTGGTCACGGCCGTGGTGCCGAACTACAACTACGCCCGTTTCTTGCCCGGGCGCCTCGCCTCGATTTTCGCGCAGAGCCATGCCCCGGCCGACATCCTGGTGCTCGACGACGCCTCCAGCGACGGCAGTGCCCTGGTGGTGCAGCACGAGGCGGCGCAGGCCAAGCGGGCGGTACGCTGGGTGGGCAGCGCCCGCAACTCCGGCAGCGTGTTCAAGCAGTGGCGCCGGGCGGCGGCGATGGCGGAAGGGGAGTTCATCTGGATCGCGGAAGCCGACGACCTGGCTGCCGCGGGCTGCACGCCGCGCCCGAGGCGGCCTTCGGCTTCACCGACAGCGCCGCGGTGGATGCGCGCGGTGCGACGCTGTGGCCGGACCACAAGGCCTATTATTCGAGGTCCGGCGCCCCACTGCTCGCGCAAAGCGGCGTGCTGCCGGCGGCCCGCTTCCTGCGCGAGTGCCTGGGGGCCCGCAACCTGGTGCTGAATGCCAGCGCCGTATTGTGGCGCCGGGCCGCGCTGCTGGCCGCGCTGGAGCGATGCGGCGCAGCGCTTGCCGAGTTTCAGCTCGCCGGGGATTGGCGCCTCTATGCCGAGGCTCTGGCCGCGGGAGGCGCCGTCGCCTACGTGGCCCAGCCGTTGAACCTGCACCGCCGGCACGAGGCGGGATTGAGCCGGCGGCTGCCGGTGGTGCAGCACCTCGACGAGATCAAGCGCATGCACCGCTATATGCGCGGTGTTCTGGGGAGCAGCCCCGAGTTGCTGGCTGAACAACGGCGGGCGCTGGCCGCGGCGCGCCAAAGCTTGCGCGCGGGCGAAAAAGGTGCGGCGTTGACTGCGTTGTGAAGCGCGAGGGACGTCACGCTATTTGTGGCGAGCCGACTCCGAGGACGCCAAACGTCGCATCACCGAATGGGCGGCGCGTACATCAGCCCGCCATTGGTCCAAAGATTGTTCGGCCCGCGCGGCAGGCCGATCGGGCCGAAGTGGCGGTCGTACATCTCGCCGTAATTGCCGACCGCCTTGATGGCGTAATAGGCCCAGCGGTTGTCGATGCCCATCAGCTTGCCGTGGTCGCCCGCCACGCCCAGCAGCCGCTGGATGGCCGGGTTCGGGGACTTCAGCATCTCCTCCAGGTTGGCCTGCGTCACCCCAAGCTCCTCGGCGGCGACCAGCGCGAACATCGTCCACTTCACGATGTCGAGCCACTGGTCGTCGCCCTTGCGGACCGCGGCGCCGAGCGGCTCTTTGCTGATCCGGTCGGGCAGGACCATGTGATCGTCCGGCTTCTGCAGCGCGGTCCGGTTCGCGGCCAACTGGCTGGCATCCGTGCTGTAAGAATCGCAGCGGCCCGCCTCGTAGGCCGCCAGCCCGTCGATGTTACGCTCGAAGATCACCGGGCGGATCGCGGTTCCCGTGCTGCGGGACCAGTCGGCCAGGTTTAATTCGCTCGTGCTGCCCTGCGTGGTGCAGATCGCCGCCCCGGCCAGGTCCTTGCCGGTCTTGGCGTTCGTGCTCTTGCGCACCAGGAAGCTCTGCCCGTCGTAGAAATTGATGGCCGCGAACTCCAAGCCGTTCGCCGCCTCGCGCGACTGGCTCCAGGTCAGCGTCTGCAGCACGACGTCGACCTGGCCCGTCTGCAGCGCGGTCAGCCGCTGCGGCGTGGACAGGGCATTGAACCGCACCTTGGGCTCGCCCAACACGGCAGCGGCGACGGCCCGGCAGCTATCGGCGTCGAGGCCCTGGAACACGCCTTGCCGGTCATAGATGCCGAACCCGGTGGTACCCAGGCTGGCGCTGCACTCCAGGATCCCGCGCGCCCGCACCTGCGAGAGCGTGGGCCCGGCCGAGGCTTGGGCAAAGACGGGCGTGGCAACGATGGGCGTGGAGGCCGTCAGCAGCAGCAAGGTCAGCAATCGGCGCATGGTGTCCCCCGGTGGGTTTGCCGCAGGCTACAAGTCCTTGGGCCGCCGGTCGATGACCCGGCGCGCCTTGCCCACGCTTCGCTCGATCGCGCCCGCGGGCACCACCTCCACCGTGGCGGTCACGCCGATGCGTTCCTTCACCGCCCGCTCCAGGTCCTGGCCGCTCGCGCCGAAGGCCTCCGGCCGCGCCTCCACCCGCACCAGCATCGCGTCCATGCGGCCCTGCCGGGCCAGCTCGATCTGGTAGTGTCCGGACAGGTCGGGGCTGGCCAGGATCAGCTCCTCGATCTGGGTCGGGAAGACGTTGACCCCGCGCACGATCAGCATGTCGTCGCTGCGGCCGGTCACCTTCTCCATGCGGCGCATGCTGCGCGCCGTGCCGGGCAACAGCCGGGTGAGGTCGCGCGTGCGGTAGCGGATGATCGGGGTGGCCTGCTTGGTGAGCGACGTGAACACCAGCTCGCCCGGCGCGCCATCAGGCAGCACCGCGCCGGTCTCCGGGTCCACCACCTCGGGATAGAAATGGTCCTCCCAGATGTGCAGCCCGTCCTTGCTCTCCACGCACTCGTTGGCGACCCCCGGCCCCATCACCTCCGAGAGGCCGTAGATGTCCACCGCGTGCATGCCGAAGGCCTGCTCGATCTCGGCGCGCATCGCGTTGGTCCAGGGCTCCGCGCCGAAGATGCCGCATTTCAGGCTGGTGGCGCGCGGGTCGAGCCCGGCGGCCTGGAAGCCGTCGAGGATGGCCAGCATGTAGCTGGGCGTCACCATGATCAGGTCGGGCTCGAAGTCCTGGATCAGCTGCACCTGCCGCTCGGTCTGGCCGCCGCCCATGGGGATGACGGCGCAGCCCAGCCGCTCCGCCCCGTAATGGGCGCCGAGGCCGCCGGTGAACAGGCCGTAGCCGTAGGCCACATGGATGCGCATGCCCGCCCGCCCGCCGCTGGCGCGGATCGACCGGGCCATCACCTCCGCCCAGACGTCGAGGTCGGGCTTCGTGTAGCCGACCACGGTCGGCTTGCCGGTGGTGCCGCTGCTGGCGTGGATGCGGGCGATCCGCTCCCGCGGCACGGCAAACATGCCGAACGGGTACTGGGCGCGCAGGTCTGCCTTCACCGTGAACGGAAACCGCTGCAGGTCGGCCAACTCGCGAAAGTCGTCCGGATGCACGCCGGCGGCGTCGAACGCTTGGCGGTAATGCGGCACATGGGCGTAGGCATGGTGCAGCGTCTCGGCCATGCGGACCCGCTGCAAGGCCCCGATCTCATCGCGCGAGGCGGTCTCGATCGGGTCGAGGTCGCCCGGCCGGGGTGCGAGGTCAGGCAGCACGGCCCGTCTCGATCGTGGCGCCAGTGGTGCGGGAATGGCCGCGGAATTCGGCCACGACCGCGCCGCCGCTGGTGACGCGGACGTCGTAGATGCCGCCGCGGCCCTCGCGCTGGCGCTCCTCGGCCACGGCTTCGAGCACGTCCCCGGCACGCGCCGGGCGCAGGAAGGCGATGCTGCACTGGCTGGCGACCGAAACCATGCCGGTCGTGTTGCACGCAAAGGCGAAGGCGCTGTCGGCCAGCGCGAAGATGAACCCGCCATGACAGGCGCCGTGGCCGTTCAGCATGCGGGGCTGCACCGGCATGGACAGGCGGGCGCAACCCGGCCCGACATGGTCGAGGCGCATGCCGAGCCCGGCGCTCGCCTGGTCCGCCGCCCACATCGCGTCCGCGCAGGCGCGCGCCAGCGCGTCCGGGGTCATGGGGGTCATGGGCCGCGCCCGGTGAACACCGCCGGGCGCTTTTCCAGGAAGGCGCGCACGCCCTCCTGGAAGTCCGCCGTGGTGCCGGCCTCGCGCTGCAAATCCCGCTCCAGGTCCAGCTGCTGGTCGAGGGAGTGGCCGTCCGAGGCGTCCAGCGCCCGCTTGATCAGGCCGAGCGCATGGGTCGGCTGGGTCGCCAGATGGGCGGCGATGCGCTCCGCCTCGGGCAGCAGGTCGTCGTCGGGCAAGGCGCGCCAGATCAGGCCCCAGGCCGCGGCGTCCGCGCCGCTCACGGGTTCGCCCAGCATCGCCATCCCGCGCGCCCGCGCCGCCCCGGCCAGGCGCGGCAGCACCCAAGTGCCGCCGGCATCCGGCAGCAGACCGATGCGGATGAACGCCTGCAGGAACCGCGCCGAGGCCGCCGCCAGCACGATGTCGCAGGCCAAGGCGAGGTTCGCACCCGCGCCCGCGGCCACGCCGTGCACCGCGCACACGACCGGCTTGGGCAGGGCACGCAGGCAGCGGATGAGCGGGTTGAACCGAAGCTCGAGCGTCTCGCCGAGGTCCGGGTTCGGGCCGACTTCGGTCAGGTCCTGCCCGGCGCAGAACCCCCGCCCCGCGCCATGCAGCAGGACCGCCCGACATTCGGCATCCGAGCCGGCCGCCGCCAAGGCCCGCATCAGCGCGGCATGCAGCGGCACGGTCAGCGCATTCAGCCGGTCCGGGCGGTTCAGGGTCAGGACGTGCACGCCGCCGCGCCGCACCACCAGCAGTTCTTCGCTCACACCCGTCTCCTTCGCCGCGGAAGACGATGCGGCGAAGCGCGGGGCTGTCAACCCTTCGGAGCCTTGCCGTCCGGATGGTCAATGACGTCGCCGAGGCGGCGGCTGAGGAAGGCGGTCAAGGCGACCTCTTGCGCCGTCAGCCCCGGCGCGTGGGATTCGAGCAGCTCGTCTGCCCGCTGCTTCAAGCCTTCGGCCAGGCTGCCGTCCAAATAGCCCTCGAACACGGCAGGGTGGATGTAGCACTTGCGGCAGATGGCCGGCGTGTTGCCCAGGCGTTTGGCCACCGCCTCCACCGCCCGCACGACTTCTTTCTTGGCCATGGCTTGGCTATCGAACCGCTCCAGTTCGGCCAGCGCGGTCGCGGCCAGGTTGGTCGCGGCCCAGGTGCGGAAGTCCTTGGCGGTGATTTCCTCGCCGCTGGCCTCCCGCAAGTAATCGTTCACGTCGTCCGAGCCGACGCTGTGCTGGGTGCCGTCATGGTCCAGGAACTGGAACAGGTCCTGCCCCGGCAGGTCCCGGCAGCGCTCCACGACCCGGGCGAGGCGTCGATCGTCTAGGTCGATGTGGTGCTCGACCCCATGCTTGCCGCGAAAGTCGAAGGTGAGGTGGCTGCCCTTGATCCGCGCGTGGCCGTCCCGGAGCGTGGTCAGGCCGAAACTGTTGTTGGTTTTGGCATATTCCTCGTTTCCCACGCGCATCATCGTCTTCTCGAGCAGGGCGACGATGGCGGCCAGCACCTTGCTTTTCGGCAAGCCGGGCAAGGCCAGGTCGTGTTTGACCCGTGCCCGGATCGCTGGCAGCACGCGGCCGAAGACGAGCATCTTGCTGTATTTCGCCTCGTCGCGCACCACCCGCCAGCGTGGATGGTAGCGGTACTGCTTGCGGCCCTTCGCATCCCGCCCGACCGCCTGCAGATGGCCGCGCGGGTCGCGGCAGACCCACACGTCCGTGTAGGCGGGGGGTATCGCCAGCTTGCGGATGCGGGTGAGCACCGCATCGTCGGCGATGAGGCTGCCGTCGGTATCGTAGTAGGCGAAACCGTTGTCGGCGGGGACGCGGGCTATCCCGGGTTTCTTGTCCGAAACATAGCGCAGCTTGGCGGCCCGGGCCGCCTCGAGGGGATCGAGGAGTGGGACCGGGCTGGGATCGGTATCGGTATCGGGCATGTTGCTGGAACGGGGCTTGCATCGGCCGGTTGCAGCAAGCCGAAAATGGCACGGCGGCAATCGTCGTCGCGAACCGGATGGAGGGGATCGCGTTCAGCATCCCGCACTGAGAGGATACCCAATGCCCGACTCCACCGTGGCTGCGCCCCACAGCCACGTGCAAACGTCCATGATTTGCTTCTCGCACTTGCGATGGGACTTCGTATTCCAGCGGCCGCAGCACCTCCTCAGCCGCGCCGCCCGGACCATGCGCGTGGTGTTCTGGGAAGAGCCGCTCTATACCGCCGACCGCACGCCGGCGCTTTTTACGCGCCGCTCTCCCGAGGGCGTGCTGGTGGTGCAGCCGAGGTTGCCCTGGGGTGTGGAAGCCGCTGCCGGCACGGCGATGCAGCGCGATTTGCTGGATGACATGATCCACGATCTGCGCATCACCAGCCCCATACTATGGTACTACACGCCGCAGGCGCTGGCGTTCTCCGGCCATCTAAGCGGCCATCCCACGATCTATGATTGCATGGACGAGCTGTCCGCGTTCAAGGACGCCGATCCCACCCTGCCCGCGCAGGAGCGTGAGTTGATGCAGCGCGCCGCGCTGGTCTTCACCGGCGGCCACAGCCTCTACGCGGCCAAGCGCACGCAACACCCAGCCGTGCATGCCTTCCCGAGCGGCGTGGACGTCAAGCATTTTTCGCCCGCGCGCGGCGCACTCCCCGAGCCAGCGGACCAGGCGTCCATTCCCCACCCGCGGATGGGCTTCTTCGGCGTGCTCGACGAGCGGCTCGACCAAGCCCTGCTCGCCCGCCTTGCCGCGCTGCGGCCCTACACGCAGTTCGTGATGATCGGCCCCATGGCCAAAATCTCCAGCACGGACGTGGCGCAAGCGCCGAACATCCACTACCTCGGGCCGAAATCCTATGAGGAGCTGCCGGCCTACGTCGCCCATTGGGCCGCGGCGCTGATGCCGTTTGCCATCAACGAGGCCACCCGGTTCATCAGCCCGACCAAGACGCCGGAATACCTGGCCGCAGGGCGGCCGGTGGTCTCGACGCCGATCGCCGACGTGGTGCGCCAGTATGGGCAGACGTCGTTCGTGCAGATCGCCGCCACTGCGGACGCCTTTGCGGCGGCGACAGACCGTGCGCTGCGCCTGCCGGCGTCGTGGCTGGGCGAGGCGGATGCCATGCTGCAGGACATGTCCTGGGACCGGATCTGGTCGCGGATGCTGGCGTTGCTGAACGCCGCCCGCCCGGTGCCGCTGCGCGCGCCGCAGCTACGTTCGGTCCGTTCGCATTACGACCACTTGATCGTGGGTGCGGGCTTTGCCGGCTCGGTGCTGGCGGAGCGCCTGGCGGCCGGGTCCGGCCGGCGCGTGCTCGTGGTGGACCGCAGGCCGCATATCGCCGGCAACGCCTATGATCGCAAGGATGCGGTCGGCATCCTAGTGCATCCGTACGGACCCCACATCTTCCACACCAATGCGCGATCGGTGCTCGACTACCTCTCGCGCTTCACCGCCTGGCGCGGCTATGAGCACCGCGTACTCGCGTCGGTTCGCGGCGCGCAACTGCCGATGCCGATCAACCGGACGACGGTGAACCGCTTCTTCGGCTTGAACCTGGCCCCCGACGATGTGGAGGCCTTTCTGCGCAGCAAGGCGGAACCGCGGGACCCCGTGCGCACCGCCGCCGACGTCGTGTTGGGCACCGTGGGTCGGGAGCTGTACGAGGCATTCTTCCGCGGCTACACGCAGAAGCAATGGGGCCTCGATCCCAGCGACTTGGACAAGTCCGTGACCGCACGGGTACCCACGCGCACCAGCGACGACGATCGCTACTTCACGGACCGGTTCCAGTGCATGCCGCTGCATGGCTATACGCGGATGTTCGAGGCGATGCTGGACCACCCGAACATCACCGTGGCGACGAGCACGGAATACCAGGATGTCGACCCGGGCACCTACGACCACCTGGTGTTCACCGGCCCGGTGGATGAGTTCTTCGACCATCGCTACGGCAAGCTACCGTATCGCAGCCTCGAGTTCCGGCACGAGACGCATGCGCGGGAGCGTTTCCAGGAGGTGGGTGTGGTGAACTACCCCGACCCCAGCATTCCCCACACGCGGATTACCGAGTTCAAGTACCTGACCGGGCAGGCGCATCGCCAGACCAGCATCTGCTACGAGTACCCATCGGCAGAAGGCGACCCTTATTACCCGGTGCCACGCCCTGAGAACGCCATCTTGTACCAGAAATACAGGCTCCTGGCAGACGCGACGCCGCGCGTGTCCTTCGTCGGCCGGCTGGCGACCTATCGCTATTACAACATGGATCAAGTGGTCGGGCAGGCGCTCGCCACCTACGAACGGCTTGCCGGAAGGCGGCTGGCGGATCAGGGCGCCGCGGTGGGGATGGCGGCGGCCGACTAGGATCAGCTTATGTTCCAGAGTTTCTTTCAGGGCGGGTTCGAGGGGTCGACCCACCGCCGTTCGAATGGGCAACAGCTAGATAGCATCGCCGGCAGCCGTCACGACGTCTATGCGGAGACCGACTACCGGCTGCTTGGTGGGGCAGGACTGCGGACCGTGCGCGACGCGCTGCGCTGGCACTTGATCGAGGTCACGCCGGGCCAATACGACTGGAGCAGCTTCCTGCCGATGCTGCGGGCCGCGCGGGCGGCCGGGGTCGAGGTCGTCTGGGACCTTTGCCATTACGGCTTGCCGCACGACATCGACCTATGGTCGGCCGCCTTCGTCGAGCGGTTCGCCGCCTTCGCGGCTGCGGCGGCCAGGGTGGTACGGACCGAATCCGACCAGGCCCCGTCCTGGTGCGTGATCAATGAAATTTCGTTCTGGAGCTGGGGCGGCGGCGATTGCGGGATGCTGTTCCCCAACACGCTCGATCGTGGCCACGAGTTGAAACGCCAGCTCGTACGCGCAACCATCGCCGCCACGGATGCGGTGCGCGGCGTCGACCCTCGGGCGCGCTTCATCCAGGCCGAGCCGCTGATCAACATCGCCCCCGACCTCTACCGGCCGGAGGACTACGAGCCAGCCGAGGCCTATCGTCTGGCCCAGTTCCAGGCTTGGGACATGTTGTGCGGCACGCTCGACCCCGAGCTGGGTGGCCGGCCGGAGTATCTCGATGTCGTCGGGATCAACTTCTATTGGGACAACCAATGGTTGCACAACAAGTATACCATCGGCTTGGGCCACCGGCAGTTCCGCCCGTTGCACAGGATGCTGGCTGAAGTGCATGAGCGCTATCGCCGCCCGATGATCGTCTCGGAAACGGGCGTCGAAGGCGATAATGGCCCGGGCTGGCTGCGGTATGTCGGGGGCGAGGTCCGCGCCGCCCTTCGGCTCGGACTGCCGGTCGAGGGGCTTTGCCTTTATCCCGTGATGGATTATCCGGGCTGGGAAGACGCGCGGCATTGCCCGTGCGGGCTGATCCGGCTCGACGATGCGTATCTCGAGCGCCGGGTCGACGCCGATATGGCGCTGGCCCTGCGCGACGAGGCCGGGCTGCTGCAGGCGCAACTCGGCAGCAGCAGCAGGATGGCGCTGGCAGCCGATTAGGGCGCAGCTCCTTAAAAGCCGTAGAGCCGAGGCGCTGGACGCCAAAGAAGGCGCGGTGGAGTTCCTCGACGACGAGGCCAGGGACAAGATCAGCGTCAAGCTGGTCGGGGCTTGACGCTATACAGCCGCCCCGCCCGATGGCAGCCTGCCGCGCTGGGCCGGCCGGACGTGCCGCCGCAGACCGGGAGCGCGCTGGTGGTATTGAAGCGGATCGCCATGATGGCGTTGCTGATGGCGGCCTCAGCCACGCGGGCCCAGCCGGCCACGGAGCCGGGGCTGCAAGTGTTCACGCTTGGCGACTTCAAGCTCGAGAGCGGCGAGACAATCCGCGACCTCAGCCTGCCCTACATGACCGAGGGCACGCTGAACGCCGCGAAGTCGAACGCCGTGCTGATGGTCACGGCCATCGGCGGCAACCATCACCGGATCGATTACCTGATCGGGCCGGGCAAGGGCATCGACACCGACCACCTGTTCGTCGTCAAGACCAACGCGATCGGCAACGGCATCGCTACCTCGCCCAGCAACAGCATGGCGCAGCACGGCACGGCCTTCCCGCACTTCACGCTGCGCGACATGGTCGAGAGCCAGCGCCGCCTCTTGCAGAGCCTTGGCATCGACCACCTCGTGGCCGTCGCCGGCGCCTCGATGGGCGGGATGCAGGTGCTGCAATGGGGCGTGAGCCATCCCGGCATGATGGACGGGCTGATCGCGCTCACGCCCATGGCGCGCACCGCGGCGTGGTCCATCGCCGTCAACCACGCGACGCGGCGGGCACTGATGCTCGACCCCGCGTTCAAGGAGGGCAACTACACCGAGCAGCCCGTCGCAGGCTGGCGCATGCGGGCGGACGTGCTGCAGGTGCTGGGGACCCGCACGCCGGAAGCCATGCGGGAGCAATTCGCCCGGCCGATGGACGTGCTGCCCTGGATTGAGGCGCAGGAGAACGCCGTGGCCCGCTCCGGCTTCGATGCGAACGACTGGATCGCGCAGACCTGGGCCTATGATCGGCACAACGTCGGCGACACGCGCGTGGACGGCAAGGCCGCATTCGGCGGCGACCCGATCGCGGCGCTCCGCACGGTCAAGGCCCGCGCGCTGCTGATGACCGGCAAGCTCGACCTCTACAACCCGGTGGAGGAGGCGATCGAGGCCGCCGCCGCCATCCCCGGGGGGCGCTACGTCGCCATCCCGTCGGTGCAGGGTCACGTGGCCGCCTCGCCCGGGTTCAAGCCGGCGGACCTCGCCTTCATCAACACGACGGTGCAGGCGTTCCTGCGCGACGTCACCGACGGCTGGAAGACGGTGCAGTAGCCATGCGCCGCCTCGCCGCCTTCGCCCTGCTGTGCCTGGCGGCGGCCCCGCTGTGCGCCCAGCCCGTTCAGGGCCAGACTTTGCGGATCGGCCTCAGCAGCGACCCGGACGCGCTCGACCCCACCGTCTCGCGCAGCGTGGCAGGGCGGCAGGTGTTCGCGGCACTGTGCGACAAGCTGGTCGACATTGATCCCGAGCTGAACCTGGTCCCGCAATTGGCGACCGCTTGGCGGTGGGAGGACGAGGAGCGGACGCTCGTGCTGACCTTGCGGCCCGGCGTGCGGTTCCACGACGGCTCGCCCCTGGAGGCAACGGCGGTGGCGGCTTCGTTGCGGCGGCACCTGACCCTGGCCGGCTCCACCCGCCGCGCGGAGATGGGTCCGGTTGAGCGGGTGGAGGCGCCCGGGCCGCTCGAGGTACGGCTCTATCTGACGCGGCCGTTCGCGCCCCTGCTGGCCGCGCTGTCGGACCGGGCCGGCATGATGATGCCTGTGGCCGCGGCGGCGCTGGGGGCAGCCGAGTTCGCGGCCAAGCCCGTCTGCGCCGGGCCGTTCCGGTTCGTGCGCCGGATCGCGCAGGACCGGATCGAGCTGGAGCGCTTCCCCGAGTACTGGGACGCGGCGCGGGTGCACTTCGACCGGGTGGTCTATCAGCCCATCCCGGACGCCACGGTGCGAGCGGTCAATCTCCGCAGCGGCAGCCTCGACCTGATCGAGCAGGTGCAGCCGACCGACATCGCCGGGCTGCGGGCGGACCCGCGAATTCGCGTCGTCACGGGGCGAAGCCTGGCGTCGTACTACATCGCGGTGAACGTCGCCAACGGGGTACGGTCCCGCGGCCAGGTCGGTCAGAACGCGCTGGTGCGGGAAGCCCTGGAGCTGGCGATCGACCGCCAGGTGCTGACCCAGGTGGCGTTCGAGGGCCTCTACATCCCCGGCAACCAATCGGTGCCGCCGGGCAGCCCCTTCTACGTGGCGTCGCTGCCGGTGCCGGGGCGGGACTTGGCACGGGCACGGGCGCTGCTGAAGCAGGCAGGGTTCGACCGGGTCGAGATGCAGATGTCGGTGCCGAACGCGTCCGACTACCGGCAGGCGGCGGAGGTGATCCAGTCGATGGCGGCGGAGGCGGGGATCGACATCAGGCTGCAGACGATCGAGGTGGCGACCCTGCTGAAGCAGTGGACGGACGGGGATTTCGAGAGCCTGATTATTCAATGGAGCGGCCGGACCGACGTGGACGCCAACCTCTACAACTTCAACGCCTGCGGCATGGCGCTGAATGGCGGCCACTACTGCAGCAAGCCGCTGGATGCGGCGCTGGATGCCGCCCGGGCGACGACGGACATGGGCAAGCGCATGGCGGCGTATGAGGCGGCGGCGCAAATCTACTTGCGGGACCGGCCCTATATCTACTTGTGGCACCCAGTGCTGGTGTACGGCATGTCCGCCAAGCTCGAGGGGTTCCGGGCGGTGCCGGACAGCCTGATGCGCCTGCAAGGGGTGCGGTTGCCATGACCGCCGACGCCCTCTTGCGCGGCCGCGCCCGGCGGGTGATCCCCGGCGGCCTGTGGGGCCACCTGAATGCCGACAAGCTGCCGCCGGGTTACCCGCAGTTCTTCGCCCGGGCCGAGGGCGCGCATCTCTGGGATGTGGATGGCCGTCGCGTCGTGGATTTCATGTGCTCCTGGGGTCCGATCGTGCTGGGCCACCACCATCCAGCCGTGGAAGCGGCGGCCCGGCGGCAGGCGGTGCTCGGCGATTGCATGAATGGCCCGGCGCCGGTGCTGGTCGAGTTGGCGGAAACCCTGGTGCAGATGGTGCCGCACGCCGATTGGTGCCTGTTCGAGAAGAACGGCGGCGACGCGACCACGGCCTGCGTGACCATCGCCCGCGCCGGCACCGGCCGGCGCAAGGTGCTGGTGGCCCGCGGCAGCTACCACGGCGCGGTGCCGTGGTGCTCGCCCTCGCTGGCGGGGGTGACGGCGGAGGACCGGGCGCACATCATCGCGTTCGATTACAACGACGTGGCCAGCCTGGAAGCAGCCGCCGCGCAGGCGGGGCACGACCTGGCGGCGGTGCTGGTCACCGCCTTCCGCCACGACATGAGCCGCACCCTGGAGCTGCCGCTCCCCGCTTTCGCGCAGGCGGCGCGCCGGCTTTGCACGGCGGCGGACGCGGCGCTGATCCTCGATGACGTGCGGGCCGGGTTCCGCATCGCCCTGGGCGGCTCGTGGGAGCCGCTGGGCGTGCAGCCGGACTTGGCCGCGTACAGCAAGGCAATCGCCAATGGGCATGCTTTGGCGGCGGTGACGGGGCGGGACCGCTTCCGGGCGGCGGCGGCGAGCGTCTTCACCACCGGGTCGTTCTGGTGCGCGGCGGTGCCGATGGCCGCCGCGCTGGCGACCCTGGCGGAGCTGCGCCGGCTCGATGCGCCGGTGCGGCTGCGGGCGATGGGGCAGCGGCTGCGGACGGGGCTGGAGCATTTGGCGGCCCGCCATGTCGTGCCGATCGTGCAGAGCGGGCCGCCGCAGATGCCCCTGCTGCAGATCGCCGGCGACGAGGACTTCCGGCTCGGCACCCTGTTCTGCGCCGAGGCGCTGCGGCACGGCGCCTACTTCCACCCGCGGCACAACATGTTCCTGTCGTGCGCGCATACAGAGGCGGACATCGACGAGGCGTTGCAGGCGGCGGATGCGGGGTTCGCGGCGGTGGCGCGGGAGGGCGGCGGGTCAGAAGCCGAACATGTGATCCAGGGAGAAGGCCCCTTCGCCGTCCATCAGCCCGTGATAGCCGAATAGTCGGCAGGTGGGATCGCGGATGATGACGTAGCCGCGCGGCCCCGCCTGCGCCAGCAGCGCGTCCCCAAAAGCCTCGTGCGGCCAGACCATGGCGCTGCCGCAGCAGGCGATGGCGAGCGGGCGTTCGGCGATGACCGCGCCCGCCGCGTCGTGCAGCAGCAGCGTCGTGCTGGACTCCGCGTGCCAAGGCGCGGAGGCGGCGTAGATGAGGGCGGCGAAGCTGCGCCGGGTGCCGTCGCCGAGTTTGAGGAATAGCCGCGTGGACAAGCCCGGCGGTGGCCCGGCATAGCTCTGCGGCTCGTCGCGGTAGGTCATCGCGGTGTTGTAGATATGGGCGCCGAAGCTGCTCTCGGCCGCATGGCCGCTGGCGCGGTGCTCGTAGCGCACCAGGCAATGCATCCAGCCGTCGGCCTCGCCGCCGTCGCGGAAGTCGTAGGCCAGCTCGGCGTGGCCCTCTGCCCCGGTGAAGTCGGCGAGGTCGAGCGCGAGGCCGTGGTCCCGCGGCAGGTTGCCGAGGAAGCGCTCGGCGACCTTGCGGCCACCCAAGTCGAACACGTCGAGGCGCAGCGGCAGGCTGGCCTGGCGCTGCGCCATGGGCGTGGGCAGGACCACGCTGCGGAACCGGTCGGGCGGCAGGATGGGGAAGGGCAGCAGGTAGCCGCGGCCCAGCAGATTGTGCAGCGTGGGGATGCCGGGGTCGGGCTTCAGGTCGGCGCGCTCCACGTTGAGGTGGGCGATCCGGGTGCGTCCACCCTGCACCACCTCGTAGCGCGGCCGGACCACGTGGCGTCCGGCGCGGACCTCGACCTGCGCGGGCCAGGCGACGCCGGGCAGCAGGGCGGCCACGTCCACGGCCACGCTGGCATAGGCTGGCACGGCGTCGGCCAGCGGCACCGGGGCCTCCGCGCCCATGCGATCGAGCGCCACGGCGCCGGCCGGGATCGGCGCGGCGTGGCTGTTCTGCAGCCAGAGCAGCACGCGCTCGCCGGGCCGCGGCGCCGGCATCCCGGCGTAGCGGTCGCTGGGCCAGGCATTGGCGTCGTGGGTGCAGGACAGGCTGGCCTCGGCGCCGGTGCCGTAGGTATCGAGCGCGTATTTCACCACGTCGTGCCCGGCGGCGCCGATGGCGTGCACGAAAAGCTGGCCGGCGAAGGCCGGCAGGCCGAAGCGGGCGCGGATCTGCTGGCTGTCGATGGCGATGCCGCCGGGCCCGGGCGGGGCCGCCTGCTCCCATTCCGCCAGCACCGCGCCCGCCCCGTCGAACAGCCGCAGCCAGAGGCGGACCGACTTGGCGCCGTAGCCGGCCCAGTAGTTGGCGGTGACCAGGCAGGTGTGCAGGCCGTCGCCGCCGGGTTCGCCGGTGTCGCGGAAGAAGGCGTAGTTGGTGGCGAAGTTCACCCGGTCGAGGTAGCGGCCGGGGTTGCTCAGCATGGCGGCGGGCAGCCGCGTCTCGTCGAGCGTGGCCACGGGCATGCCGGCGGGGAGCATGGGGGCGATGCGGGCCTGGATGCGCCCGGCGTCGAAGGCGGCGATCAGCAGGGCGGCGCAGGCGGAGTGCGGCAGGCCGGTGAGCGGCTGGGCGGCGACGCCGGCACGGACCTGGCCGAGATGCGCCACGTCGTGCACGTACACTTCGGCCGGCGCGGGCATGGGGTGCAGCGCCCAGAGCGCGTCGGCCACGCCGTCGGGGTCGTAGACGGCGAGCGGGCCCGTCCCGAGCCGCGCGGCCAGAAGCTGCACGGCCTCGGCCGCCAGCGGATGGGCGAGCGCCTTGTAGAGCACGTTGCCGCCCGCCCGGGCATCGAAGGTCTGGATGTTCAGCATGGCCGCATCAATACCCCAGCCGCTGCCGCACGTCTTGGCCCGCCGCGGCGGTATCGTCGACCGGCTGCACCGGCCAGGTCTCGAGCCGCCCAGCAAAGGGGCGCGTGCGGCCATCGGCTTGCAGCAGGCGGTTGAACAGCCGGATGCGGCGGGAGCCGCCGGGCAGGGCGGCAATCAGCACCGGCGCGCGGGTGGCGACGGCCTCGGACACCATGGAGACGCTGTCCTCGGTGACGACGATGGCGTCGGCCAGGGCGAGCAGGCCGAAATAGGGGTTCTCGCCGCGGCCGTCCCAAATCCAGCCGCCGAGCGGGGCGAGCGCGGCCTGCAGGGCGGCGGCGGCGTCCGGCGCAGTGCGCCGGGACGGGGTGAGGAGCAGGCCGGCCCGGTCCCTGCGCATCATTTCAGCGAGCTGCGCGCCCAAGCGCCGGGCGGCCGCGGCGTCGAGCCGGAAGCGGCCGTTGCTGCCGCCCACCAGCACCGCGACCAGCGGGCGCGGCAAGTGCGCGAACCGGGGCGCCCAAGTCGCCGCCGCTTCGGCCAGCCGCGCCGGCGTGACCCGGTGCAGCGCGGTGCGGGTGACCACCACGTTCGGTCCGCTCAGCCCGTCATGACGGTTGACGACGACGACGTCGAAGCGGGCGGGGTCGATGCGGGGGTGCTGGACCTGCACCACGGGGCGGCCGGGGCGGCGCAGGGCGGCGGCCACCACGGCCGCGGTGCCGCCGGCGCTGAGCACCAGGCCGTCGCCGGGATCGGCGAGGCGGACGGCGCGGAGCGGGTCGGGCCACAGCCGCGCCGCCACCCAACGCCAGGGCGCGCCCGGCGCGAGCGTGACCAGGGTGGGCGCGAGGCCGGCGGCTTCGGCCAGGCCGATCGCCTGGGCCTGCAGGCCGGCGAGGGGCTCGCTGAGGATGGTGGCGGGCAGGATGGTGGCGGGCAGGATAGTGGCGGGCAGGATAGTGGCGGGCAGGATAGTGGCGGGTTGCATGCGCGGCTTCTCGGGGCTTGGCGCGGCGGCGTCAACGGACAGCCTTATTGCTTGACTTCGCTGCACTGCAACACCATAACCCCTAGGCGCGGTTTGAATGGTTTCGTGCGCTGTCTCAGAACGACCGGCGTCTTCATCTCACTCCCTGGCGCCGGTTCGCGATCCTGACGATCGCTGAGCACCCCCCACGCCGTTACGTCCTGGGGCGGGCATTGAAAGACAGCTTACCCCTATGACAACATTCGCAGACCTCGGTCTTGCCACGCCGATTCTCAAGGCGCTGGAAGCCGAAGGCTACACCACGCCGACCCCGATCCAGGTGCAGGCCATTCCGCACGTGCTGGCGGGCCGCGACGTGCAGGGCATCGCCCAGACTGGCACCGGCAAGACGGCCGCCTTCGCGGCGCCGATCCTGCACCGGCTGATGCTGGACCGTAAGCCGGCGCCCCGCCGCGGCTGCCGCGTGCTGGTGCTGTCGCCGACCCGCGAGCTGGCCAGCCAGATCGCCGAAAGCTTCCGCGACTACGGCCGGCAGACCGGCATGCGCACCACGCTGATGTTCGGCGGCGTGCCGAAGGCGCGGCAGGCGAAGGCGGTGGCCAACGGCATCGACATCCTTGTGGCCACCCCTGGCCGCCTGATGGACCACATGCAGGACGGCGCCGTGCAGCTGGGCGGCGTCGAGATCCTGGTGCTCGACGAAGCCGACCACATGCTCGACCTCGGCTTCATCGTGCCGATCCGCAAGATCGTCAGCACCATCCCGCCCAAGCGCCAGACGCTGTTCTTCTCGGCCACTATGCCGAAGGAGATCGCCACCCTCGCCGGCGCCATGCTGCGCGATCCCGTGCATGTCGCCGTCGCCCCCGTGGCCACGACGGTCGAACGCGTCGAGCAGAAGGTTATTTTCGTCGAGACCGCCCGCAAGCGGCAGATGCTGGCCGAAATCCTGCGCGACAGCCGGATGAGCCGCACCCTGGTGTTCACCCGCACCAAGCACGGCGCCGACAAGGTGACGCAGCATCTCGAGGCCGTGGGCCAGCCCGCCGCCGCGATCCACGGCAACAAGAGCCAGCCGCAGCGGGAGCGGGCGCTTGCCGCATTCAAGGAGGGCCGCGTCCGCGTGCTGGTGGCGACCGACATCGCCGCCCGCGGCATCGACGTCGATGGCGTGACGCACGTGGTCAACTTCGACCTGCCGAACGTGCCGGAGGCCTATGTGCACCGCATCGGCCGCACCGCGCGCGCCGGGCACGCGGGAATCGCGATCAGCTTCTGCGACAGCAGCGAGCGCGCCTTTTTGCGCGGCATCGAGAAGCTGATCCGCACCCGCATCTCGGTCGACGAGCCGACCCGGCTAGCGGCCTAGAGCACGATCCGTGCTGATAGGCGCACGGCTCGCGCTCTAGCCCTTGTTTCTACGAGCATGTTCATCCGACGGGTGATCCCGTGTGTTCGGATCATGCTCTAGCGCGCGCCCTCTCTACTTGCGGGAGAGGGCGGCCAGGCCTTCCACCATCGACCCGGCCGCCCCGGACCAACTGGCCCGCGGGTCGCCGGAGCGCGTTTGCGGCAGACTGCCCGCGGCCAGCAACCGGCCGATGGCGGCGGCGATACTCGCTGGCGTGGGCTCGCAGAGCAGGGCCATGTCCTCGCCTCCGAGCTGCTCCGGCAGCCCGCCGACGCGGGTGGCGATCAGCCAGCGGCGGGCGGCGATGGCGCTGGCGGCCACGCCGCTCTGGCTCGCTTCGCGATGCGACAGCACGAGCGCGTCCGACCAGGCGAGCAACGGCCCAACCTCGTTCTCCGGCACCCAGCGGTTCTCCACCACGACGCCGGGCAATGCCCGCAACCGGTCCAGCACGGGCGTTTCCGGGCCGCTGCCGACCACCCGCACCTCGAGGTCGTCGCGCGCGCCCAGCAGCGCCAGGCTGTCGGCCAGCAGGTCCAGGCCCTTGTAGGGCAGCAGCCGGCCGAAGCTCAGCAGCCGCAGCCGGCCGCCATGCGCGCGGGCGGGCGGGGGCGCGGGGCCGAAGGCAAACGGCGGGTGCGAGGCCAGCAGCAAGGGCTTGCCGGCCGCGAGCCTCTGCTGGCGCAGCCGGTCGGCGACGTGCGTGCTCAGCGCAAACACGCCGCTGGCGCCGCGCAGCAGCCAGCGCTGCAACTGGATCTGCATCGGGAAGCCGTCCCCGGGATGCGGGTCGGCGTCGTGCACCACCACCGCGAAGGGCACGCCCGCCCAGGCCAGCGCCGCCGCCATCGCGAAGTCCATCGGCGCCGGCATGGCGCAGAGCGCGACCTCGACCCGCTGCGCGCGGAGCCAGGCGGCCAGCCGCGGTACCAGGACCGGCGTGCTGAGCACCCGGCCCGCCAGCCCCGCCAGCCCCTGATAGGTCGGCACCCGCAGTGCGCAGGGCGGCGCATCGGCGGATCCGAGCAGCTCCGCGCGGGCGGACAGGCTGAGCAGCGCCTCGGTTTCCGGCACCGTGTTGAAGGCGCGCGCCAGTTCGGCGGCGAAGCGCGGCCCGGCCCCGCGCCGGCCCCACTGCCAGACCAGCACCCTCATGACGCCGGCCTCAGCGCGCGAACGGCCCGGGCCAGCGGGGCCGTACCCAGCCGGGCCTGCGCCCTGGCCCGGCCGGCCTCGCCCATTTGGCGGCGAAGGCCGCCGTCCTCGGCCAGGCGGATCAGCCAGTCCGCGGCGGCGCCCACATCGGCGTCGGCCCAGACCGCGCCGGGCGCCTCGAATACTCCGCGCGGGTCCCGCGCCGGGATCAGCCGGGCCGGCACCAGGGCGGCGCAGTCCGCGTCCATGAAGTCCCGCGTTCCCGACCAATCGGTGGCGACCACGGGCTTGCCCAGCAGCATGGCCTCGGCGGGTACCAGGCCGAAGCCCTCGCTGCGATGCAGCGAGAGCACGATGTCGCAGGCGGCCATCAGGGCGTGCGCGTCGTCCCGGGGCAGGGTGTTTGTGTCGAGCCGGACGTTGGGCGCGGTCGCGGCGGCCTGCAGGCGGGCGAAGTCGGCCGGGAAATGGTGGGGGTTGCCGACCCGCAGCAGCAGGACGCGGTCCATGCGGTCCCCGAACGCGGCGCGGTGCGCGGCGATGGCGGCCAGCGGGTTCTTGCGCTCGAAGCTCGAGGCGAGGTTGAACGCTACCAGGGTGACAATCGCGTCCTCGGGCAGGCCGAACGCGGCCCGGTCCAGCGCGGAAGGCGTCGGCGGGTGCGCGGCCAGCGGGGGCGGCACCACCCGCACGCCGCCGGGCAGCAGCGGCGCCAGCGCCTCGGCCGAGAAGCGGGAGAGCGTCCAGACCTCATGCACGAAGGGGAGGCCGGCCCGCCAGCTCTCCGGCACCACCGGCAGTTCCCACGCCCAGGCGCCGACCAGGCGCCGCCCGCGCAGCAGGGGCCGGCCCAGCCGCAACAGGGCCAGCGGCAGCGACGGCGCGTTCACATGCAGCACCAACGGCACGCCCGGCGGTGGCGCCGGGCCGCCCGGCCGCACCGGCCAGCACGGGACGTCCAGGGCTTCGAGCCCATGCATCATCAGCCGCGCCGCTTCGCCCAGGCCCGAGGCACGGTCCAGTTCTCCCCCCACGGCGATGCCCGGCTGGACGGCCGGCGCCGGCCGGTCCGGCCGCGGCGCCAGCAGTGCGGTCGCCTGCCGCAGCATCGCCCGCCGCGCGCCTTGCGGCAACAACCGCCAGGCGCGATGCAGCGGATGCAAGCGCGCCGCGGCGGACTCGGGCGCCATGCCGGCTGATCAGTGGCCTGAGGCGTCGTTAAGGTGGCAGGCGCTCCGGTGGCCCGGTGCGATCTCCAGCAACGGCGGCACCTCGGCGCTGCATCGGGCGAAGGCGTGCGGGCAGCGCGGGTGGAAGTGGCAGCCGGAGGGCGGTGCGAGCGGGCTCGGGATTTCGCCCTTGATCGACGTGAAGCGCCGCGCGCGGGCATCGAGCCGCGGCACCTCGGCGAGGAGTGCCTGGGTGTAGGGATGGTTCGGGTGGCCGAACACCGCCTCGGTGTCCGCCTGCTCCACCACGCGGCCTAGGTACATGATGGCGACGCGGTCCGAGAGGTGTTCCACCACGCCCAGGTCGTGGCTGATGAACAGGTAGGTCAGATCCAGCTCGCGGCGCAGGTCCATGAACAAGTTGAGGATTTGCGCCTGGATGGACACGTCGAGCGCGGCCACGGCTTCGTCGCACACCAGGAACTCCGGCTGTACTGCCAGCGCGCGGGCGATGCCGATGCGCTGGCGCTGCCCGCCGCTGAACTGGTGCGGGTAGCGGCGCTTATAGGCCGGGTCGAGCCCGGCGCGGCGCAGCTGCGCGTCCAGGTACTCGTCCTGCTTGCCTTTCGCCAGCCCATGCACCCGGGGCGCCTCGCCCACGATCTCGCTGACGCGGAGGCGCGGATTGAGGCTGGCATAGGGGTCCTGGAAAATCATCTGCACCCGCAGCCGCGCATCCCGCCCGGCGGCGCCGTCGAGCGTCGCCCGGTCACGGCCGTGGTACAGCACCTGCCCATCCGACGGCGGCATGATGCCGGCCACCATGCGCCCGAGCGTGGACTTGCCGCAGCCGCTCTCGCCCACCAGGCCCAGCACCTCGCCCTTGTGGACCTGCAGGTCCACCGCATCGACGGCCCGCACCACGGGCGGCGCCGCCTTCATGCCGCGGATGCGGCGGACCAGGCGGGCGGCGGCGTCCGGCCGGGTCTCGAACCGCTTGGTGACGCTGCGGAGCTCGATGATGGGCGCGGCACTCATGCGGGAACGCCGACGAGGGGGTGGAAGCACCGGTGCGCGTGGTCGGCGCCGGCCATGAACTCCGGCGGGTCCTGCTCGCACTGCGGGTCGGCCCGGGCGCAGCGGGTGCGGAAGGCGCAGCCCACGGGCAGGTTCAGCACGTTCGGCGTCATGCCGGGGATGCCGCGCAGCCGCTCGCCGCGCGCGGTGCGGCTGGGGACGGAGCCGATCAGCCCGTGCGTGTAGGGGTGCATCGGCCGGTCCAGCACCTGGTCCACGGTGCCCTTCTCGACGATGCGCCCGGCGTACATGACCGCGATGTGGTCGGCGAGCCCGGCGATGACCGAGAGGTCGTGCGTGATCCAGACCAGCGCGGTGCCGAAGCGCGCGCACAGCGCCTGCATCTCGGAGAGGATCTGCGCCTGGATGGTGACGTCGAGCGCGGTGGTGGGCTCGTCGGCGATGACCAGAGCAGGCTGATGCAGCAGGGCGATGGCGATGGCGACGCGCTGGCGCATGCCGCCGCTGAACTGGTGCGGATAGGCGCGCAGGCGTTCGTCGGGGCTGGCGATGCCGACCAGGCCGAGCGCGTCGCGCGACCGGGCGCGGGCGGTCTCGCGCGAGACGCGCTCATGCGCCTGCACCGCCTCGATCATCTGGGTATCGATGCGCAGCACCGGGTTGAGCGTCATCATGGGGTCCTGGAACACCATGGCGATGTGCCGGCCGCGCAGGCGGCGCATCGCCTCGTCCGGCAACCCGGCGATGTCCTGCCCTTGGAACAGGATCTGGCCCGCGACGACCCGGCCGGGCGCATCGACCAGGCCGAGCAGGGAAAAGCCGGTCACGGACTTGCCCGAGCCGCTTTCCCCCACCAGCCCCATGACCTGCCCGCGCTGCACGGTGAAGGACACGTCGTCCACCGCCCGCACCACGCCGGCGCGGGAAGCGAAATGCGTGGACAGGCCGCGGACGTCGAGAGTGGCGGTCATGGCTCCGTCGTCATCGCCGCAGCTTCGGGTTCAGCACGTCCCGCAACTGGTCGCCCACCAGGTTGATGGCGACGATCGTCACCAGCAGCGCGATCCCCGGGTAGAAGCTGATCCAGTATTTGCCGGACAGCATGTATTGGTAGCCGTTGGCGATCAGCAGGCCGAGCGATGGCTCCGTCACCGGCACGCCGAGGCCCAGGAAGCTCAGCGTCGCCTCGAGCGCGATCGCGCGCGCCATCTGGAACGTGCCGACCACGATCAGCGGCGGCATGCAGTTCGGCAGCAGGTGCCGGAACACCACGCGCGGGCGGGACAGCGCCAGGCACTCGGCCGCCTCGATGTACTCGCGCCGCCGCTCGGCCAGCGCGGAACCGCGGGCGGTGCGGGCGTAGTAGGCCCATTCCACCGTGATCAGCGCCAGCATGACGTTGCCAATGCCCTTGCCCAGGAAGGCCAGGATCATCAGGGCGACCAGGATGCTCGGGAAACTCAGCTGCAGGTCCACCAGCCGCATGATGAGGCTCTCGATCCGCCCGCCCACATAGGCCGCGACCAGGCCCAGCGTCGAGCCAATCACCCCCGCGATCAGCGCCGACCCGGCGCCCACGAACAACGAGATGCGCAGCCCGTACAGGATGCCGGACAGCATGTCCCGCCCCTGGTCGTCGGTGCCCAGCCAGAACGTCAGCCCCTCGGCGGATTTGGAGCCCGGCGGCAGCCGCCCGTCCATGATGTCGAGCTGGGCCAGGTCGTAGGGGTTCTGCGGCGAGATCCAGGGCGCGATCAGGGCGCAGAGGAAGATCAGGCCGAACAGCGCCAGCCCGAGCACGGCCAGCCGCGATTCCGCGAAATCGGTCGCGAAGCGCTGGAACGGCGTCTCTTCGCGCGGCGGCAGGCCGGCGACCTTCAGCGGCGTGGCACTCATCCCTGCTCGTCCAGCCGCACGCGCGGATCGAGCGCCGTGTACATCAGGTCCACTGAGAGGTTGATCGCCACGAACAGCAGCACGATCAGCATCAGGTATGCGACGATCACCGGGCGGTCGAGCAGGTTGATGCTGTCGATGATCAGCTTGCCCATGCCGGGCCAGGCGAAGATGCTCTCCGTCACCACCGAAAAGGCGATGGTGGTGCCGAGTTCGAGGCCGACGACGGTCACCACGGGGATCATGATGTTCTTCATCACATGCACGCCGATCACGCGGCCCGGGCTCAGCCCCTTGGCGCGGGCGAACCGCACGTAGTCCGACGGCAGCGCCTCCCGCACCCCGGCGCGGGTGAGCCGCATGATCAGGCTGACGTTGAACAAGGCGAGGTTGAAGGCGGGCAGCAGCATATGCGCCAGCCCGTCCCGTGTCAGGAACGACCATTGCACGCCGAGCGCCCCCACCGTCGCGCCTCGCCCGGTGCTCGGCAGCCACCCCAGCTGCACGGCGAAGATCATGATCAGCATCAGCCCGACCCAGAACGAGGGCAGGCTGAACCCCAGGATGCTGCCGGCCATCAGCGTGCGGGCGCCGAACGAGTGGGGCCGCATGCCGGCATAGAGCCCGGCCGGCAGGCCCACCACGACGGAGATCAGCACCGCGGCTAGCGCCAGCTCCATGGTGGCCGGCAGGCGCTGCAGGATCACCTTCATGGCCGGCTCGTTGTAGACGAAGCTGCGCCCGAGATCGCCGTGCAACAGGCCGGCGAGGAAGGTGAGGTATTGCTGCCAGAGCGGCTTGTCGAGGCCGAGGGCGGCGATGGCCCGGGCGCGCTCGGCGGCGTCCGCTTCCGGCGAGATCAGGATTTCGATCGGGTCACCGATGACGTTCACGCCGACGAAGACGATCACCGTCATCGCCAGTACGACGAACACGGCCTGGATCAGCCGGCGCAGGAGCCAGGTTGCCATCTAGAGGGGGGGGGTGTCCGTCACGGCGCCCATTGTGCCGTGCGTTGCTGCGGTGCGCCAGACCAACCTCGCCCACCCGTGCCGAAAGCAGTCAGACCCGCAGGTGCTGCGGGATCGATAGGCCGAGCCGGTTCGGCACGTCCCACGTCTCGTCCACGCTGCGCACGCGCTCGAACCCCGCGCGCAGGTAATTAGGCAGGGCGCGCGGGTGATCGGCGGTGCAGGTGTTCACGGTCACGGTGCGGGCGCCCTCGCGCCACGCCGCCTCGACCGCCGCATCGAGGAAGGCGGCGCCCAGGCCCTTGCCGGTGGCCGCGGGCATGAGGCCGAAGTAGCTGAGGTTGACCACGGGCAGCAGCGAGGCGTCGATTTCGAAAAAGCCGGCGGGCTCGCCGCCACGGTACAGCACGTGGATCGAGACCTGGGGGTGGCGGAGGATAGACGCGAGCTGGCCGTCGCCCAGGCTGCGGCGCAGCCACCAGACGTAAGGGCCGCCGACCGTGCCGTAGAGATAGCGGTAGAACGGCACGGTGCAGTGAGCGAGGCGAACGAGGCTGCTGTCGGCGGGCAGCAGCCGGGGCGGGCGGGCGGGTTGCTCCATGCGCATGAAGGTGACGGTCACCCTCACGCGCGTGCTGGGCTGCATCGACGCTCAGTCGTCGAGAAAGCTGCGCAGCTTGCGGCTGCGGCTTGGGTGCTTGAGCTTGCGCAGCGCCTTGGCCTCGATCTGGCGGATGCGCTCGCGGGTGACGTTGAACTGCTGGCCGACCTCTTCGAGCGTGTGGTCGGTGTTCATGCCAATGCCGAAGCGCATGCGCAGCACGCGCTCCTCGCGCGGGGTGAGGCTGCTGAGCACGCGGGTGGTGGCCTCGCGCAAATTGGCCTGGATGGCCGCGTCGAGCGGGATGACGGCCGCCTTGTCCTCAATGAAATCGCCGAGATGGCTGTCTTCCTCGTCGCCGATCGGGGTTTCGAGGCTGATCGGCTCCTTGGCGATCTTGAGCACCTTGCGCACCTTCTCGAGCGGCATGCCGAGCTTCTCGGCCAGCTCCTCGGGCGCGGGCTCCCGGCCGATCTCGTGCAGCATCTGCCGGCTGGTGCGGACCAGCTTGTTGATCGTCTCGATCATGTGGACGGGAATGCGGATGGTGCGCGCCTGGTCGGCGATGCTGCGGGTGATCGCCTGGCGGATCCACCAGGTGGCATAGGTGCTGAACTTATAGCCGCGGCGATACTCGAATTTGTCGACCGCCTTCATCAGGCCGATATTGCCCTCCTGGATCAGGTCCAGGAATTGCAGGCCGCGGTTGGTGTATTTCTTGGCAATCGAGATCACCAGGCGCAGGTTCGCCTCGATCATCTCCTTCTTCGCCCGCGCGCTGTCGCGCTCGCCGCGACTGACCACCGCGTACACCCGGCGGAACTCGCCGATCGGCAGCCCCGCCTCGTGCGCCACCGCGCCGATCTTGGCCCGCACCTCGATGACCGGATCCGCCTGCTTGGCGACGAACGCCTTCCAAGCCTTGCCAGGCAGGATGCCGACGCGCTCTATCCAGTTCGGGTCCAGCTCGTGCCCGCGATACTCGCGCAGGAAGTCGTCGCGGCCGACCTTGGTGGCTTCGGCCAGGCGCAGCAACTGGCCCTCGAGCCCGTTCAGCCGCTGGCTGATCTGCTTGAGCTGGATGACCAGCTCCTCGATGCGGTTGTTGTGCAGGCGCACCTGCTCGACCTTGCCGACCAGCTCTTCGCGCTGCTTCTCGTAGCCCTTCTCGGCCCGCGGGTTGATCACGTCGCCCGAGGTGATGGTGTCGAGCCGCCGGGCCTGAACCTTGTGCAGCTTCTTGTAGAGCTGCTCGATCTCCTCGAAGGTCGCGAGCACCTCGGGCTTGAGCTTCTCCTCGAGGGCGGAGAGCGACATGCCGGGGCCCTCGCTGTCGGCGTCGTCGTCGAGGTCCTCGGCGGGCTCGAAGGCCTCGGCTGCGGTGTCGGCGGGCTCGCCGGCGGCTTCCTTGGGGCCGCCTTGGGTCGCTTCCAGGTCTACGATGTCGCGCAGCAGCATGCGGCCGGCCTTGAGCGCATCGTGCCAGGCAATGATGGCCCGGAAGGTCAGCGGGCTTTCGCACAGGCCGCCGATCATCATGTCGCGGCCGGCCTCGATGCGCTTGGCGATGGCGATCTCGCCCTCGCGGGACAGCAGCTCGACGCTGCCCATCTCGCGCAGGTACATGCGGACCGGGTCGTCGGTGCGGCCAAGGCTGGCCTCGTCGACGTTGCCGGTGGGCTCGTCGGCCTCCTTCTCCTCCTCGCCCTCGGGCTTCTCGACCTTGGCGGCGGGGACTTCGGCGTCTTCGTTGTCTTCGTTCTCGACCACCTGGATGCCCATTTCGCTGAGCATCGACATCACGTCTTCGATCTGTTCGGAGCTGTTCTGCTCCGAAGGCAGCACGGCGTTGAGTTCGTCGAAGGTGATGTAGCCGCGTTCCTTGCCCTTGGCGATCAGGCGTTTGACGGCGACGGCGTTGGTATCGAGCAGCGTCGTGTCGCCATCCTGGTCGGGCGTTGCGGCATCGGGCGTCACGGGCTGTTTCGTCGCCATTGGCGGGAGTACTCCAATCAGGTCCTGCCCGGCGTCCCGGACAGAAAAATCAAAATCAGGACTCTGCGTCCTGTTCAGGCACGGGCAGGGCTTCGAGCGCAATGGCCAGGGCAATCAGCCGCCGTTGCGATGCGGCGTCCGGGGCCGCGGCGAAGGCCCGGCTGGCGGCCGCCACTTCGCCTTCGAGATGGGCGCGGTGCATCAGTCCGAAGATATGCCACCACTCCGCTTCAGCCTCCGCCGGCATGGCGTCCGGCCGGGCGCTCGATGCGAGGGGCATCGCTGCCGATAGCACCTGCGCGGCCTCGTCCGCCGTTCCAGAAAGTGTCAGGTGGGCAAGCAGGGTAGCCGAGTCAAGCGCCGCGTGGTCGGCCACGTGCAGGATTCCGTCGCGCAGGCGCGCCAGGTCGGGCGGGAGGTCGAGCGCGGCATAGGCCTCCTCGGTATCGCGCAGCAAGGCGGGGTGGCGCAGCAGGATGCCGGTCAGCAACCGGGCGCGCTCGGCCTGGGTGGCGGCCTGGGCGGCGGACTGGGCATCCGACTGGGCATCCGACGGGGCATCTGGACGCCGGGCCGGGCGCCGCGCCCGGCCCGGACCCGGCATGTTCGCGCCGCGCTTCCGGCCGGCGAAGAAGCGGTCGCGCAGGGCCGATCTGTACTCGTAGGCCAGCGTGCGGTCGGGGATCGCGGCGGCCGCGGCGTCCAGCCGGGTGCGGAAGGCGGCGCGCTGTTCCGGGCCCTCGCCGGCGCCCTGCTGCAGGGCCATGAACAGCGCGTCGACCAGCGGCACCGCGCGGTCCAGCACGGCGGCGAAGGCGCGCGGGCCGCCTTTGCGGACCAGGCTGTCCGGGTCTTCGTTGGCGGGTAGCGTGGCGAGCGCCAGGCTGAAGCCCGGCGCCAGCAACGGCAGCGCCAGCATGAGCGCCCGCTCCGCCGCGCGCCCGCCGGCAGCGTCGCCGTCGAAGCACAGGACGGGCTCGGGCGAGACGCGCCAGAGTTCGGCCAATTGTTCGGCTGTGAGCGCGGTGCCCAGCGGGGCCACCGCCCCGGTGAACCCGGCCTGATGCAGCGCGATCACGTCCATATAGCCCTCCGCCACCACCAGGCGCTGGTCGGCGCGCACGCCCTCCCGGGCAAGGTCGAGCGCATAGAGGGTGCGGCGCTTGTGGAAGACCGGGCTGTCCGGGCCGTTGATGTATTTGGGCTTTGCCTCGCCCAGCGCCCGGCCGCCGAAGCTGATGAGGCGGCCGCGGCGGTCGCGGATCGGAAAGGTGACGCGGGCCCAGTAGAGCTCGCGCGGCGGGCCGTCCTCCGTGGCGCGGAGCAGGCCGGCCTCGAGCGCGTGGTCGCGCTCGATGCCGGCCTGGCCGAGTTCGGCCAGCAGGCCGCCGCGCCCGTCGCCGCTCCAGCCCAGGCCGAAGCGCCGGATCGTGTCGTCGGACAGGCCGCGGCCGCGGAGGTAGGCGAGCCCGGCCGCGCCCTCGGGGGCGTGCAAGCGGCGCACGAAGCCGGCTTGGGCGAGGTCGAGCACGCCATGCAGGTCGAGCCGCTGGCGCTCGGCCTGGGCAGCCTGCGCGGTGGGCTTGGGGACGTCGAGGCCCGCTTCGGCGGCCAGACTCTCCACCGTTTCGGGGAAGGAGGCGCCGGTGGTCTGCATGACGAAGCTGATGGCATCGCCGTGCGCGCCGCAGCCGAAGCAGTGGAAGCCGTCGTCGTAGACGTAGAAGCTGGGGGTCTTCTCGCCGTGGAAGGGGCAGCAGCCCTTCCAGTTGCGGCCGGACTTGGCGAGCTTGACCCGGCGCCCGACCAGCGCCTGCATCGGCGTGCGGGCGCGCAACTCGTCGAGGAACTGCGAGGGCAGCGCCATCTAGGGGACCAGTCGCGCCCGCACCAGCGGCCCCGCGCGGCCCATGTCGAGCGCGGCGCCGTGGGCCGCCTTCAAGGCGGCCATGACCCGGCCCATGTCCTTCGGGGTGGCGGCGCCGGTGGCCTGCACGGCCGCCGCGACGGCCGCTTCCAGGGCGGCGTCGTCCATCTGCTGCGGCAGGAAACCCTCGATCACGGCGATCTCGGCCTCCTCCTTGGCCGCCAACTCCGGCCGGTTGCCCTGGCGATACATCTCGACGGACTCGCGCCGCGACTTCACCATGCCGCGCAGCATGCCGAGCACCTCCTCGTCCGGCACGGCCGCGACGCCCTTTGGGCGGGCGGCGATATCGGTGTCTTTGAGCCGGGCCAGGATCATGCGCAGCGTGGAGGTGCGCGGGGCGTCGCCCGCCTTCATGGAGGATTTGAGGGCGTCGGTGAAGGTCTCGCGCAAGGTCATCAGGTGCTCCGAAGGGAGTTCGTTTCCGCACAGCCGGGCAGGCATATTGAAGTGGGAAGTAATTTCCCATAGTGTAGAGCCATGCTGAGCATCGAACAGGTTATCGCGGCTCTCGGCGGTCCGGAAGCCGCGGCGCGGCTGACGGGCGTCGGGCACGAAGCCGTCCGGAAATGGCGACAGGCGCGGGCCATACCGAGCAAGCATTGGAGCGCGGTGATCGCGTCCACCGGGCTGACCCTGGCGGACCTGTCGCCGGAGGCGCGGGAATCGGGGCAGCTGCAGGGTGCGACAGCGGTGCTGGTGCTGGCGGATGGAACCGCGCTCTGGGGACGCGGCTTCGGGGCACATACGCCGGGCCGGGTGGGCGAGGTGTGTTTCAACACGGGCATGACCGGGTATCAGGAGACGCTGACCGACCCGTCCTATGCGGGGCAGCTGATTACCTTCACCTTCCCGCATATCGGCAACACGGGCGTCAACACCGAAGACGACGAGGCGGTCAACGTCGCCGCACTCGGGCTCGTCGTGAAGCAGGATCTGACGGAGCCCAGCAATTGGCGCGCGGCGCGAAGCCTCGATGCCTGGTTGCGGGCCAAGGACGTGCCGGGGATCGCCGGGCTGGATACGCGGGCGCTGACCCTGCGTATTCGCGACGGGGGCGCGCCGAACGGGGTGCTCAGCTTTCCCGCCGATGGGCGGTTCGACCTAGAGGCGCTGCAGGCGCAGGCGGCGGCCTGGCCGGGCTTGGAGGGCATGGACCTGGCGCGGCAGGTGAGCTGCACGCAAAGCTATGCTTGGAGCGAGGGCACCTGGGCCTGGCCGGACCGGCACGAGACGCCGGCGCCGCGGCATCATGTGGTGGCGGTGGATTACGGGGCCAAGCGCAACATCCTGCGGTGCCTGGCAGCGGCGGGCTGCCGGGTGACGGTGGTGCCGGCGACGGCGACCGGGGCGGACATCCTGCGGCACGAGCCGGACGGGGTGTTCCTGTCCAACGGCCCCGGCGACCCGGCGGCCACGGCCGAGTACGCCGTGCCGGCGATCCAGGCGGTGCTAGCGCGGGGCGTGCCGCTGTTCGGGATTTGCCTGGGGCACCAGCTGCTGGCGCTGGCGCTGGGGGGGCGGACGTTCAAGCTGGAGCGCGGCCATCGCGGCGCGAACCAGCCGGTGAAGGACCTGGGGACGGGCCGGGTGGAGATCACGGCGCAGAACCACGGCTTCGCGGTGGACGATGCCAGCCTGCCGCCGGGGGTGCGGATCACGCACCGCAGCCTGTTCGACGGCAGCAACGAGGGCATCGCCTGCGACGAGCGGCGTGCGTTCAGCGTGCAGTATCACCCGGAAGCGAGCCCAGGCCCTGCGGACAGCCATCATTTGTTCCGGCGGTTTGTGGGAATGCTCGAGGGCGGCGGTGCTTGAGCCGGTGCGAGACTGAAAAGGTTCACATCTTATGCCCAAGCGCACCGACATCCACTCCATCCTGATCATCGGCGCCGGGCCGATCGTGATCGGGCAGGCTTGCGAGTTCGACTACTCCGGGGCGCAGGCGTGCAAGGCACTGCGCGCCGAAGGCTACCGGGTGGTGCTGGTCAACTCCAACCCGGCGACCATCATGACCGACCCCGGCCTGGCCGACGCCACCTACATCGAGCCGATCACCCCCGACATCGTCGAGAAGATCATCATCCGCGAAAAGCCGGACGCCTTGCTGCCCACCATGGGCGGGCAGACCGCGCTGAACACCGCGATGCAGCTGCACGCCTCCGGAGCCCTGGCTCGGCACGGGGTCGAGCTGATCGGCGCGAAGGCGGACGTGATCGACCGGGCCGAGGACCGGCTGAAGTTCCGCGACGCCATGGCCGAGATCGGCATCGAGAGCCCGCGCAGCGCCATCGCCCACAGCCCGGCCGAAGCGCGTGAGGCGCTCGCGCAGGTGGGGCTGCCCGCGGTGATCCGGCCGAGCTTCACCCTCGGCGGCACCGGGGGCGGCATCGCCTACAACAGAAGCGAGTTCGAGCAGATCGTCGCGTCCGGCCTCGACGCCAGCCCGACCCACGAGGTGCTGGTCGAAGAAAGCGTGCTGGGCTGGAAGGAGTACGAGATGGAAGTCGTCCGCGACAGCGCGGACAACTGCATCATCGTGTGCGCCATCGAGAACGTGGACCCGATGGGGGTGCATACCGGGGACAGCGTGACGGTGGCGCCGGCGCTGACGCTCACCGACAAGGAATACCAGATCATGCGCAACGCGAGCATCGCGTGCCTGCGCAAGATCGGCGTGGACACCGGCGGTTCCAACGTGCAGTTCGCGGTCAACCCGGCCGACGGGCGGCTGGTGGTGATCGAGATGAACCCGCGGGTGTCGCGCTCTTCGGCGCTGGCCAGCAAGGCGACCGGGTTCCCGATCGCCAAGATCGCCGCGAAGTTGGCCGTGGGCTACACGCTCGACGAGCTTGCCAACGACATCACCCGCACGACGCCGGCGAGCTTCGAGCCGACGATCGATTATGTGGTTGTTAAGATCCCGCGGTTTACCTTCGAGAAGTTCCCGGGGACACCGGCCTTGCTGGGCACCAGCATGAAGTCGGTCGGCGAGGCGATGGCGATCGGGCGCAGCTTCGCGGAGGCCTTGCAGAAGGGCTTTCGCAGCATGGAGACGGGGCTGCACGGCCTCGATGTGGTGGAGCCGCCGGGCGATGGCGGGCACGATGCGTTCCGGGCCGCCCTATCGGCGCCGCGGCCGGACCGGCTGCTGATGGCGGCGCAGGCGTTGCGGGCGGGGCTGTCGGTGGAGGAGGTTCACGACGCCTGCAAGTTCGACCCGTGGTTCCTGCGCGAGCTGGAGCGGATCGTGCATGCGGAGCGGGCCGTGGCGGAAGCCGGGCTGCCCGAGGATGCCACGGCGCTGCGGCGGCTGAAGGCGCTGGGCTTCTCCGACCATCGGCTGGGCGAGCTGACCGGGCGCCGGGACGTGGCGGCGCAGCGGGCGCGGCTCGGCGTGCAGCCGGTGTACAAGCGGATCGACACCTGCGCGGGCGAGTTCGCCTCCGCCACGCCCTATATGTACTCCACCTACGAGGGCGGCTTCGGCGTGCCGGCCTGCGAGAGCGCGCCGACGGAGCGCCGTAAGATCGTCATTCTGGGCGGCGGGCCCAACCGGATCGGCCAGGGGATCGAGTTCGACTATTGCTGCGTCCACGCGGCCTACGCGCTGCGAGAGGCCGGGTTCGAGACGATCATGGTCAACTGCAACCCGGAGACCGTCAGCACCGATTACGACACCTCGGACCGGCTGTATTTCGAGCCGCTGACGGCCGAAGACGTCATCGCGCTGGTGCGCAAGGAGCAGGAGGCGGGCGAGGTGCTCGGCTGCATCGTGCAGTATGGCGGGCAGACGCCGCTGAAATTGTCGCAGGCGCTCTCGGCGGCGGGCATCCCCATCCTCGGCACCTCGGCGGATGCGATCGACGCGGCGGAGGACCGGGAACGGTTCCAGGCGCTGCTGCACAAGCTGGGGTTGCGGCAGCCGGAGAACGGCACGGCGCGGTCCGCGGCGGAGGCGGAAGCCATCGCGGACCGGGTCGGCTTTCCCGTGGTGATGCGGCCCAGCTACGTGCTGGGCGGCCGGGCCATGGAGATCGTGCACGACCGGCCCGGCCTGCACCGCTACATGCGGACCTCGGGCGAGGAGTCGCTGCGGTCGGGGCCCGTGCTGATCGACCGCTACCTGAACGACGCCATCGAAGTCGACGTGGACTGCATCTCTGACGGCGAGACCGTGTATGTGGCCGGGGTGATGGAGCACATCGAGGAGGCGGGCATCCATTCGGGGGACAGCGCCTGTTCGCTGCCGCCCTACTCGTTGTCTCCCAGCACGATCACCGAGCTGAAGGCGCAGACCGAGGAGATGGCGCGGGCGCTGGGCGTGGTCGGGCTGATGAACGTGCAGTACGCGATCAAGGATGGGGTGGTGTTCGTGCTGGAGGTCAACCCGCGGGCCTCGCGCACCGTGCCGTTCGTGGCCAAGGCGACCGGGGTGCCGGTGGCCAAGATCGGCGCGCGGGTGATGGCGGGCGCCAAGCTGGCCGAGTTCCGGCTGGACGACGACGCCATCGCGCCGCACGTCGCGGTCAAGGAAGCGGTGTTCCCGTTCGCACGGTTCACCGGCGTGGACACGATCCTGGGGCCGGAGATGAAATCGACCGGGGAGGTCATGGGCCTCGATGCCAGCTTCGAGCGGGCGTTCGCCAAATCGCAGCTGGGGGCGGGCGTGAAGCTGCCCGAGGCGGGGACGGTGTTCCTCTCCGTCCGGGACGGCGACAAGGTGGGCTTGGTGACCATGGCCCGCCGGCTGATCGAGATGGGCTTCGGCGTGCTGGCCACCCGCGGCACGGCGGCGCGCATCCGCGACGCCGGCCTGCCGGTGCGGGTGGTGAACAAGGTGCTCGAGGGCCGGCCGCACTGCGTAGACGCGATCCAGTCGGGCGAGGTGCAGCTCGTGATCAACACCGCCGGGTCGTCGCAGTCGGTGGCGGACAGCTTCGACATACGGCGCAGCGCGCTGCTGCACGGGGTGCCGCACTACACGACCATTGCGGGCGCGCGGGCCGCGGTTCACGCCATTGCTGCCCTGAAATCAGGGACGCTTGAAGTGGCGCCGCTTCAGTCGTATTTTCATCGATCGTTCTGACCGCTCGCGGCGCCCGGGGCATCCCTGGCGCCGCGGCTGCGTCTGGGCATGACACGATCTGGGGACCGCGACTTTGCAGAAGTTTCCGATGACAGGGCCGGGCCTGCAGCGCCTCGAGGAGGAGCTGCGGCATCTGAAATCGGTGGAGCGGCCGAGCATCATCCGCGCTATCGCCGAGGCGCGCAGCCATGGCGACCTTTCGGAGAATGCCGAATACCATGCGGCACGGGAGCGGCAATCGTTCATCGAGGGCCGGGTCATCGAGCTCGAGGAGATCGTTTCCGCCGCCGAGGTGATCGACCCCGCCACCCTCTCGGGCGACCATGTGAAATTCGGCGCCCATATTCGCTTGGTGGACGAGGAAACCGAGAAGGAAGCGAGCTACCAGATCGTCGGCGTGCACGAGGCCGACATCAAGGCGGCCCGGCTCAGCATCTCCTCGCCGCTGGCCAAGGCCCTGATCGGCAAGAAGGTCGGCGACACGATTTCGGTTCCGGCGCCGGGCGGGGACCGCACCTACGAGATCCTCGCCGTCAAATACGGCTGACCCGGTGATCACCCTCGATGACGTCCACGCCGCGGCGGGGCGCATCGCCGGCCGGGTGCTGCGGACGCCTGCCGTGCCGTCGGATGCGGTGGGCCGGGCCACCGGGGCGCACGTCACCCTGAAGCTCGAGAACCTGCAGGCGATCGGCTCCTTCAAGGAGCGGGGTGCGGCGAACCGGCTGGCGCTGCTGTCCCCGGCGGAGCGCGGGCAGGGCGTGGTCGCGATGTCGGCGGGCAATCATGCGCAGGCGGTGGCGCGGCATGCGAGCCTGCTCGGCATCCGGGCCACGATCGTGATGCCCTTCTTCACCCCCTCCACCAAGGTGACGCGCACGCGCGGCTGGGGCGCCGAGGTGGTGCTGCACGGCGATACGCTGGCCGAAGCGGCGGCGCATGCGCATGAGTTGGCCGCGCGGGATGGCATGGTGTTCGTGCACCCCTACGACGACCCGGCCGTCATGGCCGGGCAGGGCACGCTCGCCTTGGAACTGCTGGCGGACGCGCCGGGCCTCGAGGTGCTGATCGTGCCGGTGGGCGGCGGCGGGATGATCGCCGGCTGCGCGGTGGCCGCCACGGGGGTGAAGCCCGGGATCGAGATCGTGGGCGTCGAGGTGGAGAGCTATGCTTCCCTGCGGCAAATCTTGGCCGGGCAAGCGGTCACGACGGGCGGGCCGACGATTGCCGAGGGGATCGCCGTGCAGACCATCGGTGCCCAGTGCCTGCCGATGATCCGCGCCCATGTCGCCGAGGTGCTGGTGGTGGCGGAGCGGGTCGTGGAGGACGCGATCGCCTTGCTGGCCGAGGGCGCCAAGCAGGTGGCCGAGGGCGCGGGTGCGGCGGGGGTCGCGGCCTTGCTCGCGCACCCTGCGCGGTTTGCCGGGCGCAGGGTCGGCATTCCCGTGTGCGGCGGCAACATCGATGGGCGCATCCTGGCCAACGTGCTGCTGCGCGGGCTGCTGCGGGATGGGCGGCTGCTGCGGCTCAGCATGGACATCCCGGACCGGCCCGGCGTGCTGGCCGACATCGCCGGGCGGATCGGCGCCTCGGGTGGCAACATCATCGAGGTGGTGCACCAGCGGCTGTTCGACGCGCCGAGCGTGCAGGCGGCGGAGCTGGAGCTGATGGTGGAAGCGCGCGACCCGGCGCATGCCGACGCGATCACCGCGGCACTGTCCGGCAGCTACGTCGTGCGCCGGGTCTGAGGCGTGCCATTTCACCAGGCAGTGAGACGGCGGGCGTTGCTGGCGGCGGGTGGCGCGCTGGCGCTGCCGGCGCGGGCGCAAATGGCCGGGCCGGTCGATCTGCAGCTGGTCATCGCCGTGGACGTGTCGCGCTCCATCGACGAGGAAGAGGCGCGGCTGCAACGGGAGGGCTATCGCGCCGCGATGTCGGACCCGCGCGTGGTGGCGGCGATGACTGGGGGCATGCTGGGCGCAGTGGCCGTGGCCTATGTGGAATGGGCGGGGTTCACCTACCAGCAACTGGTGCTGCCCTGGACCCGGATTGGCAGCGGGGCTGACGCGGCAGCGTGGTCGGAGCGGCTGGCGCGCAGCCCGCGGCAGAGCGTGTCATGGACGAGCATTTCGGGCGCGCTGATGTTCAGCCGGCGGGTGCTGGCGGAATGCCCGTGGGAGGGCACGCGCCGCGTGATCGACGTGTCGGGCGACGGCGTGAACAACAACGGGCCACCCGCCGAGGGCGAGCGGGACCGGCTGGTGGCCGAGGGCGTGGTGATCAACGGCCTGCCGATCGTCAACGACCGGCCCAATTTCGGCGTGGTGCCAGGGCGGGAGCTGGAGCCGTATTACCGCCAGTCGGTCATCGGCGGGCCCGGGTCGTTCCTGATCGTGGCGGACGATTTCGCGGCCTTCGGCGATGCGATCCGGCGCAAGCTGATCCAGGAAATCGCCTGATGACCCTCTCCCGCCAAGCGGGAGAGGGTTCAGATACTCAGCCCAGGCGTTCGCCGTGCAGGACGACGTCGAGGCCTTCGCGTTCCTCGTCTTCGTTCACGCGCAATCCGACCAGGACATCGACCAGCTTGAGCAGGATGAAGGTGGCGATGGCGCTGTAGGCGACGGTCGCGGCCACGGCATAGACCTGCGCGGTGAGCAGGGCGCCGCCGCCGATATAGACGCCTTCGGCCTTGTCCGTCGTGGCCGAGAGCGGGCCATAGGCGAACACGCCGGTGAGCAGGGCGCCGATGATGCCGCCGACGCCGTGCACGCCAAAGGCGTCCAGGCTGTCGTCATAGCCCAGCATGTGCTTGAGCGTGGTCGCCGACCAGAAGCAGCCGACGCCGGCGACGAGGCCGATGATCAGCGCGGGGCCGGGCAGGACGAAGCCGGAGGCGGGGGTGATCGCCACCAGTCCGGCCACCGCGCCGGAGATCGCGCCCAGCACGCTCGGCTTGCCCTTGGCGACCCATTCCGCGCCGAGCCAGCCGAGCGCGGCCGTGCCGGTGGCGATCTGGGTGGCGAGCATCGCCATGCCGGCGCGGCCGTTGGCGCCGACCGCGGAGCCCGCGTTGAAGCCGAACCAGCCGACCCAGAGCAGGCCCGCGCCGATCACTGCGAAGGCGAGGTTGTGCGGGGCCATGTTGTCGTGGCCGTAGCCCAGGCGCTTGCCCAGCACGAGCGCGCAGACCAGCCCGGCGACGCCCGCGTTGATGTGCACCACCGTGCCACCCGCGAAATCCGCGGCGCCGAGGGCGTTGATCCAGCCCAGCGGGCTCCAGACCCAGTGCGCCACCGGCGAATAGACCAGCAGCGACCACAGGCCGATGAACACCATCAACGCCGAGAACCGGAGCCGGTCGGCAAAGGCGCCGGCGATCAGCGCCGGGGTGATGATGGCGAAGGTCATCTGGAACATGACGAAGACGGTCTCGGGGATCGTGTTCGTCGTGCTGTTCTCCGTGCCCGCGCCGAGGGTGAAGGGTTTGTCCCAGTTGGCGGCGATGCCGTTGAGGAACAATCGCGAGAAATCGCCGATGTAGGCGTTGCCGTTGGTGAAGGCGAGGCTGTAGCCGGCCACCATCCAAACGATCGTCACCAGCGCGGTGATGCTGAACGACTGCATCATGGTGGCGAGCACGTTCTTCTTGCGCACCATGCCGGCGTAGAACAGGGCGAGGCCGGGGATGGTCATCAACAGCACCAGCCCCGTGCTGGTGAGCATCCAGGCAGTGTCGCCAGTGTCGATCTTGGCTTCCGCCGCGGGGGCGCCCGCGGCGGGCGGGCTGCTGGCGGCGGGGGCTGGGGCTGGGGCGGGCTGCGCCATGGCGGGAACCGCCAGGAGCAGCAGGAGGAACAACGCGGGCAGCACCCCGCGCAGGAGCTTTATCATCACAGCGCCTCGTTGTCGGTTTCGCCGGTGCGGATGCGCACGGCGCGTTCGATGTCCATGACAAAAATTTTGCCGTCGCCGATCTTGCCGGTATGGGCGGCCTTCATGATCGCCTCCACGACCTGCTCGGCGAGCCCGGCCTGGACGGCGACCTCGATCTTGACCTTGGGCAAAAAGTTCACGTGGTACTCCGCACCACGATAGATCTCCGTCTGCCCTTTCTGGCGGCCAAACCCCTTCACCTCCGAGACCGTGAGGCCCTGCACGCCGAGCGGGGTGAGTGCCTCCCGCACATCATCGAGCTTGAAGGGTTTGATGATGGCCATGATGAGCTTCATAGCGCCTTCCTCTTTTCAACCTTGCGGAGCCCGCCACATCAGGCGGCGGGTGCGACACGGATAGCGCTACTCAAGAACCGTGCCGCCTTCTAGGGCCGGGCGAGGCGCGCTGTGCGGGTGGAGATTGCATTGCGAGTAGGCACTGACTGCGCCTGGCTGTAGCTTTGCAGCAACGCAAGGCTGCCTCATTTCTAGGCACGGGATGGCGGGCACGATGGACGTTGATGTTTGCGTGGTGGGGGCCGGGCCGGTGGGCGGCACCTTGGCGTGCCGGCTCGCCGCCGGCGGGGCGAGGGTGGCGGTGGTGGACCGCGCGGCGCTACCGCCGATGGAGCATCCGGATTTCGACGGCCGGGCTTATGCGGTGGCGGCCGGGTCCCGGCTGCTCCTGGAGGCAGCGGGCGTTTGGGACGCGTTGCCGCAGGCGGCTTGCCCGATACTGGATATCCGGGTGTCGGACGGGCGGATCGGGCGGCGCGCCTCACGTTTGTTCCTGCATTTCGATCACCAGCAGGCGGGGGACGATCCGTTCGGCTGGATGGTCGAGGCGCGCAGCCTGCGGGTGGCGCTGAATGCGCATATGCACGCCTTGCCGGGGTTGCAGGTGCATGCGCCGGCCACCGCCGTGGTGGCGCGGGATGGCGCCGGCGTGGTCGTGCATGTCACCGGCGGGCCGAGCCTGCGGTGCCGGCTGGTGGTGGCGGCCGAGGGGCGCGGCTCGCCGTTGCGCCAGCAGGCCGGCATCGCGGTGACCACGGCGCCCTACCGGCAGCGCGGCATGGTCTGCGCCATCGCGCATGAACGGCCGCACCGCAACACAGCGCTCGAGCACTTCCTGCCGGCCGGCCCCTTCGCGCAATTGCCGATGATGGGCACCGAGGGCGCGCCACACGTGTCCGCCATCGTCTGGACGGAGGCGTCGGCGCTGGCGGACCGGCTGATCGCACTGGACGACGCGGCGTTCGGGCGCGAGGTGGCCCGGCGGCTGGGGCCGCATCTCGGCGCCATCCGCCCGGTCGGGCGGCGGTGGATGTATCCGCTCGCGGCCATGCACGCCCAGCGGTACGTAGACACCCGGCTGGCCCTGGTGGGGGATGCGGCGCACGGGATCCACCCGATTGCCGGACAAGGGCTGAACCTGGGCTTCCGGGACGTGATCGCCCTGTCGGACCTGGTGCTCGGGGCGTTGCAGTCCGGCGAGGACCCCGGGGCGCCGGCGCTGCTGGCCGAGTATCAGCGGCGGCGGCGGGCGGCCAACCTGCTCATGCTCGGCGCCACCGATGCGCTGGACCGGCTGTTCAGCACGGACAACCCGCTGACCCGGGTGGCGCGGGACGTGGGGATCGCGGCGGTGCACCGCCTGCCCGGGCTGAAGCGGCTGTTCATGCGGCAGGCGATGGGGGGTTAGCCGAAGCAAGGAACGCGGCGACGGCTTGGTAGACCCGCGCCTTATCATCGGGACGTACGAAGCCGTGCCCGGCGTAATCGAACACCTCGTAGTGCACGGGGCGGCCGCGGGCGCGGAGGGCGCCGACGATCTGCTCGCTTTCGCTGATGTGGACCCGCGGGTCGCGGGTGCCGTGCAGGACCAGCAGGGGAACCTGCACGCGGTCGATGTGGCGGATCGGGGAGATGCGGTCGAACAAAGCGCGGTGGCGGACGGGGTCGCCGTATTCGTCGCTGCGGTGGGCCCGGCGCCAGGGGCCGGTGTTGGCGAGCAGGGTCGCGAAGTCGGCGATGCCGTAAAGGTCGATGGCGGCCTGCCAAAGCGTGGGGTGCTCGGTGATGGCGGCAAGGACCATGTAGCCGCCATAGGATTGGCCCATGACGGTGATGCGGCCGGCGTCGATGCCGGGCTGTGCGGCGAGGAAATGGCGGCCGGCGGCGAGGTCGTGCACGGAGTCGAGCCGGCGTTCGCGGTCGTCGCTGGCCATGCTGGCGCGGCCATAGCCGGTGCTGCCGCGCACGTTGGGCATCAGCACCGCGGTGCCCCCGGCCAGCAGGGCTTGCATGTCGGGGCGGAACAGCGGGCGTGCCTGGTTGGCCGGGCCGCCATGAACCCAGATCACGGCGGGGTGGCCGGCGGCGGGCGCCGGGCCGGACGGCAGGGCGAGCCAGCCGGGGATGCGCGTGCCGTCGAAGCTCTCCCACTCGACCGGCCGGAACCCGGCCAGGGGCAGGTCGCACGCCGGCTGCCAAACGGGGCGGACCGCGCCGCCCTCCCACAGGAACAGGCCCGGCGGCTGCTCCGGCGCGCTGGCCGAGATGGCGAGGCGCCGGCTGTCGGGCGACCAGGCGGGGTCGGCCGCGACGCCGTCCGGCAGGCCCTGGGCGAGGGGGCGCTCGCCGCCGGGCGGGCCGACACGGAGCCGGCCGTAGCCGCGGTCGTTCTCGATGGTGGCGAGCAGGGCGCCATCGGGGGACAGCGCCCAGGCTTCGACGTCGCGGTCCTCGGGAGCGAAGACCGGCACGGCGGCGCCGGTGGCCGGGTCGAGGCGGCAGAGCGCCATGAAGTCCAGGCCGCCGGCGTCGGTCAGGCCCAGCAGGGCGTCGCCGTCCCAGCGCAGGTTGGCGTAGCGGCTGGGTCCGGCGCGTGGCAGGAGGTGGATGGCGCCGTCCGCGCCGAGGATGAAGGGGCGCTGGTCTGCGCTCGCGCGGCTCTCGATGGCGATCAGGCGGCTGCCATCCTTGTGCCAGGGGCCGAGGGTCAGCTCGTGGATGCCCTGATAGAGGCGGGTGCGCGCGCCGCTGGCGATGTCCTGGAGCAGCACGTCGAAATGGGCGGGGTCGCGGTCGTTTGCGGTCAATGAGATGCGGGTGCCGTCCGGATGCCAGGCGCCGAAGCCATGGATCACGGCCGGGTCGGCGGTCAGGGCGCGGGGTTCGCCGTCGAGCAGCCAGAGCTGTTGACGCTCGTCGCCGCCAGCGTCGATGCCGTGGACAAGGCGGTCGTCGGCCGGGGCGCGGCGGAGCAGGGCGACCCGTTCGTCGTGCCGGGTGAGCGGGCGGGATCGGCCCGTGGCCAAATCGAGTGCCCAAGCCTGCTGCAGCCCGGCGCCGCGCAAATGGAAGAGGGTTTGGCCGTCGAGGGAGAAGCTCGGCGAGGCCGCGGCTTCGATTGTGGCGTAGGGCGTGGGGTCATGGGCCATGGGCGCACCATAGGTGGCGCGGCCGCGGGTTGAAAATCCGGGTGGCGCGCGCACTTCGAGCGTGGGAGAACAACTGTTCCATGGACCTGCTCAAGAAGCTCGAGATCCTTGCCGATGCGGCGAAGTACGATGCGTCGTGCGCCTCGAGCGGAACCGCGAAGCGGAGTTCGCTCGGTGAGACGAACGGCGTGGGTTCCACCGAGGGAATGGGCATTTGCCACGCCTATGCGCCGGACGGGCGGTGCATCTCGCTGCTCAAGATATTGCTGACCAACTCGTGCGTGTACGACTGCCTGTACTGCATCAATCGCCGATCCTCGAATGTGCAGCGGGCGCGGTTCACAGTCGAAGAGGTGGTTACGCTGACCTTGGGGTTCTACCGGCGCAACTGCATCGAGGGGCTCTTCCTTAGTTCGGGGATTATCCGCAGCCCGGATTACACGATGGAGCAGGTGGTTCGGGTGGCGCGAATACTTCGCGAGCAGCACGGCTTTCGGGGCTACATCCACCTCAAGACCATTCCGGATGCAGCACCCGAGCTGCTCGCCGAGGCCGGGCGTTATGCCGACCGGCTGAGCATCAACATAGAGCTGCCAACCGAGGCGAGCCTGACGCGCCTGGCGCCGGAGAAGGACATGCAGGGCATCCGGCGCAGCATGGGCCAGATGCGGCTGCGGATCGACGAGGCGCGGGCGGAGAAGCGCGCGCCGCGGTTCGCGCCGGCCGGGCAGAGCACGCAATTGATCGTGGGCGCGGATGCGAGTTCGGACCGGTCGATCCTGGACCTGAGCACCAACCTCTACGGCAATTACGGGCTGAAGCGGGTGTATTTCTCGGCGTTCAGCCCGATCCCGGATGCAAGCGCGGTGCTGCCGCCGGCCAAGGCGCCCCTGCTGCGGGAGCATCGGCTGTACCAGGCGGATTGGCTGATGCGGTTCTACGAGTTCACCGCCGACGAGCTGGCCCTGGACGGCGCCGGCAACATGGATTTGTCCATGGATCCAAAGCTGGCCTGGGCGCTGGCGCATCGCGAGGAGTTCCCCATGGACGTGAACCGGGCGCCGCGCGAGCGCCTGCTGCGCGTGCCGGGGATGGGCGTGAAGTCGGTGGACCGGCTGATCCGGGCGCGGCGGCACCAGCGGCTCCGGCTGGCGGACCTCGCGCGGCTGCGGCTGCCGATGGCCAAGGTGGCGCCCTTCGTGGTTGCGGCCGACCACCAGCCCGGCGGCTTGCTGGACAGTGCCCGCCTGGCGCAGCGGCTGGTGCCCAAGCCACGGCAGGCCGACCTGTTCGGATGAGGTCCGTCACGCTGGCCCATGAGGTTGATTGGGGCGGGTGGCGGGCGGCGGCCCGGATGCTGGCCCTGGAGGGGGTGCCGCCCTCGGAGGTGGTGTGGTCGGTCGGCGCGCCGGACGACCTGTTCGCCGAGGGCGCGCCCGGTACGCCGCCGGGTCCGGCGGGCGGGTTCAGCCTGCCGCGCGCCCTCGTCGGCCTGGCCGAGACGGCGATCCAGGCGCGCGAAGCCGCGCGGTTCGCGCTTCTGTACGGACTGATCTGGCGGGCGCATCGCGGGGAGAAACATCTGCTGGAGCTGACCACGGATCCCGAGGTGCAGCGCGTGCAGCGACTGGCGCAGTCGGTGCGGCGGGATACGCACAAGATGCGCGCCTTCGTGCGCTTCCGCGCCGTGGCGGAAGCCGAAGGCACGCGATACGTGAGCTGGTTCGAGCCGGAGCACTACATCGTCGAGGCCAACGCTCCCTTCTTCGTGCGCCGGTTCGCGACGATGGTCTGGTCTATCCTGACCCCGTATCGGAGCGCGCACTGGACGGGCGAGGCCGTGGAGTTCGGGCCGGGGGCGCTGCCGGCCGACGTGCCGGACGACGACCGGCTCGAGGCGTATTGGCGGGCTTATTACAGCAGCATCTTCAACCCGGCGCGGCTCAAGATCGGCGCGATGACCTCGGAGATGCCGCGGAAATACTGGCGCAACCTGCCCGAGGCGGCAGCCATTCCGGAGCTGATCCGCACCGCGGCCGGTCGGGTCGACAGCATGGTGGAGCAGCCCGTGATCTCACCCCCCAAGCCGGCCCGGCTGGCACAAGCGACGCCTGCGCCGGCGCCGGGCACCCCGCTGCAGCAGGCGGCGCAGGAAGCCGAGGGCTGCCGGCGGTGCCCGCTCTGGGAGCCGGCGACGCAGGTGGTGTTCGGCGAGGGGCCGGCGGATGCGCGCATCATGATGATCGGCGAGCAGCCCGGCGACCAGGAGGACTTGGCGGGGCGGCCCTTCGTGGGCCCGGCCGGGCAGTTGTTCGACCGGGCGATGGCAGAGGCAGGGCTGGACCGGCGCCAGGTCTACGTCACGAATGCGGTCAAGCACTTCAAATTCGTGCCGCGGGGTAAGCGGCGCATTCACGAAAAGCCGGGGACCGGGGAGATCGCGGCTTGTAAGTTCTGGCTCGAGCTGGAGCGGGCGGAGGTGCGGCCGGCCGTCACGGTGATGCTGGGCGCCACCGCGGCGCGGGCGGTGCTGGGCCGGGCGGTGGCAATCACCCGCGAGCGTGGCCGGCCGATGGCGTTGGAGGGGAACACGCAGGGCTTCGTGACCGTACATCCCTCCTATTTGCTGCGACTGCCGGACGAGGAGGCAAAGGCGCGCGAGTACGCCGCCTTCGTCGCCGACCTGCGCCGGGTCGGGGAGCTGGCCGCAACCTGATCTGGACGGCTGCGCGTTTCGGCGCAGCACAGGAGGGTGGCATGAGCACGGCAAAGACCACGATCCCGTGTGGTCGGATCATGCTCTAGCCGAGCTTCATTTCCATGTCCTGGAACATCCATCCGGCGCGGTGAGGGTTGGCGCGTTGCCCGGCGTCCTGAAAGCCGTAGCGGCGGTAAAGCGCGATATTCCGCTCCATCCGCGTGTTGGTGTAGAGCCGGAGCGCGGGCAGGCCGCTGTGCCGGGCCAAGGTTTCGGCGTGGCGGAGCATCCAGCGGCCGATGCCTTGGTGCTGGGCCTCGGGCAGCACGGCCAGGCTGAAGATCATCAGGTGGTCGGCCGCCCGTTCCACGACCATCAGCCCGGCCGGTTGGCGGTCGCGATCGACGAGCCACACCTCGCCCCGGGCGACCCGGGGACCGTAGTCCTCGGTCATCGGTAGCGGTTTGCCGCCCAGCATGGCTTCGTAGGGGGCGTAGGCCTGGTCGGTGATGTCCGCGATGGCGGGCAGGTCGGCGGGGCGGGCCAGGCAGGCCGCGATCAATCGGCCGCCAGCGCCTGTTCGGCCGGGCGCCGCCGCACCGCCTGGCCAAAGGCGGCGAAGATGCCGCGGGAGACGGCGTCCGCCCCGAAGTCGTACTCGGGGTGCCACTGCACGCCGACGGTGAGCGCGGCGGCGTCGGCGAGGCGCACGGCTTCGATGGTGCCATCGGCGGCGGTGGCCTCGACGACCAGGCCGGGGGCGAGGCGGTCGATGCCCTGATTGTGCAGCGAGTTCACCGCGATGCTGCCGCACCCGGCCACCCGGTGCAGCCAGCTGCCCGGCACGACGCGAACGGCATGGGCCTTGCCGGTGCGGATGCGGGCGTTGGCGTGCAGCGGCGTGGAATGGTCCATGCGGCCGTCCAGGTCCTGCAGGCGCTGGTGCAGGCTGCCGCCGAGTGCCACGTTCAGCTCCTGCAAGCCGCGGCAGATGGCCAGCACGGGGATGCCGTTCGCGACCGCGGCGCGGATCAGGCGCATGGTCATGCCGTCGCGCTTGGCGTCCTCGGGGGTGCCTTCCGCGTGGGGCGGCCCCTGATAGAGGCGGGGCTGCACGTTGGAGCGGCTGCCGGTGAGGATCACGCCATCGAGGCGGGCGATCAGGGTCTCGACGTCGGCGTCATCGCCATTGGCGGGGACCAGCACCGAGACGGCCTGCACGACCTGGTCCACCGCGCGGACGTAGGTATCGGAGGCGGCGTGGTTCGGCATGCCATAGGTGCCGAACAGCTTGGTGCAGCAGGAAATCCCGACCAGAGGTTTCATGGCGCCATGATGCGCCGGTGTTGCGACGATTTGAAGGCGAATCAGCCGCCGGAGTTGTTTTGGTAGAAGCGGGGGTCGATGAACTCGAACAGCTTCTGGTCGAAGTTGCCGCCGAACTCGACGTTGTAGAGCGTCACGCGGGTCTCCTGGCGCTGGGCGTCGAGCACGGTCCATTGCCGCAGCACCAGCGGGTTGTCGGCGAAGATGAGGGTGAGTTGGCCGTCCTGCGGGGAGCGGGTGCGGAGCACGCTGACCTGGATTTGGCCGGGCAGACGGGCCAGGCCGGTCACGGTGACCTCGCCGGACAGGCGCAGGTTGTCCTGCAGCAGCAGGCCGAGCGGGGTCTGGTTGAGGGGGATGTTGCTGGTCTGCTTGAGCTGGCTGTCGTTGAAGATGAGCAGGCCGTTGCCGCCCACCAGCAGGAAGGGGCTGGGCGGGTCGTATTGGAAGCGCATGCGGCCGGGCCGCTGCAGCCAGGCCTGGCCTTCGCTGGTGCGGCCGTCCGGCGCCACCTGGAGAAAGCGGGAGTGGATTGCGCGCACGCCGTTCAGGTAGGCCTCGATACGGGCGATGTCGGCGCGGTCCTGGGCGGAGAGCGCGGCCGGGCGCGGCTGGGCGTCGGCCGCCGTGGGCAGCAGCAAGGAGGCGAGCAGCAGCGTTCGACGGTTCATGGCGGGGGATGTGGCACCGCGCCGGGCCGGGGAAAAGACCTATTCGGCGGGCGCGGCGCTCCGGGGCGGAGCAGCGTTCCAAAGTTCGGGATGCAGCTCCTCCGGGCGGTCGGGGAAGAACACGGCGCAGGCGAGGATGACGAGCGCCGCGGCGGCCAGCACGAGCATGACGGCCGAGAGGCTGCCGGTGTGCTGGTGCAGCAGACCGACGAGCGGCGCCGCGGCGGAGGCGCCGAGGAAGCCCACGAAGAAGCGGACGGAGTACATGCGGGTCCGCAGCGGCGGCGAGATGTAGCGCGCGGTCATGGTCTCGTTGAGGGTCACCTGGCCGAAGATGCAGGCGGCGACCAGGCCGGCGACCGGCAGCACGGCCCAGCCCTGCACGACCGACAGCGCGGCCAAGCCCGGCGCCAGGACGGCGGCGATGGGCAGGAACACGCGGCGCAGCGTGGTGCGGTCGATCAGGCGGCCCACGGTGAACTGGGTGAGGGCGCCGCAAAGGGTGACCAGGAAGGCGGCGACGCCGATCAAGGGCAGCAGCCCGGCGTCTGCGGCCAGGCGTTCCTGCAGCAGCTTCGGGATCAGCAGGGTGAAGGCGTTGAACACGAGGCCGGAGACGACGGCGATCAGCAGCAGCACGATCACGGCCCGGCGCACGACTGCGGCGGGGATGACCGGGAACGGCCGACCGCCGGTGCGGACCGTATAGTCGTGCGCCGGCACGCGCAGCCACCATGCGCCGATGGCGGTGCAGGCCAGGCCAGGCACGATGAAGGCGCACTGCCAACCGAAGCGGCCGAGCAGGAAGGCGGTGACCACCGGGGCGAGCGCCACGCCGAAGTTGCCGAATACGCCGTTGACACCGATCGAGCGGCCGGGGCGGTCGCCGGCGGCTTCGACGAGCATGGCGGTGCCGATCGGGTGGTAGATGGCGGCAAACGAGCCGGTGGCGGCCAGGCCGATCGCGAGGGCGGCCGGCGAGGCCGCGAACCCGCAGCCGATCAGCGAAAGCCCGGTGCCGATGAAGAAGGCCGCCATGAGGCCCTTGCGGCCGAAGCGGGCGGCGAGCCAGCCCTGCGGCAAGGAGAGCGCGCCGTATAGGACGAACATGCCGGTCGCCAGCGCCAGGATGGGCCCGTAATCGGCGCCGAACGCACCCCCGGGCGCGGCCATGGCGAGCACGGCGGTGGGCAGGATCAGCAGGCAGTAATGGCATAAGCTGTGGGCGGTGTTGATGAAGGCGATCTGCCGGGCGGCGGAGGTCATGCGGCGTCCCTCGAGGGGAGGCGCAATTTCCGCTGATCCGGCTCTGGGCGCAAGCGCGAACCCGGGTGGTGGCGGCTGCGTTCTAGGGGGGATGAAGGAGGACGCCATGACCGAAAAGCCGACGAAGCCGGAAGTGACCGGAACCACGGGCGCGCCGAACCCCAAGACCGGCAGCAGCGATGCCGCGCGTGGCCTAGGGGGGCATAGCAAGGACGCGAGCCACGCGCCGGGCCAGCCGGCCGGGTCTGTGGAGAAGGGCGAGCAGGCGAAGAAAGACTAGTTGAGCCGGGCCCGGAGGTCCTCGATGGCGGCGCGGGTGCGGGTGGCGGCTTCGCCGCTGGGGACGAGGTCCAGAAAGCGGCCGTAGCAGCGGAGCGCGGCCGAAACCTGGTCGAGACGTTGGTGCATCACGGCCGCCTCCCGCCAGAGGTGGGCGTTATCGGGGGCGATCCGCAGCATGTCCTCGGTACAGGCCAGCGCGCCGGTCAGATCCTCGCCGCGTAGGCGTCGGGTGCGGACGTTCTCCTGCAGGCGGAGCAGGACCCGGCGGGCGGACATCGGCTGTAGCACGCCGGGTTTGAGTTCGACGCTTTGGCCGGCGACGTGTTTCAGCAGGGCGCGCAGGTCCTTGGCCTCAAGGGGGACGCCGCCGGCGAAGACGTCGAGCACGATCTGCTGCGGGCTGGACTGGCGGAGTTGGTTGCCGCGTCGCTGGGGCGCCTGGGCCTCGAGGGCGAGTAGGAAGTGGCCGGGAAAGTCGATACCATGGGCGCCCCAGCCGATCGCGCGGGTGCAGTGCAGCCACAGCACGCCGAGCGCCACCGGCAGGCCACGGCGGCGCTCGACAACCTGAATGAGGTTCGCGTTGGCCGGGTCGTCGTAGGTTTCGGTGTCGCCGGCGTAGCGATGCCGGCCGGTGATGAGCCCGGCCAGCGCGCCAACGCGCCCGGCGACGTCGTCACTGGGCAGTTCGCGGGCGAGGCCCACCGCTTCGCGCGCCAGTTCCGAGAGTTGCCGGCTGGCGGCGCGCCAGTCGCTGTCCGGGGCGTCGATGCGGCCGAGCTGGATCGCCGCGCCCGCGATGTCGATCTCCACGTCCGGCATCTGGCCGATCGCGTCCAGGGCATCGCGGGCGCTCTTCATCGCCTACTCGGCCGCAGTCTCGGGAACGTAAAGCTTGGCGCCGCCTTGCTTAAACTCGGCGCTCTTGGCCTCCATCCCGGCCATGCGCTGCGCATCGGCGCGGATGTCCTGGCTGATCTTCATCGAGCAGAACTTGGGTCCGCACATGGAGCAGAAATGCGCCACTTTATGGGCGTCCTTCGGCAGGGTTTCGTCATGGTACTGCCGGGCAGTGTCGGGGTCCAGGCCCAGATTGAACTGGTCCTCCCAGCGGAACTCGAAGCGGGCGCGGCTGATGGCGTCGTCGCGCAGCTTGGCCGAGGGGTGGCCCTTGGCGAGGTCGGCGGCGTGCGCGGCGATGCGGTAGGTGATGACGCCCACTTTGACGTCGTCCCGGTTCGGCAGGCCGAGATGTTCCTTGGGGGTGACATAGCAGAGCATGGCGGTGCCGAACCAGCCGATCATGGCGGCGCCGATCGCGGACGTGATGTGGTCGTAGCCCGGCGCGATGTCGGTGGTCAGCGGCCCCAGCGTGTAGAACGGCGCCTCGCCGCATTCGCGCAGCTGCTTGTCCATGTTCACCTTGATCTTGTGCATCGGCACGTGGCCGGGGCCCTCGATCATGACCTGGCAGCCCTTCGCCCAGGCGATCTTGGTCAGTTCGCCAAGGGTCTCCAGCTCGGCGAATTGCGCCGCGTCGTTGGCGTCGGCGTTGCAGCCCGGCCGCAGGCCGTCACCCAGCGAGAACGAGACGTCGTATTTGCGCATGATGTCGCAAATCTCGTCGAAGCGCTCGTAGAGGAAGCTCTCCTTGTGGTGGGCCAGGCACCAGCGGGCCATGATGCTGCCGCCGCGGGAGACGATGCCGGTCACGCGCTTGGCGGTCAGCGGCACATGGGCCAGGCGGACGCCGGCATGGATGGTGAAGTAGTCCACGCCTTGCTCGGCCTGCTCGATCAGGGTGTCCTTGAACACCTCCCAGTCCAGCTTGTCCGCGTCGCCGCCGACCTTCTCCAGCGCCTGATAGATCGGCACGGTGCCGATCGGGACCGGCGAGTTGCGCAGGATCCAGCCGCGGATGTTGTGGATGTTGCGGCCGGTGGACAGGTCCATGACCGTGTCGCCGCCCCAGCGGATGGCCCAGACCAGCTTCTCGACCTCCTCAGCGGCGCCGGAGGTGACGGCGGAATTGCCGATGTTGGCGTTGATCTTGACGAGGAAGTTGCGGCCGATGATGACCGGCTCCAGCTCCGGGTGATTGATGTTGGCGGGGATGATGGCCCGGCCGCGGGCGATCTCGCTCCGCACGAATTCGGGCGTCACGAAGGCGGGCATCTCGGCGCCGAAGCTCTCGCCGTCGGCGATGCGGTCGTCCGCCTCGGCCAGGGCGCGGGCGCGGCCGAGGTTTTCGCGATGGGCGACGTAGATCATCTCCTCGGTGATGAGGCCGGCGCGGGCGAATTCGTATTGGGTGACGGGCTGGCCGTGCGTGCCTTCCAGCAGCGGCAGTTCCGCCGGGCAGGCGGGCACGAGCCGGTCGGCGGGAACGTAGCCGTTATCCTCGGGCTTGACGCTGCGGGCGGAGGCGGGGGCGAAGCCGCGGCGGGTCAGCCAGGGGCTGCGGATGCGGGGTAGGCCGGCGGCGAGGTCGATGGCGACGTTGCTCTCGGTGTAGGGGCCGGAGGTGTCGTAGAGCCGCACCGGCTCTTCGCGCGCCGAGGGGTCCAGCACGACCTCGCGGAACGGCACCGAGATGTCGGGCCGGCCTTCGGGGCTGTTATAAGCCTTGCGCGATCCGGTGATCGGGCCGGTGGTGACGGAACTAGGCTTCTGCTGATAGGTCATACGCGGCTCCCGTGGATGGGCTGGACGGGCGGGAACGGGAGCGGCCGCGTGGCACCCGTCCCTACGCCGGCATGACCCGGATCAGGTTACACAGGGTCGTCGCGCTGCCGTGCTGGCGTAGCGACCTCTCAGCCCCTTGGCGGGACCCCCCTCGGATGGTGCTTAAGGTCGGCGCAAGCGAGGGCGCTGTCAATCGCGGCGTGCGAGCATGGGGCCGAGCGGGCCGCCGCCGAACAGGTGTACGTGGAGGTGCGGCACCTCCTGCCCGGCGTGCACGCCCATGTTGGACAGGATGCGGAAGCCCGGCTGTTCCAGCTCCAATTGCTTGGCGACCCTGCCGACGGCGCGGAAGAAGCCGGCGATCTCGGCGTCGCCGGCCGTCGCCACGAAGTCGGCGAGGGCGACATAGGGGCCGCGGGGGATGACCAGGACGTGAACGGGCGCTTGCGGGGCGATGTCGTGGAAGGCGATTGCCCATTCATCCTCGTAGATGCGGCGGGTGGGTATCTCGCCGCGCAGGATGCGGGCGAAGATGTTGCTGTCGTCGTAGGGGCCTGCGCCGCTGACCGGCATGATCCATCCTGTGCGTGGGGCGTTGTTGCCGTGGTTCGGCCACGTTTGTGGCAGATAAAGCGGGCAAGGGGCAGGAGACAAACGATGCGGTGGGGTTGGTTGGCGATTGCGGGCTGCGCCGTGCTTCCGGCTTGCGTGCCGGAGCCGGGCGGGGAGGTTTACGGGGACTACGGCCGGTCCGCGCCAGTGTCGGGCTATGCCTACCAGGCGCCTTCGTATGGATACGCCCCGCCGGCCTACGGCTATGTCGAGACGGTGCCGATCCAGCCCGGGTTCGGCTATGGCTACGAGCGGGAACGGCGGGAACGGTTCGAGCAGGAGCGCTTCCAGCGTGAACGGGCGTTGCAGGACCGCGATCGGTTTCAGCGCGAGCGGGCGTTCCAGGACCGTGAGCGCTTCCAGCGCGAGAACGGCGATCGGGAGCGGTTCGGGCGGGAGCGGGCGCGGGAGGAAGCGGAGCGGGAGCGGCAGGCGCGCGAGGCGCAGCAGCGCGGGCAGCCGCAATACCAGCAGCGGCCGACCTTGCCGTGGGAACGTCGTCCGGGCGGGTGAGGGCCAACTTGCCGCCGTCAGGCGGGCGGCGAACGCGTCAGGCGGCGAACGCCGTCCGCCCTTCCCCCTGGCCATAGGCGACATAATGGAGCAGCGGGTCCATTCCGGCCGCGCGGACGTCCGAGTACGCGGCCAAGTACTTGTAGGTGCTGAAAGCGGCCGAGGGGTCGCGCCCTTCCCGCCAGCCATACTGTTCATAGTGCAGCAATGGGTTGATATGCGCGGCCGCCACGTCCGGATTGTGGGACAGGTAGAACCCCGTGTCGAAAAAGGCATCCGGGCTTAAGCCGCGTTGCCAGCCAGAGGTGTCGTAGCTCCAGGCCGCCTGCCGCGCCGCGTCCGCGCCGGTGGGGATCAGAGTTGCGACAAGCTGCGGGTCGTAATAGGCCGCTTGCACAAGCGGGTCGGCCGCGGCGACGCCGCCGGTGAGGAAGGACAAGCGGCCCTCCTGTCGGCCGAACTGTTCGTAATGCAGCAGCGACTCCATCCCCGCCGCCTTCACGTCGGGGTTGGCGGCCAGGTATTTCGTTCCAGAAAACATCAAACTGGGGTCGCGTCCTTCGCGCCAGCCAAACTGCTCGTAGTGCTGCAAGGGATCGATGCCTGCGGCCTGCACGTCGGGGTTCTGCGCCAGGTAGAAGTTCGTGTCGAAGAACGGGTTTGGGTTGAAGCCCACCTTCCAGCCGGTGTTGCTGTATTCGGATGCGAGATCCAGCCCGGCGGCGCTGATCGCCGGGTGCTGTGCGGCATAGTAGGCTGGGTCCAACGCCGCCACCGTGCCGGGTCCGGCCGGGGCGGGCGCCGCCGGAGCGGGCCGCGCGTTGGGCACCAGGCGAACTTCGCCCGTGGCTGTCTTGTCGGTGCTGAAGTCGCTGGCGACGAGGACGGTGGTGTAGGCGATGGCGTTGGCTGAGGCCACGACGCCGAAAACCGGGTCCTCCAGATTGCCGTTCTGGTTCAGCTGCTCCAGCACCCCGTTATGCGCCACCACCGGGAATGGCGCGTGGGTCAGCACGTCGTCATCGAAGAAGTTGGCGATGGCCAACTCGCCCTTCCCCGGGCCGCCGCCCACGTAGAAGGTCGTGCCGTCCGTTCGGTTCTGGAAGTCGGTGGTGAACCCGTCGTACTTGGTCGCGGGCGGCGCGTTCACGCCGTGGCCCTGATAGCCCAACTCGAGCAGCTGCTCGTTGTCCTGCAGCGTTTGCTGCATCCGCGCGTAGGTCCAGGCGTTGAACTGCTGCGTGGGATCGATGCCGAAACCCGTTTGGTTGATCCGCATCGCGGCGTCGATCGCGTCGAACTCGCGCTGCGCGTCCTGTCGCAGGGCCGCTTGGCTGGAGACGGAGAGCCGGCTGGCGCCGGTGTTCTCGATGACGGCTTCGGCGTTGCCTTCCATGCGCTGCAGCGGCGACAGCCGGTCTGCGTGCCCTGCGAGCATGACGGCGTAATTGGCCCGCCACTCGGTGGCCAGGTCGGCCAGGGTGATGAACTGCCCGGTCGCGTCCGCGATCCAGGCGTGCGCCGTCAAACCGGAGATGCTGCCCCCGATCACGCTCCCGTCAAAGGTGGTCACGCTGCCCGCAGCAGCGACCGGCGATGGAGGCGCCGGCTTCGCGTTGGGCACCAGCCGCACCTCGCCCATGGCCGTCTTGTCGGTGCTGAAATCGCTGGCGACCAGGACCCGCGTGTAGGCGACCGCATTCGCCGCCGCCAATACGTCGGCAAGCGGCGTCTCCAGGTTGCCGTTCTGGTTCAACTGCACCAGGACGCCGTTATGCTCCACGACCGGAAAGGGCGCGTGCGTCAGCACCTCGTCGTCGAAGAAGCTTGCAATCGCCGTGGTGCCATTGCCGGGGCCGCCGCCGACGTAGAATGTTGTGCCGTCCGTTCGGTTCTGAAAATCGTTGGTAAAGCCGTTGTACCGCGCCGCGGGGGGCGTGTTCACGCCGTGGCCTTGGAGTCCGAGCTCTTTCAGCTGCTCGTTCGCCCGCAGCGTCTGCTGCATCTTCAGATAGGTATAACCATTGAACTGCATGGTGGGATCGATGCCGTACTTGGCGGCGTTGATCCGCATCGCAGCGTCGATCGCGTCGAACTCGCGCTGTGCGTCTTCCCGGAACCCGGCTTGCCCCGTGGCAGGGAGCTTCGACGCCTTGGTGTTCTCAAGAACCGCCTCGGCATTGCCCTCCATGCGCTGCAGCGCGGAGAGCTGGTCGGCGTGCCCCGCCAGCATGACCGCATAGGAGGCGGTCCACTCGGCGCGCAGGTCGGCCGTGGTGTGGAAGGTGCCGGCTGCATCGGCCGTCCACGAATGTGGCGTGAGCGTCGTGATCACCGACGGGATCAGGCTTCCGTCCAGCGCGGTTTCGGTTCTGGCCGATGGCATGTTCTTTCCCCCTTACACCACCTGCGGGTTCTACCATGATCAAACTCGCGCAACGGGGGTAATCTAGCGCGAGTTGTGAGTTCTCGGTTAACCCGGGTGGCCTCCAGCACGTGCTGCGGCCGTTAGACCTGATCGTAGTCGATGACCACACGGGCGGTGGCCGGATGGGCTTGGCAGGTCAGCACGAAGCCTGCCTCAAGCTCCCAAGGCTCCAGCGAAAAGTTGACCGTCATCGTCACCGCGCCCTCCTGCACGCGTGCCCGGCAGGTGCTGCACATCCCGCCCTTGCAGGCATAGGGGAGGTCCATGCCTGCCCGCAGCGCCGCATCCAGCACCGTCTCGCCCTCGGCAACGGGAACGTCGGTCCGCAGGCCGTCCACGATCAGGCCAGCGGTCGCATAAGACGCCGCGGTCTGGACCGGTGTCGGCCGCGGCCGCGGCCTGCCGCCCAGCGCGGAGACGAAGCGCTCGACATGGATCTGGTCGGCCCGGAGCCCGAGGTCGAGCAACGTCGCCTCGACCTCGTCGCTCATCCCGGCCGGGCCGCACAGGAAGGCGTGGTCGACCATCCCCACCGGCACCAGGTGGCGCAACAGCAGCCGCACCTTCGCCCCGTCCAGGCGTCCGTTGAGGATCGGGATGTCCTGCTGCTCCTGGGACAAGACATGGAACACCGAGAGCCGGCCGAGGTAGCGGTCCTTCAGCTCCTCCAGCGCCGACCGGAACAGCATGTCGGCGACCGAGCGGTTGCCGTAGAACAGGCACACCCGGCTGCGCGCTTCCCGGCTCAAGATGCCGCGGATGATGGACAGCACCGGCGTAATCCCGGACCCGGCGGCGAAACCAGCATACATCCTCGCCTGATCCGGGGCGTGCCCCACGCCGAAGCGGCCGGTCGGCGTCATCACCTCGAGCGCGTCGCCCGGGCGGATGGCGCTGGTCGCCCATCCGGAGAAGGCGCCGCCGTCCACGCGCTTGACCGCGATGCGCAGCTCGCCGTCATCGGGGCCCGAGCAGATCGAGTAGGATCGCCGCACCTCCTCTCCGTCCAGGCGCTTGCGGAGCGTCAGGTACTGCCCGGCGGCGAAGCGGAACGCCTGCTGCAGCTCCGGCGGGACCGCAAACGAGATGGACACCGCATCCGGCGTCTCGCGCCGGAGGTCGGCGACACGCAGAGTATGGAACCGTGGCGTGGTCGCGGACATGGCGGCTCAATGGCACTTGAAGTAGTCGAAGGGCTCGCGGCAGTCCTCGCAGCGCCAGAGTGCCTTGCAGGAGGTCGAGCCGAACTCGGACAGCACCCGCGTATTGGACGAGGCGCAGCGGGGACAGGCGACTTCCTCGATGCCGAACAGCCCCCGGCGCCCCCCGCCGGCCCTGGGCGGCGCGACGCCGTACTCGCGCAGCTTGCGGCGCCCGGCCTCCGTCATCCAGTCCGTGGTCCAGGCCGGCTGCAGCACCGTACGCACGCGCCCGCCGGGGATGCCAGCCCGCGCCAGCGCCAGCTCGATCTCAAGCTGGATCATGTTCATGGCCGGGCAGCCGGAATAGGTCGGGGTGATCGTCACCTCCACTTGGCCGTCATGGACGCCGACGCCGCGCAGGACCCCGAGGTCGGCGATGGTGAGCACCGGGATCTCCGGGTCGCAAACGGCCTCGACAGCCGCCAGCGCACGCGCCTGCAACGCCCGGTCCGCAGCGCCGGGGGCCATCACCACGCCGCCCCGGGATAGGTGCGCTGGGTGTGCTGCATGACGCTCAGCAGATGGCCGAGATGCTCGCTGTGCCGCCCGGACCGGCCGCCGCTCTGCATCCACCGGTTCTGCGGACGGCGCAGCGTGGCGCGGGACAGCACGGAGGCCAGGGTCGCTTCCCACGCGTCGCGCAGCGGGGCCGGGTCGATCACGGCGCCCTGGGCGACGAGGGCCTGCTCCGCCGCGTCGCACTCGAACATCTCGCCGGTGAAGGGCCAGAGCTGGTCCACCGCATCCTGGGCGCGACGGTGGCTCTCCTCGGTGCCGTCGCCGAGGCGGATCACCCATTCCGCGGCGTGGCGCAGGTGGTAGGCGCTCTCCTTCTCCGACTTCGCCGCGACGGCGGCCAGGGTAGGGTCGGCGCTGGCCATCATGCCGCGCCAGTATGGGTCCGCGAACGCCGAGTAGAAGAGCTGGCGCACCATGGTCTGCCCGAAGTCGCCGTTCGGGTGTTCGGCGAGCAGTAGGTTGCGATACTGCGGCGCGTCGCGGAGGTAGGCGTACTTGTCCTCGTCGTTGCCGCCCGCCTCGGTTTCGGCGGCGTAGGCATACAGCGAGCGGGCCTGGCCGATCAGGTCCAGGCCGATGTTGCCGAGCGCCATCTCCTCCTCGAGGATCGGGCCGTGGCCGATCCACTCGGACAGCCGGTGGCCGAGGATCAGTGCATCGTCCGCGCGCCGCAGCGCATAAAGGACGAGGGGGGTCTCCTCGACCTTGATGGACGTCGTGCTCATCGCGGCTCCGCTCACATATGGCCGACGTCGTCCGGCACGTCGTAAAAGGTGGGATGCCGGTAAGGCTTCGTGGCTGTGGGCTCGAACATCATCTCCTTGTCCGCCGGGTCGGACGCGATGATCGCGTTCGACGGCACGACCCAGAGCGACAGCCCCTCGCCGCGGCGCGTATAGAGGTCGCGTGCGGCCTGCAGGGCAAGCACGGCGTCCGACGCATGCAGCGAGCCGACGTGCTTGTGCGCCAGGCCGTTCCGGCTGCGGATGAACACTTCCCATAACGGGGTATTCGGGGTTTTCACGTCAGCCATTTCAGGCGCGGCCTGCGCTCATGCCGCCGATGGCTGCGCGGCCTGCTTCGCCGCGTAGGCGGCGGCGGCCTCGCGCACCCAGGCGCCCTCCCGATGGGCGCGCTGGCGCGCCGAGATGCGGCTGCGGTTGCAGGGGCCGTTGCCGGCGAGCACCTGGCGGAACTCCTCCCAGTCGATCGGCCCGTGGCGCCAGTGCCCCGGCGCGCCATCCCGGCCCTCCTCGAAGCGGAGTCCGGCGTCGGGCAAGGTCAGGGCCAGGTAGTCGGTCTGCGGCACCAGCGCGTCGAGGAACTTCTGGCGCAGCTCGTCATTCGAGAAGCGCTTGATCTTCCACTTGGTGGAGAGGTCGCTGTGCGTGCTGTCGCTGTCCGGGGGGCCGAACATCATCAGGCAGGGCCAATACCAGCGGTCGAGCGAGTCCTGCGCCATCGCCTTCTGCTCCGCCGTGCCGTGGCTGAGCGCGACCATGATCTCGTAGCCCTGGCGCTGGTGGAAGCTCTCCTCCTTGCACACCCGGATCATGGCGCGCGCATAGGGGCCGTACGAGCAGCGGCAGAGCGGGATCTGGTTCATGATCGCCGCGCCATCGACCAGCCAGCCGATGGCGCCCATGTCGGCCCAGGTCAGCGTGGGATAGTTGAAGATGGAGGAGTACTTCGCCTTGCCGGACAGCAGGTCGTCGAACATCTCCTCGCGGCTTTTGCCCAGCGTCTCCGCCGCGGCATACAGGTACAAGCCGTGCCCGGCCTCGTCCTGCACCTTCGCCAGCAGGGTCACCTTGCGGCGCAGCGTCGGCGCGCGGGTGACCCAGTTGCCCTCCGGCAACATGCCGACGATCTCGGAGTGGGCGTGCTGGGAGATCTGCCGGGTCAGCGTCTTGCGGTAGGCGTCCGGCATCCAGTCGTTCGCCTCGATCCGCTCCTCGCGGTCGATCTTGGCCTGGAAGCGCGCCGCCAGCGCCGCATCCCCGTTGGTCTGCGTCGTTGCGGGGGCGTCAGGCACGGGGGCGTCAGGCGCGGGGGCGTCAGGCGCAGACAGGGCTTGCGTGTACATGACGGTCTCCGTAGTCCGAAAGCCATACCATAGCACACAACCTCTCAAGTCGCTTGGCACGGCTGGCCGTAGACGTCGCGGCCGGCATAGTCTGAGTCGGGGTCTGAGTCGGGCGGCATCCGCTGTCCAGCCGGGACGCGCGCTTGTGGATCGGCCGCGGCCATTCTAGGAGCGCGTATGGCAATGGGCAGTCCGAACCCTCGAAGCGCCGACGCGGCCCGCGCCCGGCTGCTGGGCGACCAGGCGCTGCGGCCGATCGCCGACCGGCGTGCGGCGCTGGAGATCCTTGCGCGGCGTCTGGACCGGGCCGGGCGTGGCGCCCTGATGCAGAGCCTGGCCGCCCGCTTGCGGACGGACCGGCGATTTGCCCCCGTGTTCGGCGCGCTGATCCACATGGCGCTCGGCGGCGATGGCACAGGTGAGCGGACGGCAGACCCGATCTACCGTACTGTGGAAAGGCCCGGCCGTTGAAAGGCCTGGCCGTGTGGCGTGATACCGGCCCGCTTAAATCCTGACCTGGCTGAGGTAGGGGTAGCTGGTTAGGGTCTGGATGCGTTCTGGGGTGAGTTGGTTCCAGGCCGAGCAGAGCGCGTCCACGATGGCGTTG
>JAABUK010000443.1_pt1 | contig 87622 bp, 70 predicted proteins | sample 5559141 | NCBI WGS metagenome assembly JAABUK01 (sample SAMN10711869, study PRJNA513367) | rock metagenome | isolation source: Antarctica rocks | place: Antarctica: Victoria Land, Pudding Butte nord | collected 2016-01-03
CATGGCCATGAATGGAATGCGCCATGGCCATGAATGGAATAGGGCCATAGCCATAAGTGGGGCCATGCATGGGGGCCATGTTGGTGGCGCATTCTAAATTTAGGCATTCTCACGAGCCAAAAACATTTTTAGGAGCGCGTTAGATTCTCAGGGGCGCTTATATCGCTCTAGAGTTAAGATATAGTATTACCCCGCTCAAACCAGCTTAACCGGCTTACGAGCGCTTATAGCGCTCAGAGCCTGCCCTACACTTTTGTAGATGTACCCCTAATCACCGAGATATTAGACCGTTTATATAATTTTAAAATCTTTACGAAATTAGATTTAAAGGATATTTATTATAAGATCCGAATTAAAAAAAACGATAAATAGAAAATTATTTTCCGAACTCGCTATAATTATTTCGAATATTTAGTTATATCTTTTAGGCTCGCTAATATACCGGCGATATTTTAAATTTATATTAACTATATATTTATAGGTTTAATAAATATAATATATATAGTATATTTAAATAATATCCTAATTTATAGTATTAATCCGGCGGAATATTAACGGTATATTAAATAAATATTTAAATAATTACGTTAATTCTAGTTATTTATTAACTTTAAGAAGTATTAATTTAATACCGAAATAGTCGAGCTCTTAAATTTTATTATATTTATTAATAAAGTAGTTATGGACCCGGAATATATCAAAACTATTAAGAAATAACCTTAACCGAAAATATATCGAGAGGTATAAATCTTTTTAGGCTTCGTTAACTTCTATAAATAATTTATCTATAATTATTTTAATATAATTATATTATTTACTAGCCTATTTAAGGGTAGTAAAGTAAATAAAAAAATAAATCCGTTAAAATAAATAAACGGCGTTACGGAAACGTTTTAAATTTTATAAAATATATTCGTAAACACGCCTTTTCTACATTATTATAATCTAATTAAATAATTACGTATAAAGATAAATACTTTTAACTTCGGCCTTAACTCTATATTATTATAAGAGAATAAAAATAATTATTAATACTCTATAGTATTCTAGTCACGGAAATTAAATCCTCTAAAATAAAACTATAAAACCTATAATTAAGAATTACTCGTTATCGTAGCGGTAATAAAATAATAGAGATACTATTTAAAAAGTAGTTTTTATTATATTAAAGTCTAGATTAATTATAATAACCTAAAGAGTTTTATAAAATAAAAGGAATTAAATTTTAAGTAGGCCCGTTAGGTATTTAAATTAATTATTTATAACTTTAAATTCTTTTATCGGGCTAGAAAATTAAATCCTATTAATATATTATCGCGGTATTTTAATTATAAAGGAGTATCGCCGTTAAATACTAAATTATTATTAATACTTTAGAATAAACTTACTCTTTAGACTAGCGGTTAATTATCGGAAAAAGATAAAGAAATAAAAGTAATTATAACCTCTACTTTTTAAATTATAGAGTTAAAAGTAGTAATTCTAAAGCGGGATATTATAATAATATTTAAAATTATATATAATAATCCTAAAAAGCCTACTAAAACGTTAATTCGGGAATTATAAATTTATAATAATTAAGTAAACTCTTTTCGAACTAGAGCGAATATATTAAAGAACCGCCGTTATATAAAGAATAAAGTATAAACTATAAACTCCGAGGGACTATTAAAATATAATAATTATTTTTATATATTAAAGAATAAAACTCTAAAGGAAGAGTTTATAAAAAAGTATTATAATAATTCTTTAATAGGTTATTTTAGCGCTATAAAGTCGTATAAATTATTTACCCGAAAATTTTTCTAGGAGGGTAGTTTAAAATAAATTACGAACTATATTAAAACTTATAATATATATTAATAGACGAAGGCGCCGCGATATCGCTCGTATAACGAATTAAATTCGCTTCTTATTATTATTTAATTTTAGAAGGAGATTTCTATAGATTTTATAATTAGTTTACCGCCTAGTAAATATAAAAATATCGTTTATAATACTATTTTTATCGTTATAAATCGATTTATTAAAGTAGTTAGATATATACTTATAATTATTAAAATTAATATTATTTAACTAGCGGAAGTATTTTATTCTAAAATTATTTACCGTTATAATATATTAAATAGTATCGTTAACGATAGAGGCTCTATTTTTACAAGCGCTTTCTAGTCGGTTATATATTTTTATTCGAAAATTAAATAATACCTAAATATTATCTTTTACCCCTAAATAAATAGGTAGATAAAGTATTAAAATTAAATACTAGAGTACTATTTACGTATATTTATTAATAATAGATAAATTAATTAAGTTAGATTACTACTTATAATAGAATTTTTAATAAATAATAATTAGAGTACTACCGTCGGAATAATATCGTTTTTCTATATATATAGTTATTATCCTAAAATCCGTTAGAAGGTCGAGGACGACTTTAAAGAAAAAAAAATACTAATTATAAATAATAAAATATAATAATTATAAACTTTAAAGAATAAAGTTATAGAGTATTTTTAAAGCGTTACCGAGTACTAAATTAAATAATATAATAAAATATATAAACTATAAAGTTATAAAGTTAGTAATTTAATTATATTAATAATAAAGAACCTAAAGTAAAAGCGCTTAAATAAGAAATTATTCTATAAGTTTATAGGGCCCTTTAAGATTATTAATAAAATAAAAATATAAATTTACCGCCTATTACTACTTTCTATATATAGAATCTATAATACCTTTCATATATCGTTATTTAAATTATATTATTTTCGCGACTACGTTAATACGGCGGAATCTTTTATATAAACCCTCGATTTTATTAATAATAATAAGTTATAGGAGGTAGAAGAGGTAATTAATAAAATTAAAAATAAAGAAAGTATTTAATATAAAGTTAAATAAACTAGTTAAAGCGAAGAATATAAATAATAATTACTAGATAAAGAGTTTATTAATATTAATAAACTAATTAAAATCTTTAAATAAACGGGTAGTAAACGTAAATATATAAATATAATTAAAGAGATTACCTAGTCGTATAAAATAATAAAATAAAATAAACGGAGCCGATATTAAAAGTAAATATTACTACTTTTATATTAATATTTATATAACGGATATTCTCCTTTATATTTATAACTTTATTATACGGTTTTAAGGTATAACTAAATTTAATTTATTATTAAACTATTTATATATAATAACGATAAGATATTATATTTATGAAAATACTTTTATTTTAGATATAATTTATATAAACGTTTAAAATATATTATAGAGTAGTATATTTAGGTAAGTTTAGCCAGCGCCGATTTAAGAAAAAAAGAATTCGCTATTACTATTATATTATACGAAAGATTTAGTTATTATCGGAATTATTAAAAAAAGATATAATCTCCCTAGTATAATCCTTAAGGATATTATCTTCCTCGGGACTCTCTAGGTCCCGTTTATACTAACGGAAACTCTCGGTCTTTTCTTCGAGAATTTTATTTATCGCCTCTAATTCTTTAATATATTAATTCGCCGCCGTTAATTAATTCTGTAAATTAATAATTATAATAGAGGTTTATCTACTAGTTATTATTATCTTATTATATACTTTACGTTATTAAGTAATTTCTTTATTTATTAAATTATATTTACGTTCTTCTTTAAGAGTCTTATTACCGATACGGGTATATCGATATATAAACTTTTTTACCTTCCTTCGGAAAAGTTTAGAGATTTATTATTATTAATATATATTATTTTAAAATTTACGGTTATAATTTACCTTTATATAACGGTCGATTCCGTAGTAATTAATATAATAAAGTATATAAGAAGGGGATATACTTCGAATATAATTATTATTAAATTAATAAAAATAAACCCGGTAAAGGAACTACGAAGCGTAGTAAATTATTATTATAATTAGTATTATATAGTCGCGCTAATTACGGATTAATTATATTTACTAATATATTTATAACTAAAATAATTAATATAAATAAATTAATACTATTAGTAAATAAAAGTTACTTATAGAGTTAAAAGAAAACTATATATAACGAGAGTATTATCTATATATTAGTTATAATACTAGAACGCTATTATAGAGCTAGAGTAATAATATATAAAAAAGACTAATATCGGTAAATCTCAAAAACTTCTATTAAAACCTGAGTTATCGCCCGCGCGGATAGGGCTAGTAGTATCCTATTAGTAGCTTTTCTAAATAAAAGTTATTAATAAGATATTACTAGTAGCCTTAATTAACGAATAGGGTTACTAGCGTTCTATTAATAAGTTTAGTAAATTAAAAGTCTAGGTAGGTTACTTTTAATAAATTTAATAACTCCGGGTTAATTTTAGCCGGATTAGTAACTTTAGTAATTTATATATACCGTTAATATATTAATAATAGCTCAGCCCTATAATAGGGCTAAAATAAATAAAGTTCTATAATCGACGCTATTAACGGCAGCGACTCTTAACGATAACTATTAACGCCAGCGACCTACCGGGCCCGGAATAATAAGTTTTAGCGAAAGTTCTCGCGGGGGCGTCACCCAGGCACATCCGGGGAGTATTCGCACATGAATACCATGGCATATCGCATGCCATGGCGTATGCCTTGGCGCATGCCATGATTGCGCATACCATAAGGGGCTTTCGTCTGATGTTTTAGGGGCTGCTGCGGGGGGCGTATATCGTATGCTATTCAAGATACCTTTGCGTATGCCATTCGCATGCCATTCAATGGTATGCGCAAGCTACGCACGCCATTGCGCATGCCATGGGGCATATTATGGCCCATACTATAGCCTATACTATAGCGCATGCCAATACGCATGCAAATACGCATACTATAGGGTATGTAATAGGCCTATTCGTCTAATATTTAAGTTACTAACGATTTATCGAGTTACTGAACCTACTGATAGTAAGTACTATTTATTAATAGGACTTTACCCGGACCCCTAACTTACTAATCCTACTAAACCTCGGGTCGGTATTTAATATGGAGTTTTAATATAAACCCGTAAACGGCTTTCTAATAAGGCTGATAACGCTTAAAGTATACTAATATTTACTTTTAAGATTTACCGATGAAAGAAGTTACGAAGAGAGAAAGTAAATAAACGAGCGAGTTTATTTTAATAATAAACCGTCGCGCTAAGTACTTTATCGTTATAGTACGTCGATACGCGCCTCCGCTCCGCTACCTCGCTTTTATTAATAGATATAACTATTACTATAGTAGTTATATTATTACTAATCTCTCGGTATAATATTAAGATTATATTATTTATATATAATACTTTACTACTAGTATCTTTTATAGTATAATAAGAGTATATAATAAAGGTAGTTACTACTATTCCGCTACTAATACTATAAGTACTATAGAAATAATCTAATATATTTACTATAAATACTATAAGCGCTATATAAATAATAGTATATACTATTTCGCTCCGTTATTATTATATATAATAGTACTATAGAGACGAAAGAAATATTATTTAATTAATTATTATTACTATATATTAGCGCTATAGGGATAGTTTTATAAATATACTATTTATTTACTATTAATACTATTATATAGTAGGGGTAGTTTAATAATATTACTCTTCTATTACTAATACTATATAATAGTACTATAGGAAATAGTTTCGTATTATTCCGTAACTAGTACTATATATTAGCGCTATAGGACCGATAGTATAAATTAGAAGACTTTTTTCCCTTATTTCTCTTAGGGGTTTAAAGGTTTTTTAATAAACTTCGTAATTTAACTAAATATTATTCCGTAACTAATATTATAAGTATTAAAGAATTAAGTACGTAATTTTATATTTAGGTTACTGTATAATAATATTATTATACTAGATAACTTTTTTCCTTTATTTTCCTTAAGGGGTTTAAAGATTTTTTAATAAATATCTTTTAACTAAAATATTTAAATATTTAAAAACTAGGGCCTAAAGAGGGAGATAATTATAGAATAATAATATATTATATATACCTACGCCCCGCTAAAGGCGCTAGTATATTATATATACTTATACTCCGCTACCTCTATAATATTATTATTTATCGATACGGGGTTCTAGTCTTAGTATCGCGGGGTTCTAAATTTTAGTAATTCTTTATCGAGTTAATATTCCCCTATTTTATTAAAATCCTTAGAGATTAGTTTTATTATTAAATCTAGGATTTAAGAACTACCTAGTACTAAACTCTATAACTATTTTATATCTTTTATATTATTATTAAGCCGCTAGCTCTACGCTAGCGGCTTTAGGTATTATATTATTATTTAAATATTAAATTCCTAATATATTTATATTAATAAAATATAATAATTTAGTATTAGATTATCGATAAAAATAATCGAAGAAAAAGAGGATTAAATATATAATTAAATTAGAACTCGAAGAGTTTAAAGATCGTAAAGGAGTATTAATTAAAAATAATATTACTAGATTTATTATTCGGCTAGATTAAAACGAGGATTAATAATAATATTATCGTTAAATAAAATAATTAATATACTCTTTTTAAAATACCCTCTTTTTTTCCGAAATATATTTTAAATATAATACCCTTTAAACTCGAGGATTAAAAACCGAATTATCGTAAATAATAAAGATATCTAATTTTATAATTATAATTATAAAGTAAAAGATGTTTATTATCCTCCCTAGAAATTATATTACTCTCTTTTAATATATTCTAATTATCGTTTTTAGTTAGAATATTAAACAAGATTATTATCTTTTATTTTATTACTTTTAATATAAATATAATAACGAGGTAATTTTCCTTTAATATAGAAAAATTACGTATTAAAGATTATCGTTAAAAACGATAATTTAGAGATGAATTATAGTATTTATTAAACCTTCTCCTCCTTATTAATTATATTTCTAGTAGGTTTAGTATTAATACTCTAGCGATTAAAATAAACCTTATAACGATAAATTTTTAAAAAACGAGGATTAATTAATTAATTATAAATAAAAGTAGTAAAGAAAAATTAATATTTTTTATATAATCTTTAAGAAAAACGGGGATTACGATAATTAAATCCTTATTTTAAACTTATTAAATTCAATAAAATTAATTAAAATTAGTTAATTTAACGTAGATAACGACGATTTAAAACCTTATTTTAAATTTATTAAAATTAATTAATTTAATATAAATAACGACGATTTAAAACCTTATTTTAAACTTATTAAATTTAATAAATTAATTAAAATCAATTAATTTAACGTAGATAACGATAATTTAAAACTTTATTTTAAATTTATTATTTATTTATATACCTCGTTTTTTTCTCTTTTATAATAACGAATCGTAGTTTCCTAACTAAGTATAGCGAGGATTAAAATAAAAATTAAGATTATTTAAAAAGATTTAGAAAAGGAAAAATAAAAACATTATTAAATATATCGACGAATTCAACGATTAAAAGATTTAATAGTTATTATATAAGAGTGGAAATTTTTAATAGCGGAAAGTCTAAAATATCTACCCGGGCGCTAGTAATCTATATTAAATTATAAATAATAAAGTAGTTATTTCTACCCGCTAGTCCTCGCTTAAAACTATCGCTCTATACCGAGAATATATAGAGACGGATAAGAATAGACTTTATTTTATTAATAATAAATCCCTATATTTATAAACCCCCCTCTATATAGGTTTAATTTAATCCTAGTTCTAAAATCTATATTTAGCGAGTTAAAGTTTTTTTAATATTTCTTTTCTAACTTCTCGATTTTAATACTTTATTATATATTATTAAATAAAGTAAATTAACCGATATCGTACCCCTTTACTCTCTTTTATATATAGAATAACTAGGTATCGAAGTTAGTAAATACTAAATAATCCTTCTATGTTTAACGTTTTCTATAATACTTTAGAGACGATATTAACTACTCTAATTAATATACTTTATATTAATTTATAAATTAAATTAAGGCCTAATTTATACTAAATAAATAACGACGTAGTTATTTACTTTATAGTTATATTCTATATTTTTTCTAGACTTTAATTTCTACTATTTATAGTATAGATATCGTTTACTCGAGATACGGAGAATTTAGACTTTAAAGAATTAGGTTAATAATAACGAGTAAGTTAATAATAAAAATATTTAATATAATAAATATATTATTAATAACGACGATAACGATAACGTCAAGTATAGACGACGATAAAATAGTTATTATTAAATATTTATAAAGTCTATAAAATAGAGTCTATTATTAATAAAGTAGAGTCTATTTCTATTTATCCTCGAATATATACCCTAGGCGCCTAAATCTAATAGGTATTATTAAAGTCGATTATTATATTATCTCTATTTAATTTAACGCGCTCGCTAATTTAGTAATAGTACCCGGGCTATAATATAGTTAAAATTATTCGTAATAAGGGGGTCTCTAAACGGGCTACTAAGTGACCCCCTAAAGGCCCCCTAGAGAGGTTTTAGGCGCTAGTCTAGGGATCTCCTGGGACCCCCTTATTGCGAAACATTTTGACTATATCGTGCGGGCGAGCCTCGAGTGAGCTAGGGGCAGATTTTTGTCGCCTTCGCAAGCTAAGCCTTGGATTTTCCCACATCAAAGGACATATCTTTGGGGCACTGAGCGTGTGGATTGGTCGTTCCTGAATCCTCAAGCTTGGAAGATCTGAGCATAGGATAGCCATGTTCTTTAGCATCAAGCGGACCAACTCGTTAACGTATCTAGTCTTGAGCGCGTTGAATAGCCATATCAAGGAATTAAGCACGAGGTAAACGCTCAAGTCTTCCAGAATGAGCACAAAATTGTTCAGTTCACAGGCGTTGAGCGCCGTAAGTAGTCGGCATGATACCTTGATAAGCGCAAAATGGCGTGTACCACGCTCTATAGCTAGCATATTTCCTGCGTCTAGCACTCTATGAACTCTAGCTTTAATCCAATACTTCCACTCGTTGAGTATCAAATGCGAAGTTGGGTATCATGTTGAAGTGAACCAAATGTTGAAGATGGTTCCGGTCTATCCCAATGTTGTCAAAAATAGCAAATCCAGACTCCATTCTAGGTCTCAATGCCCAGTAAGCAGCTCATATACATTCATGTAGGTGCAGGCGCCGCCGCTCCAGTCATACCGTCTATCGACTCTACCGGTCCACAGGAGCAGAAAAGGTTCATATCGCCATAAGCTAGGAGCTCGTTAGCCGCAATCTTCTCGTCATATCGAGCAGGGAACGCACCATCATCAACTCTAGTAACACTGGGCCAAAACTTCTTCTGCTTCAACCAAGGCAGCGGATACGCCGCCTTCTCCCTCCCATAATTCCTCTCCCATTTCTCACCCACTAGCAGATCTTGTAGCGAGTGCGGTGCCATCTTCAGAACATTCTTTTCCCTTGGCTGCTCTCCCTTCTCGACCTCAGTGATTTCTCTTCGTATTTCGATTAAAGCGTCGCAGAATCGATCAAGCTCGGCTAAGTTCTCGCTCTCGGTAGGCTCAATCATAAGGGTGTTTGCTACAGGCCACGACATCGTTGGAGCATGGAAACCGTAATCTTGGAGGCGTTTGGCTACATCGATGGCTTCGATGCCGGCTGTCTCCTTGAATGGCCGAACATCAAGAATGAATTCGTGAGCGCAGCGGCCTGCAGCGTTGGTGTAGAGAATTGGATAGTGGGGCTTCAGGCGGGACAGAAGATAATTGGCGTTGAGCAAAGTGATCTTCGTCGCGTGAGTAAGGCCTCGACCGCCCATCATCTTGATGTATGCCCAGCTGATGGGAAGGATACTTGCGCTGCCCCATGGTGCTCCACTGACTGGCGCAATAGCCTTGTCGCCGCCAGTTTTGATAACAGGATGACCTGGAAGGAAAGGCGCAAGGTGGGACTTGACGCCAATGGGACCAACGCCGGGTCCACCGCCGCCATGAGGGATGCAGAATGTCTTATGCAGATTCAGATGGCAAACATCAGCACCAATCTCGCCAGGTGAGCAAAGACCAATCTGCGCGTTCATGTTCGCGCCATCCATATAGACTTGACCGCCATGAGCATGGACAAGTTCGCACATTTCCCGGACTTGTGGCTCGAAGACGCCGAAGGTACTTGGATATGTGATCATGATTGCACCGAGCTCCTCGCTATATTTCTCGCATTTGGCTTTCAGGTCAGCCATATCCAGATCTCCAGTTTTGTTATCACACTTAATAGTCACGACACGCATTCCACACATAGCAGCGCTAGCGGGATTTGTACCGTGGGCAGAGACTGGTATCAGGCATATATCCCGTTTCTTGCCTGGTTGTTGTTCTTGATACTTTCGGATTACCCGAAGACCTGTGAACTCGCCCTGAGCACCAGAGTTGGGTTGCAGAGATACTGCATCGAAGCCCGTGATCTCGGAAAGGTCTCGTTCGAGCTCCTCAATCAGCTGAGTGTAGCCTTTCGCTTGATCTACAGGCACAAATGGATGCATGGATGAGAATTCAGGCCAGGATACGGGTATCATTTCCGTCGTTGCGTTGAGCTTCATAGTGCATGAGCCTAATGGTATCATTGAGTGGGTCAATGATAGATCCTTGGACTGCAGATTGTGGATATAGCGTAGTAGCTCGGTCTCAGAGTGGTGGGTGTTGAATACTGGGTCCGTGAGATAAGATGATGTCCGATGTAGAGCGTTAGGCACTTCCGGTGTCTCGAGAGCCAAGAGCGAAAGGTCCGCAACAATTTGCTCCACTGAAACCATTTCTTTGCTGGACGAAAAATTCTCGAAGATAGCCAATACATCTTCCAAGTCTTCCGTTTCGACCGTCTCATCTACTGTGACCCCAAGTCTATTAGCATCCAAAACCCTAAGATTGATACCCTTTGCCTCTGCACCCCATGCAGCGAATTCTGACGCTTTCCCGGATCCAACTTCCACGGCTATAGTATCGAATAACGTTCTACCATCTGCGCCTCTGCCTCTTGAGCTAGTAGCGTATCCGAGCTTCCGCACACCTTCCTCGATGATACGAGCGCTATTGGTAGCTCTCTGTGCAATGGCTCGCAGGCCGTGAGGGCCATGATAAATAGCGTAGAACGCACTCATGTTAGCGAGCAGGGCCTGTGCAGTGCAGATGTTGCTCGTTGCTTTTTCCCGCCTGATATGCTGCTCACGCGTTTGTAAAGCCAACCTCATAGCCTTGTTCCCCATCCGATCTTTTGATACACCAACCAAACGACCAGGTATCTTCCTCTTGTACTTGTCACCACAGGCAAAGAAAGCAGCATGAGGGCCTCCATATCCAAAAGGTACTCCGAGGCGCTGTGCATTTCCAAAAGCAATGTCTGCTCCAAATTCTCCAGGCGGTTTCAGTTGCGTCAAAGCAAGTAGATCTGTGGCAACACTCAATGTAGCGTCCCGGGCGTGCACGATATCCGCTAGACCTTGAAATTCTTCGACACCACCTTCGGTGTCAGGGTATTGCACTAGAACTCCGATTAAATCATCTCCCGCGTCTTTCACCTGCTTGCAGCCATTTTCCAGGATATCTGCAACAACAATCTTGATGCTAAAGCCATCCGCTCGTGACTGGAGTACGGCAATAGTCTGCGGATGGCACAAATGAGAGACCAAGAAACTCTTGTTAGGCCTCTTTTGGCGGGAAACGGGCAAAGCGTTCATAGAAAGGGTCATCGCTTCGGCAGCAGCTGTCGGTTCATCCAGAACGGAGGCATTGGAGATCGAGAGGGCTGTCAAATCAGTCACGACGGTCTGAAAGTTTAGGAGAGACTCCAATCGGCCCTGGCTGATCTCAGGCTGATACGGTGTGTAGCTTGTGTACCACCCAGGCCCCTCAAGCACGTTTCTTTTAATAACTTCCGGCACCTTTGTTCCAGCATATCCGCATCCTATGTAGCTTCTCATAACCTTGTTCCCACCAGCGATTTTCCGCAGTCGAGCTATCAGCTCCGTTTCCGTATAGCCCTCTGACCTGTGATTAAATGCTGGGCCGTTTATATCGATATCCTTCGAGCTCAGTATGTTCGCCGGCAATACTTCGTTGACAAATGCATCCAAAGACTCCGGGGGTCGATCCAAGCTCTTGAGCATGTGTTCGGCATCACTGGATGAGGGGCCAATATGTCGTCTGGCGAATGTGTCCAAAGGATCAAGTATCGAATCTTTGTTGCTCTGATCGCTCTTGACAGCTGCAGAGCTGTTGTAGAAAGGTCTCGGAGAGGGTTTGAGCAGGGGTAGTGGTCTCGCAGCTCGAAGGCATCCCGAGCATGCTGTGGCCGGCGATAACCGTGGGGGCAATCTGCTCGCTCGAAAGAGCGTTCTTTGGAACGTTGGCCGCATGATGGCGAAGACCCTGCTGAGCTTCAGCAGAAGCAAGCTTAGGGGTTCATTGTGATAGCTGCGGTTTCTCTAAAACGCGAGGGCCCCTTGGGCGATGTGTGGTTCTGGAGCGCTTCAAGAGTCGGGTAGACGTGGGGATAAAAAAGTTAATTCACCGAAAGTGCGGATAATGCAGGATGATGTCATCTTTGACTAGCGTAACAGCCTAGAGGCGTAAATTAACAATTTCGCGGGCTTGGTGTCAATATCACTATGGAGCCTATTGTACGCTGTCCACAAACAAAAAAGGGCAAATTCTGGGGCCTTCAGAGCTCTTGATGAGCTGCGCTAAGGTGATCTAGTGTCGTTAGATCGGCCTAGAAGCCCAAGACGGCGCTCAAATCGAGTATGCTTGTGTTGAAGCCGACGAAGCTGAGGTTAAGATATGTATAGATTGCCACTTAGATTGGCCCTGAGCCTGAACCCCTGTGCACAATACATCATATACTTTATTCGACTTTGACCGACGTCTACTCTTTTAGCGTGCTCTAGTTGCTCTCATTGCTCTAGACTGTCTTTAGCTATGTAAGTACGACAAAATCATTGTCCAGCCCCTCTATTTTCAGCGACAACTTCTTCAGCCGTCCTCACCAGAATATCAAAAGCCTTCTTCAGATGCTTCTCATCTGCTTTCTCATTCGCAGACACAATGCGAATAACGTATATACCTTTTACAACACTACTTGTCAAGAATATCTCTCCTGCTGCGTTGATGCGTTCGTAGACCTCTTTGGTTAAAGCGTTTGTACGATCTTGCTCGTCCTCATCCGTGGCGGGCAGAACATCCTGGGTAGCGATGCCTTCGTTGACCTTGACTTCAGTAGTGCCGTTTGTGACGCGTCCACGTTGATCAGACCGTGAGGCAAGGGTGATAACGGTGAGTGCAAAAGCCGGTGGCGTAATGATCTCGAACAAGTCCTTACGCTCTCGTACCCAACCAGCAAAGTTCTGCCCCATGATAATGTGCCTCTGCACGTGCGCTTTCAGACCATTGACTCCGTAAGTTCTCAGCACGAACCAGATCTTCATCGCGCGAAAGCGTCGACCGAATGGAATTTGCCAATCTCGGTAATCAGTCACGAGGCCGGAATCTGAGAACGCGTTGCGAAGATAGGATGGAGTGATGCCGAGGACGGACGTCAGGTCTTTCCTTCTGCGGATATAGAGACAGCTGGCATCGAAATTGGTGAGGAGCCATTTGTGCATGTTCATGTCGAAGCTATCGAATGCAGAGAAGTGCGTTGGAATGTGCGCGTACTCATCGAGAAGGAGAGCGGCGCCGGCGTAGGCAGCATCGACGTGAATCCATATCGGTTGATCCGATGGGGCTCTATCTATGACGTCTATGATTTCGGAGAATCTGTCTGTGGCGCAGGTTGCTGTTGTACCGAGGGTGGTAGTCAGATAGAACGGCTCTAAGCCCTCGCGTGCGCATTCTACTAATGCTGTTTGAAGTCCGTCGCCCGTCAACGCAAGGTCGTCTTCCATTCGGCAGGGTATTGATTTGTAACGGACACCAGCGATTAGAGCGGCTTTTGCGGTGCTGCTATGGCTTTGCTCGCTGCCAAGAGCAACCAGTCGTCCCATCGTGTGGCATCGTTTATCGTCCTTCTCCCTACCTTCAAGATTCTCGCACGCAGAGATCAAATATCGCTCTCTCGCAGCCACCATGACGGTAACGATTGCCTCACTCGCACTTCCCTGTATAACGCCTCCGCCCTCGCCATCGCTAAAGAAGCAATCTGGTAGATGTAATATGCGGGCTAGCCAGTCAAGTACAACAGTCTCAAGTTCTGTGATAGCGGGTGAGCAGATCCAATTGAATGCTGGAGCAGTAAAGGCTGCCGAGTAGAGTTCGCCAAGCATTGATGGGTATGTTGCATTTGCGGGGAAGTATGCCATGAAATTAGGAGATTGCCTTTGCCCTTTCAGCTTGAGCTTTGGCGCGTGTTTTTTTAGGCCGTTTTCCAGCAGACTTACCAATGGGTCAGACCGGGCATTATCTTGGCCTCAATATCTTTTTGGATGTCGGCCCACTGTTCCCCGTTTGCAGGCGGACCCGAGGGCAGCAATTTCCGTAAGTAGCCTGGCTCGACATTGGAGACGACGCGGCGATTTTGGATAGTGTCATAGTAATCAATAACTGTGGAGTGGTAAGCTGTGTGCGGCGGGGATGGCGGTGGGTAGCTTACTCTTGTCTACTGCGGAGTGAGCAGCTTTGCGGAACTCGCTTGAATTCATTCTTGCTACAGGAAAGACAGAGGAAGATGGGATCTATATAACATGTTTTAGGCAATCGAACTTTCGGGAGGTAGCGTGCTCAAAAGTGTGGCTATTTATTAACAAAATAGATCGCTATATATATTCGTATAATCTAATCCGGTTGTCTTAACGAATACTCTATTTACTTAGTCTGTAATAGTATTGTAAGAATCGCAATATTAGACTCTATTTATTTTCATATAAATTATTTTTCTAATACGGACTTTATTTATTAATTACGCTATAGAATAGAATAGAGAACTCTTTCCCGAGTAGAGGAAGAAATCGAGGAAGGGAAAAAAAGAGATCGGGGTCTTAAATACGCATATTTATAAAAATAGTAATAATTATATATATATCTATATATAAAAAGTACTCCGTATATAATTTACTATTAGAATTATAATAAATATCTCTATAATATTTCTATCTTAAATATCTAGATAAGATTTATATTTACTATATTTATTATATAATACGTTTATTATATAGTTAAAGTATATATAGTCGAGAGTTAATAATAAAATTCTCTATTACGTAAAATTTATTCCTTATATTTATTTACCCAAAATATATAGAAAGAATCCGAGAGAATTTATAGATTCATATTAGAGACTAGAGATACCTTAGTACTCGTTTAATCTTAAACTCTTATTCTTATTATATAGTAAAGAACGGCGGCAAATTCTGTCATCAATCCTCCGGGATAGATCTATTTTGCTAAGAGATTACAATACTTGTAAATACGCTAAAGAGCCGTTGGGTCGTTGGGTAGTCTAGGTGACCTCTTCTACTCGTACCGCCTAAAAGATTTATCTGCTGCCCGTAATACCCACTAATCAAATCATATCTTGGGATCCTAAGAGATTGATTTGTGTCCTCAGTGTACCAAGCGACGAGACTTTTGGGCGGTACTACAGCGGAATCATCCCGCGTGGGGTGATTTTTCTTCCTCTGGCTGGCCCCTACTGTTGGTTCCTCATCAAGCATCCCTTAAAGCGTAGCACATGAACTCAGCGCTTACTGATCACAAGTATCCGCAAGACGAGCAGCAATTTCCGTATTAGGACACGGTCTAAGAACATAAATACTGCCTCTCTCGCAATACCACGTTCACATCTATATCTCCCACCTCGGTCAATAAATACAGCACCAAGCAGGACAGCTACCATCATGCCTCACGCAACAGCCACCTTCAACGGCAAAGTAATCGCCGAGACCAATACGTGGGAGTTCGTCGAAGGCAACGTTTACTTTCCGCCCAACTCCGTAGATCAATCCGCGCTGTCGAAGGCAACATTAACCACCTACTGCCCATGGTAGATTAACCTAAGGCTTACCTATCGTCCATCATCCTAAGCTAATATGTTTGATAGGAAGGGTACGGCATCCTACTACAACATTAGTGCCGACGGTACCAATAGGCCTGTTGCAGTTGTAAGCGAAACTGATAGGTGAACAGGTCAGGAGGCCAAAGATGCTGCTTGGTATTACCCCGAGCCGAAGACCGATAAGGCGGCACCTCTAAAAGATCATGTGGCCTTCTGTCAGTATTCAGGTTGTTGAAGTTTTGAGATTTTAGTGCTGACGGTCTTATAGACAAGTCGAAGGTTGAAGTCAAGTCTGAGTAAGGCACAAGCGCGAGAAATAATCGGTCGACGTTGTGATCTTGCTAGCCAAAGTCGAACGATGGGTTGCTGTGTTATTTTCTAAGCTGCTCTGATGATGTAGTCGTGATTGATGTTTAATACTATGAGTAATCGACAATCTAAATACCTGTCACGACTGACCTCTATGTTTACCTTACTTTCTCCCGCTTTTACCACTCGCAATGGTTGTATCTGATGGTGGTACTGTTGGCCAGTTCTCGCAGGATGCATGAGCGGCTAGTTCGAGTCAGCACCCGACTCATACAATTCTACCAACATAACAATGAGACTACTCACAAACAGCATAAAGAGCCCAATTACGGACATTCGCCAACGAAGCCGTCGCGTTGAGATTGACAGCTTTCTGCACAGGAAACACATCCTCAATCTGCTCTTCGTTGGACGAACCTCCCTTCAGATAAACGTGCAACATTTCCTCAACAAAGAACGCATACTGATTCATAACCAGGGAGTATCTCGCGTCCGTCATTGTATTATTCGCAGCTAACGTCGGACAATCCACCGGTGACGGGAAATCCAAGCCTCGCTTCGCAGCTTTGAAGAAAGCGGGACACAATCCCACATGAGCGAGTTTCGGGAACGAAGCCATGGCTCTTGCACCACCGGCACAGCCTTGATCATACAGTCCTCGAAACAGTGGGACGGTCTCGTCTGCATGGAGACATACCAGTGTAGGGTTGTAGTTGATCGGAGGGATTGGCGCGCCTTGGCGATATCCTGGAAGCTTTCGCTAATAGTAGCAATGCTGTCGTTGGTCTTGAATAGCGCGGCGTATCCGTATTTAGAAGCGGTGCCTAGTTTGACGTCTGCGAGCAGATATCGGAGTTGCTGCCACGCTTTGGGGAGGAATGCTTTGACTTGCAGGGCTTCTGGGTTCAGACGAGCTGGCTGGTTGGCGCCGCAATTGACGATTCTGTAGAGACCGCTGAAAGTGGCGTCGCTGTTTTCATCAGAGTTGAGTACGTAATCGTCGGACTGGGCGACTGGTATTGTAAGAACGGTAGAGATGAAGACGCAGATTGAGAGGTCAGTGGATCTCATGGCGATGTCTACTCAGGAGATAGACAGACAACCTCTAGCACAAACGGAGGCTAAGAACAAGTACAAAAGCATTTCATGCGCATCAGGCATATGCTGGACATATACGCTTGAAGCCTACGGGTCGCCAGTGCTGTTCGCAAACGCGCTATCCGCTACCATTCTACATTGCCTTGCGGATAGTTTCTTTGCAACTCAATCAAGCTAGGAGTGGTCTGGCTCATTCGGTATACTGACTGGAATGGGCTGTCATTATCAACAAAGTGAGGGATGGGCAGACGAGCGAAGTAAAATTGGTGCTTCTTGAACATTGCCTCTTAGTATATTTGGTGATTGTTCACCTTCGCAAGTACGCTTGTAGAAGACACGCATTTGACATGCGCAAAAAGTCTTCGCTAATTGACTGTAGTCAATGCACTTACCATTGCTTCCGTATTCGTCTCTATTTTTGCCAGATGACTGGTTCAAGTCTGGCAAATCAAATGAAGCACATCGTAATTCAATTTTTCTTCTATGATAAGTTGACGGCATGCAGCTCTCGCGGCTTTTCATTAGAGAATTTCAAACCCATTCCGTTATTTTCAGCATCCAGGGCATAGGACCAACGTAATTTTTGGTTTTCCTACCTTACTAATTCCAAATGAGCGCAGATGTTGGTGAGGCTTGTCTAGAAGTACGATTTTCTTCTCGCGGGAATCCGAGATACTGCAAAAATGAATCGCTTTGGGTAAAACTCATTTATAGTAAAGTTGTAGAGTGAATATTGGTCTATTAGTCTCTCAGCGAGATGTAGTCCTTGAAGCTTACAGTATGACTATGAAGCTAGATATGGTAGAAGTTAGAAAGACACTTATTCGAGTGCTAGCGTATTTAGAGGTTCGTCGTTGGATCCATACCTTAGAATTTGGAAAGCTGAGCATTGGATTTTGAATACGCTAAATACGGCACGCTTTACCGGATGAAGTAAAACACTTGCACATAGACTATTCGTACGCGTCGCGTTAGATCTAACAAAGGCTGTGACCGAAGTAGTCGTTTCTATGCAAGTCTAGACCAACTACTCGTCAATGTCTTCGGCTCATACATTGAACCTTCAAGATGGCAGGAAATACGCAATGGAACAATAGCAATCGTGCCTTCCTGCAGGCTTTCATAGCTAGAAATCCGCTTACCTTCGAGGAGGCCAAGCCCATTTTAGCAGCGATCTCCTCAGCACATGGTACGGCATGCCACCAGAAGATGAATTTGATACAGTGCAGGTACTGACTTCTACAAGAAAAGCGTGAGATCCTAACCGAAGACATTACCCAATCCGACTTCAACGCCTACATCACAGCCACCAACGATGCCATCTCCCCTTTCGATCTTGAGATACGCAGCACCTATCACCAAACCACCCGCAGCCGTGTCTACGCCCTCGTCAATTCCACGAGCGATCCAACCACCCAACTAGCGACCATACACACACCTGACGAGATCAGCTTCGTAAAGCGAGTCCTCGATGCCATGTTCGAGATCAACAATACACCACGGCAAGAGGTCATGGCTATCACATCTATGCAGGCGATCAAATTACACAAAGCACCTACGGAGGAGGGGAGGCAGACACAGGGTGGGAGTGAGACGCAAGGGAGTGCTGGACAAAGCCTCACAATGGGGCAGGCAGAGAAGATGATGAAGACGTTTGTTGAGGAAGGATGGTTTGAGAAGAGTCAGAAGGGATACTACAGCCTGAGTCCAAGGGCGCTGATGGAGTTGAGAGGGTGGCTGATCGAGACGTATAATGATGTTGATGAGGATGAGGATGATGGAGAGGCGCATCAGAAGATCAAGACATGTCACGCGTGCAAGGAGATTATCACTACAGTGAGTAGGAAGATGGTTTGAACAGCATATGTGCTGACTATGATCTAGGGCCAACGATGCCCGAAGAGGACTTGCGCCTGTCGACTACACGATATATGTACACAAAACTACTTCCGGACTCAGAAATCGAAGAAATGTCCCCTTTGCCAGACAGACTGGACTGGCAACGATTTTGTTGGAGAGAGAGCAGCGATTGCAGGACAAGCAAAGAAGAGGAGGAATGTTAGTGGAAGTGGTGCGATGGCTAGAAGACAGTCACCCGCTGTCGTAGAGGATGAAGAGGAGGTACAGGCTGAAGAGGATGAGGAGGATGAAGACGGCTGAGAGGTGCCAGAGTCTGCCATGCAAACGTACCTTGGATGCTTGCCAAAGTGTCTTGCGCGACCAATGCGTACTACAGCCACGTGCATGCAACTTTGCTTCCAATTACCCGGACAACTCGTCGTGAAGCCTTTCGGGTCATCAACATCAGCGCCAGCCGAAAAACCGGCCGACCAGGTTCTTCGCTAACAATGCCCTTTTCCGGGTTGGCTCTAGGCTGCGTTCCCCGCCGTCTTTAGGCTAACTTCAGCCTCGCTACCCCGCCTTCTAGGCTTGTTTTAGGGTCGAATTTTCGTCCCGCGTGGCTTTCGCGCCTGAACTTTCCAGGGAAAAAGTTGAAAAAGTCTGGTCACCTGCCTAAAGTGGGCACCCACGACGTCAATTTCGAGCTGAAAGCTGGGGAAAGCTCCAAAGCTTTCTCGTACCTTGCACGACCAGCGTCATGCTCTCGGCTTTGACCGTTGAACGTTTGCTGTATTTATTCTTTCGCTCTCCCCACAATATTCCGACCTGTTCCGTCATTACATTACTCGCAAATGCTTTACCATTAAACAGTAGTGCCTATGTGAATTATACCCAGCATCTCGTGTCACCAATCGACACCATGCATTGTCTGCGCTCTTTGCTTGTCTCCGCACTTGCGTTCTTCCTCTTTGGCTTTGACACTGAAGCTCGGCTTGCCTCGAGGCAAGCTTTGAATTCCACATCATCTTCCTCGATATATAATACGCGCTTTGAGAACGTGACCTGGGACAATGCTGCCTGGGAAGTCCGCACAACTACTCTAGATCAAGGCCACTACCAGTCGCGTCAAAGCTTAGCCAATGGCTATCTGGGCATCAACGTCGCGGCGGTCGGACCCTTCTTCGAAATCGATACCCCAGTAGACGGCGATAACATCAATGGGTGGCCACTCTTCAGTACGAGGCAGACCTTTGCTACGATAGCGGGCTTCTTCGATGAGCAGCCTACGACCAATGGAACGAACTTCGAATGGCTGAACCAATACGGTGGAGAAAGCGTGATAAGCGGCGTACCTCATTGGGGTGGAATTGTGGTAGATCTCGGTGCTGGTGTATACCTGGATTCGACTGTCGACAATACCACCATCTCGAATTTTAGCTCGACACTCAACGCCAAGATGGGTATCTCATCATGGTCCTACACATGGAAACCTGCCAATTCCAGCACGTCCTTTCAGATCAGCTATACCATGTTCGCTCATAAGCTTTACATCAACCAAGGATTCGTCCAGCTACAGATTCAGCCGTCGGCAGATACCAATTGCTCCATTGTAAATGTTGTTGACGGTACAAGCGCCGTGCGCACTAATTTCACTGGAAGTGGTATGGAAGGGACTTCGATCTACACGGCTGTCACTCCATACAATGTTCACAATGTGACAGCTTACCTGTACTCTACCATGGAAGGCTCTGCTGAAGTCAACATGTCTTCGTTGGCTCTAGTGTCGGAGAAGCTATATATTGGGGTCAATGACTCGAGCATCGCGCAGGGGGCAAATGCTGCTTTGAAAGCTGGCCAGACGACGACCGTCACAAAGTACGTTGGTGGAGCTTCATCAGATGGATTCCTGGATCCTCAAAGGACTGCCCAGGGCGAGTGTATGCAGGCCATGCAGAATGGCTTTAACGCGTCCATGATGACCCACATGGCTGAGTGGGCCAACGTCTTCCCTGCAGACTCCGTCGACAACTATACGTACCCTGAGAACGGCACACTACCGGCAGACGAGTACATCATCGAGTCCGCCATCACTGCAGTGCTGAATGAATACTATCTCCTACAAAACACGATCAGCGTCAACGCCTTGTCGAATGCCAGCTACGCGCCAATTGACACCTGGAGTATAAGCGTTGGAGGTCTGACGTCTGACTCATATGCTGGACTCGTCTTCTGGGACGCTGAGATCTGGATGCAGCCTGGCTTAGCGGCTTCGCATCCCGCAGCTGTCAAGCAGATCGCCAACTATCGCGTTGAGAGGTACGGCCAAGCAATGGCCAACGCACAGACGGCGTATCAATCATCGAAGAATACCACCAGCTTTTCGAGTGATGCTGCAGTCTTCTCTTGGACTAGCGGGAGGTATGGGAATTGTACCGGGACTGGGCCTTGCTTTGGTAAGCTTCCCTTCAGCTTCGATTCGTAGAGGAAATGACAGCTCACGTGTAGTGATAGACTATGAATATCACATCAATGGAGACATTGCTCAAGAATTCGCCAACTATTGGGTCACCTCTGGCGATACTGAATTCTTCAATGCCTCGCTGTTCCCAATCTATAACTCAATTGCCACGTTCTACTCCGAGGTGGTGACGAAGAATGGCTCGCAGTACACTCTAACGAACATGACTGACCCAGACGAATACGCCAATGGAGTCGACAATGGAGGCTTCACTATGCCCTTGATCGCTGATACCTTGACCAATGCCAATATATTTCGTCAAATGTTTGGCATGCCTGCAAACTCGACATTTGCCGATATTGCAGCAAACGTCTTTATCTCAAGGGATGCTGGAGCCGGTATCATTGATGAGTACACAGGAATGAATGGGAGTATTTCTGTCAAGCAGGCAGATGTGGTGCTCGATACCTTCCCATTGAACTACCAAAACAACTATACCGCACAGGACTCTTTAAATGATCTCCAATACTATGCTGGCAAGCAGTCTTTGAACGGACCCGGCATGACATACGCTATCTTCAGTATTGTTGCCAGTGCAGTGGAGACATCAGGCTGTGCTTCGTACACCTACCAGCAATACTCCGAGCAACCGTACGCTCGCGCACCATGGTTCCAATTCTCAGAACAGCTCACCGACGACTTCACCGCTAACGGTGGCACTCATCCCGCCTATCCATTCCTAACAGGCCACGGCGGCGCAAACCAAGTAACCATCTTCGGCTACCTAGGCCTCCGTCTCACTCCCGACTTCACTCTCCGCCTCGACCCATCCCTTCCACCTCAAATACCCGCTCTCAAATACCGCACATTCTACTGGCAAGGCTGGCCCATTTCCGCCGTCGCTAACCGAACCCATACCACCGTCTCTCGCCTCACCCAGCCCTTCACAACTGCCAACATGACCTTCGCCAACGCCTCCATCCCCGTTCAAATCGGCAACGACAATTCCACAACATATCGATTAATCCCCAACGGCACGCTCACGCTCCAAAACCGTATGATCGCCAACAGGTCCACCGTAGCAGGAAACATCGCCCAATGCCTCCCCGTAGGCTCCCCCAACGATTTCCAACCAGGTCAATTCCCCATTTCCGCAGTCGACGGAGCCTCGAGTACGAAGTGGCAGCCTAATCTCTCCAACATAAGCCAATCAATTACTGTAAAATTAGCCACCCAACCCTACCAACCAATCACAGCATTCTACTTCGACTGGGCACAAAATCCACCCACGAACATAACCGTGCTTTTCCATAATACCAGCACGCCCGACAGCTCCGCGGTGAAAGCTGTGAGCCAGAACGTGGACGTTAGTGTGCCGTACAACACCACGGAGATCAATTTAATAACGCCCTATATGAGTAACACTACTAACGCAACCTTGAGTCCGGCGGTGTGGAGTGGGGCGTATGCCACGTTGATGATTCAGGGGAATCAAGCGACGAATCTGACTAATAGTACGGGCGCGACGGTGGCGGAGTGGGCGATTTTGGGGGAGAATTTGACGCCCCTACCTGTCAATATGACTGCGAGGAAGAGGGAGATTGATGGGAGTGTTAGGAGGATGTTGAGGGAGTAGAATGGGTTTTTGGGGAGCTGAAGTAAGAGAGCGTATGTGGAGGGAAATTATATTGGATATGGAGCAGATTATATAATGCCATCTCTGGATGTAATAATGGTCGGATACTTTGTATTTGGTGTTGACCCAAGCTTGAGTGCATTGTGCTTCTTGAGTAGATTGGCGGTATAATCTGGGAGACTCGAGCAGACTTGAATTGTAACCTCTAAAGAGTGCCGTATAGATAGTGTAGCAATGGGTGTAGAGTATCCTATCTCGACTATTCGGGTGATCGGTGTTGTACGAGACCAGTTTTTTCAAAGCAGTGAACCTGCAACCCGCAAGGAAGTCGGATCGTGAAGAGCACTACTAGTAGGGATTGGGTATAACTCATTATGGGTTCCATAGGTTTGAAGATTTGGGAGTGCGAGATCGAGAAGACTGGGCTGTTGGGAGCCAAGATAGCACCTGCCACATTCACAACCTATACCACCGAACCCTTGCTTCAGGAGGGCATGGAGGGGCAGTACTTTTTGAAAATGATAGATATCCGGTTTATAAGATATAGTCCGGTCCCTATAGAAGCTATATAGTCCGGATCGGACCGCTATGCCTACTTGAGTAGGGATATCCTATGGATCCAACGTCAAGCATCTAAGGCTCCGGACCTGTTCCACATCACTTTACTATCATACCCCCTTCACTCTGCTGGTCTAGGAATTGTATATTGCAATCGTTGGATTCATGATAGATATATCGATCTTCAGCCTTGGCAGTCTCATTTGAACGACCTCAGCGTCACTTCCTCTCTCCTCCCCAAGTCTTACCCAAATCAAACACCTTCAACCCGCCGTTGAAGGCAGCAAACACCGAAAATGCATCTCTCAATACTCCTCCCATCGTTTTCCGCCCTCCTCTCCCTCTCCTCTGCCGCTTCCTCCCCACCCACACCACCATCCCTCTACACAGCCACCCTCCACGCTCTCCCCTCATCGCCCACGCCGTCCTCCCCCAAACCGCTCGCAGTACTAGCATACCATCCCTTACACCCGCATCTCTCGAAACTAGAAAGCTTTACGCCTCCAAAAAACACATCCGATCCGGAAGCGATAATGCAAGTTGCGATATACATGCCCGATGGTGATGCCAAAAGTGTCAAAGAGGGCAGGGTGCGTACGAGCGCGACGGCTACGAATGGATTTTGTGCGCCGTACAAAGGCCGTTTCAGAATAACAGTGAACAATGAGGGGGACGTTGTGGGGGCGAGCTGGCACGCGTATTTACCCACAACAAGTGCTACGAAATCGGCATCCAATGGCAAGGGTAAAACGACAGAGGCTACGATTACAAGAGGCGACTTCGATATCAATACCGTGAAGCCTGCGCCGGGTGTGGTGTTTGATGCGCCTACGAAGGGCAAGGGGCTGGCTGCTGCGGCTGGGGCTGCGCTGGGAGGTGGGACAGAGGGAGAGGAGGAGCCTGCGGACAAGACATTTTTGCAGAAGTGAGTCCCACTTATCCAGTGTGATTGAGTTGTAAGATGGGAAGCTAACAATGTGTGATCACAGGTATTGGTGGCTGTTGATTGGAGTGGCGGTGCTCGCGATGAGTGGAACTGGTGGGGACAAATAGTTGGGGCACAAGCTTTAGTAGGAGACGGTAGATACCCATTACTCGCAAATCTTTGAACAGATGGTCCAGCTGCACACGCTGTCGATGATGACGACAGGAGTGAAAGCCTTTGAAGTATGGACTTGTGGCTAATTGCACAGCATTGAGGATTCGCAGCCGCCAATCAACTTTGCAACAATTAGAATGGTCTCTTTGGGAGCTACACTACAATCATATTTGGCGAAGACCAACGCCCGAAGAAGTTGGAAACCCACAAAACCTTAGAGAAACGCTTCCTGGAACCCACGCGTGACCAGCAAGACATAAAAGGCCAACCTCCAAGAATCCACTAAAGCAGCTTTTAGAGCTGACGAGTGCTTTCAGACGTCACAAATGGACCTCTATTCCCAAAAAGCCCATAGTACCGTACTCGACAGCAAATCTCATTCGTTTCCGTATCAGACCCACCGCTTGATACAAATATCCTACGAAAGCCTCGCATTAGAGATTTTCTGAGGTCCATAGTGCCTTGGCACATCAGACAATAGGATACGTATATCAAAGTTTGAGGCTCACTCATACATTGCGCCAGCTATGCTGGCGAAAGAAGCTGGCCTATTCTTCAATAGATGAGGTGAAACTTGCAGCTCTACAAAATTCCCTACTTCGTCACCAGCTTCGTGTCCATTGCAAATATCAGATCAACAAAATCTTGAAAAAAGCCAAAAAGCTCCGGACCCGTCTCCACGATGTGCGTGATATCTCATCGCATCGTGCACCTCATAGAGACGATCTCCTACGAAAACCTCTTTTTTGAGGGTTTTATTTCGCTAACTCGCTGGAACGGTCTTTTCCGCTACAGCCAGTAGGATACAGATATTAAGATTTGAGGACATCACTTCCCAAATCACTGCGCCAGACAAGCTGGCAAGGGAAAGCCACTTAATGTCCTATATCAAGGTATAATTCTCTGCTTCGCGTTCGCGAATGGGTATGCACACACCTACCGAGGCCTATAGAATGAATCCCCGAGAAAAGAGCAAAAAGCTCAGAGGCGGCCTTCCAATATTAGTTGATCAGACTGCATAATGAGAGTCAACACACTCCTACGAAAGCCTCTCCTTCGAGGGTTTGCTTTTCGCTAACGGCACCACGGACGGCTTCCCGCAACCGTGATACAGAAGGATACAGATCTTAAGGTAAGTAGCCAAGCCCACCACTGCGCCTGGCGAGCTCGCGAGAAGGGCCGTCTTAGTGCTTTATACGAAGAAAGCAGGCTCGTATTCAACGATTGTGGGCCTATTCGATATGTAAATCAGCGCCATTTGCCATCTTCGCTTTGGCCTCTATACTCTAATGCATGCAAGCTCTTATCAGCGCTAGCCACCCTTGTATTACATATATGCTCATCGCTCATGCAGTCTAGTTCATGCCGTTGTCTGCGCTTGCCTTCTCTTTCGTGTCGCTATCACTAGCGTGGCTCTCGCTGACATTGACAGTAAGGAAGCTCTTGGGTAGTTTCACACTGCGGAGTATCAGTCTTGTCTTCGCAAAGGCAAAGAGTTCAGACAGCCTTACGTATGAAATCTGGCCCTCAATGTCTCAATGACCTCCTTCCAATCCATGTGCGTAGTCAGGCTCCTCCGCGGCGCACATCCAATTGAATGCTTCGAATCCAACTGCACATCCAACGGATCAAAAGTATGACACCCAGGCGTGATCGTAATGCGAATACTGTAAGTGAAGGTATCGGCGTCTTTGTCTTCCGACTCATACAGCTCAAAAGTGATATGCGACAGGTAGTCAAGCTCAGGAATAGCATTGCGCTCAATCTTAGTCTTGATGCCGCCTTCGAAAATGCAGTTAACAAGCGTGTAGATATGAGACTCCTTGGTGAAATAGACGAAAGACTTAGCATCGTCAGAGGCTTGGACTTCTTCAAGATCGTTGACAATTTCTTTGAGCAAGGGTAAGGAGGTAAGCAGACCGATCTCGAGCTTTTCTTCATTGCTAATGCCGTATTCCTGCGGACATACGAAGTCAAAGAGTACTTTGGCCAGCTTGTACAGCTCACGCAAGGCCTCGAGCCGAACGTCCTGCTTTGCTTTGGGTTGACCGGTGCCTTTGTAGAGCTTAAAGTACGACTCTTGGTTCTCATCGGACACAAGCTGTGGCGAGGGTGGGTTCATGACGGATTTGCGCCTTAGACCCATACGCTGTGCCATATTTCGCTCTGCTGCAGTCACTGAGGATTTGTCTGTGGCCTTCTCTGCGCTACCTTTCCGCCTGTGCTTGGAAAGACTGGCTGAGCTATGGGATGATCTAGGCTCAGATGGCCTCTCCGCTGAAGGCGTCGCCTCTTCATTGGTCTCTTCGTTAGGCATGTTTGCATCGAGGGTGAAGACCCATTCCAGGAACTGTCGATTGTGCAAAGCATCAAATTTCATCGTGTCATAGAGCTCAGAGATTTTGCTGGGGTCAATCTTTTCAGAGTCGCAGAATTCAGAGAACAGCTTCTCCCATCGCTCCTTGAACAGTTCGGGATCTTCGCCACAGCACCACCTAGCTTGTACAGACGACACCGCTTTGGCTTGGGCAAGCGAGCCACCGGATGATTGATTCGAGGTGGAGGCTGCTCCTTCTCCGGTTCTGTTTAGGGCATTCAGTGACGCGGCTGCAGCGCCATTGAGCTTCTTGTAGTTGTATCTCATGACCTTTCGGTGGAACACCATCAACTCGGCGACCTTGTGGACTACATCAGACGGCTCTGGCATATTGCTTGGCCATGCGAATTGTGGGGGCGCCTTCTCGCCCTTTCTCAGCAAGAGCTTCAGCTTTTTCTTGACCTTGTCCATAACATCCTTCGCAGCATTTGAGTCATCAAGAAGGTCTTTCCGAACGGTAATGAAAGATTCGGGAACCTCTTCCTCGTTCAAAAATGAGGCAGCCCATATTTGCGCTGTGATTCATTAGCATTGACTTTAAAGATATATATCTAGAGTACATACCACTTGTACTGACTCTCCTCTCTGAGCTTGTGAAAACTCTGACATCATCAAGCGCTTCTTTGTTCATCAGGAGAAGATCGCTTCTCATATTTTCCCCAAGATCCTGTGACTGATAACGCGCAGAATGAGTTGGCTCTCCACCCCATTTAACGATCAATTGAAGCTTCTCTATCACTAGGTCATTTTCAGCAGCAGAGAACCGTGACAAGGTCGTCTCCGTGATCGAATCGCTTACAGTCACTGGACGCGATAGGGGCTTAGATTCTTCCTCGGGTTCTTCCGTGAGTCCATGGGCAGCTAAGATCGCCTCGGGATCGGGGCTTTCCTCTATTTCACTGCGAATCTTGGTGATCTCTTCCTTCTTTCTCTTACGGAACATTGGCTTGATCTGCACTTTGGTCCCCGTCCAAGCTCCCTTCCGAGCTAGTGAGGTCCGGAGCAATTGCAGCTTCTCAGGATCCTCGATTCCTTGCTTCATAGCATGTTTGACAGCGTCCAATACGCTGTTCAGAGCCGCTTCACCCTTGAGCAGGACCTCTTCTTGATGCCCTCGGAGCAGTTCAACGAAAGGTTGGGTGTGGAAAGTGAACTTGAACTTCTGCTTTGGTGTTCGGTCGGCATGTCGTACGACGGACACCATGCCCTTGAGCTTCCAAGAATGTTTGGACGACGGCTGAGGAGCGGCTTCTACAGGCTCTTGATCGGCTATAGGTGACGGCTGAGTGAACTGTTCCGATACTGCTGGTGGAGGCAATTGGTCAACATTGCCAAATGAGGCTGTGGGTGGTATACTAGGTCTTTGACCTCGTTCGAATGTAGGTGGGGATGATAGTGGCATCGTGCTGGTGTTGATTTCTGGTGAAGCTAAGCCTGATTGGCCGTGATGTTGGTGAACTCGTAATTTCGACATACTAGGGGACTTCATTAAATTCTTGAGCGCTGAACGGTGCTCTGTGACTGTCTTCTTGCGACTGGCTTGGGCAGTCTCTGACTGGGTCTTCTCCGCTTGGATTTTCTCAGAAAGATCTTCCGCAATTGGTCCAACTGCAGGAATAGTACCTTCACGTCTGTGCTTCTCGCTCGTAAACATCTGCCTGAGAATACTGGCACACTTGTCATAATAGTCATTGTTATCCTTGACAAAACTGAACCCATTGACATCTATGACAAAACTCTGATTGTTGACACGAAGCATATCAAAACCACAGATGCGTTGGCCAAAGCCATTCACTATCTTCTTCGCTATCAATTGCTCTTCTGGGCTTAGATTGCAGATGTAGCGTATCTCCTTGCCATGAGTATTGCGACAAACCAAACCGTCAACAACGGGTGACGTGCGAGTTTCAGCATGGCAAAAGTCTGGTCCAACAGTGTATGCTTTGATGTCTTCCGCGTTGTCGACGCGTAAGAGCTGTTCGTACAGATAGCTGCTGCCCTCTTCCGTGACAGCTCGCGGAACAATAAGGTTATCGTCCCATTCAGAGCTTTTATTACCTATCTTTCTAAACAACTTCCTACCACCACCGCCACTCTCATGATCCGATGGGAAGTAGATCCGAATGTTATGATCTTCTCCGCTGATGGGCTTCTCCACGAAGGGCTTTCGCAATGCCTTACCATCGACGAACAGCGTATCTCCATCCTCGGACAACTTAACCTCTTGAGTAAGTGGCATTCCTCCGCCAGTGCCGTCTTCTGGGCCTTGTAATTTGACCCCACTGAAGCTGTAAACGTGCTCAGCAAGCTTAGCCGACTCTAAAGTAGGTCCGCCATCTCTGTTGACTTCGATACGTTTTGGGCTGGGCACACCCATGCTGTCCAGTACTCGTAGGCAAATCCTACGGTCCCACAAAATCTTCTGCATAGACAGGTCGTTGATCGAGAAAGGTCTGCGGAGATTTTGGTAGGCTATAGCTTTGTCTAGCGGAAAACCACCAGAGAAGAACGAGATCAAGAATTCGCTGTGGTTCGTCAGTCATCGTATACCCATCAAGAGGTGACAGCGCGAGAATGTCAAATATTGAACGTTGTGTGCAGTGTCCCAGTACAATCTCTTGCGTTCGTAATCGAAGGGCGTTCAGAAAGGCATACAACAACAATCAAGACTTACCATACCGGCCAATTCTCCACTTCTTGCACGTAGGTCAGTCTCTGGCGCTAGTCAAGAATAACTGGGAGCCACTTACCCTCGTCTAAGATCACTTTGTCGCCGAAGATGACAACTTCGAATTCCCCATTGTTTTGGACGCGCGTCAAGATATTTCGGCTGGCCTTGCTTCGGGCTTTGACATCAAGGGCACAAATACCGACTCGCCCAACTGGCATAGCTTTTGCTATCGTCGGCATTAGCGACGTGGCTCAGAAGAAACCCCACAACTGTAGCATGTTTTACCTCGCTCGCTGTTACTGGGGCTAGCAGTGGTACTTGTGATATTGCTTCCGCTTGGCTGTCTCTGTTGCGTTCGGCTACGAGAGCGACGTGGGCCACTGGGTCTTGCCAATGGACCAGAGCTCCACGAGTCCAGGTGTTTCGCAGCAGCTGTTTGAGTACTTGATGCAGGATCCTTCAATGCATTGACTGGCACTACCCAAATCCGTCAATGCTCAGACTTACCCATGTGATCCAGGGGGATCTCGAACCTTGATGTAGTGGTTGAGAATTGGCCGTGACTGATACCGGATCTGTGGCAGTGGTAGCTATAGATGCCGCTTCTCTGTCTGCCGCAGCCCCCAAAGAAGGAGATAGAGGCGTAGGTGTCGGAGCTGGCTGCTCAGACAAGACACTCTTGATGGAGCCAGCAGTAGAGCTTGCGGTACTCTGAGGTGCACTAGACAACCCAGTGGCACCGCCGCAGATCGCGGAGCCAAGCGAGTAGAGCGAGGAGAAAGACAGCCGATCTCCAGGTTTGTTCGAATTTGGTTTCAGAGCGGTATCTGAGAGACCAGCCGGGCTATGAGGGTCAGAAGCAGAGCCAATCTGAGTGCCTGGAAGGCTCGTAGTCTTCTCTAGTTCCTCCAGCCCATTGGTATCGCCAATTGCCCTCTCTTCTGCTGTTCCATCCAAGCTAGTGTCTGCCTCCTTCATGATCGTCGCGTTCTGCATTGCTGAAGGGCGACGCACTGCAGAAGGTTTGTATATTGATGAAGGCTTTGTCGTGGGGGGCGGCATTGAAATGCTTGCTCTGCCAACATTTGTACCCGTCGTACCTGCATCAGCAAAGCGACTCTTTCGGCTAGGGGCTGCGGCATTTTGAGGAGCCGACAACAATGAATGAGAGGGTACAAGTCCTGTAGATGCTAGGGAGGGCCCTGGCTTGGTAGGATTTGTAGGAGACGGTGTGCCAGGCATGTCTGCTGCTCGGTCTTGCGTATCACCTTCTGTAGATCTATTCTGAGACCTGTGGTTGGAAGAACCATCTTCTCGACTGGTTGTCCTTGACATTGTTGCCATTATCCAACGGTTCCTCGGCGCATGACCAGGAGAGAACGGCTACTGCACGACAACACTATTAGCATGCATGTCATCATTCACAGCTGCACTTGCGAGCACAAGGTTCTGAACAAAGGCCAGGCCCAGTCATGGACCATTATCTTTGTCTTTGGCTGCAGGAAGGTGCAATGTTGAGAATGGAGCGGGGCGGCGACGCGAGAATTTTTTTGCCCCACGTTTGGCTCAAAACGTCAACGTGCATACAAATTGGCAAAAATTTGGTCCATGGTGGAAAGAATTGTCGCAAAGCTCCAGCAATGATAAATCTATGGTGATGTTCAAGTAGGATGTCTCGAGGATATGTCAATGGCACCGACGACGGTACTGTTGTGAAGCGTCAGAAGCTCTCCAACGGCACACACAAAAAGCGCCAAACTCCACGGATTTTCGCTCCTTTTAGAGTAAGTCTATTTACTATCACATTTATACTCATCCAGCTGACAGAGACACTCGACAGACAGTAGGTTTAGTCTCCTCAACCCCGGTCCCATTTACCTCCCTAGTACTCGGTAAGACCACATTCCAAATCACGACCTCTGTTGGAAGATGCCTCCATACCTACGACCTGGTAAAGGGCCTAAACCTGGTCTTCCTTACGCGACCGCAGACACCGGCTGACATTACATCCACCGTTGCCTGGAAGGACCGAGTGTTCGCAGCATGGCATGGAGGCGCAGGTGGTAGCCATGTTGGAGTGTGGGTTTTCAAGAGAGGGAAGAAGATTAGAGAGCTAGAAATGCCGATTGATTCATCGGAATCGCTCACACACATCTCGATTTTCGGTTCCTGGATAGTAGGATGCTCTGCAACGAGGATAGAGGTTTGGAAATCGGCCACCTACGAACACTATACGACCCTCACACCTACGTCTGGAAAGGCCAATGGAGGGAACATACTTGCCGGAGGCATATGCAATATGCCAACTTTCTTAAACAAGGTCTTCGTGGGGAAAAGAGACGGCAGTGTAGACATTTGGAATCTCAGTACAGGGAAGCTGATCTACACGATTCTCCCACAAAACACCTCAGCTGGCGCTGTCACTGCTCTGGAGCCAACCCCTGCGCTCTCCTTGCTCGCTATTGCTCGCGCAGATGGATCGATAGTCTTACATGACGTTCGGATCGACAAGATTATACTGAGCCTCAACACTAAAGGCTCCGGAGCCTCCACTACAACGTCCATATCTTTTCGCACAGACGGACTTGGGGCTGGGGAAGACGGCAGCAAGTCGGGTATAATGGCAACGGCTGGAGTCGGCGATGGAGACGTCACGTTTTGGGATCTCACCAATGGTGGGCGAATCAGTGGCATTTTACGTGGGGCCCATAATCCACCAACATCTCTTCACACAAGTGAGTCCGGTGGCATCAACAAGGTCAAATTCCTACCTGGCCAACAGGTGATGATAACAAGTGGATTGGACAATGCATTAAAGTCTTGGATCTTCGATGCAAACTCACTATCCGCAATCCCGCGAATTCTGCATTCTCGCTGCGGCCATGCCTCACCGGTGACCCGGCTCACCTTTGTACCTTCGAACGCCGATGGCTCTGACGCTGGAGGCAAATGGCTCATGAGCGCCGGAAGAGATCAAACCCTTTGGGGTTGGAGCTTACGCAGAGATGGACAGAGCACAGAATTGAGCCAAGGCACCGTGCGAAGGAAAGCAAAGAAGCTTGGGCTTCTAGGCAAAAGTCTAGAAACAGAGAGGTCTACAACTCTCGAAGACCTGAAAGCACCCGAGATCACATGCATAGCTTGCTCTCTCAATCGTGATGGAGGTATGGGCGCTTCCAGCGGCGGTGGCTCAGTTTGGTCAAACACCTCGTCCAAGAAGGGGCCTGCCGATGCATCGGAGAGCAATATCACTGGTTGGGAGAGCGTTGTGACAGGCCACCGCGGGGACAAACACGCGAGGACGTGGTTCTGGGGGAGGAAGAAGGCAGGTAGATGGGCATTTGAGACTGGCGATGGTACAGAAGTCACCAGTGTTGCGGTCACCCCTTGCGGTACCTTTGCGCTCGTGGGTTCTGCAGGGGGGAGTATATCGATGTACAATCTTCAGTCTGGGATCCTTCGCCAAAAGTTCCCATCGTCATTGACTCCGGGTCAGGCGAGGAAGCTAAAAGCGAGCCACGCTGCTAGCAACGGTGAAATCACTGCTGATGGACCAAATCGGTTCAGCCTAAGGGAAGGCAGGCATCGCAAAGCCGTGACCGGACTCATGGTGGATGGCCTGAATAGAGTCGTGATCAGCTGTGGGCTGGATGGCAAGATCAAGTTCTGGGATTTTCTGACAGGATACCTAGAGGACGAGATCGACTGTTTCCCAACAACGGCAATCATATCCTCTCAGTACCACAGATCGAGCGACCTTGTTGCACTGAGCTGTGATGATCTGTCAATTCGAGTCGTTGATACAGAGACTAAGAAGTTGGTCAGAGAGCTTTGGGGCTGTCTAGGCCAGATCAGCGACTTCTGCTTCTCGAGTGACGGCCGATGGATAGTCGCGTCGTCAATGGACTCAGTCATACGTGTCTGGGATCTACCTACAGGCCACCTAATCAATGCTATTCGAATCGAAAGCCCATGTACAGCGCTTGCATTTTCGGACAGCGGAGAGTTCCTCGCTACAGCTCATGCTGATAGTCTAGGGATCAACATTTGGAACAATAGAACACTATTCACGCATGTACCCACCCGACTAATCAAAGAAGACGAGATCGCCCCAGCCATAGCCCCTACTTCATCGGGCGAAAGCGGTCAAGGACTCATCGACGCCGCCTTTGACGAAGAGTCACCAGACGACGATTCTGAAACTCCATACAACGCCCCAGCATCAACCGACCAACTAGACCTCGACATGCTCACCCTCAGCATCGTCCCCAAATCCCGCTGGCAAACGCTCCTCCACCTAGATACCATCCGCCAACGCAATAAACCTAAGGAACCCCCCAAAGCGCCCGAAAAGGCGCCCTTCTTCCTCCCTTCACTCGATAGTATCACACCACCTCAGCCAATACTTGCAGAAATTTCAACACAAATTACCCTCGCGGAACGCTCGCGCATCACTAAGATGGACCGTGCCGGCGCTGCTAGCGCTTTTACGGTAACGCTCCATGCTAGCTCTGAATCCGGCGATTACGCCCCTTTCATCGAGCATCTCAAAACTCTCTCCCCTGCAGCCGCAGACATCGAAATCCGCTCCCTCAACCCAGAGGAGCTTACTACCTTCGTCTCCGCTCTTACACATCGATTACGGCAGAAACGAGACTATGAGCTCGTGCAGGCTTGGATGTCGGTATTCTTGAAAATTCATGGAGAAGTCATACCCGGGAATGCAGATTTGAGGGATGTGTTGGTGGAGTGGAGGCAGTGGCAGGAGGTTGAGGGGAAGAGATTGGGTGATCTCGTGGGGTTTTGTGGGGGTGTGGTTGGGTTCATAAGGAGCGGGAGGACCTGATGGGGGGTATGTGGAGAAAGGGTTGGGTATCTGAACAGTCTATACCATTGAAATGTCATCGATTTAAGTCCACTCAGGCGCGTATTGTCAAATATCGACTTAACCATGACTGTGCAAACAGGCCAAAGCGTGCTTGAGTATGCTACAGGATGGTATACAATTTGGATTAGATACCATTTGGCTGGTCTGTCAATACGAGCGAGTATGTACACATCTCCACGGCATGCTGAGCAATCTTTTCATAGAAGTCAGCCATCATAGTCCAGAAAAGAGTCTGCAACAAGGGTACCATAGACACCAATTCGTCTATCAACCACTCCTCCTAAGCAGTCACGTGCACCATCTCACGGCGATAAAAGTCTGCTCAAGCAACTCACGTAGCGTATCCGGCGGTTTCGTTTAGCATTTCTGCCAGTCGTTGAAGCACGCTCTCCACATCCACCTCGGCTGCCTTCCTCGCCAGCTCATGCGGGCTCGGCATCAAAATCGCAAGTGGTGGCAGATTCTCGAGACAGTTTGCCAGCTCTTGTAGTGGTATTGCTGCCACTGCAGCCGTTGAATGTTTGGTAAGTGCATAGTCCAGAACCTGTCTAATGGTGCGTAAGCTATACAGCAACGCCTGAATTTGTGCTTCGAAATGGATGTCAACCCAGCTCTGCGGCCGGTTGGAAGCAGCGCCTGTTAGAGCGCGTGTCATCATTTCTGCGGTAGGGGGGGTTTTGCAGGCGGTGAGATGCCATTTGTATACTTCTAAGATAGCAAAGATTCTCCATTTAAGAGGGTTGGGGACATCGCTGAAGACCTTAGCGCAACGGGAGAATTCTATCAGCAGCTCGTTTCCATATTCGAGCAGTTGTGCTGCGGGCAGGATTGAAATGTCCTGCATGATATAATTGCTACCTTTGCGGTTGCATTCTGATATACCACCGGGGAGGCCTTCGCGGTTCAGAGCGCAGATCGAATACGCGAATGCTCGGTGACTGGTTGATACTGACCATGCTGAGGCTCTGGAGGGGTCTTCTAGGAGGGGGAGGAGGTAGACTTCGATTGGCCTGTTCGAGAGAGTTTCCAGTTGACATACTAGCTCTGAGATGCGAGGATCTAGGAATTGTGGGTGATGAGTTGGGTTTGTGATAGGTTCTTGGGTAAGAAGCTTGGTCTTCATCGTAGATGGCTCCACATATTGGTCTAAGAAATGGATGAAATCGGCTTGCTGCCAGGCTTTTTGTGCTTTTGCTGCTTCGATTCCTTGGAGCAGTGTCTGCGATGGCTCTATGGAGAACTGGAATCCGACTTTCTGTAGGTCTACACCTAGACGTCTGGCAATATCACTCGGCTGGAAGACATCAAACTTAGTGATCTCACATGCCTCTGAGCGCGGAGATAGAGCCTCTTCTGCGATAAACGGTCGCAGCTCTATTGTAGAGAGATACGCAAAGCCCCCCTTTGGACCAAGATTATGCAAGAAAAGGTCTGTGTCATTGCTCAAAACAATGGGTGTAGCAACGTGACTTCTTGCAGCTTGAGCACAGTACGTCTCTGCCTCTCCAGGCACAACATGGGTGACAACCCCATACTTACTACTGACCAGAACATCAAGTAGTGCTGGGACTATAAATGAAGCTGGTGGTAAGCCACAAAATGTGTTCGATGTTGTGGGGAATCCTGCTTCGAAGACTGCCGATCGAGCGGGTGGATCACCATTCCATGTCTTTTTGCACTTCGGTGACCGTTCGAACTGCTTCGAGTCCTGGTATCTTGCCAATTCTCTGAGAGAAGCCTGTAGTCGCTTTGTGCGAATTTGGCGTTTGCTGAAGGGTAAACAGCCATCAAAGTAGATCTTTTCTCTGAGTAATATGTAACCACTTTAGCCATGTACATGACTAGTAGAGGAACGGAAGTGACAGAATTAGAGACTCGGATCCATAGCGTTTGTCATCTCCAGCATTTGTGGAGCTGCGAATGGCGCAAGACTTGGGTACTCACATTACCAATCCGTACCTTTCCAACTCATGAAGGAATGCAATTGCACCCATTCCTAGCTCATCGTAGCTGGGTATCGCCTCGATTGCGGTCAACCATTCAGGTTTCTGGGCAATTACTCGCTGGTAAATGCAATATGCAAATGATGGGCCGTCGATGATTACGGCCCTTCGCCCATCGTATTGCGGTCGATGCTCGGTACATCCATCAGTCTTGCAGCCTACCGTGGTAGGTGTTGAGTAAGGTTTCAACGCTTTCGAGAGACCTGGAACTCCCATTGTTGCAGTAGGACAAGGATGATACCATAGACCCCGTCATTTTGGGCGATGAGAGGGTTGATGTGTTATCCTTTAAGGGACGACAAAGCCATTATCGATCATTGTGTGGCACGAGAGAATTGAAATGTCATCGTTCTACTAACGACGAGTTTCCAACAGTGGGAAAGTTATGGTGGGATTCTCGCACTAGTGTACGCCTAAACTATGTAATTTTGAGACGCATATTATGAGGGTTAGCGCCCTTTACTTTCCCACGAGAAAGCGGAGCTCCAACCATTTTGCTGCCTCAACTGTCTCCATTCGCCCTTTTCCCATAGCCAATGGGTCCAAAAATATACAATATCCGCTTCCTAATCAATCAATGCCTTTACACATTCTCGTGGAACATGCTCCGCCTCTCCGTTGGGCTACCACCCTGTTGCCCACCTCCACTGCCCTGCTTCGCATGCCCTTTGACAGCCTCCTCCTCATGCGGCCTCGGACTAATACCTCTCAATTGGCTTCGTACTTCCGCATCATCTCCAAAGGGATCCTCATGACCCATCTCCTGATCGTATCTCGCATCAAGCCCCTTCTGACCTCCACCGATGTATGGTCCCTCATCCCGACTCAAACTCCTGCCTCTCGGAACATCAGCGCCGTATTCTGGCAGAACCCGCCCATGTCCACCGTATCCACCTCCTGGCGGCCGTAATCCCAGCTCTTGCTCCTCATAGTATCCACCAGCGCCATACCCATCCGCCTCCGCCCCTACTCTAGCATCCCACGCTCCATCAGGGTCTAGCGCCCTCCTCCCACCAGCTCCTGTCGGTTCATAAGCTCCACTTCTCGTTCCAGATCCCGAACCCGTAAGAGACTGGAACTTCGATTTCGCCCAACCAACGACTCCAGAGGGTGCGGGGTAATTCTCTGTATGTCGTTCTCGGTGTGCGAATGGATTGTAGGAGGAGAGTGGTGGTGGTTCAATGCCTGCGCGCTGGGCTTTGATGCGTTTGTAGAAGATGTAGCCTGCGATGGAACCGGGGATGATGAGGACGATTAGTATGAGGATGAACCAGCCCCAGCCAGACATGATGGCGAGTGGTTGTGATTGAGAGACTATGAATTTACGGGGGACATTGTCGGACGACGGATGGTCAATAGGTAGGTTGATCGCAGCAATGTGGATAGCGCGTGAGGCTGATGTTGATCAGAAGTTGAGACCAGGCTTGCCGACAGGGAGGTGAGATCGGTCGGCTAGACTTGCCGCTTTCGCCGGCTCACATAAGCGCTCCTTACTCCAAGGCAACAAACATACTTTTTTTACCAGCCGACAACATGCTGTCTTTCCATCTCACAGTGGACGATGGCAGAGCCTCCATCTCGTGGGACAAGTCTTACTGGGACATTACGTGGAAAAGACACAGATTTTCTCTATGATTCTGAGAAGCAGACTCTCGCTGCTCAGGGTTCCAATTGGGAGGAGATAATCGATAACCGCAACATCATCGCTGTCATCAATGATCCAAAGGATGGAGAGGCTACTAATGGCCCAGTCCAGAAGATACTGCTGATGAAAGCCATGAATGCGCCCACGCCAGACTCGCCCGGGACAAATTATGCAATCGAGGTTATCCCAGCCACGAATCTACCCTATTCTTTCATCTCTGCGAATCTGGCATCACCGAGAATCGCCAGCATGGCTCATCCTAAGGTTCAGTCATCTACTTCTTTCCTATATGTCATTATCTCCACGGGTTCTGGCCACAGTGAGGCGCAAGGATTCTTCGATAATGTGGTAAAACCGGCATTCGTTGCCAGTGGCATCAACGAGTATACATACTACGTTCGTACCACCACCTCGAGCAAGAGTATCGCAGAATTTGCAAGTGCGGTGTTACTCCCGCGAGCCAATGCGGGAAATTCTCAGACCGTTCTGCTCCTATCAGGCGACGGCGGCGTCGTGGACATAGTCAATACCCTTCTCTCTTTTCCACGCAGTAGCCAATTCGTCAAACCAGTGATCGGACTCAAAACCATGGGGACGGGCAATGCTTTGGCCAACTCTACAGGTCTGAACAGTGATCTGACTAGAGGCCTTCGCTACTTCTTCCGGGGTGAGCCGAAGAATCTGCCAACATTCCGTGCAACCTTCTCGCCACAATCTCAATTCTTGGTCGAGGAAAGCAGTAAGACTGAGCCATTGGCAGCTTCAGACGAGGAGTGCGGTATTGTGTATGGAGCAGTTGTCTGCAGTTGGGCTCTCCATGCTTCTCTTGTGGCGGATAGCGATACGACAGAGTATCGCAAGTATGGAGCCGAACGATTTCAGATGGCTGCAAAAGAACTATTGGCGCCCTCTGACGGTTCAGCACCACACGTTTACAAAGGTAAAGTGACTCTTTTCCAAAAAGACAACCAAGGCCATGAAACCCAAACAACACTGGATTCCAATGAATACATGTACATACTAGCCACAATGGTATCCAATCTAGAAGAAAAACTCACCATTTCCCCACAATCCAAACCTCTAGATGGCCACCTACGCCTCTTACATTTCGGCCCCATAGCCAGTGGCGAGGTGATGAAAATTCTGGGTCTGGCCTTTCAGGGTGGAGGTCATGTTGACGAAGAAGTCGTTGGCTATGACGATATCGAAGGCATGAGGATTGAGTTTGATGAACCAGATGGTCGCTGGCGACGGGTCTGTGTGGATGGCAAGATTATACGGATCGGAGAGGGTGGGTGGATGGAGGTTAGGAAGAATACGGAGGCGGAGGTCTTGGATCTTGTTGCGGACTTCTGATGAGGTAATGACATGGTCATGCTTACAGGTAACGCATGGTTCATGATGGAATAGATTCCATAGAAAGTGTAATGTAGTTCTTCGGTTGTGTTATCAGTATGGCTCTGTGGCTCGCTCGCTTATTCTTATCGACTTAGGAGCACCGTTGAAGCTGCCACATCCACTCGATGTCAAGACTTCCGTCTCAGTACGCTTCTATCAGTCCATGTCTGTACCACCCGCTTAATAAGTACCAAAAAACGTAAAAATTCAAGCACCATCTCCCTTCACCTCCTTATTCTCCAAAACGAACCTAAACCTCGCCCTCCCCTCCCCCATCTCCCTCACAACCTCATTAACCTCCTCCATCCCCCTAACCTGCGTCCACGCCTTCACTCCCTTCTCAGCCGCCAACTCCAACATCCGCCTAATATTCCCCGGACTCGCCGAATCACTAAAGCAAATACTCGTCCCCTTCAATACCAACGCCATCGTATCCAATTGCGGTAACGGTTCCTCCGGAATGCCCACTTGGCAGAACCTTCCCCTCGGCCGCAACAAGCTGAGATACGAACTCAGAGGCATGCGTGGATCAGAGACTGTGCAGATGATAAGGTCGAGAGATGAGGCGTGTTGCTCTGCCCAATCTGTTTGGTCGGATGTGGCGATATACGTATTCGCTCCTAGTGCCAGCGCATCTGCTCGTTTGTTATCGCGGCGCGAGAACGCAACAACGTGCTCGAAATTCAACGCCTTGGCAAACAACACACCTAGATGGCCCAACCCGCCCAGGCCAATCACACCTACTCTCTTCCCCTTCCCTGCGTCCCCACGCTCAATATACTCAATCAAAGGCTCATACACCGTCGCCCCAGCACACAACATAACAGCCGCATCCTCGCTCGCCAAGCCCTCCGGAATACTAAACACAGAATACGAATCATGCCTATATACATCCGCGAAACCACCATAGGAGATGCTACCGTCTGGGTATTTATCTCCATATGTGCCAACGCGGTGGGGGCAGTAGTTTTCATGGCCGGTGGAGCAGGGGGGGCAGGTTGGGCGGCGGCAGGTGTAGCATTGAGGGCCGACGCCGACGCGGGAGCCTACTTCGATACCGGGGCGAGCGTTTTTGCCAACGCGGATGGCTGTGCCGACGATTTCGTGGCCAAGGCAGCATGGGTAGAGAGTCTCGCCCTAGGTACGGGTGGGTGTGAGTTTGGTGGCGTGAGGGGGAGAGGGAAGAAGGGGACTCACCCATCCGCTACGCATGGTGTGCAGGTCTGAGGCGCAGACGCCGCAGTGGGTGATTGCGATGTCAACGTCGGTTTCTGACCAGGGTTTGGGCCTGAAGGATTGGTAGGTTAGGGGGGATGTTGCGGATGTTGTCATCCAGCCGTGGAAGGTTTCCTGGTGCTTGTTTTTGCCAATATCGCCGTCGCTCGATGCGGGCTCGGAAGTTGGTGTTGTCATTGCAGTAGAAATGGTGGATTCAGATGGATTGTCGTGATCGAAGCTTCCCGTTGCGGGCTCAGGATTTGTTGGCAGGGTACTTGAGGTACTGGATCCCATGTAGAGGGCAGGCATCGGTCGAGACATGGTGAGATTTAAGGAAGGGTGGAGCAAACTTGACAGATCTGTGAAGTGAGTGTGCGTGTAGAGGGAGCAAATCATGTATTTTTTGGCCTTGTGCTTCTGTTGAAAGCTTCTACATGTCGGTCACGTTCGGTACGCGACCACATGAACAAAGCACCGAAAACGCCAAAGACCACAGAAAATCTTAGCTCTGAGTAGACCTTAACGCTAAGAGCGTTCTTTTCTCAATTAAGATGGCTACCCTTTATGGAGAGTCGATCTGCCGCCGAACATCTCCGTACATCCACATTTTTGGTTTCCGTCGCGTTCAGGCTGCATGCATGACGCAATGGGGGACCAACAACAAAATGAAATGCAAGATCTTCATGCATCGGCAAACCAGGAATAGATAAGATGATAGCCGGTATGCCGATATCGCTCATGGAGCAGGCAGCGCAGTCACTGGGAGAAGAGACATACACGAAACTCGTTGCCTCAAATACTGGCGGTCGTGACTTGTTAAATTTCTCCTACCCCTAGAAATATGATAAGCCTCATTTTAAGGCGTCTTCTTTTCGTTATCTGACAAGAATGAGAATCGTCATGTCGAACTTCGTGGGCGACCTACCCCCTATTTACAAGCAGTCAGGTGCAACAGCTCCCAATCAATCTTCGGTCCCACAAACTTTTTGCCCCTCGTGAACCAGAAGTACAGTATAACCAAAAACAACCCAAACAGAATGACAGGAGTATAGTTCATATTGGCCGTCGTGACAGGCAGCTCGGGTGGGAAGCAGATGAAGGTTCCGATCACCGCGACGAGCAACGGCGCAAATATGTTGCAGATGTAACCCGCATTGCCGAGATTGAAGATTCGCGCGGGAAGGGACGTCTTACGGCCGCGTGTAGCCAAGATACCTTGAGGGACGGCGTATGTAATGTTCTTCAAGAGTGAAGTATGTTAGCGAATGTCCGTTGAACGATTTTGGAGGATTGAGCGGGCGTGGGGAGGCATGACGTACCAAGTAGAGGACTGCAGAGATGACGATTGAATTGAAAGCGGTTGTACTCGCGAGGTATAAAAGACCGTATATGCAGCAGAAGCATATGGATAGGATCGTCGCGCGGACAGGAAAGTCGCGGGTTGGACTGACATGCGAGAAGAACTTGGAATATGGGATGCCACCCTTGGTTTGCGTGTTAGAAGTAGCTCGCAGCAAGGTGAAGGAATGATTGTCTCACGTCTCTGGCGAAAGCCCAGGTCATTCGTCCTGCGGTGACCCATTGGCTGGTCAATGACACTGAGATGGTCAGCATAATCTGGCATACTAAGACGAGATACTCACTGAAATACACAAGAATTACCCAACACATCATGAACGTGACGATTGCTTTGCTTCCTGTGATCTGGTAGAATATCTCCGCACTTGGTAGACTAGATTTGAGTACTGCGTCGATGTCGGTCAGGCCAAACATGAGCGCGAGAGACATTGGGAAGGCGGTGCAGAAGCCGATTAGCATGGTCAGATTCCTGAACGTCTCAGTACTGGGCGATTGGAGAGCAGCGATATCCTACTCACATGGCCAAGGGGATGTTTTTCCCTGGTCTGGGGATTTCCTCTGCAATATGTATAGCACCGTCGGTACCGCCATAAGCGTATCTTCCAAAGTTCTTAATAAATTGGCAGGGTCAGACTATAACAGTGGGCTTACAGAGCATTGCCAATTCCCATCATCCACGCCGTACCGCCGCCCCAAGCCCTGATTGTGTGATGAAAGAAGCAGGTTGTGTCTGCTTCTTGAGGCCCAATAACATACAGAAAACAACAAGGAATCCCGATACAGAGAGGAAAAGCGTTGCTTGGGTAATCTTAGGGACCGATTTCGGTGCAAGGAACAAGGGGGAAGCTATCTTTACTGTTAGCCAGTTGCTGTTGTTGGGAATTGATATGAAACTGACTTGCCTGTGATGAGAACAGTACCAAGATATATAAGATAGATTTGCCAACGTGCGGCCCCAAATGAATCCACCCAAAAGCTGATCATGCCTGCAACAGACACGGCACAGAGAGATACACCAGAGCAGGTTATAATCCACCATCCTAATAAGGTCATCCAGCCCACGACGAAGGCCGCGAATCTCTTGTGTTTGGTAGGCGCCAGGATGAAAGTAAAATGGTAGTGTCCCTGTGATCAACGTTCAGAGACCAGATTGAGGTCGTGAATTATGCGCTTGAGCTTACACCAGAAGATGGGAATGCTGAAGCAACTTCTGAAAGCCCTAGAGTGATGATCCATTGCACCGCCGTGGCTACCAGCAAGCCAAAGACAACGCTTTGAGGGCCTCCATATATCAGATTCTGCCCAAAATTACTCAGGTATCCTACCCAAGAGTTCGTGATACTAGGCAAGCAAATCAGTCATGAAAGGGTTTCTTGACCGAGAGTTTGTACCTAAAACCAAGACCAAGGGCTGCCAAGGGCGAAAAAGAGCGTTCTAGCGCAGCTTCATGTCCCTGGGCACGCAGTTGGGCACTGTCTAGGTCCTGAGAATCTCCCAAGGGCTCGAGGGCAAGCTCATTCGCTTCATAGGAAGTGTCAGCGATAGATTTGGTGGCACATAGAATAGCTCTGGCTCGAGCTGCCATACTTTCTGTCGACAAAGATTGACCATCCTCCTGCGAAGAATGCCATGTTTCATTAAGTAAAGCTTCCGCCTCACTGCTATCGTGACCTTCTGCATCGACCGTATCTTGCCCCAGTGCCATGGCAAAAAGTGGTCTGACAGCTCACCTCGCCCCGCCAGTCCAGCATGAAGCTTCCGACCAATCGACGTGTCTCTCGAACAATCAATAATAAAATTATTCTACCGTTACTACTATATTATTAAATAATAGACTATAAATAAACTAAGTTATTAATAGTTTATAAATATAGTTTAGTTTATTAAAAATAAGTTAATTCTTTTAAATCTATAGAGTTATAAACTAGTATATAATTAATACTAAGGGCGCGCTAGTCCCAATCAAATATAAGACTTAGTATTTCGTAATAATCGATTTACGAAAATTATATACGCGCGTTACTTATACTCCCTAAATTAGCGCGGTATTATAAACTATATAATTTATTTATAAATATATATATCTAATTATTTATTAGTATTACTTCGGTATTATTTAAACTAGTTTATTTCTATTTATTTAAAATTATTTAAAATAAATCGAGGTATTAAATACGTATTTAGTAACTTTAGACGAAAGTAGGTATTAAATCGATCTCTAGGGCTAGTATATAAGTTAAATAAATCTAAGCGCTTTTTCTATCTTTTTCGATAAAATACGGGTTTACTACTTTATTAATATATTCAATAATATATAATATAAATATAAATATTAACCTCGAATATTACGGTAGATTAAACGAAAGAGATACTCTTAGAAGAAGAGCGTATATAAAGTAGGATTATAATAGCGTAGAAAAAACAGCGCTAGCGGCGCGGTCTAGGAAGTAAATAAAACTTACTAGTTATAAAAAAAGAGAGGGTAGTATAGAATATTTTATATATAGTAAATAAAGTTATAGTAATAATAAGTACTAGAAACTATATCTCGAATTGAAACTAGAATAGTATATATAGAATAGGACTAGGACTGTTTTAACTATAAAACTAAACCCGGATTTCTAGGAGGTAAAGACGTTTTAGAATAGAACAAGCCGGCCTTATCTAGTGACGAGGATATAGGGTAACGGTAATTAAATGACGTGCGGCAAACCTAGTACGTGTAATAGAGAAGAAATACTAGTATTTAGGCCGGGAGGGCCCTGTTTCTCTACTTTAAGGGGAGCAACAGTATACATATGGTAGTAAGGACTATAGGGGAGTATTAGCATATGGCCTAGCGCCTTAGCATACTCGCTAGATAAAGTAGCTCCCACTAACTTGCACCCGTTCAGGATTCCAACATTCGATGCGCGGCGACAACAAAGGCCGGCCTTGGCATTCAGCCTTGGTTATAGACCAGAGAGCATGAACGATTTCTGAAGTTGATTGGTGTTGTATTCACATATTATATAGATTATCAGCGCTACCTCCTCCCCATAATAAATATGTACGAAAGCAATTCCAGCTTTATTGGAGCCAACAAGAGCAAGTTTTTCGATATCGACCGCGAGAGCAAAGCGCCCAAAAGCCGGTCCCTCTCTAAAGCTGTCTACGCCAGAAATTCAACGTTCTCCTTACCATCAGCCGTCGATAACGTCGACAACGTCGACGAAGATTTTGCCTTTTTGTTATCGGTAACCGACGTCGTCGATACCAATGCTCCGTTGACAACTTTAGGTTCCAGCGCCTTTCGCTTAAGCGACGGCCGATATGTTTTATTAGGGGTTATTCCGTGGTCTCGAAAAATATGATCTGCTAAACCGCTCTTGTCAAAGACCTGTGTACTGCTGCAGAATTCCGGGTAGGCAGGGCAAGTAAAGGTCGCTGAAGTATCCATCAATTTCCAATGCGCCTTCTCGAGATGTTGAGGAAGATTATCGTAATGACGAGCACGCTGATGATCTGGTGCGTGGGGCGAATGGTAACAAAAGATGCAGTAATGCCTTCGTAGCCTGAAGCCTTGATATATTCGACAGCGTCGAAAACATGTTGCGCTGCATGTATCTTGTGATCCTCGAAAGGAGACAACCATACTTCACAGTATTGGCACCATTGAGGCTCCACAAGGCTAGTTCGAGGAGCATGTTCTTTGCCGTACCCCACTTTGACCGCCCATACCCTATGGACTTGGGCGAGATGAAGTTTTAAGTCCTCAAGCGAGTCAAAAGCAGGATCCGTCCTACGCCCGACAGCGTCTTTTCGCCTCTTTGTTGTATCAGTGGCGCAGCCAGCGTAGAAGCAGTGCAACAGCTTCTCATTCGTCACGGCATCTTTGGGATATTGGGCATTCTTGATATGATCGAAGTGATGTTGGGAACAAGATCCACGGTCTTTCATGATCTCCCCACAAGTTCTGAATCCACCTACGGCAGCGGATTTTTTCCCGGCAGGATATTGAAAAGGACATGGCTGGTTAAAGGGACAGTGTGCTTCGATGTCGGCGGTAGCCTGTTGCAGGGCATTCTGCCTCGAGCAAGCTTTCACATGCCCAGTTGTCTGTTGAAGATGATTGAGAGGTTCGTCACAGTAGCGGCAACAATATGTCCCTGGGAATGGCTCGTCTCCTGGTGCGAAGGCGTCAACGGCGTGCATGACGGAGAAACATTCAATCAACGCTGTCGAAAGCTCGGCTTCGGTCAATGAACCCGACGTGAGTATGTGATCCAGACCTTCGCAGACGCCAGTGCCAACGTAGTACCGTGAAGCAAAGTTATTTTGCGCTCCCTGATAGGGTCGCTTCGGGAGACCGTGGAGACGGGGTGAGACTTCCTCGATAGCATTTACATTGTCGATTGAGCTCCCAGTGTTGCTGGGCGAGGAGGCAATCTCGTCGACGACTCCCATCAATTGTTCGTCTGATTCTCTAGTGGCCTTCTCAACGGCACGTTCCAGCTCCGGATCGATGGGAATATCGACGTCTTCTCCCTCATCGCCGTTTTCGACATCGTCGATTTCTGCAGGGTCAACTTCCTTGTCCAGTTCAACCCCAGGCAGCAGCTTTTTCGACGAGGTCAGCGGAGATTGTGCGGTGATGAAAAAGGCGTCGTGCTCTTCCTTGAACTTCACCTTCATCAGAGTCTGCCTGGTTGCCTGTCGAGCATTCTCGGAGGACTTGTATTCAGCGAAAGCAGGATCTGCCGTCCTCGAAGCTGCTGCCAGGGACCCGTGCTTTTCACGTAACTGATTCGCCAATTTCTCTGACACGCGCGCAATATCAAGGTAAGCTTCGCTCTGCATGATAGCATCATATCCAGTTGCTGAAACGGTCCGCGGGGCATCTTCTTTGCGGTTCAACGAGATCCGTTGCATCGCTCGATGATCCTTTGGCTTCTCGCCAACAAAAATACTCCGTGCATCCACTTTCGACACCCTCGACATGTAGGACGACCAGACCCTGCTGTTTGATTTATGGCCCATGATAAACTTTCGATTGTCTTCAGAGACCTCCTGATCGAGCATGTATGCAAGGCCGCGCCGAATAGCATACGCCGTCAGGCGTATCTCGAAACCACAGGCAACGCCAAGCCTACGAACTTGTATCCGAAGATTAGCGACAGCCTCGGGTTGATCGGCCACCCGATCATCTTGCCGCGTGAAACGTCTCAGCACCGGCAGCTTAGACGACTCTGGCTTTATGAGGACTCGAGTGCCTGTCTCCATTGGCGTCAAGCGCTGAAGTTGCTCCCAACTGGTGATGTTGTTGGCGAATACGCCATCCATCAGAGCCAGAATCAGAAGCTGACGAAGGCTGTCCTGATTGGCGAGGTGTGTAGATCTCATGCTAACGATGACTTCTTTGTATTGTGAGTCGTTGAATTTCATACCCTTGAGGTATCGAAAGCGTAGCTTTGCAGTGAATTCGACGCCGTCGCCAATAGGGAAGGCGTAGATATCGACGTCCTTCCAGGCGAATTCGACGACATTGCCGTTACCTTGAGCAAAATATCAGCTTTGGGTCTAAGTCAAGAGGTCCACAGATCAATCGATTGCCATACTTGGATCGTGTGCAATATCACCACCTCTGCCAGCGCAATCAACCATCAAGTTAATAAAGAGACTGAGATTCAAGACGCAACGCATAGTTGGGAAAGTCGACAGGTACGATCGTGAGAAGAGCTTGGCCAACATAAGCTCCAAGTCTTCTGACATACACAAAGGCTTTGGCTTCATTGCCGTCGTCAGACCCTCTTGTGTCGCAAGGTCGTTGGAGATGAAGGCGAAGATGTTTTGACGATCGGCTTTACTGATGTCGACCCGTCGATAACGCTGCATGAGTGCACAGAGCAACCGTACGACCGAGGTGACGTACTGGAGCGTGACGGTGCTCTCAATAGTTCCTGTGCGAGTCTGAGCCAAGTAGACGGCGAAGCCTTTGATCCTCTCAACCGAGGCCACTGGACCGACGGTGTCGAAATATGCGGGCTGGTACTCAGTGGGAAAGGTAAATTGCATGTATTCTTGCCAGTATCGTCTGACGGCAAGATGCCATTGGATTGTGCGGAAGGCGTAGCGTTTGTGAGACACGTCTTGGAGGTCAGTTCGATTTTGTAACTGCTGAGACACCGGCAAAGAAGCTTGCTTGAGTGAAAATTTGGCCGCTCTTTTCTCCTGCTCACGCTGAGCTTTTGTGGGGTGACCAATGCGCGGAGGTGCCATTTTAGACAAAGACGTAACGACAACCTCGATTCTTCACCGACGGCGTGGATTGTTTGGAGACGTCGTTGACGAGGGTAAGAAGGACAGAGAGAGCATCTGCCGCTGGATACATCCATGGTGAGCGGATTGAAAGTTTCTCGCTCTTTTGGAAAGAGCGACGCCTGCTCATGATATCTATTATGGGGAGGCATGACAACGCGAGAAAAGGCGGGGATTTCGAAACTTCATTAATTTCAGATAACTCTTCTATTAGAGATGATCACACTTAGAGCTTCTCTGTCATATAGAATAATGAGAATGGAAGCCACATAAATGTATGCTCTCGCGGCCTCAGCGACGAACGTCAACCTTTCACAAGACGTCACGAGCTTCATTGAAGAAAAGGAGGAGTCGCCGCTGCCGACAAAACCATAGCCCTACCGGCTGCTCGCCTCTGTACGGCGGACGATAAGCCAGGGTAGGACACAATCAAAAATCCAAAAACCAAAAACCAAAAAACCAAAAAACCAAAAAACCAAAAATGATCTGCGCAGGCTTCAAACCCAGATAAATCCGCTAATGATAACGCGGTAATTATATAGTAAATCGTTTATAATATAAGTTACGTACGAGTATAAATTTATTTTAATTATTTCTCGTATAAATATAAATAATTATTAAGTTATTAGTAGAAGTTACTCCGTATAATTTATTTTAAATACTTTTTAAACTACGATTCCTTAACTAGTTTTGAGAAATTATATAATTTTAAATTATATACGAAGAGATTATTATTCCCGGTATATTAAAGATTTATTATATTATTTTTTAAAATTAATTAAAGAATTATAATTTAAAAAATATCTAAAGTTAAAAATATAATAAAACTCCTATTTAACTAGTTTTAAAATATTATATAATAAATTATCCTTAATATAAATTATATTATAATCGATTATAAAGTATATTCGAGGATAATAATATAACTAATTTATATAATATAAATAATAGAATTAAGAATTTATAATTCTTTTCTATTCTTTTTTTTCTTTTTATTATTTATATTTATTTTTTATTATATATATTTATAATTTTTTAACTTTTCTTCGTATAACTTTTTAATTTTATTATATAATAACTAATTATTATATAAATATTTTAAATAAATATAGTTATTTTTTATTATTTTAATTATATTAGCGACTATATTTAATTTAATATTATTAATTAAAGTCTAGCCCTCTTTATTTACTCCGTAGTAAATTAAATTATATTCGATTTTCTAAAATGAAATATCGCCGCTTAGTTTTTAATTATATCGATAACGTGAATTTATATAAACCGGCCGTTATATATTAACGCGATTCTAGTATAAAGTTATAAATACTTTCTTCTTACCGCTTTTTTTCTCCGTCGAATAACTGGGTCTTATACGGTATATTTTATACTAAGATAAATTAACTCTAATAGAGGAAAGATATTCCCTAAATATTAATACCTACTCGACTACTTTAGTAAATTATATAATAATTATAAATAACAAAATTATATAATTTATTATTTTATATTTAACGATATATTTAAAGCGCTATCGGATAAATCGTCGAATAATTACGCTACGGAATAGGGAAGGGAAGGGAAGGGAATAACCCTCGCTCCCTTCTCTTCTAATAGAGAAGGGAGCGGAAAGGAAGAGGTAAAGACTATTAAGAAAAAGAAGAGATTATTTATTATTCCCTTCCTCCCTTCCCGGGTAGGGCTAATAATATAAATAAATCTAAATATCTACCTAGTATATTTACTAATTATATTAATCTTTATTTATATCGCGATTAATAGTAGATATTAATATATTTTAAATCTCTAAAATACGTTTTAAATTAATAGAAAGAGGGTTTATTTCTTTAATACTATTATAATAAAACGAGCGCTTTATAAAAAAGGATATATACTTATAAATTTAATTAATACTAGTTAATATATATTAAATTTTTCGAATAAAAGTATATTATTTAATTAAAATAAATTATAGAATTTGATATAAAACTTATTATATACTAGCTACGTAGTATTTATATATAAAGATCGTTAAAATTATTTATATTTAATAATATTATTACCCGTTAAATTTATTACTAGCGCCGCGTTAATAACGGCTCTCTAAAACGCCTCCGCTTTTCCTTTATTTCTAGATTTAACGAACTATTTATTTTATAAATAACTTCGTTAAATCGTTTAACTCCTTTATTATTTAATTATTTAATTATCGGTTTTTATATTATCGTATTTAATTCGGTAGTATTCCCTATTTATTTATTACTAGATTATATAACTCTTATCATTAATAATTCTTAAATAAGAGTTTAGATCGACGTCCTAATTTAAATAATATAAAGATTAATATAAATAATTAGACTAGTATCTACGGCCTTTCTTTATTATAAAACTCTTTATAATAACGATTAATATATTATAAAGAAGAATAATCTAAAGTTTAAATAAATAATAAAATATAATTAAAGAAGAAGAAGAAACCCGAGATTAATTAATATCTAGATACGACTTCGGCTTAATATTAAATTATAAGTCATTAGAAATATTAATTTAATATATTTAATATAAATAATTAATATTAATAGTTAATAAAATAAATCCTTTTAGAAATTCTATATTACGAAGAGGCTAGAGAGGGCGTATATTAGGTTTATAACCGAAGAAAAAAGCCGAAGAATAACTTTCTAGGAACCCTAATATAATAAAATTAAAAAAACGCCTTTTATTATTATTAAAGGTAGACGCCGCTATTAAACGCGCGAAAATTATAAATACGAAAATAGTTTAGCGAGTTTAAAAGAACGTAAAAAATTAATAAAGATAAGATATTCTTTTAAAATAAAAATAATAAAGACTATTAAAGTAGGTTAAGATCTAAATAATTAATAAAAGATTTATATTAATCTTTATATTAATATATCCTGTTTAAAGCGGATACCGTTAATATATAATAAAATTACTAAGAGTAAATATAGGTAGATTATTATTTAGGTAAATAGGGTTTCGTTAATTAAATAAATAATAATTAACGATAATAAGGATATAGATTAGGTCGATAAATAATTATTAAAGAATATCGATAACTCCCTAGATATTAGTAATTATATTTTTAAAATATATTAATAATTAGATTAAAACGAAACCTATAGCGTTTAAAGTAAAAGTAAAAAATAAACCGAGGCTCGTAATATTTAAGCCTTATTTAATTTATAAATAAAATCTAGGGACTAGTCGGCCTATAATATTATTAGAGGATATTATTTATAATATTATTATTACTCCGCGCTAAAATCGATTACTATAATAAATACCGTCTTCGCGTATATATATATAAAGAGTTTTCGTATTATAAAAGATATAATTTCAAGGTATATTATTTATATTAATCTTTATCTAGTTATATATTAATTATAAATTAATATAAACGAAAAGGCTTACTAAAGAGGGATTTATAAATTTATTATATTTTTACTTTTACCGAATATATTATTTAAAAAAATATAGCCGCTTAACTTAATATGAATTTAGAAAGATATAAGTAGTATAACCTTAATTAATAAAATCGGCGTCGTAGAATAAATATAGGTCTCGTATTTATTTAAATTAATAAAGAGTAGATTATAATATTAAGATTATATTATCTTTACCCCGATAATTATAAATACGAAAAGTATAATTAAAGACCGAATAAAAATATAAAAGAGGCGCGGAAAATATTTAGGATAATACTAGAGCCGGAGTATATTTAAATTATAAAAAAAACGAAGGATATTATTCGTTCTAGAGATTAGGAGAAGATTTCGAAGGGGATAATATAAATTATTAAATCGGGAGTATTTTTAAGGCCCCCTTTAAATTAAAAGGAGGTCGTATTATCGAATAAACTTCTAGATATAAACGTAAAGGGTATATTTAATTATATACTTAAATATTTAATATAACTAGTTTATAAAACTTTTAATCGGAATTATATTGATCTTTATACTAGTTTTATTCGATTTATATTATATATCTTTATTCTTTATATCTTTTTTAACTCCTTTTATATTTCGAAGCTCTACTCGTTTTTCTATAACTCTTTAAAGATTTTAAGATAAAACTAGGTTCTTTATATAATTTTAATATTATTTTTTTATTTTTTTATTTATCCTTCAACTCTTTAAATTTATTAATTACCTCCGGTTTAAAAAATAATCCTATATTCGATTTCTTCCTCTATATTAGATAGCTAGACGTAGAGTCTCGAGTAGAATATATATATTTCGAATTACTCCCGTTTATTTAGTACCCGGAAATTTTAATTTTTAAATTACTTTCCCGAGCCTTTTCACTATTAATACGGTTTTTATATATATTTATATTATTTTATAAATTTTTACCTAAGGGCTAGATTCTTTAACTCTTTTTTAATTATAAATTAAATTAATAATTAAAGCTAAAGGTTCTTTATTTCCCTTATTCTTATTATTAAATCTTAAGATAGTAGCTTCGTTTACGAGATTATTATACCCGCCTTTATCTTCGTTATTTATAAAATCGTTATTAATTTTTATTATAGCCTCGTCCCGCTTTTATATTTCTACTTCGTACTTTTTAAAAATTATTATTTCTTCGTAGTCTAAATCTTATTAGGGTACTACTACTTCGTTTTCTTTAAATTAAAAACGATTAAGGATTATAAAAGTTAAGAACGTCTCGGGACTATAGGATTTTTAAGTTATATATAATTAAATAATAATATTAAATACTCGCTCGTATTTAACGCCTATATAAGGTACGGCTAGGATATTACGGGCCGTATAAAAGAGATAATTAAATACTAGCGAGAGGTCCTTTTATTTATTAAATATAAATTTACCGTCGTCGTTATTAAACGTTATATATAATTAGTAGGTATATTTATCGATATAAAGATTAATATAGATAAAAGATTTATTCGCTTCCCGGTACTTTCGAAGTTCTTTACTCCGATTTTTCGGGTTCGATAATACTTTATTTTTACCTTTAATTAAATATTTAAAATTATCTACTTTAATATCTTTTTTAGTATAGATTTTCTTTTATTAAATAACCTACGGGCGCTAGTCGAATTACTTTTTAAATTATTTTTAATAAAAATCCTTTTACTTTTACCTAGTCTTTTTATTCTATCTCTAGTCTTTAAATATAATCGTCTTTCGAATTAATTTTAAAAGAGTTATTATATTATATAACCCGCCTAAAATTAACTAGGTCTAAGAATAATATTAATTAAATTTATCCTACGCCTTTTTTAAACTCTTTAGTATAAATCTCTTCTAAAGTATAATTTTCTTTATAAATTTTTCTTCTTTACTTTTAAGATAATTAAATAACGCGTTATAAACCGAAAAAGTTATATAAATAATCGGTATATATAATATATTTATCGTTTATATATATTAATAAAATGATTTATAAAGTTCGATAAAGTATTTTACTTAAGTCTATTTATTTTTATTTAATTATAGTTATTCCGTTTATTTATAGAAAAATTCCTCTAACGCCGGCTTTATCTTCTAGTACCGTTTTAAGTATTTAGAGTTAAGGTTTTTATTAATCTTAAAGTATTTATCCTAAAGGTATTTAAAGTATTAAGGCTCTCCGTTTAATACCTCGGTATAACGTCGATAGAACCTAGGTTAGTATTTATAAAGAAGAGTATTAAGGATTAAAGAATAATAGGCTTCGTATTAATATAAAATAATACTAAATAAATTTAATAAATTTAATTAATAGTTTAATAAACATTTATATTTAGAATCTACGATTAAAAGTTTTAAAGGAGGTTAAATACGAAGCTTTTATCTACTAGGAAAATATATAGTCTATATAGTAGAAGGAAATCGTACTAAGAGTAATATACTCGGTATATTTATTATTATAAATATAGTAAGTATATTTACTCGGTATACTTATTATTATAAATATAGTAAGTATATTTATTAGTATCGTAGTGGGCGTAGTATATATTATAATTTAAAAATCGTAATATAACCTTACCCCTTTCGTAGGAAGGATTCGATAATATTATAATTATTATATATAAATTTTCTCGAAAGGTAACCGCGATTCTAGGAAAATTAATATAAAAAGTAGAGTAATAAATAAATATACTTTTACGTCGTTTATATTTAATAGACTAGGGTATTTCGAAAGTTATTCTTTCCGACCGCGATTATAAATTTATAAATACCCTATAGAAGGTTTTATTTAATAAATTTAAGGTAAATTTAATATTTTCTACTATTTATTATTTATAAACGGATAGATTAAACGAGTATATAAATTATATTATTAAAATTATATTACGATTTTAAATCGTTATTTTATAAAATTTTTAAATCTAGGACGAGGTACTACCTTTTATAATTATATAATATAATAATATATTTTCCTAGTTTATTAATTATACTCTAAATAAAGTAGTTTTCGGTTTTATTATTAATAACGCGTTAAACCTAAGAAGCTAGGAGAATAATATTTTATTAAAAGAATTAATATATATTTAAACTTCGGATATAATTACTTTTATTTAAATATATAATAAAGAGTATTATAATTATATTTATTATTTTTAATACTTCCGTAAAAAGGACTAGCCTTTACTATATTTATATAAAGATTATAATATTCCGATAAATAAATTCACTAGTTATAAATATAATTAATAAATAACTAGGTTATTTAAGGTTTTTAACTATATCGGTAGATTTATATACCGCCTTAACCTCCCGGAAAATAAGAAGATTTATAATATATTTTTAATAATATAACTAGAGTAGTACCTACGTCTAAATTAAAACCCTTTTAAATATCTACGACTTATTAATCTTAAAATAATAAAAACCGAGTAAGATAATTTAGAGTTAGAATAAAAACTAGAGTATATCCTTAATAACTATATTATTAAAAAGAGGAAGAGTTATACTACTAAATACCTCCTATCCTAGAAAAACTAGGGATTTATATAGGACCGTTAGATAAATACTAAAAATATTTTCGCGGACGAACTTATTAAAGAATATAAATAATAGGTTAGATATTAAACTAAATTCTTCTTCTAGGGTCGATAACTCTAGAAGTATAATTATATTTCTCTTTTATATTATCGCTCCTTACTAATTTTATTAAGAAATAATTATTATATTAAATCTACTTATCGAGCTCTATTTAGAGTATAAGTATTTGTAACGGTTAAGGCATGTACTAATAGACCAAAAGAGCGGCGTGGAGTGTTCGGGCCAACGCTAGAATACCCCTATTATAGTACTTAAACTAGAACGCACTATGGCGTTATAATTATCTCCCCCCCTAGAGCCACGTCCCCGTGGCGAAGGTAGGTAGGTAGTTATAATATTAAAAATAACCAAGCTCCAAGGGTACGACCCCGAGTATACGCGGCTATTTTAGGAATTAAAACCCGAGTTCTAGGGGCCCCGAAGGGCGCTACCGGTACGTTATAACGCGCGGTTTAGTTTTAAGGCCCCCGAAGGGCACCTCTAGAGTACGTATATAGGCGCGGTTTAGTTCTAAGGCCCCCGAAGGGTACCTCTAGAGTACGTATATAGGCGCGGCGTTATAGCCCTTAACGGGTACCACTAATAGGGTTTAGGGCTAATTAGGTATTTATAAAGTTTTTCTAAGGCCCCCGAAGGGCACCTCTAGAAGGTATACGTAAGCGTAGTTTGGTTCTAAGGCCCCCGAAGGGTGCCACCGGAGTACGTATAAATATAACTTTTTCTAGGGCCTTATATAGGTACTACTAGCGGTTTCTAGAGCCCCTAAACGGGCGCTACCGGAGCTCTAAAGGAGTAACCCCGAGTATACGTACATAGGCGTATTTTACGAACCCTAATTAATTCGGTTATAGGGCCAATTAGGTACCCCTAACCTAAAAGATCCCTTAAAATTTAATTATTCTAGCGCCGTAACGCTAAGAGCCGAAAATAATTTAAATCCCCTAGTATTCGAATACCCCGCCTTGGCACAGCCAAAACCCTAAAGTAGGGTTTATTCCATTTTTTCTAGCGGCCTACTCCTGGGTAGCTAGTCTAGAAGCGTAGCCCGAATATTATTATAACGCCTAAGATATATACTAATAGACCAAAAGAGCGGCGCGGGGTATTCGGGCCAACGCTAGAACACCCCTATTATAGTACTTAAGCTAGAACGCACTATGGCGTTACAATATTATAATAATATTAAAGGGGTATTATACCGAGAACTAGTAAAATTATTTTTTAATAGTTTTAAATTATTTACCTAGTCGTACGTAGAGTTATATAACTCGAATATCTTAATAGTATATTATTTATATACTCCTTTATATAGACTTAAATATATACTCCTCGTTATTATTATTTCTTAACTAGATAGCGTATTTATAAGAAAAAGTATTTCGGATAATATATTAATTACGTAATTATTTAGCCGAATCGGGACTAGCTCCGCGCTAAAATAGTTTTAATTCTAAAAGTATTATTAAATAATTTTCTTTAGCTAGTTAGATTTATATTAAAATTTTATTTTTCTAATATATATTTAGAGCCCTAGTCCTTTAGTATTAATACTTTTATAATATTATATATATACGCCCCTATTTTATTAATATTATAACTTCTATCGTTAATTATTTATATTATCTCTATACCCCCTTATCGCTTTACCTCGTTATCGCGATTTTAACTCTAAACTTTACGACTCTATATTAAATTTTAAAACTCTACGGGTCTACCTATAATTAGTCGATAATTTAGAATATATATTTTTTATTTATTTACTTCTATATATAGACGCTATTTACGTTATTATTTACGATATCTTATATAAATATATTAACGAGGGCGTTAACTTCTTTCTTTTAAAAAGAGCGATTTATTATAAAGTAGACTTTAATAAGAGTATTACTATAAATATCTATTAAGATAACGGGCTAAACCCTACCGCTAGCTCTATCGAGACTAGAGTAATACTAAAATTATAATATATTAAAATTAAATTCTTTATAAAATAATTAATATCTTTTATACCATATATTATTATATTAACCCCGTGTCAGAGGGGGTTTCTTTAGCGATAACTTTTTATTCTCTCTATTTCCTAATTATTTAGTAGGTATTTTAGAGGTAGCGGTAATAATTATATTTTTATAAAAGCGAGGGGAAGGGCGGTCTATATATTATACTATAGCTAGGCCCTAGCTCAGCTTTAATTTTGCCCGATTACGATATTAATACGGGCCTACTACATAAACAACTCATTATATATATGTTCACTCGGCTTTGGTAGTTGCCCCATACAAATTTTAGTGTGCGGGCCATCCATTTAGCGCTTCCGCCAATGGTTTCCGAATAGACTATAATCAAAGTAAAGAATGTCAAGGCATGTAACCTCGAATATACCTCAACCTAATGTATCCGGCGCCGCGGTACAAATATCTTTTAAATTATTCTCACCTTTTCTGGCGACCACGGTACGATTTCCGGCCACTAAAATCTACGGAACTAATACCGCCCCAAGTTCGAGACCCCTAACGTACGAAAAAGAATATATACCTTCGGGAATAACCCCGTCGATTATTACCCTGTTTTCGTAGCTAGTACCAGCTACCGAATAAACAAGATTACCTACTCTACCTAGGTTTTCTAACGGTTCGGGCTTACTGGGAGGGTTAGAAGGTCCTCTAACTCGTTACCGGACTATCGCGGTAAATTTATACTAGCCGGAGCTACGACGATCAGAAGCAGTTAATATGTATATGGCTACGGGGGCGCGCCACTCGATGAAGCGGTGCTGTCAAGGAATGTGACCTCGAATATACCTCAACCTAATGTATCCGGCGCCGCGGTACAAATGTCTTTTGGATTATTCTCACCTTTTCTAAGAAGCGGGACTATATTCTAGTCCAGAAGCGCCCTAGTAAAAGCGCCAAGCGATCCCATCTCTCCGTACCAATTATCATCCCCCCTCACCCCTCCAGTTTCATCTCATCCAACACTTCGATTAGCTCGGCAAGCATCATGTCCAATCCTCGATACTTAGACTCCCATGCTGCGGCTAGGAATCTGACGCATTGAAAAAACGCAAGCTTTGCCGCGTCGGTGTCAATAGCATCGGCATATTTTTGCCATATGTCTGCTAAATCTCCCGTAAAGACTCGGTCGCCGCAAATGTCCTTGAGATCCTTGTTATAGGCCTCCCCAGCCATCTGCATCTCCTTCAGCTTCCTGAGTATACTCGTCAACAGAGCTCCTTCCTCATCTGCTAAAATCGATGGTGTCGATTGTACCGGTGGCGTAATAATTGCTGTCGCCTGTATGGCTTCGTTCACAATTGCTTTCACGTCCAACTCCTGCTGAGCCTTCTCATACAAGCGCGTGCCATAGGCCAAAAAGCCTCGTATGTGTCTGTACTCCAAGACTTGTCCCCCAGAATACAATCCATCCTTCAGCCCAAGGACTACTTCCGACGTGAGGCGTACCTCAGGCCAGAGGTTGGCTACCTCTTCCACCACCCCTTGGGCGTCCAGCATATTGAAATGCTCGAGTTGAGCAGGATCAAGCAGCTTACGGAGGCTCTTGTTGCTTGGTGGTGGCGCGTATGCCAGGTCCTCATCTTGTTCTTTCATGGTGCGAATAAGCTGGTCAAGGTGCCAAGGTTGTTTGCTTTTCTCGAAGGCCTTCGCCAGGCACGTCAACTCATTTGAAAACGACATCTTTGGGTGGAGTACGGGCTTTGTGGTATCGTTGGCCCTTCGGAAATTCTCTTGTTTTTCCGTTAGGCGTGGTGCTGTGCGTTGTGCTTGTAGATTAATTTCTGTCTTCACCAGGGCGTTCCATTCTCGCCCACGGTCCCGTTGGACCGCAGTACCATCTCGGAATTGGGCCAAGTAGAAGACGCTGACCTGGGCGACGGTGTGTGGGGTGCACAGCCCAGACTTTGGCTTGAGCAATACCCACAGCTTGACTCCCTCGTCTGGGTGTAGTTGGACGACCTGTGCAACAGCGATGAGAGGGAGCTCTGTTTCATAGTGTGTGAGAATATCCCGAGGTCTGTCTGTCCCTACAACTACCTTCTTCCTCCCTTCGGATGCCGCTTTCTTGTGGCTCTCTTCTAGGTTCCGAGGTACGAACCCAACAACCATATATTTCTGTACTCCCGGCTCTTCTACAAATTGCATCTCTCTCTCTGTCAATAAATTCGACGGCCTCCAAATGGTCACATCGTCTCTCTCAGACTTGACAATCGCCGCCTTGTATTGGGTTGTTGACGGTTCATATGCGTTGATAAATGTTGGTTGCACCCCAAAGGTCGGGTTCGGTCTGAAGGCATGCCCTTGCGTATTAAACACCAGGTCCTGGAGCTGGGGGGCTGGCGTATCTGCATTTGCCGTGGATCTTGTCCTCCTGGTCGGACGCGACATGACGGACACGAGCAATCTGGGCACAATATGTTAGAAAGCTTTCACAAATGGACACCGTTGAATACTCACATGCCTCAAGCTTGATGACTGTCGTAAAGGCTGACCGTCGGCAGTGAGGTCAGAGCGATGATTTGTGAGAAGAATGAGGTCGAGTACTTCAGGGTTTGAAGAATTGTCTGGAAATGGACGCCGTCGAATACTCATAGGCCTCAAGTTTGATACCTGCCGAAAGAGACTGACCGTTCTTTGTGAGGGATGTGGAACGTGTATTGGTAAGACTCTGAATAACCCGAAAATCTGGCGACTGAGCTCTCTTTGCGGAAAGAAATGATCTTTTCACCTGGTGGGCGGGCGCTAGCGCTGCTAACATTCATGTACCGCCAAATTCACAATGCAACCAATCCACATGACTACAATCCTGTGAGGTATTATATTGTTTCTAACCCCACTACACCAGGCCTTGTTGTCTCCAAACTTATACATTCTAGATGGCTTCAGAGTTAAAGGCAAATTTTAACAGCACTGACGGCCTGGAGGAAGACGAAAAAGACGACATTCTCCAGTTCTCAGCCAATATCCAGCAAACCATGAAAACAATCAAGACAAAGCGAATAAGGGGCCGTCCAATTGACCAAGAAACGGACAAACTCGACCAGGAAGCACGCCAGCTCAGCTCTCTCGTTGTCAATTGGGCGCAGAGGCCCAAGCCGACCCTCTCATTAAACCCACTCTCCTTCGACTTTACCGCAGATGGCCGTAAACTCCTACGCGAACTATATCACCTGGTGCAGTCTGGCATCATTGACCATAGGGACGATGATACATTTGCCAAAGAGGTGGCAGAGAAGACTGCTAAACTTGTTGATGAGTTGAAAAGGGACACTGTCGATTTTGTGGAGGCAGATGAGATGTGGGCACCAGAAGGTACCTTTGTTTAAACTGTTCCTTTCTAGACACTGATCTCATCCACAGATACCAATGACCCCATGGACCTAGACAACATCTCGATCAGCCCCCCCCCTGAGCTGGCTGACCTGCCGGCTGACACTCAGATCAAGGTGGAAGATGAAGAGGATGGGATTCCAAAGCTTGAGGATTACGAGTGGGCTTCGGGAGAACCGGTATACAACGCCTCAGAGCAGCCACAATATTCTAGGACAATGGGCACTTTAGAGCAAGGATTTGGAGGCATGAAGATGAAAGAGGAGAAATAGGTAGTCCTCTAATCTCAATAGAAACATCATGCACATCATTCCACTCAGCCTGGACAGCTGTTTCTCGTGTACAATCTCTTGGGGATCGTCGATTGGCAACAAAGACAAGATTAGGAGAATATGTCTCTGGTCATCATGGCTGGAGTAACGACGGCATCCATTTTGCCACTATCCTATTAGATTAAGTGCCTAGTGATGCATACGCCAATCTCCTGTAGCAATGTGATGGACCTCAATTGTCTTCAATCTTCCCCATCAATTGCCCCATTACCTTCCCCACCTCCTTCCGCACCTTGTTCCGCACCTTCTTGCCCATCGCCTTCCCCATCGCCGCCCCCGTTATCCTGGCCAAAGAAATTCACAGGTGCGAGCCCAGCAAAGTGTAATAGTGGACGGATGTCTGGTCCCTCGTCATGCCTCCGAAGAAGTGGTCCCATAAGGTCTCGATTGACGTATTGCTTCTTCATTTGAACAGCCATCATTTCGCCACAAATCATGCTATTGCCACCCTGTAATCGGAAATATTTGACGGTCTTTTCCTGTCCTTGCCGCCAAACTCTACTTAGAGCCTGTTCTTCCGTGTTGTGATTCCACCACACTTCCGTCTGTACCACAATCGAGGCTGTCGTTATGTTCAGGCCCACGCCGCCCGCACCAGCGGTCAGTAATAAGGGTGACTTGTTATTACGATCCCTGAACATATTCTCAACCCTTTTGCGGTGTGAATGCTGCACCGTTCCGTCGTATCTTAGAGACTCAATCTGCCAGGTTCTCCGTAATGCCTCGTCTAAGATGTCGAGGAATTTCAGGTACTGTGAAAAGACGACAATCTTTTCTCCCGGATATTTCATCTCGATTTGCCGCATGAGTCTTTGAAATTCAATGACTCTTGGTGATTCATAGCATAGCTCTTCCCGCGCACCAACCAACTCCAGCCACGGCTCTCGGCCCAATTCGCCAGATGCCGAAATATCTTGAGGAACATACCCAGCCATTGGGTCATCGTCGTCGTCAGCAACGAATCCGTCAACATTGCCCATCGTTTCTACAAGCAGGGGATGAATAGATGTGAGCTGAGCTTTGACGGCCAAGCTTAAGAATCCGGCCAAATCGACACCGTCAGTTGTGCCTCTTCTTAAGGTTCGCCTTTGTCTCGCTGCTTGACTGGCGCGGACGTATTCGCTGGTCAACTTCTCAACCTGCTCTGCTGTTCCTTCACTAAGGTCGAACATGATTTTGTACCGTCGTACTTCTGTGAGTCGTAGGATACTGGAAGGTCTTGCGATTGTAAAGGCTTGCAGAAAGCGTTGTAGGAGTCGTAGACTTGGGACGTCCGGTACGTCGATTGAACCATTGTAGTTGATTGATGAGAACGCATGTAGGAATTTGTGGTGGTCATTGAAGGGATGACTCCGAGCAAAGTCCACAAGCCCAGAGAAGTCATGCCATTTATTATGTGGCAGAGTGCCAGACAAAAGAATTGTGGCCTTTGCGTATAGTAACTTCAAGGCTTGGTGACGTTTGTTCCGTGCTTTCTTTACAACCTGAGCTTCGTCTAGGACCAGTCGCTTGATAGGCAAGCCCATTTCCCGCCAGAATGACGAGTGGAGAGCAGATCTTGCCCGTATTGGCTTCTCAACTTGGCCATCCTGGCTGTTTGCGAAGGCCATGATCTTGGCAGGCAAATCCCGCATTCGACGGCTGCTAGCCTCAAGAAACTCATATGAGCAGACTACGACATCGTAACCACCTGCGTGCAATTGATGGGCGGTAAGTGACGAGTCCTCTAATAAAAATGCTCGGAGTTGATGGCCCTGTGTGATGAAAGCCAATCAGCCACATGCAATGAGATGGCATGAATGGAGACCGTCGACTATCACTGGAATGGGGCCACTCACCTCCTCCCATGCCTGCTCTATCTGTTCCACCCACTGTCGACATAGCGTTTTGGGTGTTACCACCAAAGAAAACCCAGGCTCGTCTTTACGCAACCACATAGCTAATATTGCCAATAGAGTTTTCCCGACACCCATCCCGTCACCACATGCGAAGAGCGCAAATGGGCCTTCGCAGCAGAAATCGGCCTGGCTAGCCCCTTTCAGCTGGTACGCGTGTGGGGGATTCGTCATGTGCGGGGGCATCTCCATCGCTTCGACCTCGTAGAGGGGATACTGTGAAAATGATTAAAGTCTGTGATGCACACGATGCTCCAATATCTAGTACGCGGGAAAGATGTACTCACAACAAATTGGTCCAGCCATTGCTGTCCAAGGTAGTTGTGAGCTTCGACATACTCTCCGTTGACTTCAAAATAGTTTGGGCCGAATTGTGGCCTTTCGTAATCGCCAAGGTCTTCTTCATCTGCGACGTCGCCGTCCTCGACGTCCGTTCCCTCTGGCGTTTGCACTTGGCGTAAAGAACGGGGGTATCGGTATAGTATAGGGTTCTGCTGCACTAGAATGGCATCATCTGCAGGATAGTCAATTAAATGGATAGTGTCGATTTTGCCTATCCCAGTATCTGAAGACTTACCTGAATTTAGTAAGGTTATCTCAATATCCTTATCAGGTTATCTGTTATGATATGCCTCCTCTTCCTCCTAATTACCAATAAGACCTATGCCGGCTGGTAGATCTCTAATGAATGATCGAACCCAAGAATCGTGTTCATTAACGGTAGGAACTTCTTAGTCTTTATCGAATCTCAGTAAGCTGATTCGGGTTTACAGATTTAACACATCGACCTTTAAGAAAACGTTTGGCTTTTATCTTTTGGATGCTCGGTCTGTACTACGCTCCATGGTTACGGAGGAATTATATATATTGCAAAAGGTGGTCAGTAAGAATTTTGAATTCTAAAGGTATTCGTTCCTTGTCACGGCAGGATTTACAAAATTCACTTTAGCGGGGATTTTTATGCGACGTAGAGTACCTCTCCAGGATTCTGTATCTCTTCTCTACAGATTCCTAAACTTGCACTCAAGTCCTACTTCCAATACAATACACACTTAACGGAATCCCAGACTTTAATTAAGGGTTTACTTTCAATATAACACCTATCCAACGAAATATGACTTCGCCCTTCGACAAACCCGGGAATGTATTGGGAACCGGGAAAGTTGTTATTAAGAGAAGACAACAGATGAGTAGTAATCAGAATAGAAAGGTATATCCCACTTTCTTCGACGAGCTAGATCCAAATGATCTAAATAGAGGCTGTCGATTATCTAATATATATCTCTATAAGCAGCAGCGGAATAAGGATGACGAGTATAAACCAGATGAGAACGAGATTTTAACAGACGAGGATAAAGATGAGCTTAATTATGAAGACGACGAGGGGGCCTTTAATGATACCATAATCGAAATTATTAATAAGAATGGTAACATTACTTAAGAAATAATAATAAAGAAGACCGAGGAGCAGCGAAGAGCAGAAGTATATAGTCGGATGCGCGTCACAAGGAGAATATTAAGCGGGGGAGGTACCGTTTAAAGGCAATCTTCGACCGAGGTATAAGGCTAATTTTCCTTCTTCTCTCTCACAAACGTATAGGACGACGTTAATTTGGCTAATCTTCTATATCTTATATAGAAAGCCAATAGCGAGTACCCCGGGCAGAAGACCTATAACTTTGGAGATACTATAGCCGGTATCTCAGGCCTTGACTATGAAATTATAGAATGTGAGGTTAGATAATATATCCTCGGCGTTATAAAAGGTATCGACTCAGGTAAGAAAGGGAGAATACGGCAGTTAGTGGAGCTTAAGGAGGACGTTAAAGAGTTTGGTAAAACTTATGAATACGCCGTCTGCTCAAAAAGAAGGGAGAACGCGGCGGCCGGGCCTTTTAGTTTACGGTTAGGAAAGAAGCGTAAGTTGGAAGAAAAGTACGGGGAAGGGGTCCCTCTAGGGGAGGGTGGAAATAATAAAGAGGGCGAGGCGTAATGGCTGCGTTGTCCCTGCGTATATCGACGGTATCGATATTTTAAACGTAGCGGATGAGCTAGGTTGGAGGCATGAGAGCTACCGGCGGTACTACTTTCTGGAAAGTCTTACGAGGGACTATACATAAAACGCTGCGTCCAGAAGCGTTCTTTATGAGAGCGCCAAGCAATTCATCTCCGTGCCGTGCCTGCCAATTAATTTAATCATAGTCCACTTTGGACTTTTTTGTACTTGGGAAGGAATCATTGATTAGGTCAATAATTAGGTCCCAGATAGGTTTGTAGTAAAGAATTAAAAAGATCGGGACAAATCAATTGGATCCCGGGGGTCATGGCGTGGGTCAAAAATTGTCTGATGCATGCTCGGCTTTGTTCGTGGATCACCCTTACGGCGCCTCTACTTTTTCCATACCCAATTTTACAGATTTCAATTCTTGGATAAAATACACGAGTACAGCGATTCCGTGGCTGACTAGGGAGAAAAGGTATCACGTGATGACGCTAGTATAGATAGGTCTAGTAACCTCTTGGCGTTCGATGGCGACGCGTTTCCCTTCCAACACCTTTGCACCCCTCGCACCTACCGCGCAACAGAGCACTTGTTCTCCTTATCTCGTGACGGTTGCCAGAAAATCTACATGTTTGACCGATTTTCCAAGCCTAGCTCGTCGCGTGACCCAAAGGTCCAGAAAGCATCGAGTCTACGCCTGCGGAATCTGACTGGAGCTGGCTCCTCGCATTTCGTACGTAATGCACAGATTGTGGGGCTGTATACAGAATTCTTCACTCTAAAAGCGACGATCCAAGTCCCTACGCCACAACCACCAATGGCGATCTACTAAGCTGAACGCCCGTTTTGCCCTTCGAGAACGCTTTTCCGCCGTTAGGTTCAGGTAAGAAACCAATACTGCTCAAGTACTCAATACTTTTCTTCACCGCAGCCTTCACCCGCCGCTCGTCGATGTCCACTGTTCCTCGCGGGTCGCACGGCGAGCCCAGCTTGCCTTGTCCTTCTTCGACAGTCTGAAGAAGGGGGAACAACTGATGTTTCTCGCCTTTGCTTTCTACCGCAGTGTAGATCCGATCTATCCACGACCCAAACCCGAGAGGGTGTAGATCGTATCCCAAATCGTGCTTCAATAAACTCCAAAAATCAGACAACGGGATTCCCTCAAGGATTTTGACTACATTAGCGCTTCTGGATGGGGCAGCATCTGCATTGGAGCAACGAAAGCAACCTAACACAGTAGCCGCAACATTGTCGACATCAGAGACGAAGAGCCAGGAGTTGGCATCACTAACATTGTATCCCTTAACATCAATACAACTAGCGGTCAGTCTCCAGATGAAGTCATCGGTCATGGAGATACCCTCGCCAACTGTGCCAATAATGTACCCTGGTTTGACAATCGACATACGCTGCTGGCTGGGAGCAAATTCACGTGCATATTCTTTTACCATCAGCTCCGAAAGGAATTTGGTCTGCGCATATCCATTAGACCGGGCAACTTCCTCGGCGATTTCCGTATCATCGTCTTCGCCGACCTTCAATTGCTGTCCGCCTGACACGAAGACAAAATCTGACAGGGCAGCTGATTGGGAAGCCGCTTTCAACAGGTCGACTGTTGAGTCGACGTTCGTCGCCTTCAAGGAGGGGAAGCTGGCGGTCCAATTGACGGCAGCTCCGTTGTGGATCACAGCCGTTATGCGCTCTGTGGGAGATCCGTATCCGCAGAGACGGCACCATTGATCAGTGTTCAGCCCAAGCTTTGGTTTAGCTAGGTCTCCAGCCCACGCCTCAAGCTTTCCAAAACGATTGTCTGTCCACCACCCAGCCAGCTTTGCTGATTTCACTATCCGCCGTAGAGCGTGCTCAGCGTTTTGACTTCGAACAAGCACAACGATTTTTCGGACATTGGTGCGGCTGCAAAGCTGATATAGTATACGAGACCCAAGAAAGCCAGTTGCACCTGTGACAAACACGTTCTGTAGGCCTGCTTCGGTCCGGGAAAAGCCCTTGAGGGTGTCCTGTCTATATGCGCGAAAGGTTTCCATGATGTTGATTCTGGGCTCGGCAGTGGTGTCCTGGCCTCCTCCCAAGAGCTTTTCGATCGAAGCGGCAACACTTCGAACGGTGGACCTTGGATTGACCAGGGTGTCGAGTTGGATTTTCACGCTGAATCGCTGGCGTATGAACATCGACAAACTGATGACTTGTATGGAGTCCAGTCCCACAGCGGCCAGCGAGAAGTTCGAACTATCGAGGGAATTGAACAATGCGCTGCCTGGCTGTGCAATCATAGACAAGATCTTGGAGCATACCTCGAGTGCCGTCACATCTTCTATCGGCAAGAGATCCTCCCTATGGCCCTTGCTTGCAACGTTGGGCTCAATTGTGCGATTTGTATTCACAAGCCAAGCATCGACAACTTTTCTGTCAATCTTACCAGAGACTGACAGTGGCAGACTGTTGACTACGAATAGATGATTCGGGACCATATAAGTTGGTAGCTTGCTTTTGAGATAATGGGAAAGCTTGTCCTTGTCAAACTTGGCGGCCAATATGTGTTCGTTGGAGACGAGTTCAATCTTCGTGGACTTCATTTGAACACTGTTTGGCTGGTGCAGCTGAATCACAGCCACCAGAGCACGCGCGTAGGATCCAGACTGTGGCATTGCAGCCATCGAGAGAGCAATGCCGGCAAATGTCGAAAGGTGATATTCAACCTCTCCTAATTCCACACGCTGGCCTCTTACTTTCAATTGAAGGTCCTTCTGCCCCGCAAAATCGAACGTTCCATCTGAGTTTTGTCGCACAAGGTCTCCTGTCTTGTATAGACGTCTTGGCCTGTCGGGTCCAGCCCCTCGCGGCCAAGTTGGGCTTTTGATGAACACGGCTTGTGTCTTTGCTAAGTCGTCAAGATAGCCTCGAGCCAACGTGGGCCCCTCAACAACCAATTCCCCAACAGCACCGATGGGCTGAAGCCGATTATGGTTTTCAGGGTTCACGACCCAGCAAAGCTCAGCACCAAACTGTTGTCCAATATTTCCCGGGCGAGAGTCCTCTTGTACAACCTCGCTCATTGCACAGGCACCACACTCGGCTGGTCCGTAGCAATTGAAAAGACGCACTTTGCCAAACCATCGATTGATGTTCTCCCGCTTGACTGCTTCGCCTCCAAACACCAACGTCCGAAGTGTAGGAACTTCCTCCGGAGAAATTAGAGATGCGACCGATGGAGTGAATAGTACCCAATTGACCTGCATCTTGTTCATTACAGAAGTAAAGCTACCCATCCGATCGTCTTCTGAAGGAATGCACACGCATCCGCCATAAATGAGGGTCGTGAAGATGTCCATCATGCTTACATCAAAGGTGAACGCAGCGTACTGAAAAACCCGAGAGTCAGATGTGACGCGCAGAAAACGACCATGCGCAAGAGAACTTGTGGATACCGAGGAATGTTCTTGAAGGATTCCTTTGGGCTTTCCCGTACTCCCAGAAGTGAAGAGAACGAAGGCAGCACCATCTGTTCTAACTTCTGGAACTGAATACTCTAGCGATGGATCCAGGGACTCGATCATAGAAGAGGACACCGCGATGACTGTAGCCACGGTTCCGTGGAACAAATGGGCGGTCTCCGGAGATGCAACGACGACCTTTGCATTTGCTTTTGCTATGATAGCCTTGAGACGGTCTTGCGGATGCGATGGATCAAGAGGGACAAAGGCGCCTCCAGTCCTGAGAATGGCAACCATAGCAATAACTGCGTACATGGATTTTTTGAAGCAAACGGGGACAAGTGTTTCGTGTTTGATGCCGGCGCTGACGAGACATCTTGTCAATCGTAAGGACAACGCATCAAGTTGCTGGTATGTAAGGTCTCCATCCCATGAACATAAGGCGGGCAATTGCGGAGAGTTTTTTGCGTGCTGCAGGACAAGATCGTGCACGCAAGCGTCAACTTTCTGCGGGAAAGATGCATTCCATCTTTGGATGTGGCCAAGGTCTCTCTGGGTGAATAGATCCACTGCACCAATAGTGCCATGCGGATTAGTCATGATCTCATTGATGGCCTTGCTGTACACGTTGGCCACATTTGAGGCAGAAACAACGGATAAGGTCGTTTCCAGGTAATTGATACTGACAAGGAGGTCGTTGTCAGAGAGTCCGACGTACGCCGATACTTCGCACTAGATACTCCGTCAGTGAAAACGCAGCGATAATAGCGGAAGCACGTCGAATGTTGCAATTCATACATTGGTTAAGCTCGTACTGGCGTATTCTTGGACCGCAAGTCCCCCCATCCCAGACCAGTCTTGCTGGCCAACTTCTCGATACACTAGGGACGTATTCATCGGCAGAACGTCTGAACCCCTAGACGGCTCGTAGATTGAAGATTGGGTCTCCGCTTGCTGGGATTTGCAGAATCTCTTCAAAATATCCAGTATGGTCGTCGCGTCCCCTACTTCTACCTGGCAAACATCATCAGAATGATTGATCGCAAGCTTTTGTTCTACGTTCTCCGCTAATTGCGACGATTTGCAAGCAAAGCAGACGCTGAGATTACCCAGATAGCATCGAAGGACCAATGCCCAAGCAGCATGGAAAACAGATAGAGACGACACATAATTGTTCCTGCAAAACGATCTCAACCGGTTGACATCTCTGAACGAGACTTCGGTTGACTGCAGAGCTCCTTTTATTCCTGGTCTTGCGTCTAAGCAAGGAAAGTATGATGGTGGAAGACTCTCATGGAGTTCTGAGGTGTCGGCTTCAAGACGAAGCACTGGTGGGCCGTTTGTGCTGTCCCGCTGCTTCAATGTTGACAGCACCTCTTCTGTCAGAGTAGCTGACATGTTCTCTGCGAGGATAGATCCTGTGACCTGTTCGATTGTGTTACATTCGGTTCAAAGAAAGAGAACGCTTTTATTGATTCATCGCTCAATGCTACATTCGTTTCTGCGTTTAGGATGGTTCATTTTCATCTAGCTAGGTTTCACTGCTTTGACGCGTACACTCGGATAACGTCGTATCTGTATTGAGCGTAAAGATGCATGAGCCAATTATGGGATCTCCAATCCCGCTGAAACGATCTCTCGATATCAGTCTACGGGAGTACCCCCGCTTCAACCCCTACGCTCGGAAAGCGCGTGGGAATCATCCAAACTACCAAGGTCGGAGAATGACTCCACTTGGAGTTGCCTGGTGCAGTATGTGCGAAACGCCATTTGGCTCCTATCCGCTCTTACTTTCTCTTTGTGAAGTTGAATATTGATTCCACAGCAGGACCGAGTCAGTCCGAAAGAATAGGCGCATTGAGACAAACTAACTCGTTCTCGTCTCCTGTTTATTCGAAGCGCGAAGCGAGCATGCTAAAGAGGACTCAGTATAGCCAAAAGTCTATATCGCCTTCGCACAGTTACGAAGGAGGTTTACAGAGGCTTATTGAGACGATTTTCGTCTTCCCCAACCCGTAGCGGCTCTTGCATTCAGAAGCTGAAGTCTCCACCTCAAGCCAGTGATCAGCATAATTGCAGAGCTACTTGTCTGGCGCAGCTCGAAGAATACCCAGCAACCGAACCACTCCGCTCAATGGGTAAAGTTCTTCAGCATGGGTCGTCTTGGAGCGCTGAATACGTGGGCGGTGTGACGACGCTAAAGTTCCAGGCGAAATGGAGGCTGCTCAAACAATTGATCAAAACTAACCAATGCAGGCGGTATGACCCAGCGAGGCTCGTTTGAAACCTCTTCAGCTGCGCTCGAAGCGCCTCCATGGCGTGTTCGGATGGTTTGCCAAGATGAGTCTGGAGCTGGAGGATCTACTTATGGCAAATTGACTTTGTGCGCTTTTTGATTACTCTAGGGCGGGGACGGTGTACATGCAATGTGATCTAGCAATGAGAAGAAACAGATCCTCGATGATGCGGTTGGTGCGGATCTTTGCGCTACGCAGGTTTCTTCAAGCATGGACTGGACCCCACGCGGAGAATGCGACTCCGATGCCATGATGCTGCACTAAATGTCTGCAAATGGACTAAACATTAACTTCAAGCATCTTGGCCCGAGCCGAGCTTCTCCGTCTCGAAACCGGGTTTAGCGTCTGGGGAGGTCTCGCGGATCAGACAGATTGTACCTGGCCGGAGGCAGAGACGCGCAGTCAGACATCGAAATCATAATTGCCTTCCCCAGATGATGGATGGGCTTCCAACCCGGGATGCGAATTGAGTAGAGTCTGCAGAGCAGTGTGCAGATACCACCATCAGCTTCAGTCCCTTACAGAACATGTTCTCCACGGGCCTCGTTCCGTCCCTGATACACGTAATATTGATCCAAGGCCTGATTAGAATTATTCATACGTGCAGCATCAGATAGAGTACTCATTGCATTCATCGCTGCAATCCTCATCAGCGACGTTGTCATCATGTATTGACTCTCCCTGACGAGCACCATGTTCGATCAAGTCAGCCGCACTGATCCTACCCAGCTTTTGCCACCCGGGTTGGCATCAAGACCCTCTTTGCTGCCTTTCCTGGCAGATCATCACCTTCCATACATTGTACCAGCGATAGTGTACTGGGTCATCAGTAAGCAAATCTTCAACCCACTCCAGGATTCGCCCACTAAGAAAAGCTCCACGGCAGGTTTCCTTTTTCACTACATTGATACCAGAGGTCTTTTATCGTCGTACAAGCTCCACACTCCGGCCGAGGACCTGACGAAGAATCGGGCTACAAAAAACAATGTCATCAAATTCGCTCTCTTCCAGCAAGCATGCCAGTGCACCTTGGGATACTTGACCACGGGTGCTGAGCAATATGTACCGCACGAGTATGGAATAGCTGCGTGGGCACAAACTATTCGCTACGGCGAAATCCTGGCCGCTCAATGGATGCGGTATGCTGGAGTTGATGTGACTTGGATCATGAACGAATCTAAGGGCTATGGACTTGCCTCCGCTGCAGCTCTTCTACGAGATACCCACAGCAGCCATGCAGGCAACTTCTCGCAAGTTGTACAGGCACCAATGGAGGTGAAAACCACAAATTTCTCCGCTTTCGAATTAAATACCGCAGGAAGTATCTACTGGATTATAGTGCCTCTGCTCCAGTACCTCGCGGTCATGGTATTAGCGGACACATTCCAGTATTTCACACACAGAGCTTTCCACGTGAATAAATGGCTTTACAGTAAGCATGCACGCAGTCACCACCCCACGTGCAAGTTGACTGACAGTTCACAACAGAATACATTCACTCGATGCATCACGAGATCTATGTACCTTACGCCTATGGTGCTTTCTACAATCACCCGCTGGAAACTATCCCAATAGACATGATCGGCTTCCCCATCTGCCTCGCAATAGCCGGTCTCGACAATCGACAATCTGCGTTCTTTGGAGCTATTTGGACATTCAAGACCGTTATTGATCATTGTGGCTACGACTTTCCCTACAATCCTTGCAATATCGTTTGCCCGAACTCTGTGCTCTTTCACGATCTACAGTATGTACAGTCCTTCCATCGACTCTTTAGACCTGCTGCTAATGCTTGCCACAGCCATCAGACTTGGGGTATGAAATATAACTTTTCGGTATACGGATCATTTTGGGACTGGTTGATGGGGACGAAGTGGTCTCCGCATGATGTCAAAGCTCAAGAGAAATACCGGAGAGGAAAAGCGAACGCTGAGGTCGTGGCAGCAAGCAAAGACAAGGCACTGGACACGACAGGTGGTGACTCGACGGCGGTAGAGCTCTAAATCAGACGACTAGTGACGATCTACATGTAGAATAAGAAAGACACGGGTCGATTCGCACCAACAGAGAATAGCCTCTACTAGAGAATGTATTTCGCCAAAGCTTTCCCGCCTCAATGGCCGTTTTCCCCTTGTATCACACCACAAAGAGATGATGCTGGGTGGGAGCCTCGCAACAGGAGCCTAATTAGGTCAACAATACGCAGAATTGATTATGCATAATCGAGGTTGATAAACTCCACATCCACGCAGCCTCAATTGGCCCACGGATCTCCGAAGAGCCTCTACTGGCATTAGGCCTGACAGCAGGGCTAGTCCTAGTCAGATTTCACGCGACGAAGTCCGGTGAGAATATGTTCACCAATGGGGATCGTCGGATATCAATATGAGTTGGCTGAGACTATCCTCTCTCCCTAACGCCTCAAATCATACTGCAATCCAGTCTACGAGATTATTCGACGGGATTTGATCCTCGATTTTACGTCGGATATCCAAGTCGTCATGGCTGACGTTAAGTCGTCTCCATTTGGCTGGCTTGAGGGTTTAGCTCCCTGACTCCGCTAGTAGCATTCTTCTTGCTATATGTTCAACGCCATCAGTATGCTGTCGATCCTCACTAGTCTCGAGGTGGCTGCTACCCCTCGGTTCGAACAATGCACTGTTTGCTCGGAGTATCGTGGCCTAGAGCAGGTCCCTTACCGATGAAGGCGTGATGAGAAACCTCTCGTCTGGCTCGGGCGTCATGAGTTGCCATCGCTTACTAGAGGCATTTCATTCAATCGAAGGTTGAAAAGTCGTCAAACCTTTGGACATTTCATCACACGTCTCATCCAATTGCTATTCCATTTGCATGGAACAAGTCAACATGGAAAACCAAACAGTCGACCTACCTCAACCCCCTCAATTACCATCCTACACCCTCAAACCGGTCCCACCACTCCTACCATGGATATCCGACTTCCATCTCTCCCTTCTTCTGCCAGTAGCCGCCTACTGGTCCATGTCTCTCATCTTCTGGTACATCGACAAGAAAGACCTTTGGTCTCAATACCGCCTCCACGCTCCCGCTGAATTCAAACAGCGCAACCGTGTTTCTCAGACAGAGGTGCTGCAGTCAGTGATTTTTCAGCAAGCTATACAGACTGGGTTGGGGCTGTTGATTGGATACTTGACTAGTGCTGGTGACCTGTATGGCCAAGAGGAATACGACATTGCACTCTGGGCTGGTAGGGTCCATCAGGCGAGGGGTTATGTGCCGTGGATACTGGCGCCTATTGGTATTGATGCAATGACGCTTAGCAAGCAGCTTCAGACATTCGCAATCTCACTCAATTCTACTGTGTCCGCAAGCAAACCAATGGCTCTCGTGAGCCAGAGCTTCGCCTTGCAATTTAGCCAGGACACACCAACCGGCTTCGCACCATGGGAGCTTTCGGCTGCCAAATTGATATACTGGGTTCTAGAGCCAGGCTGTCGCTTTGGTATTGCCATCTTCTTCAGCGACAGCTGGCAATACTTCTGGCACCGTGCCATGCACTCGAACAAATGGATGTACCGTGCGTCACCTCCCTCCCCATCTCCAACACTCCACTCCCCACCGCCTCCACAAACCCTCCTACAATCACTTAACTATCTCTTAAATGTAGGTCACATGCACGCCCACCACCACAAAATCTACGTCCCCTACGCCTTCGGTGCCTTCTACAATACCCTCTCCGAAGCCTTCCTCCTCGACACAATCGGCACTACCCTCTCGCTCATGCTCTCCGGTCTCACAATCCGCCAGACTATGTGCTTCAGTACCATCAGCGTGATGAAGGGGGTGGATGACCATTGTGGGTATAAATTGCCATGGGATCCACTGCAGTGGGGCAATGAGCAGAATACGCAATTTCGTGATATTCATCATCAGAGTTGGGGGATAAAGGTGAGTTTCCTGAAATTGGGGGAAGGGGGGGGTTTTGATTTTTTGTGTTGAAGGGAGATTGGGTTTGACTGATTAGGATGTCGGCAGAGTAATTATTCCCAACTCTACACTACCTTTTGGGACCATGTCTGCAATACCATCTGTCCCAAGAATAGCGAGGAGATAGAGCGGCTGTATGAGAAAGGTCGGATGGCGGCGGAGGACCAGGAGGAGATACAGTCGGCAAAGGTTCAGTAGGCTCTACGTGAAATTTGAGCGTGAGCAAGAGTGAGAACTGGTATGGCATAGTACCAGCTCGTTCAAGAGATGTCTTGGGCCGGCAGCATCGAGAGGACAGGAGAACCGCTTGTGTAGAGTGAAAGGCTTTGTCCGTGATAGAACTCGAGACTTGTCTAGATTTTTGTTGTTGGTATATTCGTGTACTGTATATCGTGCAATTTTGAGCATTTGCGAGTCTCATAGACGCTCCGAGCTTCCCAAATTAGGAATGCGTTGTTTTGTGGAAAGAGATGAATAAGTAATAACCCAACGGCCATCCTGGCGCGCTGGATACTCAGAGTAAGAAGATTGGATTTGTCCGATCATTTATATCATCTAAGCGCTTCAATTCCTCACTATACATACTCATGTAATGCAATTCTCTCTCGGTAGGACAGTCAGATTTTATGTATCCATCGTACTAAATCTACGTTCTTTCCATCCTTTCTTCACCCTTCCCGTCCAATCCCCGGGCTCCTGTGGATTGCAAATGGTCGCCGTGATAGCCTCATTCCTAAACATCCGCACCTTCTGCCACAGCCCTTTCCATCGGCCGGTCCGTCACCGCAATATCTTTGCCTGTGTTTTGGCTACGCTTAGCCGTCATCTCATGCACACGCTGATACCGTGCCTCTGCACCAGTTTTATCGGCCCAAGTGGTTCCCAGGATATTATCCCAGAAGACGGTGTAGGTAGAGAAATTATACTGTATCCATTGTCAGCATACGGTCTACAAGACCCGCTTGATTGTATAACATTTTGTAGAAGCGAGAGTTGAGCAGAACAAACCTTCAACCCCCAATTCTGATGATGCAAATCATGAAATACCGCTCCATTGTTATTCACCAGCCTGAATGGATCCCAGGGAAAGACATAACCGCAGTGATCACAGATCGTCTTAATGGTTGCGAAAGAGCCAAATAGCATGCTCTGGCGCGCTGAAAGTTGAGCGATTTCGCCTGCCAGGACGAAACTGAGGATGTCGAGGAAGAGGGTTTCGAGCCAGTGGGCGTATACGGCGCCGTAGGCGTAGGAGACGTAGATGCGGTGGTGTTGGGCGTGTACGAGACCTGTGCAAAAATCAATAATTTTCATTTCGATTAAGGGGGGCTTAGGGGGACGTACGGTACAACGTCTTGTTGACATGGCAGAGTCTATGTGTGAAATATATCCACGTATCCACGACGGTCAAAGCGACAAGATACTGGAAAAGGGGTTTTCCAACGAAGACCACGAGATTGGCCAGAGAAAGCTCGAAACCCGTGAAGCCTGCATATTGCGAGTTACTTTCACCAGAAAGGTAATCACCAGCCAACAGTTGCGCTAATCCTGCACTCGTGCCTTTCGTTGCAACAGCAAGGCGTTTCGCATCAATCCCAAGAACACCCAGTGCCATCGGAACCAAGTTCCTCGCATGGCTAATCACACCAGCCACTTGCTGGATCTGGCAGCTCTCATTCCCAACCATCGTAGGGCCGCTACCAATGTTCAAAAGCAGCCCAATCGAGATCTGGATGACATGATATCGTATGACTGTTTGAAGGCACTGCCATTTCGTGACATGGTTTCTTTTGAGTTCGTCTTCTGATGGGTGAATCCGGTGTTTAGTAAAGAGTTCGTGAACGTCGAGGAGATGAAAGAAGCCCCCAGCGATGGCGTAGACGATGGTTGGGAGGATGATTGCGAGGACATTGTCTGAGATCCAAGGTAGAAGTGGTGTTTGGGGGACTAGTGTACAAGATGGTGTCGACGGTGTTGGAAAGGTTGTGGTTGAGTTTGCAGCCATTGTGATGTTGCTGTCACCGAATTGATTGAAGGCGAGCTTGCAAAGTCTCTCGATTAACTCGATGCCCCACTGGACGATTGCCTTGACAGTCTCAACCGGCCGACTTGACACGCTTAACAGAACCACGCCATCATGCTGTGGCAAGACAATGAGCATGACGTGCCGGAATCGAACTTGCGATCTCCACCTGCACATGCACATGCACATGCACCGCTAAATTGGTGAAGTATCGGATGGTAGATGCGAGGAGATCGGTTCACTCACGCAGTGCACGATCATCTTCAAACTATCCTCTAGCCGACGCTGGTGTCGCAGAAGCGTGTAAGAATGAGAGAATGGAGTTCATCGGAGCTTCACACAAATGGAGGATATGCTCGGTTTTGTTAAGTCGTTAGCAAGGCCCTTGTATGCTTAGCTGTCAATCACAATCCGTTGAAGTGTTGGGACGACTAGTTGTTATTCTATGGAGGTTTGCTGCTACTTATGTACATGCCAAGTATAGTAGGGCTGAGGCTGATATCTAACGCTCCCCTATCAACGAAGAAACCGTATATACTAGCGTAGCTCCCCTTAAATCTAGCGTATTTAGGTATATCTTATTTTTAAACTTTATTAAAACCCGTAAACCTCGTTCGTTTATAGGGAAATCGGGAAGAGTACCGTAAATATATCGATATACTTAATATATAGGGCTTTAGTTTATATATAAGGTTATAAGCTTTTTTTTCTTCCGAGTTTAAAATATTATTTTATTTCTTACTTTTTCGCTGGCTCCCCTACCGCTAGCCTATATTCGTATATAACCGGTACTCTTTACGTATAGGTATTAGGGTTATCTTTCGATTCCTTTAATATTAATTTATATACTCCCGTTATCCTTCTTTATCCTCCTAGCCCTTTAGTTTTAAGTCTTATAATAATTATCCCGCTCTAACCGGCCTCGTTTCCTACGCTAATCGGATACCGATAATTTTAATAATTTATATCTAGCCTTCTCTTTTAGCTCTGTCTAAAAGATATTATAGTCGATATCGTAGGAGGGAGGTATAGATATTATTATCGAAGTCGCGTATTATTTAGGGGTAGAATCTTTAACGTAGCGGATATCGACCCCGTTACTCGTATTTAGGTACGACGTAGAATAGTATAATACGAAGGAGTCGCCTTTAGTAATAACGTCGGGCGTTAAACCTAGGCTTATAACCCGTTAAAGTATTAGGACGACTAGTTGTTATTCTATAGAGGTTTACTGCTACTTATATATATGCCAAGTATAGTAGGGCTGAGGCTGATGTCCAACGCAATCCTTTAGTCTCATCCTCATATAGTCGTAAGTCGAGATTTAGCGTTCGTTGGAGGGTTTAAGCGAAGGGAATCCTCGGTTTTGGCACGCTTTTCGGAGCTACCCTGCATGAAGGGTGCATATGCACTCCATTTTTGATCGACCTTCGCTTGTAATCTCCATGCATGTTGTTAGGTGCGCTCCACTTTTGATCTTCAGTTGTTGAACTTGCACGCATTGTGATCACCAATATACCACAGGTTGCGACTTGCATGCCACGCAGTAAAGACAGCGTGTGAGATTCTCGGATTTGGCTTCACTTGATCTACAGGCGCTTCGAAATGTTGGCATTTTGACTCTCTGCCGTATCTGCAGAAGCATGCAGGAGTAGCTTAAGCAACATGAGCCAAGGGAGAGGGGTAGGCGTGCACATGGCTTTGGATGGAACACTGCATGGGAAAGTCGAGTTCAGCTTTCCAGTGAGCCATGTCAGTCCCCCTCACTTCTCTTTGCAGTTGGGGGCCCATGAACCAAGTCTTCGCTTTCGTGCCAAAGACTAAGCTGTGTTTCTCTAATCAACCAGTGAATATGGCATCCATTAACGGAGATGAGCTCTTCCCATCGAGAACGCTGACAATCCTTGGTTGTGGTATGCTACCAGCCATTGCTTGGAACATCTGCCCCAAAACTGATTGTCCACCCAGGCACCCTTGGTTCAGCCATCCTCTATGGCCTCCTCGCAAGTTTAGCAGAAGAAACTCCTTCAAGAGCTCCTCAAAAGAACGGCATAGCCGACGGCACCAACGGCCACGCCCACTCCTCTCCCACGGACCCCAGCTTCCAAAAACCCACCCACTTCATCGCCTGCGTCCGCACCGCCGCTTCCGCCGAACGCCTCCAAAACGAACTCGCCCGCTTTCTCCAACCAGTCCCAGTGACAATCCTCCAAAACGAAAACGTCCCCGCTGTCCAAGCAGCCTCGACCATCCTGCTAAGCTGCCAGCCTCAAGACCTGGAATCCTGCCTCCGAGACCCCGCGCTCTTGAAAGCACTGCGAGGTAAACTCCTCATCAGCATCCTCGCCGGCGTGACCATACCTCAGATCGAGGAAATGCTGAGCCCTTCACGCCCCACAAAGCCTGCTGCAAAAACCAATGGCTCTACACACGCTTTGGCTCAGACGACGATCGTACGAGCAATGCCCAACACCGCCTCCTTCGTCCGCTCCTCCACCACAGTCATAACCTCAACACACACCGCCGCCGCCTCCTCCCTCGCTCTCGTAAACTACCTCTTTACCACAATCGGCAGCGTAACCCACATCCCAGCCAGCCAATTCGACGCCTGCACCGCCCTCTGCGGCAGCACGCCCTCCTTCTTCGCCCTCTTCCTCGAAGGGCTACTCGATGGCGCTGTGGCGTTGGGATTGAAGAGGAGTGAGGCGCAGGTTATGGCTGCGGAGACGATGAAGGGGGCGGCGATGTTGATGCTGGAGGGAGAGTCTCCGGAGAGGTTGAAGGAGAAGGTGGCCACGCCAGGAGGGAGCACGATTCAGGGGTTGTTGGAGTTGGAGAGGAGGGCGGTGAGGGGTGTGGTGGCGGATGCATTGGTTAGGTGTACGGTTGCTGCTGGGGGGTTGGGGCAGAAAGGGAGTTAGTTGCTAAGAACCTTGGTGTCAGACTAAGGGGGTTTGTTTTGTGTTGCCTAATTGTCGAGAGTCTGCTTGGAGTAGAGAGAAAGAAAAATAAGATGAAGGAGAGTGAAGGGAAAGCTGAACTTCAAAGGATGATTCATTAGCATTGGTCGTTGCATCCGTCGCTAGATCCAGGTTCATCAATGAGTAGCTTTGGAGAAGACCTTGATCCCACAAGACCGTCTATATTGCGATCCCTTTGTCTAATCAGCCCCTTCGCACTGACACCTTCTTTCTCTCACTTCGCATTGTACAATTGCAAAAGAGAATAGGCGTGAGATGGATCGACTGTTGGTGTACCAACGGGGACGATCAGAAAACATTAAGAGTAGGATGATGGCAGTCGTCAAGAGCGTCGGAAGGTCTCACCCACCTCGAGAACTCTCCGATTCCTTCGTTCGCCGCCGTTGCATGAATCCATGCACCGTTTGGATCCGTTGCAACGTCATCACTACGCCTTTGCAAAGTACCATCCACCGGTAAATAGGAACTGCACACTCGCAGTCAGCATTGTGGAAATTCAACATCTGTTGGAAAACCTACCGAGGGAATCGCCCCAGAAAATGCAAACACTCCCATCGCGGCAGTCATGACCTTCCATCCATATTGTTCGACTAAGGTACCCGCGACAACAGGTCCGAAAAGTGTAGCGGCAGCCATGGAGCAGTTGAAAAGGGCAAAGGCTTGGGCGTAGGCGCCGCCAGGGCCAAAGATGCCAGGATCATTCTTTTCCTTTTCTTCAACTACGGCGGAGAGGTCGGCCGCGACGGGTGAGACGATGAGGATGAGGGTGAAACCTGAAGTTGAAATACGATCAGTCATTGGATAACGATTTGGGGACTAGAAGAGAAGCGTGATGGAACAGGCGTGGAGACGTGAAGTAGCAGGATGAAGTAGCTATGCACGTGCATAGAAGAACAATTAGAAGAATACTGACCGCAGCATACAAGCAAACCACAAAGCAAGATCTTCTGCTCCATCGAGTCATGGTCCACGAGGCGGAGAAGAATCAAAGGAGGAGCGGTCAAGGTGCACCCGGCCACCGCAATCCATCGAGGTCCGAGCTTGTCTACCAGTTTTCCCACGAGGGGACCGGTGAGAGCAGGGACGGCGAGGCACAGGAATATCAAGCCCGCATTGAGCGAGTTCCAGTCGAATATTCTCTTGACATACAAGGGCAGAACTCCGTCGAAAGCCGCGAGGACCGCTACGTTGACGAAGATACCGTAAATAGCTGCGAGTAGACGTGGTATGCTAAGGAGCACGATGATGGTTGGTGTTCGGCTCTTCTTTTCCGAGGGTCTTTCACCTCCACCGCTAAGGAGCGGAGCTTCCTCTGGATCATCGTTTGGTTTCTTGGGCGGCGTAGAGCCGTTAGAGTGCTCATGCTCTGCTATTTCAGGGTGTGTAAAGGTGCCGTAGAATCCGCTCTGCTGTGTGACGTCTTCCAAGGGCTTGTACTTCGCCGCAGTCTTCTTTTCAATCATGAACAGTCGCATCAGAATGTCCACAATGATCAAAGCCATCGCCATCCCGAAGACAGCCATGTAGCCCGCTTTTGCGTACACCACACCTCCCAAGAGAGGGGATACGATCAGGCCAAAGCTTGAGCTCGACAAAGCTGTGCCCATCCACTGACCGATGTTGTCCCGTCCTACAGTGTCCACCAAGAGAGCAAGGCCTACAGTGTAAACGATAGCCGCAGAGAAGCCTTGCCAGATTCTACTGATGAGTAAAACCCAGCTTGCTTTGGCAAGTCCGAAGAGCAATGTTGCTGCAGCGAGAATGATAAGGCCGGTGTAGAATGTCACGGATCGGTTTGATGTGTGATCCGCAATCCAGCCGCATATCGCTGACAAACTTGTCAACTACTGCCCAAGAGCTTTTAGTCGTGTGTACTCACGAGACCCAATAAGAATAGCAGCACCGAAGACTGCAAAAATCAAGGAGTTCCACCATTGCACTATTTGGCTATCAGGCTTTGCAGCAAACCGATGGTAAGATACTCGCCTTGATCTTCCGGCACGCCCGATCTTTCTCGAAGACTAAAGGGTAGAACAGGAACGACCTATAAGCGGGATTATTCTTTCTGCTCACGTAAGACTCTCTTTCACTTCAATGTGCTGTCCACAACCCAGGCCCAAGAGTATCTAATTCCCGAGATATCGTTGTTTTCAGCAGCTTGAGAGGACCGAAAGAATATACGTATGGGGGTACTACTTACTACACCGTAAAGAAAGGCATCCTTTGGACATTAATCAGTGTGAACGGCATGGAGGGTTGTCCCAGGCTGAATGGCACATACTGTAAAGATGGCCACACACACAGTGGCTAGGATGACGCCATTCGAAGATCGAAAGTCCAGCAACCAAGGTTTCCTTGAAGTCTCTTTATCTGCTCGCTCGGTGTCATGTGCCATGATTCAATGTCTATAGGAACAGTAGTATGCGAGCCGATGCAGGATCTGTTCAGTTGAGCAGTCAAATGCTTTGGAAACAAAAACGAGATTGGCATTCAGGCGGCGAGTGGGTTGCAGAGAGCGTCTCGAGCCAAGCAATATTTGCTGACAGAGAACCATGACGGAAACATATGCAGAAGCAAATTTGGCACGACGAAGCGCACGATCTAGGGGCAGAGAGAGTCTAGACCCGAGTACTGGAAAGACTGGCTCAGACTGGCTTAAACATAACGGGTGAATGTACTCTATAATGGGTGGAGGACAATAAAGGCTCAGACTCAAAATCGAATGGTTGTTGTGCCGGCGCCCCTCGGTCATGAGGTCGGAAAAGTCCACGCCGATAGATCTGATATTGCTCTTTGGCCAGCCATCGACCCATGTCGCACCTCTAGTACGAAGCAAACTCGGTGGTGTCCGGAGCTCGCAACTCGTCCGCACCAATCTCAACATGCTGAACTCTACGCTTGTGGTGTAGTTTCTGTTGATGGCGTCAAGCTAAATAGCTGTCAGAGACGACATGGGGATAGCAAACTGCTGCTAAAGGTCTTTGGCTCAATGCAATTCGAGGCCGATCAGACTGATCTGGCTTATTTGGTGATCAGTGGAGGATCGGTGGATCGAGGAAGAGGAAGTCGGCCACGCTCGGTGGGCTAGGAGAATCTTGGCGTTTACGACTGTAATTTATTACACGCGTTTCGATACGGGGTTAGCTTCGAACAGTGCAGACCTGCCACTGGCGCTTTGCCAATGGCCCCTTTACGCGTTGGGTCTTCTCGGAATGTCTTTTACATCCAGAACATCATCATCAAGGCATTGGATAGCCTTCTTGGTGCTGTTATTGAGTCTATCAGTCGGGTTCTCAGCAGGTAAGCAACATCTCCTAAAGCTCGGGAACCAAACTAGCCATTGACCTATAACCCTCCGCCCTTTTGTAGCCGTCAAGCATGAGACATTCAAGACCTGCGATCAATCGGGATTCTGCAGACGTAATAGAGCCTTTGCTGATGCTGCAGTCGCCTCTTCCTCGCCGTCTCTGTATCAAATCGATCCGGAGTCCGCTACCTTTGCCAATGGTCAGTTCCGAGCCACCGTTGTGAAAACAATCGCGGATGGAGCAACCGTACAGCTACCTCTGGATATTACCTTCCTTACCTCAGGTCTTGCTCGAGTGACACTAGACGAAGAGCGGCGTCGTTTAGGTGACATTGAGCTTCGTCATGGCAGTAAAGCTCGGAAAGAACGCTACAATGAATCGCCTGCATGGGCGCTGGTGGGTGGTCTGCAAGTTGATTCCTCCGCTGAGCTGAAGGACAAGAGCGAGGAGGGTGTCACAACTGTACAATATGGAGACAAGCAGGACAGTGCCGCTATCATTCGTCATGACCCTTTCAGCATAGCGTTCGAGAGGGACAGCAAAATACAAGTCGTGTTCAATCATCGTGGATTTCTCAACGTCGAACAATGGAGACCTAAGATTGAACCTAAGACTGAAGATGCCGAAATTCAAGAAGCTGCTGCCGAGGACCAGTCCACATGGTGGGAAGAGTCGTTTGGCGGCAATACCGATACAAAACCGAAAGGCCCCGAGAGCATCGGGCTGGACATTTCGTTCCCAGGGTACGAACATGTTTTTGGGATTCCTGAGCATACAGGTCCGCTATCTTTACGTCAAACTCGGTATGATCCAACATCCTGGTTGTCAAAGCGGGCTAACGTTCGAAATTAGTGGCGGTAGCCACGATGCCTTCACCGATCCATACCGCATGTACAACAGTGATGTTTTTGAATATGAATTGAATAGTCCCATGACACTTTACGGATCCATACCTTTCATGCAGGCCCATCGACAGGATTCATCGGTGGGCGTCCTGTGGCTGAACGCGGCAGAAACGTGGGTTGATATCACCAAAACAAAACGGAACGGACCTAAGCTTGACACGAACACACATTGGGTATCAGAGTCTGGCATTCTCGACATCTTTGTGTTCCTAGGACCAAAGCCTCAAGATCTCACGAAAGCCTTGGGCGACTTGACGGGGAAAACGCAATTGCCTCAACAATTTTCCGTTGGCTATCATCAGTGTCGATGGAACTACATGTCCGACGAGGAAGTTAAAGAAGTCGACGCCAAGTTTGATAGATTTGGCATACCCTACGACGTGATCTGGCTTGATCTTGAGTATACCGATGACAGGAAATATTTCACGTATGATCCTGATAAGTTTCAGAATCCCGTGGCTATGCAGTCTCAGCTCGATGAAAGGCATCGGAAAATTGTCGCGCTGATAGACCCTCACATCAAGAATGCTCCCAATTATCCCGTTGTTGATGAGCTCAAAAAGAGGGATCTCACGATAAAGAATAAAGACGGGGAGACCTACGAAGGATGGTGTTGGCCAGGGTCATCACACTGGATTGATTGCTTCTCCCCCACTGCCCGTGCTTGGTGGGCAACGCTGTTCAAAGTCGATTATTGGAAAGGCTCTACCTATAACACCTATATTTGGAACGACATGAATGAGCCCTCTGTTTTCAATGGGCCAGAGATGACTATGCCTAAGGATAATCTCCACTATGACAATTGGGAACATCGTGACATCCATAATATCAACGGAATGACCTTTGTTAACGCAACCTATCATGCATTACTTCATCGGAAGCCCGGAAAGCCCATGCGGCCATTTACCCTGACCCGATCTTTCTATGCTGGTAGCCAACGACTTGGTGCAATGTGGACTGGGGATAATCTCGCAGAATGGGGCCATCTTAAAGAATCCCTCCCAATGATTCTCAGTCTTAACATTGCGGGCTTTCCTAACAGCGGTGCGGATGTCGGGGGGTTTTTTGGGACACCTAGCAACGAGCTTCTTACTCGTTGGTTCCAAGCTGGCACCTTTTATCCATTCTTTAGGGCTCATGCGCATATTGATACTAGGCGTCGAGAGCCTTACGTTGCTGGACCGCCGTACACTGGCATCATGACCCAGGCAATCCGCCTTCGTTATCAGCTATTTCCTGCATGGTATACTGCATTTCATGAGGCTTCGGTGAATAATACACCTATCCTGCGTCCGCAGTTTTATGTACATCCTGGTGATGAGGCAGGCTTTGGTTTGGATGATCAATTTTACGTTGGTTCTACTGGGCTTCTAGTGAAGCCGGTAACGAAAGAAGGTGCTACGAGTGTAGATGTTTACTTTACCGATGACGAACTATACTACGACTACTTGGACTACACGGTATACTCCAGGATGGGGTTCCAGACCGTCGAAGCACCTCTTGATAGGATCCCCTTGTTTGCACGTGGTGGCCACATCATACCCAGAAAGGACAGACCTAGGAGGTCCAGCCGCTTGATGCAATATGATCCAATCACACTGGTAGTCGTACTTGGCAAGTCTGGTAATGCACAAGGCTCGCTCTACATAGATGATGGCGAGACATTCGACTACGAGTCTGGGGCTCAGATATTCGTCAACTTCGTCTTCGACAAGGAGACCTTGACCCTGACGTCCCGAGACATGGCCACCACGGGTCCCATGACCAAGTCTTATCGCAAAAGCATGGAAGCAGTCAGGGTGGAGAAAGTCATCGTGATCGGTGCGCCCAATCACTGGGCGGACAAGAGGCATGTAACGGCAGAGCAGGACTCGAAGGCTGTTGAACCAGAGCTGCTTTTCCACCCCACTGATGGGAAGAGAGCTGCGTGGGCTGTTGTTAGAGACCCGAGGGTCAGCATAGCCAGAGATTGGAGGATCAGTTTTGCATGATTGAATGCAAACTCGTGCATATGGAGCTCACAGGCGGTCCGATTCCTCGGGCTAAGAGTGATGCGTATACAAGCGAACTATTATAAGAAGCTGAGAAGACAGGAAAAGTCTTGCCTAATAAGCTGGATTATGGTCTGATTTTCTGTATCGAGAGGGGAAATTATGTAAACTCATGAATGTTAAAGTAGACTATATATGCTAACATGTTGAACTTCTGCCTTAACCTCACCCTACGTTGAGGCTGGTCGCGCGATTTGTGTGGCCGGGTGTGGCTTTGGTGATTAGTGCGACTGTCTACGGCCCTCGGGCACGGCGTTTTGCCAGGTTGCGAGGAGATTCGCCAACACTGGTCCTCTCAAAGGTTCAAACCCCGTCTTCCAAAATTCGAGTTGATTATTCCGAGGAGCAACGGTCCATCTCATGGCAAGCTTTGGCACCAGATTCAGCGGCTCTGGGACGGGACGCAGCTACTATCAAGCCATTCTACCTCATTTAGCTCGAGAAAAGCTACGTAACGACTACTCTAGGCACCAAACAAGAAACACATCAGTCTAAGAGTGCGATTGTCGAAGCCAAACTAGCCTCAGCATCAGCCAATGATGATTGACTGGGCATCTGCATGTCTGCACGATAGGCGTAAGGTGGGCATAGCCTTCTCATTAGAGCACAGCCTTGTGCAGGTGGTGGAGGCGCCTTCCTTCCAGACCCGGCTGTCTTTCGTAGCCTTGCGCATTACAGTCCACCTCCCAGGTAAACCCTCCATCTTTCACGTTGATTGAAGCTTCCATTGCCGCCATCTTTTGCAAAGGTAACAATCGATAATGGCTGAGCAACTTCGATTGAATGCCATGGAGGAAGTGGGTTTGTAGTAATCAGGCTGTGCAGCACGTCTCGTCCTATTCTACATGGCAACAGACATGAGGCTCTGCCCTCCACTATCGTAAGAAACGCCGTACATCCCTATCATCCCATCGCTACAGATCCACACCAACGCCAGGCAGCTATACCTCTGGCGCAATGGCCGATACATTTTCTATGGCTACAGGTCTCGCCGGCCTCCTAAGCCTAGGCATCGACGTCATGAAACTCATCCAGGAGTACTGAAACATCATGTGCACCAATTATCCTCTCCTAAACTATGTCCTCTCCACCACCAACGTCAATTTCTAAAACCAACCATTCATCTATCCGTTCATCTCAAACATAACTCTGCTCTATCCTCACAGTCGTCA